>OCOY01000056.1_pt1 | contig 24611 bp, 23 predicted proteins | sample 1494131 | NCBI WGS metagenome assembly OCOY01 (sample SAMEA3275523, study PRJEB22092) | marine metagenome | biome: ENVO:00000039; feature: ENVO:00002042; material: ENVO:00002010 | collected 2014-06-21T17:05:00+00 | depth 1 m | reverse complement strand
GGCTTCAAAGACTCGCCAATTCGTAGAGTAATTGAAGATCCCTCACCCAGAGATTCCGCTCATTCGCTACCAATACAAGCATGTGACATAGCAGCTTATTTCCTGCACCAAAGCCTTGTGCCTAATGCTTATATTCGGAAATCTAGAGCGCAGGGTTACTTTGATCGCTTAGGGCCTATACTCAACAAACACGCCACAACAAAAAATCCAAACGGAATTGTGATTTTATGAAAAGGGCGAGCAGTTGCCTGCTCGCCGGAATGATCTTACTGATGGGTGTGCCCACGTTCAGATCATAGGAATACGATAGTCGAAAATTGGTGCGAATACTAGGAAAAGAATTCGTGATATGGCGGGCACATACCCGTTTTTTGTGCTACCATCCCCTCCCCAAACCAATCCCAACACCGTGATGCGCCTGACCCTGACGCGGCGGCGTAAGCCTGACGAACGGGCGCGGCACGGTGGCCTTACGCCGCCGCGTTTGGGTCATGGTCTGGCGGGTCTGCGCCCGTCGGGCTGCAAAAACGGCCTGCGCCGTCCCTGCGCGCCTGCCTTTAAACCGCCCGCCGGATAAACGACGGATACCCTACAGAAAAACGACAGCCCTTCGGCACATCTGTTAACCTGCCATTAACCTTATCGCGCCAGCCTCAAGGGCATGAAAACACGCCTCCTCCTGCCCTTGATTCTTGCCGCCTGCGGGGCCTCGCCGGCGCCAGAATTCTTCCATGCCACACGCGCCGATGTGACACAAAACGGCCGTAACTATACTGTTTTCTATACAGAAAAACGGGTCGAGGTGATCAGGCTCGGCTATGCCACGCGCGGCGAACATCAGGGCATTCGCGCCGATATGATCGCGCTGATCCCGCAGGTGACGGGCTGTAAATTAGCCGAATCCACCCTCCAAGGCGATTCCGGCGAAATGCGCGGCTCTATTCGGTGCTAGGCCCAACAATGATCAGGGTATAAAGGGCGTAAACCCCTGCAATCAAAAACAAAATTGCCCAGCCCGTGCTGCCGGTATAGACCTCAACCCCGCCCCAAAGCAGCGGAAACACCGAAGTCGCCCAGCGCCGCCAGACCGGTTTGAAAAACGGATCGTTCGCGTCCAGAATCTTTTTCACCGCCGCCCCCTTTTGCCGCCACGCATCCCCGCGCGCCCCCCCGTCGAGCGGCCCGCGCTTTTCACGGCTTCTTCCACCGCGTCTTCGATCACCGATTGCCGCGCCAGCGGATCATCGGCCACCGCCAGCTCGACCGCTTCTAACCGTTTCACCTCGTCACGCAAGCGTGCGGCCTCTTCAAACTCTAGATTTTCGGCCGCCTTGCGCATCGCAAGCCGGATCGCATCCAAGTGCGCCGCAAGGTTCGAGCCCACCATCGGGCGATCTACCTTGGCGGTGATCCGCGCCTGATCGGTATCGCCTTGGTAGATGCCAAGCAGGATGTCTTCGACGTTTTTCTTGATCGTTGTCGGAGTGATGCCATGCAGCGTGTTATAAGCGACCTGCTTTTCGCGGCGGCGGTTGGTTTCGCCCATCGCCCGCTCCATGCTGCCGGTGATGCGATCGGCATACATAATCACCCGGCCTTCTGAATTGCGCGCCGCCCGTCCGATGGTCTGGATCAGCGAGGTTTCAGACCGCAAAAAGCCCTCTTTATCGGCATCCAAAATCGCCACAAGCCCGCATTCAGGAATGTCCAAACCTTCGCGCAGCAGGTTGATGCCGACCAGTACATCAAAGGTGCCCAGCCGCAAATCGCGCAGGATTTCAATGCGTTCGATGGTGTCGATGTCCGAATGCATATAGCGAATGCGGATGCCCTGTTCGTGGAAATACTCGGTCAAATCTTCGGCCATCCGCTTGGTCAGGGTGGTGACCAAGACCCGCAGCCCCTTGGCAGCAACCTTGCGGATTTCGTCCAAAAGATCATCGACCTGCATCTCGACGGGGCGGATTTCGATCTGCGGATCGACCAATCCTGTCGGGCGGATCACCTGTTCCACAAAGACGCCGCCGGTTTGTTCCAGCTCCCAAGCCGCAGGGGTGGCCGAGACGAAAATCGACTGCGGCCGCATCGCGTCCCATTCCTCGAACTTCAGCGGTCGGTTGTCCATGCAAGAGGGCAGCCGGAAGCCATGTTCAGCAAGCGTCATCTTGCGCCGAAAGTCGCCCTTATACATGCCACCGATTTGCGGCACCGAGACATGGGATTCGTCAGCAAAAACAATGGCATTGTCGGGGATGAATTCAAACAGCGTTGGCGGCGGCTCGCCCGGTGCGCGCCCGGTCAGATAGCGCGAATAGTTCTCGATGCCGCTGCAAACGCCGGTTGCCTCGAGCATCTCGATGTCAAAGGCGCAGCGTTGTTCCAGCCGCTGCGCCTCGAGCAGCTTGCCCTGCGAGACCATCAGATCCAGCGTCTGGCGCAGCTCTTTCTTAATGCCGATCACCGCCTGCTGCATGGTGGGGCGCGGGGTGACATAGTGCGAATTGGCATAGATGCGGATCTGCTTGAAACTGTCGGTTTTCGCCCCCGTCAGCGGATCAAATTCGATGATCGCTTCCAGCTCTTCACCAAAAAACGAAAACCGCCAAGCGCGGTCTTCAAGGTGGGCGGGCCAGACCTCGACACTGTCGCCACGCACGCGGAAGGTGCCGCGCTGAAACGCCTGATCGTTGCGTTTGAAGGCCTGCGCGACCAATTCGCCCAAAACCTGCCGCTGATCATAGCTTTCCCCGACCGTCAGATCTTGGGTCATCGCCGAATAGGTTTCGACCGAGCCGATGCCGTAGATGCAAGACACCGAGGCGACGATAATCACATCATCGCGTTCCAGAAGCGCCCGCGTGGCCGAGTGGCGCATGCGGTCGATCTGTTCGTTGATCTGCGATTCCTTTTCGATAAAGGTATCGGTGCGCGCGACATAGGCTTCGGGCTGATAGTAATCATAGTAAGACACGAAATATTCGACAGCATTGTCGGGAAAGAAATTCTTGAACTCGCCATAAAGCTGCGCCGCAAGGGTTTTGTTCGGCGCCAGAATGATCGCAGGGCGTTGGGTTTGCTCGATGATTTTTGCCATCGTAAAAGTTTTGCCAGTGCCCGTGGCCCCCAGCAAAACCTGATCATGCTCGCCTGCCAGAACGCCTTTGGACAGTTCGGCAATCGCGGTTGGTTGATCGCCTGCCGCGGTAAAGGCGGTTTGCAGCACAAAGCGTTTGCCACCCTCCAGTTTCGGGCGGGTCAGCACTTCGGGGCGCGTGGTCAAGGCATTGCTGTTGTTATGGGGCATGGTGATTCTCTCCAGCCTCTAATCTATTCTGTTTTTGTTCACGGGGAAGGGCGGCGAGTGGCTTCTTCATCCATCTTAAGAAAAAGTAAAGAAATCATGATCAATTTTACGGAAACTCCATTTCAAAAACGCAATTTAGAGTTGTTTTTGAGGCAGAGTGGCGGCAGTCTGATCGGGCAAGCAGCATCTACCGCTGCCGGTTGATCCCTGCACACACCCCACCCCCACCCTCGGGATCAACCGGTAGCATCCTGCTTTACCTTGATTGCCATTGCAGGCTTGCACTTTCATCGCTTTTTCGGAATAACCCCTGCAACGCTTTGGGAGTTTCAGCATGCGCGCGCGTATCTATCAGCCTGCCAAAACCGCGATGCAATCGGGCACCGCCAAAACCACGACCTGGGTGCTTGAATTTGCCCCGGCCTCTGCCCGCGCGGTTGATCCGCTGATGGGCTGGACCAGCAGTTCTGACACCCAAGCTCAGGTCAAACTGCGCTTTGACAGCCGCGAGGCCGCCGAAGCCTATGCCACTGAAAACGCAATCGCTTTTGATGTGGTCGAGCCGAACAAGCGCAAGCCTGTGATCCGCGCTGGCGGCTATGGTGAAAACTTTGCCACCAACCGCCGCGGCGTCTGGACCCACTAAAACCGCGCGGTCAGGCGGCGGCGAAAGGGTCAACCGGATAGCCGACGCCGGTCATATAAAGCCCATCGGGGGGCGAAACCGGGCCGCAGGCGGCGCGGTCTTGCGCCTCTAGCGCCGATTTCACCTGATCAGGCTGCCATGCCCCAGAGCCGACGCGGTCAAGCGTGCCGATGATGCTGCGCACCTGATTGTGCAAAAAGCTGCGCGCGCGCAGGGCAAAGCGATATTCCATCCCCGACGGATAGGCGTGCTGGGTGATCACGATTTCGTCCAGCGTTTTCACCGGGCTTTTGGCTTGGCAATGCACGGCGCGAAAGGTGGTAAAGTCATGCTTACCGATCAGATGCGCCGCCCCTGCCCGCATGGCCTCTAGATCCAGCGGGCGCAAAACCTGCCAAACCCGCCCCGCATCATAGGTCACAGGCGCACGCCTTGCGACGACGCGGAACAGATAGCGCCGCTCGATCGCGGAAAACCTTGCGTGAAAATCCTCGGGCACCGCAACCACCGCCAGCACCGAGACCGGCCATTTGCGCAGATGCGCGTTCAGCGCACCTGCAAGCTTTAGCGGATCCCAATCTTTGATCAGATCGCAATGCGCGACTTGGCCGGTGGCATGCACGCCGCTGTCGGTGCGGCCAGCGGCGGCAATGGTATGGGGGCCGGGTTGCAGCTTGCCCAGCGCGTCTTCGATGGCGCGCTGCACCGATGGCTGATCGCCCGGCTGGCGCTGCCAGCCGTGAAACGGTCCCCCGTCATATTCAATAAGAAGCGCAAATCTAGGCATATGCTGCGATTACCCAATGCGCGGCTGCCTGTCCAGAGTTGCAAGCCCCCTACCCATTGTCGCCCGCACTTCCTATGTTGAGGGCAACATAAAGGGGCCTGCGGTGTTTTCGACTGTAACCAACGGAATTTCTCGGCAGATCAACGGCGCAGGTGCTGCGGTTTCGGGGATATTCTTTGATCCTGTGCTGCGGCTTGGGGTGACGGGCCTCAGCCGGGCGGGCAAAACCGTGTTTATCACGGGGCTGGTTGCCAATCTGCTGGACAGAGGCCGGATGCCGCAACTGCGCGCCGAGGCAGAGCAGCGCATCGACACGGTCTATCTGCAACCGCAGCCCGATGACACCCTGCCGCGCTTTGCCTATGAGGATCATCTGGCCGCCCTGACCGGTGACGATCCGCGCTGGCCCGCCTCGACCCGTGCGGTGTCGGAACTGCGGCTGTCGTTTCGGGTGCAGCCTGCGGGCTTTGTGGGCGCGCTGACCGGGCCTCGGGTGCTGCATGTTGATATTGTTGATTATCCCGGCGAATGGCTGCTGGATCTTGCGCTGTTGGACAAATCCTACGCCGAATGGTCCGAAGCCACGCTGGACCGTATCGCCAAACGTGCCGAGGCTTTGGATTTTCTGGCCACAGCCCGCGCCGAAGACGGTGCGCTGGCGCTGGACGAGCCGCGGGCTTTGGCGCTTGCCGCCAGCTTTACCGCCTATCTGCACAGCGCGCGGGCGAAGGGCTGGTCCGATTGCACGCCGGGGCGGTTCTTGCTGCCCGGCGATTTGGCGGGCAGCCCGGTGCTGACCTTTGCGCCGCTGCCCAAGCCCGCCCAGACCCCGCGCGGCAGTCTTTGGCGCGAGATGGAGCGGCGCTATGACGCCTATAAATCCAAAGTGGTCAAACCGTTTTTCCGCGACCATTTTGCGCGGATTGATCGCCAGATTGTGCTGGTCGATGTCTTGGGGGCCATCCATCAAGGCCCGCGCGCGCTGGAAGATCTGCGTCGCACCATGGCCGAGGTGCTGTCGGCCTTTCGGCCCGGACGCAATCGCTGGCTGTCGGGGATTTTGGGCGGCAAGCGGGTTGGAAAGATCCTGTTTGCCGCGACCAAGGCCGATCATTTGCACCACAGCCAACACCCCGCCCTAACCGCGATCATGCAGGCGATGCTGCGCGAGGCTCAAAGCCGCGCCGATTTCGCAGGGGCCGAGACGATGGCGCTGTCGCTGGCCAGCCTGCGCACCACGGTCGAAGAAAGCCTGACCCGCGACGGCAGCCAGCTTGACGCGGTGCGCGGGCGTCTGCTGGCCACCGGCAAGCAAGCGGCGATGTATGCGGGTGAATTGCCGCGCGATCCGGCGCGGCTGTTGTCGCCTGCGCGCGAAGGCGCCACGGCTTGGCTTGACGCCGATTTTGCCCTGATGGGCTTTGCGCCCGCGCGCAGCACGCTTAAGGCGGGCGAGGGCCCACCGCATATCCGGCTGGACCGCGCCGCAGAATTTCTGATCGGAGATCGGCTGTGACACTGCATCTGGACGAGCCCCCCCGCCTCCGCGGCCCCGCCTTGGTGCAATATTCCGAGGCCGAGGCGGCTGATCCTGCAAGTGCTGCCCCTGTGCCCGACGCCGCATCAGCGGCCACGCTTGCCACCCTGCGCGCGGTGGCAAAGCCCGCCTCTGGCTTTGGCCGCTTTGCGGTCTGGGTGTTTTCCAGCCTGTTTACCTTTGTGCTTTCGGTGGCCGCGTGGAATTTTGTCACCGGCCTGTTTGCCAGCAATTCGATCTTGGGCTGGATCGCCTTTGGCCTGCTGATCGCGGCGCTTTTGGTGGTTGTGGTGCTGGCGCTGCGCGAGGCTTCGGCCTTTATGCGCATGGCGCGGCTGGACAGCTTGCGCGCGCAAACGGCCAAGGCACGCGCCGAGGCTGATCTGAAGGCCGCGCGCGCGGCTGTCGCAAATATCCAGCGGCTTTATGGCAATCGCCCCGATCTCAGCTGGGGGATGGCGCGGCTGCGCGAGCGGCAGGACGAGGTCTTTGACGCCGACGCCCTGCTGTCGCTGGCCGAAACCGAGCTGATGGGGCCGCTGGACCGCGCTGCCCTGGCCGAGGTCGAGGCCGCAGCGCGGCAGGTCGCCACAGTCACCGCCTTTGTGCCCTTGGCCTTGGCCGATGTGGCCACGGCGCTCTATTCCAACCTGCGGCTGATCCGGCGTTTGGCGCAGATCTATGGCGGGCGCTCGGGGTCTTTGGGCAGTTGGCGGCTGATGCGGCGGGTGTTTTCGGCGCTACTGGGGGCGGGGGCGATTGCGCTTGCCGATGATCTGATCGGCTCTGTCACCTCGGGCGGGATTTTGTCAAAACTGTCGCGCCGCTTTGGCGAAGGCGTGGTGAATGGCGCGCTGACCGCCCGTGTCGGTTTGGCGGCGATGGAGCTGTCGCGCCCGATGCCCTATGAGGCCCTGCCCCGCCCCAACACAAGCGCCACCACCACCCGCGCGCTGGCGGGCCTGTTTGGCCGCACCGAAGACAGGCCCTAGAACCCCGCCGCGCAGCGCGCCACCAAGGCCGACAGCATCGCCTCGCAGCGTTCAAGCTGTTCAAGGCTGACATATTCGTCGGGCTTATGGCCCTGCGCCATCGACCCCGGACCACAGATCACCGTCGGAATGCCAAGGCGGGCATCAAACAACCCGCCCTCGGTGCCAAAGGCGACTTTGATCGTGCCATTGGCCCCGGTCAAAGCCTTGACGAAATTCACCACGCCCGCGTCCGACGGCGTGCCAAGGCCGGGATAGTCCCAAAGCCGCTCGATCCGGATCTCGGCCTCGGGGAACTCGGCGCGCAGAGGGGCCGTAATCGCCTCGGCCGCCGCGCGCAGATCGGCGATCAGCGCATCGGTGTCTTCGCCCGCAAGGCTGCGAATTTCGAAATCAATCACCGCCGTATTCGGCACGATATTGACCTGCACGCCGCCGTTCAGCTTGCCGATATGCAGCGTGGTATAGGGCACGTCGTAATCGCCATCGCTTAGGCCCGTGGCCGCCACCCGCGCCTGAAGACCGCGCACTGCGGTGACAAAATCTGCCGCCAGATGCAGCGCGTTCAGCGCCAGCGGCGCCAGCGCGGAATGGCCCTCGCGGCCAATGCAGGTGGCGCGCAGGGCGATCTTGCCCTTATGCCCCGTGGCAACCTGCATCGCCGTCGGCTCGCCGACGATACACATGCGCGGGCGCAGCGGGGCTGCCTCTAGCATCTCGACCAAAGACCGCACGCCCATGCAGCCGACCTCTTCGTCATAAGACAGCGCCAGATGCAGCGGCACCTGCAAGGGCTGATCTGCGGCGCGCAACAGCGCCGCGATCGCACAGGCGACAAAGCCCTTCATATCGGTCGCCCCGCGGCCATAAATGCGGCCGTCCCGCTCTGTCATCGCAAAGGGCGGCACGGTCCAGTTTTGTCCCAGCACCGGCACCACATCGGTATGGCCCGAAAGCATCACCCCGCCTTGGCCTTCGGGGCCGACGCTTGCGTAAAGATTGGCCTTGCCGCCGGTTGCATCGGGGATCAGCACCGCCGCAATGCCGTGCTGGGCCAACAGTTCCTGAACGTAAAGCATCAGATCCATGTTCGGGTTCGAACTGGTGGTGTCAAAACCAAGCAGGCGTTGCAGAATTGCGCGCATTTCGGGGATCTTTGTCATCTTACACCTTTAATCCAGCGGCGCGCGCACCGTCCAGCAGACTGGCGGCCAGATGATGCGCCCAGCGCCCTTGCGAAGGCACCATATCAGGCACCTGCACCACACGGCAGCCGGCACGATGTGCCGCCTCTGCCCCCGCCTCGCTGTCTTCAAACACCAAGCAGCGCGCTGGCGATACGCCCAAGCGTGCTGCGGCCAGCAGATAGGGGTCGGGCGCGGGTTTGGCGGCGGTGACATCGTCCAGCGTGACCACCTCGACAAAGTGATCCGACAGCCCGACCAAACCCAATTTATGATGCGCCGAGGCCCGCCCAGACGAGGTGACAACCGCCACAGGATGCGACAGCCGCGCCAAAAGATCGCGCGCGCCGGCCTTCATCTGCAAGCCATCCGCCATCCCGGCGCGAAACCCATCGCCCCATCGCTGTTGCAACAGCACGCGGTCCAAATCGGGATAGGCCGCCGCAATAATCGCAGCGCCCGAGGGTTCATCGCGGCCAACAAGCTGGTGCAGAAACGAAAGTTCAACCGGAAAGCCCACCTCGGAAAAGGCCTGTAGCCCAGCTTTGACAGCAAGGCTTTCGGTGTCAATCAAGGTTCCATCCAGATCAAAAAAGATTGCGTCGAACATCTTAGCCCCTTGGTCACCGCAGCGCCTGCCTGCGCCTTGGTGATAGACTATCCCAGCCAGAGCCGAAAGCGGCGAAAGCCGGTCTCGGTGATGTCGAGCGGTTCGATCTGCAAATGCGCGACCTCGGCAAGATGCTCTGCGGCCTCTGGCGCGCTTTCAAACAGAACAGAGGTCGCGGCCATCGGCTTAAAGCGCCAGCGCGGGATCGCGTCTTGCACCAGCGGTGCGCCGCCTTGGCTTAGAAAATCTGCCAGAACCTTGCGATTGCTGACAGCGCCATCATAGATCACATTGCCGGGAACAGCCCCGGCAAATCCGATGCCCCCCGCCGCGCGATAGCTGTTGGTTGCCAGCACAAAAACCTGATCCGGCTGCAAAGGCTCGCCACGATAGCGCAGATCGCAGATGCGCTTGGCCTCTGGGTTTCGGACAGCTCCACATGCCTCAAAGTGTGCGGGCTGCGACAGATCAATCTGATAAGTCAGCCCGTCAATCATATCAAAATTAAAACTGGGAAATTGCGTATTGACCAACAGAGCATCCTTGGCCCCATGGGGAATGCGCTGAAACAGACTGACAGCGCGTTCCAGCCACAGCGTCACCTCGCGCCCCGTCAGCCGCAGCGCACAGATGCTGTTGGGGTGGCAATACAGATCACCAACATGGCGCATCCGCACCGGACCCGGCGGCACTGCGGTGAAATTCTCGGGGCCACCACGCCCGCCAGCCCGAAAGGCCGCCGCCGCAGACAGCAGCGGCAGCCGTGCCTCGGACCGCCCGACCAAAGCCTGCGCCACATGATCGGCCTGCGCTCGCGCCACCAGACGCACCGAGGCCACATCGCTGACCAGCGCAAAATAGCTGTTTAGCGGGATCGGCGTTTGGCTTAGAACCGCCTCATTGCGCGACAGCAAAACCTCTTGCGCATGGCCCACCAGCCCTGCAATTTCTGGATCGTCGGCAACCAAAGCCTCGACCCGTCCGCTTTGTGGCGCGCGGCGCGAAATTGGCCGCGCTTCGGCATGAAAGCCCGCAACGGTCCAACCCTCGGCGCTTTGGCACAACCTAAGGTCAATCACCCCCAGATGTGAGCCGTGAAATCCCGCCATCACCACCGGCTTGCCCGCAATATCAGAGCGGTTGGCAGCGGGAAACACCAGATGGGTATGACCCGCGATCACCGCATCTATGCCGTCAAGTTCCGCCAATGCCGCGCTGACATTCTCCAAAGTCCGGGGGCCATCCGGCTCGAGATCAAGACCCGAATGCGACAGTGCAATCACAAGATCGGCCCCCTGCGCGCGCAGCATCGGCACAAGCCCGCGCGCCGAAGACAGAATATCGGCTACCGAGGCGCGGCTTTTCAGATAGCGCCCCTCCCAGACCATGGTTTGCGGCGGCAAAAACCCAATCACTCCAATGCGCAGCCGATGACTTTGGCCCGCGCGGTCCTTCAGCTCGCGATCAAGCAGCAAAAACGGCTGCGACAGTGGCTTGCCACGGGTGGGTTTGAAGAAAAGATTTGAACTGACAATCGGAAAATTGCTCGCCGCCAAAGAGCGCCGCAAAAACCCCAGACCAAAGCCAAACTCATGATTGCCCAAGGTGGCCGCATCATAGCCCAGCGCATTCATCGCCGCGATCATCGGATGGGTGCGAAGCGGCCGGCCCGAGCGCAGCACCGGCGTGGTTTCCGCCAGATAATCGCCCAATTCACTGCCATGCAGAAAGTCACCATTGTCAAACAGCAAGGCCTGCGGCTGCTCGGCCCGCGCTTGGCGGATCAGCGTGGCAACCCGCGCCAAACCGACTTGATCCGAAGGGCGATTGCCGTGGTAATCCCAAGCCAACAGATTTGCGTGCAAATCGGTTGTGGCAAGGATGCGAAGATCCAAACCAGCCTCGGCAAGGCCCGCCGGCGCGTTTGACCGGTGTGGATGTGCCTGCTGAGACAAAAAACCTCCATACACGACAGGCTGAGCCTGAAATCGTTATCTATTTAGCTAACTTACAAATTTGATCGTAAAATGGGAAGGCAAATTCGCTCTAAATAGTAAATATTTCTACCTAGGGTTGTTAACATTCGGTTAACCACTTTGCCGCGCTTGCGGCGAATTGCCGATGTCGCGCATTCGTGGCATCACTGCCCTGACCAAGTGGAGAGATGCGATGCGCAACGCGGAAACTGTGACCTTCGGAGGATCGGCCTTGGATCGGGCCGCACATCTGCGCGCCCGGCCTGATGAGATTGCAAAGCTCAGGTCCTTGGGCAAGGTGCTGCCGGTCTGGCGTGGTAAGCCGCTGGTCAACGCCAGCTCTGACTTGGCTTGGCTGACCCAAGACCATCCTGCGCTGCACTTGGCCGGCACATCGGTGTTTCTGGGCTTTGACGATGGGGCCGCCTGCTTTGCCCAAGATATTTCGGCTTGGGCACCTGAAGACAATCCAGCCTTGGCGGGGTTCTTGGACACCACGCGGCAAACGCATCCTGCCTTGCCCGACAGCTATGGCTTTGAAGACCTGCGCGCCGTGATGGCGGCCCTAACCCCGCGCGAGGCCGAACTTGCAGCCACGGCAAAGGCGATTTTGCATTGGCACGCCAGCCATGGCTTTTGCGCCAAATGCGGCGCGGCCAGTGATGTGGTCCAAGCCGGCTGGCAGCGCAATTGCCCCAGCTGCCAAACCTCGCATTTCCCGCGCACTGATCCCGTGGTGATCATGCTTGTCACCCATGGCAATCGCCTGCTGTTAGGACGCAATGCGATCTGGCCCGAAGGCATGTATTCCTTGCTGGCGGGTTTTATCGAACCGGGCGAAACCATCGAAGCCGCCGTGCGTCGCGAAGTCTTTGAAGAGAGCGGCATTCGCTGCGGCGCGGTGCGCTATCTGGCAAGCCAGCCCTGGCCCTTTCCCGCCTCGCTGATGATCGGCTGCGTGGTCGAAGCGACCACGACCGAAATCACCGTTGATCCCACAGAGTTAGAAGAGGCCTTCTGGCTCAACCGCGAGGATATGCTTTCTGTGCTCGCAGGCCAACACCCCAAGATTAAACCACCGCGCAAAGGCGCAATCGCGTCATTCTTAATCAGCAGATGGCTTGCAGATCAGCTGGAATAACGCCACGTTTGGCACTGGTAAGAACGGACTTGGCCGAAACAGCGGACCCAAGGCAGGCAAGGAATGAGTGATGCGGTTTTCCAGTAAACAAGATGTCGAAGCCCCGATGGAGCCGATCTTTCAGATCCTGACAGATTTTGACACTTGGGAAACCGCTGCCATGCGCCGCGGCATCGAGGTCGAGCGCAAAGACACCCTAATTCAGCCGGGCGCGGGTATGCGTTGGGCGGCGAAATTTTCCTATCGTGGCAAGGCGCGCGCAATGGAGCTAGAGCTTACCCAGCTTGACCCCACGCAATCCCTGCGCTTTGCGGCAGTGTCGCAGGCTTTGGAGGGGGTGATTTCGATGGAATTGATCGCGCAAAGCCCCAAGCGCACCCGCCTGCATGTCGTGGTTGATATCACCCCGCGCAGTCTTACCGCGCGGCTGTTCTTACAATCGCTGCGGCTGGCCCGCGCCAAACTGGACCGCAAATTTGATCAGCGCATCGCCATGCTGGCCGGCGACATAGAGCTGCGTTACCGCAGTCGAAGCGGCGCTTAACCGCGACGCCGATCCGACGGATAGACGCCCAGAATATTCACCTGGGTGCTAAAATAGGCCAGCTCTTCCAAAGCACGCTTTACGTTTTCATCTTCGGGATGGCCTTCGATGTCGGCGTAAAACTCGGTCGCGGTAAAGCTGCCGCCGACCATATAGCTTTCCAGCTTGGTCATGTTGATGCCATTGGTGGCAAAGCCGCCCATCGCTTTGTAAAGCGCCGCCGGAATGTTGCGCACCCGAAAGGTAAAGGTTGTCATCATCGCATCGCTGCGCCGCGTCGCATCGGCCTGCGGCGCCATCACCAAAAACCGCGTGGTGTTGTTGGCATGATCTTCAATATGGCGCGCCAGAACATCCAAGCCATAAATCTCGGCGGCAAGTTCGCTGGCCAAGGCCGCGCGGGTCACATCGCCTGCTTCGGCCACTTCACGCGCCGCACGGGCGTTGTCAGAGCTGACCTTGCCGAGGATGCCGTGCTGCTTCAAGAACCCGGCGCATTGCGGCAGAATCACCACATGGCCATGCGCCTCGGTCACATCCGCCACCTGCGCACCCTTGACCCCCAACAGGTTGACATGCACCCGCACAAAGGCCTCGTCCACGATATGCAGCCCCGATTTTGGCAACAGCGAATGCACATCCGCCACGCGGCCATAGGTGGAATTTTCCACCGCCAACATGCCCAGATCAACCTCGCCGGTGCGGGTCTTTTCAATCACTTCCTCAAAAGTCGTGCAGGGGACCGGCGTGAAATCGGGCCGCGCCTGCGCACAGGCCTGATGCGAATAGGCACCAAGTTCACCCTGAAATGCGATACGTTTTGTCATTTTTGACAACTCCGTCATAAAAACCCCGCATTAGGGGCGATTGGTCGCGCTACTACACCTTGAAAGAGGGGTGTGGAAGCGGATAGATAGCCCCAAACCATGGCACGCGTGCGATCGCCGCCACAAACGACCCGCAAGGAAGGCTCCGATATGTTTGACACGATGACCCTGACCAAGGCAACCGGCGCAGTCTGCGGCTCGCTTTTGGTGTATCTGTTTATCTCTTGGGCTGGCGAGGCCCTTTACACCACCGGCGCGGGCGAAGGCCATGGCGGCGAAGAAGTGGCCCAAGCCTATACCATCGACACCGGCGCGGACGAAGCGGCAGCCCCCGCAGCAGACGCGGGTCCATCGTTCGATGTGATCTACGCTTCCGCTGATGTTGGCGCAGGCGAGAAAGTCTTCAACAAGTGCAAGGCTTGCCACAAGGTCGACGGCGGCGATGGCACCGGCCCGCATTTGAACGGCGTTGTCGGTCGGGCACGCGGTTCGGTGGCAGGTTTTGGCTATTCCAGCGGAATGGCATCGGTCAACGATCCGTGGACCCCAGAGCATCTGGAAGAATTCCTTCTGAATCCAAAGAGCTATATTGCTGGCACCAAGATGGGATTTGCCGGCCTGCCAAAGGTCGAAGACCGCGCCAATGTCATCGCCTATCTGGCCTCGATGCCATAATCGCAGCGCGATGTCGCGAAAAAGGCCGTCCTTCGGGGCGGCCTTTTGCATTTTGGCCGCGCTTTTGCCCGATCACGCATTCGCGCCTTGTGGCAAGACCGCGTTCCGAATTAGCATATAGGTCAAGTGTATGACGGTGAAACCGTCCGTTTCCGGAGTTCAGGCATGACCCAGCAAACCCAATCCCGCAGCCGCAGCATCGCGCGCAAACCGCAGCTTGGGCTGATGGCCAGCATGATGGCGCTTTCCCTTGGGCTATGCGCCTATGCCGCTCGCGCCGAAGACAACCCAACCCTGACCGCAATTGGCATTTCGACCTTTGGCGATCTGCATTATGCCGCCGATTTTGCCCATCTGGACTATGTGAACCCCGATGCCCCCAAAGGTGGCGAGATCAGCGAATGGGCGCCCGGCACCTTTGATTCGATGAACCCCTATTCGGTAAAGGGTGTCGCGGGGGCGCTGTCGTCGATGTCTTATGAATCCATGCTGGTTGGCACCGCTGATGAAATTGGCGCAAGCTATTGTCTGCTGTGCAGCACGATTGAATATCCGCAAGATCGGTCTTGGGTGATCTTTAACCTGCGCCCCGAGGCGAAATTCTCGGATGGTACGCCGCTGACGGCGGAAGATGTGCAGTTTTCTTTCGAACTGTTTCGCACAAAAGGCCTGTCGGATTTTCGCGCCGTGTTCAACGAACAGGTCGAGGGCGCGGAAATCCTTGATCCGCATCGGATCAAATTCAGCTTTAAACCTGGCGTGCCAACCCGCGATCTGCCTGCCGATGTCGGTGGTCTGCCGGTGTTTTCCAAGGCGCAGTATCAGGCGCAAAAGCTGGATCTAGAGGAAAGCAACCTGACGCCGTTTTTGGGCTCCGGCCCCTATGTCGCGCAAACCATCAAACCCGGCGAGCGGCTGATCTATACCCGCAACCCCGACTATTGGGGCGCAAACCTGCCGATCATGCGGGGGCAGGCGAATTTCGACAGCATTCGCATCGAATACTTTGGCGATTCCATTCCAGCTTTCGAGGCGTTCAAAGCCGGTGCCTATACCTTCCGCAGCGAGAATTCCTCCAAGACCTGGGCCACGGGCTATGATTTCCCCGCCATGGCGACCGGGGCGGTGCAAAAGGTCGAGCTGCCCTCGGGCGCCAAGGCCAATGGCCAAGCGTTTCTGTTCAACCTGCGGCGCGAGAAATTCCAAGACCCGCGCGTGCGCGAAGCCATTGGTCTGATGTTCAACTTTGAATGGTCGAACCAGACGCTGTTTTACGGGCTTTATGCGCGGATCAATTCGGTGTGGGAAAATTCTTGGCTGGCCGCGACCGACGCGCCAAGCCCTGAAGAGGTGGCGATTTTGCAACCCTTGGTCAGCGATGGCCTGTTGCCGCAAAGCATCCTGACCGATCCGGCTGTGGTGGCGCCTGTATCGTCCGACAAACAGCTAGATCGCGGCAACATGCGCCGCGCCTCGGCTTTGCTGACCGAAGCGGGCTGGACCGTCGGCGCAGATGGCATCCGCAGCAATGCCAAGGGCGAAAAGCTGCGGGTCGAATTTCTGAACGACAGCCCCTCGTTTGACCGGGTAATCGCGCCCTTTGTCGAGAATCTGAAGGCCTTGGGCGTCGATGCCGAACTGGTCAATATCGACCCCGCACAGATGGAATCGCGCACCCGTCCGCCGGTTTATGACTTTGACATCATTACTGGAAACGCGCGCTCGGGCTATTTCTCGGGGTCGGAACTGAAGCAATACTACGGCTCGGCCACGGCCGATCAGTCGGCCTTTAACGTCATGGGGCTGAAATCGCCAGCGGTGGATCGGCTGATCGAGGTGGCGATGGCCGCCACCTCGAAAGACCAGCTTACGGTCGCCACCAAAGCGCTAGACCGCGTGCTGCGCGCCGAACGCTTTTGGGTGCCGCAATGGTATAAAGATACCTTCACCGTCGCCTATTATGACCAATTTGAACATCCGCAAACCCTGCCGCCCTATGCCTTGGGCGAGCTGGATTTCTGGTGGTTCAACCCTGAAAAGGCCGCCCAGCTTAAGGCCTCGGGCGCGTTGAAATAATGCTGGCCTATATCCTGCGGCGCCTGCTTTTGGTGATTCCGACGCTGTTCGGCATTATGGTGGTGAACTTTGCGCTAACCCAATTCGTGCCCGGCGGGCCTTTTGACCAGATCGAGGCGCAGCTCGACAATCAAAACGATGCGATGGGCACACTGGCCGGTGGCAATGGCGACGATGCCGGCATCAAGGCGGCCAACGGCAAAGACGGCACCTATACCGGCGCGCGCGGTCTGCCGCCCGAGTTTCGCGCCAAGCTCGAGGTCGAATTCGGCTTTGCCCGTTTCATCTGCCCGCAAGGCTATGACGGCAGTTTGGTACAGCAGGCCAAGGACTGCGAAAAAGAGATGATCCCCGCCTTTGAGCGCTTTACGATTATGATGGGCAAGTTCCTGCGGTTTGATTTTGGCGAAAGCTATTTCAAATCGAAAAGCGTGGTGCAAATGGTGATCGAAAAGATGCCGGTCTCGATCACGCTGGGGCTTTGGTCGACGCTGATCGCCTATATGATCTCGATTCCGCTGGGCATTCGCAAAGCGGTGCGCGATGGCTCGCGGTTTGACAGTTGGACCTCGGGCGTGATCATCGCGGCCTATTCGATTCCGACGCTGCTGTTTGCGGTCATTCTGCTGGTGACATTCGCCGGTGGGTCTTATTACCAGATCTTCCCACTGCGGGGTCTTACCTCGAACGGCTTTGAAAACCTTAGCTTTTTTGGCAAGATCAGCGATTATCTTTGGCACATCGCCTTGCCGGTTCTGGCCAGCACGATTTCAAGCTTTGCCACGCTGACGCTGCTGACCAAGAACAGTTTTCTGGATGAAATCCGCAAGCAATATGTGATGACGGCCCGCGCCAAGGGTCTGTCGGAACGGCGCGTGCTTTATGGGCATGTGTTTCGCAATGCCATGCTGATCGTGATCGCGGGCTTTCCGGGGCTGTTTTTGTCGGTATTTTTCGGGTCGTCGATCATTATTGAAAAGGTGTTCACATTGGATGGTCTGGGCCTGATGGGCTTTAACGCAGCGGTGTCGCGCGACTATCCGGTGATTTTTGGCACGCTGTTTGCCTTTGGCCTGATCGGGCTGGTGGTGGGGATTTTGTCTGATCTGATGTATGTCTGGGTCGATCCCCGCATTGATTTCGAGCGGAGGGGCTGATGGCTTTGTCACCGTTAAACCAACGCCGCTGGCGCAACTTTCGCGCCAACCGCAGGGCGTTCTGGTCGCTGTGGATTTTTTCTGTGTTGTTCGGCCTATCGCTGTTTGCCGAGGTTTTGGCCAATGACCGCCCGCTGTTGGTGCAGTACCGCGGCGAGTGGCGCATGCCATTCCTGACGTTTTATTCAGAAACCGATTTCGGCGGCGATTTTCGCACCGAGGCCAATTACAAAGCCCCCGAGGTGGAATGCCTGATCCGTTCGGGTGGGCTCGAGGCCTGCTTTGATGATGCCGAAAAGATCACAGCTGACATCAAGGCGGGCAGCTTTGACACCACGACCGAAGGCTTTGAAAAGGGCTTTATGCTTTGGCCGCTGATCCCCTATTCTTATAACACGATCAATGATTTGAACGGTCAGGCCGCGCCATCTGCCCCCGAGGCTGCGCATTGGCTGGGCACCGATGACACCTCGCGCGATGTGCTGGCGCGGGTGATCTATGGCTTTCGGTTGTCGGTGGTTTACGGGCTGGTGGTGACGCTGCTGACCTCGATCGTAGGCATCGCGGCGGGGGCCATTCAGGGCTATTTCGGCGGCAAGGTCGATCTGCTGTTTCAGCGCGCCATCGAGATTTGGGGCGGGGTTCCTGAACTTTACTTCATCATCATCGTGTTTTCGGTCTGGCAGCGCAGTTTTCTGGTGCTGATCCTGATCTCGGTGCTGTTTGGCTGGACGCGATTGGTCGGCGTGGTGCGGGCTGAATTCCTGCGGGCGCGCAATTTCGAATATGTCCGCGCCGCCAAGGCACTGGGCGTTTCAGACGCGGTGATCATTTTTCGCCATGTGCTGCCAAACGCCATGGTGGCGACGCTGACCATGCTGCCTTTCGTGGTCTCGGGCACCATCGGCTCGCTGGCGTCACTTGATTATCTGGGCTACGGGCTGCCCGCGTCTTTGCCCAGCCTTGGCCAGCTTTCGGCACAGGCGCAGCAAAATCTGCAAATGCCCTCGCTGGCCTTTACCGCCTTTTTCACCTTTGCCATTATGTTGTCGCTTTTGGTGTTTATCTTTGAAGGTGTGCGCGATGCCTTTGACCCAAGAAAGACCTATTCATGAGCGTGGTGTTGCAGGTAGAAAACCTGAGCGTGGGCTTTCGCCAAGACGGGCGCGATATTGCCGCGGTGCGCGGGGTCAGCTTTGCGGTGAACAAGGGCGAGACGGTGGCGCTTGTCGGCGAAAGCGGCTCTGGAAAATCGGTCACCGCCCTGTCGACCGTGGGGCTTTTGCCTGACAGCGCGCAGCTAGCCGGTTCGGTGCGCTACCAAGGCCGTGAGATGGTGGGCGCCGCAGAGGCGGATCTGCGCGCGCTGCGGGGCAATGACATCAGCTTTATCTTTCAAGAGCCGATGACCAGCCTTAACCCCTTGCACACAATCGAAAAACAGCTTGCCGAAAGTCTGGGTCTGCACCAAGGCCTGCGCGGTGCGGCGGCACGGGCGCGCAGCATTGATCTGCTGAATAAGGTCGGCATTCGCGAGGCCGAAAGCCGACTTGACGCCTATCCGCATCAATTGTCGGGCGGTCAGCGCCAGCGCGTGATGATCGCGATGGCCTTGGCAAATGGGCCAGACCTTTTGATCGCGGACGAGCCGACAACCGCGCTGGATGTGACCATTCAAGCCCAGATTCTTGACCTTTTGGCCGACCTAAAGCGCAGCGAGGGGCTGAGCCTTTTGTTCATCACCCATGATCTGGGCATCGTGCGCCGCATCGCCGACCGCGTTTGTGTGATGAAGGATGGCGAGATCGTCGAACAAGGCCCAACAGCCGAGATTTTCGCCAATCCGCAGCACCCTTATACCCAAACGCTGATGGCCGCCGAGCCAACGGGCCTACCACAAGCCGTTGCCCCAGAGGCGCCGGTGGTGGCGGCCACCGATAAGTTGCAAATCTGGTTTCCAATTCAACGCGGCTTTTTGCGCCGCACGGTTGGCCATATCAAGGCGGTGAACGCCGCAAGCTTGCAGGTGAGGGCGGGCGAGACGTTGGGGATTGTCGGCGAAAGCGGGTCGGGCAAGACCACGCTGGCACTGGCCATTTTGCGGCTGATCGGCTCGCAAGGCCCGATCACTCTGCTGGGTCAGCGACTGGATGGGCTGCCCAGCTCGGCCATGCGGGCGCATCGGCGCGACATGCAGATCGTGTTCCAAGACCCCCACGGCAGCCTGTCGCCGCGCATGACGGCCGAGCAGATCATCGCAGAAGGTTTGGGCGTGCATGGGCTGCAAGACGGGCGCAACAGCCGCGAGATGGTGGCCGAGATCATGGCCGAAGTTGGCCTCGACCCTGCAACGATGACCCGTTATCCGCATGAATTCTCGGGCGGGCAAAAGCAGCGCATCGCGATTGCCCGTGCGATGATCCTGCGGCCAAAGCTGGTGGTGCTGGACGAACCCACCAGCGCGCTTGATATGACGGTGCAGGTGCAGATTGTGGATCTGTTACGCGACTTGCAGCGCAAATATGGGCTGGCCTATATCTTTATTAGCCATGATCTGCGGGTCGTGCGCGCGATGTCGCATAGTGTCATGGTGATGCAAAACGGCGATGTGGTTGAGGCAGGCCCCGCGCAGGCAATCTTTGCCAATCCTCAAAATCCTTATACCCGCAGCCTTTTGGCCGCCGCACTCAGACAAAGCCGATGAAAATCCTATTTGTTCACCAGAACTTTCCAGGCCAGTTTTTGCATCTGGCACCCGCCTTAGTCGCGCGGGGGCATGACTGTTTGGCGCTGACCGATGTGAAAAATCAACGCGGCAGCACGATCAAAACACTGAAATATACCCATAAAGAACAAAAGGTTGATCCCGCTGCCTGCCGTTTGGGCCGCAGCTATACCACCTACAGCGATCGCGGCGTCACCGTGGCCCGTGCTGCCCGCTCGATGCGCGAAAAGGGTTATGTGCCCGATGTGATCTTTGGCCACTCGGGCTGGGGAGAGACCTTGTTTCTCAAGCAGGTTTGGCCAGAGGCAAAGCTGATCGTCTATAGTGAGTTTTACTATAAGGGCCGCGATGCGGATGTGGGCTTTGACCCCGAATTCACGGCTGCGACTTTTGATCAGATGCTGATCACCCAAGGCCGCGCCGCGCATCAGGGCCAAGCCTTGATCCATGCCGATGCCGGCTTTGCGCCAACGCAATGGCAAGCATCGACGCATCCAGAGCTTCTGCGCGAGCGGCTTACCGTGATCCATGACGGGGTCGACACCGAGCAGATAACACCCAATCCCGAGGCGCGCTTTGTTTTGCCCGATGGCCGCAGCCTGACACCGCAAGACGAGGTGCTAACCTTCGTCAATCGTAACCTAGAGCCCTATCGCGGCTATCACATCTTTATGCGCGCCCTGCCCGAAGTGCTGCGCGCAAGACCAAAGGCGCAGGTGGTGATCGTGGGCGGCGATGGCGTGTCTTATGGCAACGCCCCCAAGGATGCGACGGGCTGGAAGGACATCTTTTTGAATGAGGTGCGCGACAAGCTGGATCTGTCGCGGGTGCATTTCATGGGCAAAGTGCCCTATCCGCACTTCATTGCCCTGATGCAGGTCAGCCGCGCGCATGCCTATCTGACCTATCCCTTCGTGCTGTCTTGGTCGATGATCGAAGCCATGGCGGCGGGCTGTCACATCGTTGCCTCGGCCACACAGCCGGTGATGGAGGCGATCGAAGACGGCAAGACCGGCACTTTGGTTGAGTTCTTTGATGTTGCAGGCTGGTCAAAAGCCCTGACCGAGGCGCTTGCCGATCCAGAGCGCTATGTCCCGCTGCGGAAGGCGGCGCGAGCGGCCGCGATTGCGACCTATGATCTGCACAGCCACTGCCTTCCCAAAACCATCGCCTTTGTCGAAAGCTTTGCGCCCCCCTCGGCCTCTAAGATTTAAACCGCCGAAGAATGCTTGGCGCTGGTCTGGGCATAGATATCAAAGCAGCGCGCCACCATCCGCGTCAGCGGGCGCGAATCGATAGGGATCGACAGCCCTGCTTCGGTGAGGTCCAGCATCTGCGGAAAAGCGCGATCGGCGGCGGCAAACATCGCCTGCAAAGCCTCTGGCGTCACCTCGAAATCGCGCAGAATTTCAGCGCGTGAAATGTGGAAATCACACATCAAGGCCTCGATGATCCTGCCACGCAAACGATCATCACCGGCAAAAGCATGGCCGCGATGGGTGGAAAACTGCCCGGCACGAATGGCACGGGTGTGATCTGCCGTGCCGCTGGCGTTTTGCGCATAGCCCTGCGGAAACCGCGAGATTGACGAGGCCCCAAGCCCGATCAACACCGGCGCGCTGTCCTCGGTATAGCCCTGAAAATTCCGCCGCAGCTTGCCCGCACGCGCGGCTTTCGCCATGCCGTCCGTGGGTTTGGCGAAATGGTCGATGCCCAGCTCGTCATAACCGGCCGCCAAAAACTGCGCCCGCGCCACTTCGAACAGGTCCAGCCGTTCTTCTGGCGTCGGCATGCTGTCCGAAGAAATCATCTGCTGACGCCGGCTCATCCATGGCACATGGGCATAGCCGTAAAGCGCCACGCGATCTGGCGACAATTCAAGCAATTGCGCGACAGAGGCCGCGATTTTCGCCTGCGTCTGATGCGGCAGACCGTAAAGAATATCGGCGTTCAGGCTGGTCACCCCGCGCGCGCGGATCATCTGCGCCACGGCAAGCGTGGTCTCAAAGGGTTGCTCGCGGCCAATCGCGGCTTGGATCTGCGGGTCAAAATCCTGCACCCCAATCGAGGCGCGGTTCATCCCAGCGGCGACCAAAGCATCCAGACGCGCAGCATCAATTTCCATCGGGTCAATCTCGACCGAAAACTCGCCACCCTCTGCCAAAGGCGCCACCGCAAAGATCGCGGCCGCCAAATCGCGCATCGCTTCGGGCGACAGCATGGTTGGCGTCCCGCCGCCCCAATGCAGCCGCGACAGCCGCACGCCTTTTGGCAAATGCTGCTTCAGCAGGGCAATTTCCTGATGCAGCATCAAAGCATAGGCCACCACTGGCGCATCTGAAACCGTGCCTTGGGTGCGACAGGCGCAAAACCAGCACAGCCTTCGGCAAAACGGCACATGCACATAAAGCGAAATCTCGGATCCCGCCGGCACCGCCGCGATCCAATTTGCAAAGTCATCGGGCCCGACCCCACCCGCAAACTGCGGCGATGTAGGATAAGACGTATAGCGGGGAACGCGGGCGTCAAAAAGACCCATGCGTGTGAGTTGCGAATGGACTGTCATAGGTCTACCCTAGGCAAAGGCTACGCGCGCGCCTTGACTCAGATCAAACCGAAGGTGGACAGATGTCACAGCACGACCTGAAACTGGGCCACCCAAGTTGCGGCGATTGCCCGATCCGCCACCGCGCCGTCTGTGCGCGCTGCGAGGCGGATGAATTGGCGCATTTGGACGCGATCAAATATTACCGCAGCTTTCAGGCCGGGCAGACGGTGATCTGGTCGGGGGACCGGATGGATTTTGTGGCCTCGGTTGTCTCTGGCATCGCGACGCTGACCCAGACCATGGAAGACGGCCGCCGGCAGATGGTTGGCCTGTTGCTGCCATCGGATTTTGTCGGGCGTCCGGGGCGCGGCCATGCGGCCTATGATGTCACCGCCACCACCGATCTGGTGATGTGCTGTTTCCGTAAAAAGCCGTTCGAGGAAATGATGATCTCGACCCCGCATATCGGGCAGCGCTTGCTGGAAATGACGCTGGACGAATTGGACGCAGCACGCGAATGGATGCTGCTGTTGGGCCGCAAAACCGCGCGCGAAAAGATCTCGAGCCTGCTTGCAATCCTTGCGCGCCGCGACGCCAGCCTGAAGGCGGGTGCGGGGGCTTGCAGCTTTGATCTGCCGCTGACCCGCGAAGAGATGGCCGATTATCTGGGCCTGACCTTGGAAACCGTCAGCCGCCAGATCTCGGCGCTGAAACGCGAAGGCGTGATCGAGCTGGAGGGCAAGCGCCATGTCAAAGTCGCCGATATTGATCGGCTGATCGAGCAGACTGGCGATGATTCCGATGGCGGGATGCTGGGGTAGATGCAAAGCGCGCCACAGAACATCGCGCCAAAGGGCGAACTGACGCTGCGCACGCTGGCGATGCCGCGCGATGTCAACACCAATGGCGATATCTTTGGCGGCTGGGTGCTGTCACAAATGGACATGGCCGCCGGCATCGTCGCCAGTGCGCGCGCGCAAGGCCGTGTCGCCACCGTGGCGATTGACGCGATGAAGTTCATCCGCCCGGTCAAAGTGGGCGATGTGCTGTGCATCTATGTCCACATCGCCCGCATCGGCCGCACCTCGATGGCGATGGAGATCGAGGCCTGGGTGCTGCGCAACCGCCAAGACCAACGCGAAAAGGTCACCGAGGCCGTGTTCACCTTTGTGGCCATTGACGAGGCAGGCAAGCCGAGGGTTGTGCCAGAGGCGTAAGCCCTCGCCCGGACGAACGTCGTTTAAGCGCTACACGGCTTCTCACCGGTTCAAAAACTTACTTTGCCAAACTAAGGCTAAAATAGCACTGTTCACAGCGAACCATGGCGCTAGAAGCGGTTGATCTCGCAGTGAAAAGTGTGAATGGCCAAAATAATTTTTTGTGTATTACGCAGCTTTTGATTCGCCTTCAGACTTCGACAAGCGATTGTTCATCATAAACAAAGAACTACGCTTGAAAGAGTCTAGCCCAACAGTTTCTATAGCCTTAACAAAGGCTTGCTTTACTTGCTCATTCGTCAACATGTTCACCCCTTCAATGCTATTCATACGGCATCCTCCCAGAGAACCGTTAGCTTTTCGTTAAATGTAACCACATTCCCTTCGATTCAACAGTAGAGAAACGACCTGATGACCGCATTGTCATGCCGAATGCGGCAAAAAAAGTACGATCGTATGGGCTGCGGTAATGAATCTTGATGTGTGGACTTTTGAGAGCATTCTCTGAGCACTCGACCAGCGCCATGAAGTAGGACGACATCACGCTTGCATAATCTTCTAGATCTAGAGGTTCAAAATCGTAATAGGGAGACAAAACAAAGTGCCTAACACGCAAGACTTTGCCGATGTACCCTTTCAACAGTGTGCTATTCAGGAAACACGCA
>OCOY01000055.1_pt1 | contig 24805 bp, 22 predicted proteins | sample 1494131 | NCBI WGS metagenome assembly OCOY01 (sample SAMEA3275523, study PRJEB22092) | marine metagenome | biome: ENVO:00000039; feature: ENVO:00002042; material: ENVO:00002010 | collected 2014-06-21T17:05:00+00 | depth 1 m | reverse complement strand
TCGGCATCAAGGCCAAATTCATATTTGGTATCCACCAAGATCAAGCCCCGCGCCGCCGCCATCTCTTGCCCGCGCGCAAACAGCGCCAAAGCATAACCCGAGACCTCATCCCATTGCGTCTGGCTCAACAGACCCTGCTCCACAATCTCTTGCGGTGTCAAAGGCTCGTCATGACCACCGTCAAAGGCTTTCGAGGTGGGGGTGATAATCGGGGTCGGTAAGATCTGATTGTCGCGCAGCCCCTCGGGCAAGACATGGCCATACATCTCCCGCACGCCCTTTTTATACTGGGTCAAAACCGAGGTAGATGTCGTTCCCGCCAAATATCCGCGCACCACGATCTCGACCGGCAATATCTCGACCCGCTTGCCAATCACCACATTGGGGTCAGGATAGGCCAAGACATGATTGGGGCAAATATCTGCCGTATGGTCAAACCAGAACCGCGCCATCTGGGTCAAAACTTGGCCCTTGAAGGGAATCGCCGCCAAAATTCGGTCAAAGGCCGAGATCCGGTCCGAAGACACCAAAATTCGCCGCGCTGGCCCCCCTGCCTCGGCGGGCAGATCGTAACAATCGCGCACCTTGCCAAAATAGGGGTTCGGCAATTCGGCGATGCGAGCATTTTCAAGAATGCGGGAAAGATCAGTCACGGGCGGCCTCCGTTCAAACTAGGGGCGCTATCGCGCGCGCGCTCGGTCTTGTCAACTAAACTGAGGCCAATCGGCTTTCATCTTGGTCTAAATATCCCCCGCGGAGCGTTCGCGGCCAAGGAAGGGAGCCTCCGGCGGGGATATTTAGACCAAGATGAAAGCCAAAGCGCAGTCTAGTTAAAAAGCGCAGGGTCGTTCAGATAAAGCGCTCCCAGTCCTAAGGCGGCGAGGGCCAGCAGGGTGAAGCCGATTTTCCATCGGCTGTAGGGGCGCTCGCCGCGCAGCTCGCCGCTGTCGCCATTGACCACAAAGCGATAGGTTTTGCCGCGATAGTTATAGGCTGCGACCCAGACTGGCAGCAGGATATGTTTAAAGCTTTCTTGTGTGTACTCGGTGTCAAGGCGGGTGATGCGTTGTGCGTCGCCACCGATGTCGCGACGCACATCGGTTTCGATCTGTCGGGTCATGATCTGATGTGCGGTCTGATTGGCTGTGGCCAGCGGGACCGTATGGCTTTCGGCTTGAAAGCCGGCGAGGTAATCTGGGGAATAGGGCTTTAGCTTGGTTAGATCCCAATCGGTGAGGGCCTCGCCAAGATGGGGTGGCAGGCTGGTTGAGCCGAGCACGATCACATCATTAAACCGCCGCTCTACTTGGCCCGCGGCCAAAGACCAACGGGTTTTTTGCACAGTTTGCTCGCGGGATTCGTGGCCGCCATTGACGCTGACGGTAACGGCACGGGTTTCGGTGTAATGATCGCCGCGCTGGCCTGTGTAGTGGCTGCGGGTGGCGGCATCAAACGTCCAGAACGGCAGGTAGATGCCTGTCATCTCGCGGCCCGCGCGGGTGTATTGCAGCAAGGGATTGGGTGCGAACCACAGGCTGCCCAGCCAGCGCTTTAGGCTGTCGCGCGCTTGAGTTTGCGTCAGGGCGAAGGGCAGAAGGGCTTGTGGTTTGAGACGGCGCTGGCTGCCGGTATCCACCACCACGGGCGTGTCGCAAAAGGCGCAATCGCGGGCGTGGTTTGCACCCTGAAACGCCACCAATGCACCGCAATTGGGGCAGCGGGTGCTGCGGGTTTCTGCTGAGGTTTGCGCCGGCAGATCTTGGCGCAGGCCGCGCGCCAGATCTTGTTCATCAAAGGCTCGGGCAAGGCTTGGCGATGGTGTGGGGGCGAGCTTTTGTTCAGACCCGCAGTGCTCGCAGCGCAAGCGGGTCCGGCTTGGGTCAAAGCGCAGGTCTGCGCCGCAGCTGTCGCAGGGCCAGCGATGGTCTTGCTGCACGGCCATGGCAGCTTAGCGCGTCACGGGTGGTGGGGGCGGTGGCATCTGGGAGAAGAGCTGCGCAAGCTCGGTTTCTGCGGCGGGTTTCCAGCCGTCTTGCCCGCCTGTCCAGACCAGCGTGCTGGGCGACAGAGCGGCAGTGTTTGCCAGTGCGGTCATCTCGCTATGCGAGAACGGACCCTTGGTCGCGCCGTTTTCGGCCAGATGCCACAGTTTGTCAGCCGGCGGCGGTGGTGGCGGGGATGGCGGCGTAACGGTCGCGGCCACCCCGGGCACAGCCCCCCAAGGGCCGGTGCCGGCCATCTGCGCGCCAAGACCTGCCGCCAGCCCCATGCCTGCCATTGCGCCAAAGCCGCTGTTGGGCTGCGCCATGCCTTCGGCGGCGTTGAACTGCATGTATTTGGTCAGGTCGCCCGCCACCCCTATCGAGCTGCGCTTGTCCAAGACCTTTTCCACCTCATCCGGCAGGCTGATGTTTTCGATATAGAATTCGGGCAGGCTTAGGCCATAATCTGCGATCTTGGGTGCGATTGCGCTGGCGATCAGCTGGCCGAGATCGGCGGTATTGCCCGCCATATCCAGCACCGGAATGCCGGATTTGGCCAAGATTTGCGAGGCTTCTTGCACGATCACATTGCGGATCTGCGCGCTGATTTCATCGGCGGTGAATTCGCCATCGGTGCCGACGATTTCGCGCAGGAAGACCGCCGCATCCGTCACCCGCATCGAATAGCTGCCAAAAGAGCGCAACCGAACGGGACCAAATTCGGGGTCGCGGCAGATGATCGGGTTTTGCGTGCCCCATTTTTGATCATTAAAGCGGGTGGTGTTGACGAAATAAATCTCGGATTTAAAGGGGCTTTGAAAACCATGATCCCAACTTTGCAGGCTGGTCAGGATTGGCATGTTGTTGGTTTGCAGCTCGTAAAGTCCCGGGCTGAACACATCGGCCAATTGGCCTTCGTGGATAAACACCGCCACTTGGCCCTCGCGCACCGTCAGTTTGGCGCCGTATTTGATCTCATGGCCCTCGCGCTCGAACCGCCAAACCATGGTGTCACGGCTGTCATCGGTCCAAGCGATCACATCAATGAATTGGCCGGAAAGAAAATCGAGAAGTCCCATGTCTTATGTCCTTTTTCACACCAAAGCCGGCGTCTGTCTTAGGGGGAGCCGTTCATCAGCTGCTTTGCCAGCCGCACCGCAATTGGGCGGGCCTGTTCCAGCGTCATGCCCGGGCGCAGGGCGGGGTTGTAAAGCATGCGCAGCATCAGTTCGTCTTGCCGTGTCAGCAATGCGAATTCTTCATCATCATTGAAAATCGAGGGGCGGGCCTGCGGGCTGTCATTGGGCAGGCCCATCGCTTGTGCCAATTCTTCATGGATGCACGACAGCCGCAGCAGATCGGGATGTTCGGCGCGGATCACCACAAGTGCGCTTGTGTAGATGCTGTCATCACCCTCGCTTTGCGTCACCGCAAGGCAGTAGGTGGATTTAGGCAGATCCAGGATCGTCCGGCGGTCGCTGGCGGTCAAAGCGGGCATGCTTTGGCGCAGCACCGGCTCTAGCGCGCGGCGTTCATCTTCGGCAACGATGGCGATCAGGACATTCGGATTGGTCGTCTCAAGCGTCATCGGCAGGCCGGTCAGTCCTGAAAGCCGTTGCACATAAGAGGCGATCATCGCGCGATCACTGGCCTTTTGCGCCGGGGGAACCGAGCTGCCAAAGCGCAGAGCGATCCGTATCGGAGCCTCCCAGCGCCGCAGCGTTGCCTGAGATTGCAGCTGCAAGGTCTGGCCGCCGCGGCGGGTATATTCGTTGTAAAGCGCGATTTGCAAAAAGGTGCTGGCCAAGCGCTGATCGTCAAAGGGCGCATCGGGGCCGCCTGCATCGCTGCGCAGCAAGCCTTGGTCCAAAAGCTGCTCTTGCACCTGCGCGTAGTAGGATTGCAACTGCGCGCTGCTTGCGGCGGGGCGCTGCGCGGGGCGGATGGTAGCAGATTGGCCCGTATGCGACGCGGCGGGTGGTTTGGGCAAGCTACAGCCTGCGACGGCCAGCGCGAGCCCCAGCCCCAGCCCCAGCCAAAGCGTGACAGGCCTGCGCCCGCGCATGGTTAAACCGCCGCGCCGACAGGGCTGCTGCCGATAGCGCCGCGCGCCTTGGCCGAGGCTAGACTGTCGCGCAGATCCTGTTCCATCTTGATCAGCTCTGCCTCTGCCGCGGCGCGCTTGGCCTTGCCGGCATCCGCGATCTGTAAGCTTTCTTCGATGGTCGCCACCAAGGTCGCATTGGCCTTTTGAACCGCTTCAATGTCAAACACCCCGCGCTCCATCTCGCCGCGCACAACGCGATTGGCCTGTTGCAAGTTTTCGGCATTGGCGGTCAGCAGCGCATTGGTCAGATCATTGGCCGAACGCACCGCCTCTGCGGCCTCGCGGCTGCGCTGTATCGTCACCGCCTGCGCCAGCTGAGTTTCCCAAAGCGGCACGGTATTGACCAGCGTCGAGTTGATCTTGGTCACCAGAGATTTGTCGTTTTCCTGCACCAGCCGGATCGATGGCAGCGATTGCATCGTCACCTGCCGCGTCAGTTTCAGATCATAAACCCGCCGTTCCAGATCATCGCGCGCCGAACGCAGATCGCGCAGTTCTTGCGCAACTTTCACCTGATCATCCGGCGCGGCCTGATTGACCAAAGCCGCCTTGGCCGGAATGTCGCTGGCATCCAGATCAGCGAGCTTGGCCTCTCCGGCGGCAATATAAAGCGCAAGTTCATCATAAAAGCCCAAAGTTTTGCTATAAAGCAGATCCAGACTTTTGATATCTTTCAACAGCATATGCTCGTGCAGGTTCAGATCATCGGTGACTTTGTCGATCTGGGTCTGCACCTCTTCGAATTTGGCGATAAACTTTGCAAAGGGGGCTGCGCGGCCGGTCAGCTTTTCCCACCAGCTTTGTTTGCGCCGCACATCCAGTTCCGAAACCGAAAATCCGCGTAAAGTGCTGACGATGGTTTGCAAAGCGTCGCCCGCGGGGCCGACATCCTTATTCTTGACGCCTTCAAGCATGTCTTGGCTGATCAGCTGCAATTCACTCTGCGCGCCTGCGCCAAAGCTGATGATCGACTGCGTGTTGCTCATGTCGATTTCTGCCATCCGTTTGCGAATATCCTCGGCTACGGCAGCAGGGGCTGCGGCAAGCGCCACCACCTCTTGGTTGGGTTCGGCCAAAACAACGGCTACCGCTTCTGCAAGGCGGGCGGGTGTGTCAGTCATCGACAGGCTCCTTCGAACAGCGGGCTTGCGTTCCTAAGGGGTAGATTGACCTATACGATTGAGAATTTCTAGCGACAGTTTGATGAAAACATCGTTAAAAGCTGGGTATTTCAACAAAAATCGTAGGGCTTTGCTATTTCTCCAAAGCCAGCCGCTCTCGCAGCACGCTGATTTCGACCTCTAGATCCAGATGGTCGTTTTCCAAAAGCGCGCGGCTGCGTGCGGCAAAAGTGGTTTCAAGATCGGTCAGCAGCGCTTCAAAGTCGGCCCGCGTTTTGGCATCGCGCATCGCCGCATAGGCATCGGCAAATTTCGCCGTCGCATCGCGCGCGCCCATCAAATAGACGGTCAGAAACTTGCGCGCGCCGCTGAGGTCGCTGGGATCGTTTTCGACCTGTCGGAACAAATCGCGCGCCACGCTGGCAAAGTGATCGACCCGCGCCTCTAGGCTCGCATCGCCCGCCCGCAAGATTGCCTCGCGCATTCCGGTCAAAAACCCTTCGCCCTCGCTGACCGCGCGCGACACCCGCTCGATGTCAAAGTCGGTCAAGCCCTCCATACCCTTATTGGTCAAAGGATCAGGCTCGAAAGCCAGCATGTGCAAGGTCATCCCCACCATGCCATAGCAGATCGGCACCACCAGATCGGTTTGCGTCATCAGCCCGCCCAAAAGCAGCCCCACCCCCATCAGCACGGCGGCAATCAGCTTGTGCGGAATGGCCGGATGCTGCGCAATTTTGCGCGCTTCATAGGCCAGCTGTGCGCGTACCCCTTCGCGGGTCAGCCAAGCCGCCAGCAGCATCAGGCCACAGGCCAAAAGCCCCAAAAGCATCGCGCGTGGTGGGCTGCGAAAGGCGATGATGGCATATAAAAAAGGCAGCAAAAACAAAATGGTGGGCCTGCGTGCCTCGCGGCTGGCGGCATCTTGTGGTGCCGGAGGCTTGTTCGAATACTTCCCCGCAAAACGACGCGCCATCACACGGCTCCCTGCACAGCAACATAGATCATCAGGCCCAGCAGCAGCAGATAGGCCATGGTCCGAAAAATTTGGGCAGACATCAGCGATCCCTTCTTGCAGCGCTTGTGGCCAGTCTCAAAAGCATAGGCCGCAACCACTGGTTACGCCAAGGGGCAAAGCGCGCGGCTTGCCCCTTTGTCCTTCAGGCCAAGATTATTCGGGCCGACGGGGCCGCCCTGCCACAGGCGGTTTGCGCGGACCTGCGATGCCTGGCTTGGCGCCCGGTTTGCCCGAAGGCTTGCCCGCAGGTTTGCCCAGACGCACAGGCTTTGCGCCCTCAAGCCGCCCTGTGGGCTTGCCGGCAGGCTTGCCAAAGGTCTTTGGCGCCGGCCGGTCTTCGGCCTTTTTGGCAGCGGTGCCAAAGCGGGGGCGTGGGGCCTCGCTCCAATCTGTGACGGGCGCATTGGCTTCGGTTTGGTCGCGGCGACCTTTTGGGCCACTGCGCGCGCCTTCGGCGCGGATGATGCGCGGCGCGTGCGAGATCACTTCGCGCGCCCCCCGCACCACCTTTTTCGGAGCCTCATCCTCGGGGGTGCGGCCTTCGCCCAATTGATCGCGCAGCACCTTGCCGCGCACCTCTTCGACATCGCCGGGTTGCAGATCGCCCAAGCGGAAGGGGCCATAGCTGACGCGGATCAGCCGGTTCACCACCAGCCCAATCGCCACCATCGCGCGACGAATTTCGCGGTTCTTGCCCTCGCGCAGACCCACCGTTAGCCAAGCATTCGCGCCCTGAATCCGGTCGATCACCACCACCATCGGCTGAAACTTTTCGCCTTCAATCTCGATGCCCTTGCGCAGCGGTTCCAGATCAGGATCGGTCGGATTGCCATTCACCCGCACGCGGTATTTGCGCAGCCAGCCGGTCGAGGGCAGTTCCAGCCGCCGCTTAAGCCCGCCGTCATTGGTCAAAAGCAAAAGCCCTTCTGAATTCAAATCAAGCCGGCCCACCGACATCACCCGCGGCAATTCGGGCGGCAGGTTTTGAAACACCGTTTCGCGGCCCTTTTCATCGGCCTCGGAGGTGACCAGACCTTCGGGCTTGTAGTAAAGCCACAAACGCGGCTCTTCGGCCTTGCCGATCGGCTCGCCGCGCACGGTGATTTTGTCTTTGGCGGTGACGTTCAGTGCCGCCGAGGTGATGACCTTGCCGTTGACGGAAACCTCGCCCAATTGGATCATCCGCTCGGCCTCGCGGCGCGAGGCGATGCCGACGCGGCTCAGGACTTTGGCGATGCGCTCGCCTTCGGGGGTGCCGGCCTGCTTGGGCGTGGCGGGGGCGGCTGCGGGCTTTGCCACGGCTTTGCGCGGCAGCACAACGCGGTGCGATTTGGGAGTTGTATTTTCGGCCATCAAGGGCATCCTTCTGCGGGAACGCGCAAGCGCGGGCGGCGCGCACTATGCGGGCCTTGCTGGCAATCTAAGCGCCAAGGGGGTAGGAGGCAAGCATGACATTTCGATCCTTCATGCAGGCCGCCTTGGACGAGGCCCAGGCGGCGGCCGCGCGCGGCGAGGTGCCGATTGGCGCGGTGGTGGTGCGCGACGGGCAGATCTTGGCCGCAGCCGGCAATCGCACCCGCGCACTTTGTGACCCGACGGCCCATGCCGAGGTGCTGGCGATCCGCGAGGCCTGCCGGTTGTTGCAATCTGAACGTCTGCCCGAGTGCGATTTATATGTGACGCTAGAGCCCTGTCCGATCTGTGCGGGCACCATTGCCGCGGCACGCATCAAGCGGCTTTATATCGGGGCGCTGGATCCAAAATCGGGCGGCACTTTGCACGGGGCGAAGGTGTTTTCGCATGCCCAATGTCACCATATGCCCGAGATTTATGACGGCATTGCCGCGGAGGCGTCAGAACAGCTGTTGCGCGCTTTCTTTGCCGCCAAGCGCTGAGGCAGCGTGGGGACGCTTCGCGGAGGATATTTAGGCCAAGATGAAAGCCGCTGGTGCCGTCAGTCTTGGGGGCGGGCGAGTTCAAAGGTGCGTTCGATCACCGCATAGTCGCGGTAGCCCAAACGGGCGGTCAATTGGGCGGCGGCGGTGTCAAAGCGGCCGTTTTGCAAAAACTGCGGGTCGATGTGGATGCCTGTGACTTCGCCGATCACCATCAGATCGCCGCCTTTGAGATCAAGCACTTGCAGCGCGCGGCATTCGAGGCTGGCGGGGGCTTGGGCCACGCGAGGGCACGCGATGGTTTCGCATTCGGCCTTTTGCACGCCTGCCACGGCAAATTCATCCACCCCCAGAGGCAGCGCGGCCGAGCTTGCGTTCATCTGCGCCAGCAGGTCGTGGCTGACGAGGTTGACGGCAAAGACGCCGCTGCTTTGCACGTTGCGGATGCTGTCTTTGTGGCCGCCTGCGAACATCACCTGCATCGGGGTGTCGGAAATGGCGTTGAAAAACGAATAGGGCGCGAGGTTGTCGCCCATGGGGCCACGGGTCGAGATCCAGCCGATGGGGCGGGGGGCGACGATGGCCTTGAAGGGGTTGTGCTTGAGGCCTTGGCGGTTTTCGGGGCTGTAGAACATCGGCGGCTTCCTTCAGGTTTGATCCTGACCTAGGCCCATGTTACGCGCGTTTCCAGATGATTCTGTCCGGGGGCGGTTTTGTATCAGCTCGAAGAAGAAACCGAAGCCGACTGGTGGGAGGTCGAGGCGCTGTATGACCTGTGCTTTGCACCCGGTCGCACGGCTTTGTCTTCGTACCGGTTGCGCGAGGGGGTGCCGACGGTGGCGGCGCTGTGTCTGACGCTGCGCGATGCCGATGGCACTTTGGCGGCTGCGATTCGTTATTGGCCGGCGGAAGTTGGCGGCGATGATGTTTTGCTGCTGGGCCCAGTGGCGGTGCATCCAACGCGCCAAGGCGAGGGTTTGGGCGGATTGTTGATCAACGAATCGCTGGCAGAGGCGCGGCGTTTGGGCTGGGAGCGGGTCTTATTGGTGGGGGATGCGCCCTATTACAGCCGCTTTGGTTTTGCCAAGCTGGAGGGGGTCGAGATGCCGCCGCCGACCAACCCTGACCGCGTGCTTGGGATAGCCTTGAAGGCGGGGGCTTGGCTGCGCACGCAGGGGGCTGTTACCAAGGCCAGTGGTGCAGGGCTTTAGCCTTAGATCTTGCATGGGGCTTGAATGCCCCCCACATTGGCGGGATGAGCCAACTTCCTGCGATTGTGCCACCAGATCTTGAAGCTGACATCAGCGCTTTGGCGCAGGCCTATCTGCGTGCCAATGGTCCGGTGATGGCTTTGGTCAACCGCATTGGCGGCGGCGTCGAGGCGCAGATGGCGCGGTTGCCGCAAGGGGTGCGCCAGCAGATCGAGGCGACGGTGATTGTAGCGCTGACGGCGGCGCATGGGCTGGCGGGGCGGGCAGAGGAAGGCCCTGAGATTGGGCCGGGGGCTGCGAATTGGGCGGCGATTGCCACCGGGGCTGCGGGCGGGGCGGGCGGGCTGATAGGTTCGATTGTCGAATTGCCTTTAACGATCACCGTGTTTTTGCATGCGATTCGGGCTGAGGCGATCCGCGCAGGGTTTGACCCTGATGAGGCGGGGGTGCGGGCGGCCTGTCTGGAAGTTTTTGCCGCGGGCGCGCCTTTGCAAGAGGATGATGGTATCAACAGCGGCTTTGTCTCGGCGCGGTTGACGCTGACGGGGCCTGCGTTGCAAAAGCTGATTGCGCGGGTGGCCCCCAGTTTGGCGGCGCGTTTGGGGCAAAAGCTTGCGGCGCAATCGGTGCCGATTTTGGGGGCGCTGTCGGGGGCTGCGGTGAATGCAGCCTTTTTGCGCTATTACCGCGAGGTGGCGCGCATTCGCTTTGCGCTGATGCGTTTGGCCGAGCATAGCGGCGGCGAGGCGGTGGTGGCGGCTTTTGCCCGCGCGGTGCGGGCGCCGCAGGTAAGCAAGGCCTGAGGTTGGCCTTGGGGCTGGGACGCTCCGCGGGGGATATTTTTGCCAAGATGAAAGCGGCGGCGGGCTTAGATGCCTTGTTTTGCCAGCCAATCGGTGAGGGCGGGGCGGATGGTTTCGGCGCCGGCGCTGCGGGCGGTTTCGATCACGCTGCGGGCTTCGGCGAGGTCGATCTTGCGCAGCAGTTCTTTCACCGGACCGATCGAGGCGGGGCGCATCGAGAGGTGCCGCAGGCCGATGGCGGCAAAGGCCACGGCTTCGATCGGGCGGCCAGCGTCTTCGCCGCAAAATGACAGGCGGGTGTTGGAGGCGGCACAGCGCGCCACGATGAATTGCAAGAAGGTCAGGAAAGAGGCGTTCAGCGTGTCGTAGCGTTTGCGCACGCGTTCATTTTCGCGGTCAGCCGCAAAGAAGAACTGTTTGAGGTCATTGCCGCCGATGGAGATGAAATCGGCCATCTCGAAAAACGCATCGGGGGCATAGGCGAGCGAAGGGGTTTCCAGCATCGCGCCAATTTCCAACCGTTCGGGGACCGGATGGCCGAGGCTTTTTTCGCGGTGCAATTCCCGCAGCATATGGCTGCGCGATTCGAGAAATTCGCCATGTTCGCTGACAAAGGGGAACATCACCGACAAGGGTCTGCCGGCCGAGGCGCGGATCAGGGCTTGCAGCTGCATCCGCAGCACGCCGGGTTTGTCGAGACCGACGCGGATGGCGCGCCAGCCCATCGCGGGGTTCGGCTCGTCTTGGGGTTTCATATAGGGCAGGACTTTGTCCGAGCCGATATCAAGGGTGCGGAAGGCGACGGGGCGGCCCTTGGCGGCCTCGATCACGCGTTTGTAAAGTACGGCCAATTCGTCGCGGCGCGGCATATGGTTGCGCACCAGAAACTGCAATTCGGTGCGAAACAGCCCGACGCCTTCAGCGCCCGAGCCTTCGAGCGAGGGCAGGTCGGCCATCAGCCCTGCGTTCATTTGCAAGCCGATCCGAACGCCGTCGCGGGTGATTGCGGGCAGATCGCGCAGCGAGCTGTAGCGCTGCATCGCCTTGGCCTGCATGGCGATTTTGTCGCGGAAGGAGCGCGCCACTGTGTCTTCGGGGCGCAGATGCACCACACCTTGATCGCCATCGACCAAGATCGCATTGCCGTTCAGCGCCTCGTGGGTGATCTTTTCGGCATGGATCACCATCGGGATCGACAGCGCGCGCGCCACGATTGCGGCATGGCTGCCGACCGAGCCTTCTTCCAGCACCACGCCTTTCAGCTTACGGCCGTATTCCAGCAATTCCGCAGGCCCGATGTTGCGCGCCACCAGCACCGGATTTTCCGGCATTTGCGCGCCAGTATCCTTGCCTTGGCCGGTCAGAATGCGCAGCAGGCGGTTCGACAGATCGTCAAGATCTTGCAGCCTTTCGCGCAGATAGGCGTCGGGTACCTGTTCCAGACGCGAGCGCGCGGCGGATTGTTCTTTTTCCACCGCAGCTTCTGCCGAGAGGCCCGAGGCGATGTCTTCTTCCATCCGGCGCAGCCAGCCGCGGGAATGGGCGAACATCCGGTAGGCTTCGAGCACCGCCTTTTGCTCTTTGTCCAGGCTTTCGGCTGCCAGTAGATCATCGACCGAGACGCGCAGCACACCCACGGCTTCGCGAATGCGGTCCATCTCGAACAAAGGGTCGTCGGCGACGGGATTGGTCACCACCACGCGGGGTTCGTGCAGCCAGACGCGGCCTTCGCAAGCCCCCTCTTGGCCGGTCGAGCCGCGAAACAGCACCGGTTGGCGGTGCAGCGCGCCGACGCTTTCGCCGTCCGAGGCAAAGGCCCCCAGCTCGGCCATTTCGGCAAGCACCATAGCGACGATTTCCAGCGCGTAGATCTCGTCTTCGGAATAGGCGCGCGCGTCTTTGGATTGCACCACCAGCACGCCCAGCTTTTCGCTGACGCGTTGAATCGGCACGCCAAGGAAGGACGAAAACAGCTCTTCGCCGGTTTCGGGCATATAGCGAAAGCCTTTTTCGCTGGGCGCGTCGGCGGTGTTGATTGGCAGGCCGGTTTTGGCGACACGGCCCACCAGCCCTTCACCCAGCTTCATCCTCGTCATATGCACGGCGGCTTTTTTCAGGCCCTCGGTCGCGCAAAGTTCCAGCGTGTCTCCGTCGCGAAACAGATAAATACTACAGACCTCGGTGCCAATGGAATCGGCGATCAGATGGGTGATCTGATCCAGCCGGTCCTGCCCCTGCGCCTTGGTGCCCAAAACATCCCGCAGGCGGCGGAGAAGTTTGCGGCTGTCGCTGTCTGTGCGTTCTGCGGGCATTGCTTGATCCAGTCAGGTCATTAGACCCTCTATAGGCGAGTTATACGGCAAAGGGGAGTGGGCAAAAGCCGCTAAAGCGTGGCTCTGGGCTTTGCACCGGCTGTTAAGGCTTTTGCGCTAGACTGGCGCTGGGGGATGGCGGCTGCAAGAGAGGGCGCGCGCATGATGCCACGGCTGGTTTCACGGCAAAGGGTGATGGTGCTGGCAGTGACGCTGGCCTGTACGATGGCGGCGGTAACGACGCTGATCAATGGCGCGCTGCTGGACCGCCAGATAGATCAAAGGTCGATTGTGCTGAACTTGATCCAAGTGCTGGGTTTGGGGTTTTGTCTGAGCTATCTGATGGGGCTAAAGCTGATGCAGTTGACGCTGGCCTCGCAAAAGCTGGAACAGATCGCCTCTTATGATTTTCTGACCGACGCGCTGACGCGGGCACGGTTCTTTGCGCAAATCGCGGCGCAACCAAATCTGCGCGGTGCGTTTTTGATTTTTGATATGAATGACTTCAAGCGCATTAACGACACGCTTGGCCATGCGGCGGGCGACCTTGCCTTGGTGCAGGTGGCGCAGGCGGCACGGCAGCATCTGGGGCCGCAGGATTATCTGTGCCGTTTGGGTGGGGATGAGTTCTTGGCGTTTTTCGCAGGGCTAGAACAGGCGCAAATCCATGCCCGTGCCCGTTCGATCGCGATGGAGATTACCGCCTGCACGGTGGGAAGCGGGGCGGCGGCAATCGGGCTTTCGGCAAGCTTTGGGCTTTCTGTGCTAGAGGCGGGGCAAGATATGGATGCCGCCATCGCCCTTGCCGATGCCGATCTTTATCGCGCCAAATCGATCCACCATCGCAGAAACCGAGGCCACCGCGCGCTGCGCTTGGCGCGCTAGGCGCGCTAGGCAACAAAAAACCGCCCAACAGGGGGCTGTTGGGCGGTTTTTCAAAGAAAGATCGGGTTTTAGGCTTTTTCCAGCCCGAAAGCGTCATGAAGCGCCTGCACCGCAAGCTCCATATATTTGCGGTCGATCAACACCGAAATCTTGATCTCGGAGGTGCCGATCACTTTGATATTGACGTTTTCTTTTGAGAGGGCTGCGAACATCTTGGCCGCAACGCCCGCATGCGAACGCATGCCGATGCCAACCACCGAGACCTTGGCGACTTCGGTATCGACCACCAGATCGTCATAGCTGATCACGCCCGAGGCGCGGGCTTCTTCCATCGCCTTTTGGGCGCGCGCCACCTGATTGACCGGGCAAGAGAAGGTCATATCGGTCACCGCAACCGTGCGATCGCCGACATCTTTTTCCGAGATGTTCTGCACGATCATATCGACGTTCACGCCGGCTTCGGCCAAGGGGCCAAAGATGGCCGAGGCGACGCCGGGGCGGTCCTCGACGGTGACAAGGGTCATTTTCGCTTCGTCGCGGCTATAGGCCACGCCCGAGACAACTTTCGATTCCATCAGCTCATCCTCGTCGCAGACCAAGGTTCCAGAATTCTCGTCGGTTTCCTCGAAAGAGGAAAGCACCCGCAGCCGCACCTTATAGCGCATCGCAAGTTCAACCGAACGGGTTTGCAGCACTTTCGCGCCCAAAGATGCCAGCTCGAGCATCTCTTCAAAGGCGATGCGGTCAAGTTTGCGCGCCTTTGAGGTAATGCGCGGATCGGTGGTATAGATGCCGTCCACGTCGGTGTAGATGTCGCAGCGTTCGGCGTCAAAGGCGGCGGCAAAGGCCACTGCGGTGGTGTCAGAGCCGCCACGGCCCAGCGTGGTGATGCGGCCTTCGGCCGAAACACCTTGAAAGCCTGCAACCACGGCGACCTTGAAGCCTTCTTTGAACTTGGCTTCGATATTGTCGCGCGGGATGGAGACAAAACGCGCCGAGCTATGCGCCGAGGTGGTGTTGATCGGCACTTGCCAGCCTTGCCAGCTGCGCGCGGGGATATCCATTTCCTGCAAGCGCAGCGCCATCAGACCTGCGGTGACATTTTCACCGCTGGAGACCACGGCGTCATATTCGCGCGCGTCGTAAAGCTTGGAGGTGCCCTCGACAAAGCCAACCATCTTGTTGGTTTCGCCCGACATCGCCGAGACGATGACGATCACATCATAGCCACGCGCCACCTCGGCCTTTACCTTTTGCGCGGCATTTTCGATGCGCGCCAGGTCGGCCACCGAGGTGCCGCCGAATTTCATCACGAGAACAGGCATCCGTTCCCCTCCGCCAAGGAATTTAAGGGCTTTCGTCGCGGCTTCTTTATGCGGCGGACCGCAGCTGTGCAAGGGCCTGTGATGCGCAAAACTTTGAAGCGTTGCTGCGGCGGGACTGGGGGGCCTCCGGCGGGGATATTTGGGCCAAGATGAAAGCGGCGGGCGGTTAAAGCGCGCGCCAGCCGATGTCTGAGCGGCAGAAGCCTTCGGGCCAATCGAGTTGGTCGATCATCGCATAGGCGCGGGCGCGGGCCTCGGCCAGAGTGGCGGCGCGGGCGGTGACATTGAGCACGCGGCCGCCGTTTGCGCAGATTTGGCCGTCTTTTTCGGCGGTGCCGGCGTGGAAGACCATCTGCTGGCTGGTGGCGGCGATGTGATCAAGCCCCTTGATCACCGAGCCTTTTTGATAGGTGGCGGGATAGCCCTTGGCGGCCATCACCACGGTCAGCGCATGGTCTTGCGCCCAATTGACCTGGGTGCGGTCAAGCCGGCCTTCGGCGCAGGCGAGCAGAAGGTCGAGCGCTTGGGCGCCAAGGCGCAGCATCAGCACTTGGGTTTCGGGATCGCCAAAGCGGGCGTTGTATTCGACAAGGCGGCCTTGACCGTCTTTGATCATCAGGCCTGCGTAGAGCACGCCTTGGTAGGGGGTGCCGCGGCGGGCCATTTCGGCGATGGTGGGCAGGATGATTTCGCGCATCGCCCGGTCGGCGATGGCATCGGTCAGCACCGGCGCGGGGGAATAAGCGCCCATGCCGCCGGTATTGGGGCCGGTGTCGCCATCGCCCACACGTTTATGATCTTGGGCGGTGCCGATGGGCAGGGCGTTGACGCCATCGGTCAGCACGAAGAATGAAGCTTCTTCGCCGGTCATGAATTCTTCGATCACCACCTCGGCGCCGGCGGCACCGAATTCGCCGCCGAACATATCGTCAATGGCGGCCAGAGCCTCGGCTTCGGTCATCGCCACGATGACGCCTTTGCCGGCGGCCAGACCGTCGGCCTTGACCACGATCGGCGCGCCCATTTTGCGGATATAGGCTTTGGCAGGCTCTGCGGCATCAAAGCGGGCATAGGCGGCGGTGGGGGCGCCGCAGGCGTCGCAGATGGCTTTGGTAAAGCCCTTGCTGGCCTCGAGTTGGGCGGCTTGGGCGCTGGGGCCAAAGGTCAGGATCCCTGCGGCGCGGGTGGCATCGGCGACGCCTGCGGCCAGCGGGGCTTCTGGGCCGATGATCACGAAATCAATCGCGTTATCTTCGCAAAACCCCACCACCTCGGCGGCGTTCAGGGGGTCAAGATCGGCGCATTCGGCCAGCATAGCGATGCCTGCATTGCCCGGAGCCACGATCAGGCGATCGGTTTTCGGGTTTTGTTTCACCGCCCAAGCCAGCGCATGTTCGCGCCCGCCACTGCCAAGGATCAGAATATTCATCGGCGTCCCCTTTGAACTTTGCTTTGCGCCTCATAGGCACATGCCGCCCGCGAGGCAAGCAAAGCTCGCATCGGCGGCGCCTTGGCTCTGGCCCTTGGCGGCGGGCTTGGTTAGGCTGATGTGGGAGCAACAGGGGCAGCAGCAGATGAGTGATCTATTTGAAGACGGCCCGCTGGTGTCGAATGCGCCCGAGTTTTCGGTCTCGGAGCTGTCGGGTGCGGTCAAAAAGGTGATCGAGGGCGAATTCGGTCTGGTGCGGGTGCGCGGCGAAGTGGGGCGGGTGTCGCGGCCAGCTTCGGGGCATTTGTATTTCGCGCTGAAGGATGATCGCGCAAGTCTTGATGCGGTGTCTTGGAAGGGTCAGGTCGCCAAGATGCAGACCCGCCCCGAAGAGGGGATGGAGGTCATCGCCACCGGCCGCATGACCACCTTTCCCGGTCAGTCGAAATATCAGCTGATTGTCGAAGATGTAGCACCCGCGGGGGCTGGCGCGCTGATGGCGATGCTGGAAAAGCGCAAGGCGGCTTTGGGGGCAGAGGGGCTGTTTGATCCTGCCCGCAAGCAGCCGATCCCCTATTTGCCGCAGGTGATCGGGGTGGTGACCTCGCCTTCGGGTGCGGTGATTCGTGATATTTTGCACCGGCTGCGCGACCGCTTTGCGCGCCATGTGCTGATCTGGCCAGTGGCGGTGCAGGGTCAGGCCTGCGCGGCAGAGGTTGCCGCCGCCATTCGCGGGTTCAATGCGATTGAACCGGGGGGGGCAATTCCGCGCCCCGATCTGATTATTGTGGCGCGCGGTGGTGGCAGTCTGGAAGACCTGTGGGGCTTTAACGAAGAGATCGTGGTGCGGGCGGTGGCGGCCAGCCGCATCCCGCTGATCTCGGCGGTGGGTCACGAGACCGATACCACGCTGATCGACTATGCCGCCGATCTGCGCGCGCCGACGCCGACGGCTGCGGCAGAGCTTGCGGTGCCGGTGCGGCTGGATCTGGTGGCGGCGCTGGAGGCCTTGGGCGCGCGGCAAGCGCGGGGCTTGGCGCAGGGCATCAGCCTGCGCGGCCAGCGTCTGCGCGATCTGGCCCGCGCCTTGCCTCGGCTGGAAAGCCTGCTGGCCCAGCCAAACCAGCGCTATGATGCCGCCAGCCTGCGCTTGGCCGGCGCGCTGAGCATGGCGGCGACGCGCAAACGCGCGGGCTTTGCGGCAACCGCAGCGCGGTTGCGGCCTGCGGCGCTGCTGACGCTGATTGCGCATAAGGGCGAGCGGATGCAGACCCAAGCCGACCGGCTGTCTGCTGCACAGAGGCGCAGGCTTGAACGCCATGCCGACCGCGCGGCCAATCTGTCAAACCGGCTTGCGCCTGCGCTGTTGCGGCTGATCGCAGATGCAGCCCGCAAAACTGCCGAGGGCCGCACGGCACTTGCGCAGCTGGATGCCCGCCTGCAAACCGCGCCTGCGCAGCGCTATGATCGGTTGCGCCAGCGGCTTGACGCGCTTGACCGCATCCGCAGCACATTGGGCTATGCCGAGACGTTGAAGCGCGGCTATGCCGTGGTGCGCGGCGATGGAAATGTTGTCACCAGCAAAGCCGCCGCCGAAGCAGCCGTCAGCTTGGAAATTGAATTTGCCGATGGTCGCTTGGGCTATGCCAAGCCTGTCGTAAAGCGCAGCAAATCCGAAGGTCCTGATCAGGGCAGCCTGTTCTAAACGCCCACCTCTGGCCCCAAGCAGCGCAGCGGCTCTGAGGATTGCGCCACCTCTGACAGGGTGTCGATGCCGTCAGAGCCCAAGAATTGCGCCTGCAAGCCCTTGGTACCTTTGAAAAACAACCAGCACTGTGGCGCACTTGGGTCTTCGTAGACAAAGCAAATCTGCGCATCTTGGGCGTACCAATAGCCCTCGCGGCATTGGTCTTGGGTAAAGGCCCAGATCACCCGACGTCCAGGGAGATATGCCTCGGTGCCGTAAATCTGGCCAGCCGCGGCGTAGGTCAGCGTCCGGCCGGTGACATAGGCATCGAATTCCGGCCCCGTCACTGGCAGGCCAAGGTCTTGTGCCGCAAGCGGCAGGGCAATCAGGGCACAAAGGCCAAGCAGGGCAGGGCGCATCACAACCTCCATCTGCGCGCAGATTGCCGCGTTTTGGCTTAAAAAACCAGCCCCGCAGCAAGGCTCAGGCGGGCTTGCGCCAAGCCGCCAGACGCGGCGCGATCGCGCGTCGCCATAACGGCGGTGCCAATGCTATCATGCAGGCCAGCGGCAGCGACCAGGGCAGTCGGGGTGCCGCTTCGGGCGCAGGCAAGCGCAGCGCGGGATAGGGTCGGGCGGGATGCGCGTGATGGTCCGAATGGCGCGGCGCGTTCAGCATATAGGCGTTGGAAAACCACTGCGGCGCGTTCCAGCTGTGCGCAATTCCCACCGGCTCTAACCGCCCATCGGCGCGGCGCGCCCGCATCAAGCCATAATGCTGCACATAATCCGACAGCATCAGCTGCGCCTGCGCGTGCAAGGCCAAAGCCGCCCAAGCCATCAGCCCCCAGATCCCCGCAATCGCAAACCCCATCCCGAGGCAGGCCAAGGCCGCCATGACATACACCAGATAAGGATGCATCCCCGCCTTGCCGCGGGCGCGCAATTCGGTTTCAGCCGCCCAACCCTTGGCAAAACTGCCGATCCAAGCCCGCAGGAAGAACCGATAATACCCCTCCCCAGCGCGGGCGGTATTGGGGTCGTCAAGGCTGGCGGCATGGCGGTGATGCACCAAGCGATGCGCCGAGGTATGGTGCCCAAACAGCAACAGGCAATAGACCGCAGCCCCAAGACGAAACAGCCAGCGGTTGCCACGATGGATCAATTCATGCGCGGTTGCATTCGCCACCTGCCCCAGCCACAGCCCGGTGCCAAAAAACAGCGCAGTCTTGGCGGGCAGGGAAAGCTCGGACCCTGTCAGCGCCCAAACCGTTGCCGGCATCAGCAAAACCGCACCAAAAGCCAAAGCCACCAACAGCAGGTCTGCGGCGGGAAACTCTGCCGCCTCGGGCGCATCCGCCTGCCCCGTGCCAAAGGCTGCGATGCGGTCCAGCCCTGCGGCCAAGACCGTCATATAAATCAGGCCCGCCGCAGCCCAAAGCCCGCCTGCCCAAATCGCAAGCGCAAACAAGGCCAGCGGCGCCAGCGTCGCCACAGCAAAGACCACCGGAAACAGACCAAACGTTTTACCCATCATCCGCCCAATCTAGCATCAGTTTTCCATTCCGCCAGCACCCTCAGGCCTTCCCATAAGCCGCGCAATTGACTAGGTGAAAAGAAACCCCTGCGACCGGAGAGCCCATGTCCTTTTTCAAAAAGCTGAAAGACCGGATGTTCCGCTCGTCCGACAAGCTGGGCGAAGGCCTCGATGCTTTGATCGCAGCGCCCGATCAAACCGCCGCCGCGCCGGAAAAATCCGGCCTGCTGGCCCGCCTGATCCCCAGTGCCGAAGCGCCGCGCCGGGTGATGGACGATGCGATGTTGGAAAGCCTGGAAGAGGTGCTGATCGCCGCCGACATGGGCGTGCAAACCGCTACCCGCCTTGCGGCCAATATCGCCGAGGGCCGCTTTGGCAAACGCATCTCGACCGCCGAATTGCGCAGCGCCTTGGCTGACGAAATCACCCGCATCATGACGCCGGTTGCCAAACCGCTGCCGCTTTACCCGCAAAAACCGCAAGTGGTGCTGGTGGTCGGGGTCAATGGCTCGGGCAAAACCACCACCATCGGCAAGCTCGCCTCGCAGTTCAAAGCCGCCGGAAAATCCGTGGTCATTGCCGCAGGCGATACCTTTCGCGCCGCCGCCGTAGAACAGCTGCAAGTCTGGGGCAGCCGCGCCGGCGTGCCGGTGCTGACCGCCCCCGAGGGCTCTGATCCCGCCTCTCTGGCCTTTGACGCCTTCACCCGCGCGCGTGCCGAGGGCGCGGATCTCTTGCTGATCGACACCGCAGGCCGCCTGCAAAATCGCCAAGACCTGATGGAGGAACTCTCCAAAATCGTCCGCGTCATCCGCAAGGTCGATCCCGCAGCGCCGCATAACACCCTGCTGGTGCTGGATGCCACCACTGGTCAGAACGCGCTGAACCAAGTCGAGATTTTCCGCAAAATCGCTGATGTCTCCGGCCTTGTGATGACCAAACTCGACGGCACCGCCAAGGGCGGCGTGCTGGTGGCTTTGGCCGATAAATTTGGCCTGCCAATCCATGCCATCGGTCTGGGCGAGCAAATCGAAGACCTCTCGCCCTTCGATCCCGCAGATTTCGCCCGAGCACTTGTCGGTCAAATCGACTAAGCCTTTCATCTTGGCCTCAATATCCCACGGGGGTCCGGGGGTGTGAAACCCCCGGCCTTGGCCCCAGACACCGCGAAAAGGCATTATGGCAAACTGGCTGATTTCCATCGAAGGCACGCTTCAGGGCCGCCATGTCGCCCTTGGCCTCGCGCTTTTGGCGGCCATCTTGCACGCCCTTTTCGGCGCGCTGCAAAAGGGCCGCCACGACCCTTGGCTGACCCGCGCTGCAATTGATATCTGCTATGGGCTGATGGCTTTGCCCTTTGCGCTCTTTGTGGTGCCTTGGCCCGAGCCACATATGTGGGCGATCTTTGCCGGCGCTTGGGTCATCCACAGCGTCTATAAAGTGCTGCAAGCCATGACCTATACCCGCGGCGCCTATACGGTGGTCTATCCGGTGGTGCGCGGCACCGGGCCTTTGTTCACCGTGCTGGTCGCAGGCGTGGTCTTTGCCGAACACTACCAGCCGCTGCAATGGTTTGGCGTCGGGCTGCTGACCTCTGGCATCTTTGGCCTTGCGCTTTACAACATGCGCAACCTGACGCTGGAACGCGACACGCTGATCTCGGCCTTGGGCTTTGCGGTGCTAACCGGCGCCTTGGTCGCGGCCTATACCACCTATGACGCTTGGGGCATTCGCGCCACCGCCAACCCCTTTACCTTTCTGGCTTGGTTCTTTCTGATCGACTGCTTCACCATGCCGCTGATCTCGCTCAAACGCCTGCGCGCCACGGCAGGGCCTGATCTGATCCCGCTGTTCAAACGTGGGCTGCTGGGGGCCTTTGTGGCGTTTTTCTCTTTCGGCTCGATCATGCTGGCGACACGGCTTGACCGCGTTGGCGAGGCCGCGGTCTTGCGCGAAACCTCGACCGTTTTTGCAGCCCTGATCGGCTGGCTTTTGCTAAAGGAAAAGGTAGGGCTGGCGCGTGCCCTATTGATGGGGCTAATTGCGCTGGGCGCAGTGGTAATGGAAATGGCAGGCTGATGAGCACGCAGAAAATCTCGACCTCGCTGAAACTCGGGCTGGAACTTGGCCCGATTGTCTTGTTCTTCGCGGGCTTTCGCTTTTTCAAAGATCGCAGCTTTAGCATCTTTGGCACCGACTATTCCGGCTTTATCGTGATGACGGCGTTGTTTGTGCTGATGATCGTGGTCTCGACTGGTATTTTGTGGCGTCTGACGGGCACCATCTCGAAAATGCAGCTGATGACCTTGGTCTTGGTCGTGGTGATGGGGGGGCTGTCGGTTTATTTCAACGACGATCACTTTATCAAAATGAAGCCGACCCTGCTTTATCTTGCTTTCGGCGGCGTGCTGGGTTTTGGCCTGCTGCGCGGCCAATCCTACCTGAAACTGGTGATGGAAGAGGCGCTGCCCTTGCAACCCGAGGGCTGGATGATCCTGACCCGCCGGCTGTGCGGCTTCTTTTTCGCGCTGGCGCTGACCAACGAGCTGGTCTGGCGGCTGTTTTCCACCGAGACTTGGGTGACGTTTAAAACCTTTGGTCTGACGCTGGCGATGTTTGGGTTTTTCATGGCGCAGGCCAAGGTGCTGGAACGTTACGGCGTTAAGGATCAGGCCTGAAGCTGGCGCAAGACGGCGTTGACCTTTGCACGGCGTCGCGCTATCGCTCGCCTGTGGCGCTTTGATACCAGATTGCGGGCCACGTTAAACATTCCGCTAAAAGGGTCAGGGCCCTTGCCCCGAAGCCCTTTGGTTTCGGGGTTTTTCTTTGTTTATAAGGGCTGGCAGGATGACAAAAGACTGGAAAACGCGCACCAAGCTTGTGCACGAGGGTTCGCGCCGCAGCCAATATGGCGAGATGGCCGAGGCGATCTTTTTGACCCAGGGCTTTGCCTATCCTACCGCTGAATCCGCCGAATCGCGCTTTGTGCAGGCGGGCGAGGATGAGTTCATCTATGCCCGCTATGGCAACCCAACCACCCGCATGTTCGAAGACCGTATTGCGGCACTCGAGGGTTGCGAAGATGCCTTTGCCACGGCTTCGGGCATGGCGGCGGTCAATGGCGCGCTGACTTCGATGCTGCGGGCGGGCGATCATGTGGTGTCGTCGCGGGCGCTGTTTGGCTCGTGCCTTTATATTCTGGAAGAGGTGCTGACCCGCTACGGCGTGCATGTCAGCTTTGTCGATGGCGAAGATCTGGACCAATGGCGCGCTGCCATCACGCCTGCGACCAAGGCGGTGTTTTTCGAATCGATGTCGAACCCGACGCTGCAACTGGTGGATATCAAGGCGGTGGCCGAGATTGCCCATGCCAATGGCGCGCTGGTTGTGGTGGATAACGTCTTTGCCACCCCGATCTTTTCCCGCGCGGTCGAGCAGGGCGCGGATGTGATTGTCTATTCCACCACCAAACATGTCGACGGGCAGGGTCGTGCGCTGGGCGGCGTGATCTGCGGCAGCAAGGACTTTATCCGCAAAGTGGCCGAACCCTATCTAAAGCACACTGGCGCCGCGATGAGCCCCTTTACCGCTTGGATCATGCTGAACGGCATGGCAACGCTGGATCTTCGCTGCCGTGCGATGGCAGATTCGGCGCTGAAAATCGCCCAAGCGCTGGAGCAAAACCCCGCCGTGGCCAAGGTAATCTACCCCGGCCTTGCCTCGCACCCGCAGCACGCGTTGGCGATGGCGCAGATGGGGTCGGGCGGCACTTTGGTGGCCTTTGAGATCAAGGGCGGCAAAGAGGCTGCATTCAAATTCTGCAACGCTTTGGACATCATCAAGATTTCGAACAATCTGGGCGATGCCAAAACCATTGCCACCCATCCCGCCACCACCACGCATCAGCGTCTGCCGCAGCCGCAAAAAGACGCGCTGGGCATCACCGGCGGGCTGATCCGGCTTTCGGTTGGCTTGGAAGATGCGGGCGATTTGATTGCAGAGCTGACCGCCGCCTTGGCATGATCGTCAGGGCCTATCAGCCAGAAGATGCCGATGCCTTAGCGCAGATCTTTTATGACGCGGTTCGCATCGGGGCCGCGCCCTATTATGCCGCAGCGCAGTTGCAGGCTTGGGCCCCGCAGCGCCCCTCGGCGGCAGTTTGGGCAGCGCGGCTGACAGGGCTTATCTGCTTTGTCGCCTGTGATCCGCAGCCTGTGGGATTTATGGCTTTGCGGGCTGATGGCTATCTGGATCTGGCCTTTGTGGCGCCTGCGCAACAGCGTCGCGGTGTGGCAAGCCTGCTGCATCAAGCCGTGCTGACCCATGCGCAGGGCTTGGGGCTGCGGCTGTTAACCACCGAATCAAGTCTTGCCGCGCAGGGGTTTTTCGCAGGCAAAGGCTGGCAAACCCTTGCCCGCCAAAGCGTGCAGCGCCACGGGCAAGCGATTGAAAATTTTCGCATGCAGCGTGAAATCTAAAGATAAATTCACCCAGCTTTAATCCAATGTCGTCTTTGCCGCGTATCCGTTCGGTAAGGCTTGGGTTAGGGGGCTGCTTCCCCTATATTGAAGGTCTGCAACCTTTGGGGGCGCTGCCATGAACATTCATATGACGGATCGCGATTATAATCCCGGTCGGGAAGAGGCAGAGGCGGCTTTGGCCACCCTGCGGCTTTGGGCTGCGCGCGCCTCTGATGCAGAGATTGTGGCGCTGGCGCCCGAAGCGGGTGCCTTGGTGGGCGGCGGCTATCCGGTGATGTCGCGCGAATATCCCAGCGATTTTATCGCTGATGACATTTACAAAGACAGCATGCCCGACCTGCAAAACGGCCCTGCCAGCCTGATCGTGGGCGCCAAGCAGACCATCCAGCACGTTGGCATTTCAAACTTTCGCCTGCCGATCAACTATCGCACCCGCGACAATGGCCCGCTGACGCTGGAAACCTCGGTCACGGGCACAGTCAGCCTTGAAGCCGAGAAAAAAGGCATCAACATGAGCCGGATCATGCGGTCGTTTTATGCGCATGCGGAACGTGATTTCTCGTTTGGCGTGATTGAACACGCGCTGGAAGATTACCTGACCAACCTTGGGTCTTTTGACGCCCGCATTCAGATGCGCTTTTCCTTTCCGATGAAGGTCGGCTCGCTGCGTTCGGGGCTGTCGGGCTGGCAGTATTACGACATCGCTTTGGAATTGGTCGATGTGGCAGGCCTGCGCACGCGGATCATGCACCTTGATTTCGTCTATTCCTCGACCTGCCCTTGCTCGCTCGAGCTGTCTGAACATGCGCGCCAAACCCGTGGGCAAATGGCCACGCCGCATTCGCAACGCTCGGTGGCGCGGATTTCGGTGCAGGTTCAGGGCGACACCTGCCTGTGGTTTGAAGACCTGATCGAACTGGCGCGCTCTGCGGTGCCAACCGAAACCCAAGTCATGGTGAAACGCGAAGACGAGCAGGCCTTTGCCGAGCTGAACGCCGCCAATCCGATCTTTG
>OCOY01000053.1_pt1 | contig 25118 bp, 39 predicted proteins | sample 1494131 | NCBI WGS metagenome assembly OCOY01 (sample SAMEA3275523, study PRJEB22092) | marine metagenome | biome: ENVO:00000039; feature: ENVO:00002042; material: ENVO:00002010 | collected 2014-06-21T17:05:00+00 | depth 1 m | reverse complement strand
CTGGGACATTTACTGGTGCTCACAACATCGGAGCTGGCGAGTATCCACTTCTGTCGTTAACCAGCGGTTCATACAATATTGCGCTTGGAAGTCGGTCTGGCTTTGATTTAAGCACAGGTTCCAACAACTTCCTCGGAGGCTACCAAGCAGGCACAAACCTCACCACAGGCTCTAACAACGTAGCCCTTGGCCTATCTGCTGGTTCCGGAGTAACAACAAGTTCTTACAACGTCCACATCGGCCAATATGCTGGTTCCGGAGTAACAACAAGCTCTAATACTATTTTTGTTGGTCGTGAAGCTGGTAGGTATGCTAGTAACGGTATCGGTATTGGCTACCGTGCGGCTAGGTATAGCACCCAAGGCACGAACATAGGGATTGGGTCTCAATCTCTTTACGGCGGCTCTTTGACTGGCGGAAATAATGTTGGGTTGGGAAACGGCACATTGCAGTCGGTCGAAACTGGTTTTAATAACACCGCAATCGGTTCTGATGCTGGTGTTGATGTAAGCACGGGGCAGCAAAATACCCTCCTTGGGTCACAAGCTGGGAATAGTGGCGTCAACGACCTAACCACTGGCTCTAACAACACCCTATTAGGCTACAACGCCACCGCATCCTCCGCCACAGTTTCTAACGAGATCACGCTGGGAGACAGCAGTATCACCACCCTGCGCTGCCAAGTCACCACGATCACCTCACTATCTGACGCACGGGACAAGACAGACATTCAGCCGCTGAACGCTGGCCTTGAGTTTGTCGAAGCCCTCAACCCTGTGTCGTTTACTTGGGATATGCGTGACGGTGGCAAGGTTGGTGAAGCTGATACTGGCTTTATTGCTCAAGACTTGAAGCAGGCACAGGAAGACCTTGGGGTCCACATCCCGCATCTTGTGTTCGATGCTAACCCTGACAAGCTGGAAGCTGGCTATGGCAAGCTGATCCCTGTTCTTGTGCAAGCTATCAAAGACCTGTCTGCCAAGGTGAACGAACTTGAAGCCCGACTGGAGGATAAATGATGGACGACCAACTGACCCCAGAGCGCATTGCCAAGCACTACTCAGCCTGTCTCGACAGCGTATGGGTCGTGAACGATGCAATCGCTAACCCTGACAAATACACGGGTGATGACACGGTTATTGACCGTAACGTCCAGCACCTTGAAGGTATGCGCAAAGCTGACTTCTGGACCACTGAAGACATGGCCCCGATTGATGCAGCCATTGCAGCGGGTAACGCAGCTATTACCACGGAGTAATTAAATGCTTGGATTTTCGCCCCTAGCCTCTGCGCCTTTAGGTGACGATGGGGCGATTATCGTCTACCTGATAAATGCTAATGGCATTGTCACTGGTCAAGCTGTTGTCGGTTTCTCTACCATTGTTGAGAACAACAACCTTGGTCTTGTAGCTATTACGACAGGTCAGCCTGTACTTGGTCAACCTTCCGTAATTGAGACTACGCCACTTCTTGCTGATGGCATCGTAGCTGGTCAACCCCGTGTTGAAGCAAGCTCTATCAGTCAGGCCCATGACCTGAGCCTTGTAGGTATCACGACAGGTTCCCCAATCGTTCTTGGCATCACCATGTCGGAGCGTGAGACTTTAAACGCTGATCCTATTTCTTCTGGTACACCCGTAGTTACCTCTCCTAATTTTACGCAAGATCATTCCTTAATCTCCGTTGGGGTCGTCACAGGTCAACCTGTTGTTGAGGAAGAGACGGTTGTTCAAACCCACGACCTTACCGCAGCTAATATCAACACTGCACCACCAACTGTAGGTGTAGCCACCTCAGATGAGACAGACGTCCTTTCCCCTGAGGGTATTACAACTGGTCAACCGACAATCCCATCTATCACAGCCTTTGAGGATGAGACTTTAGTTGGTGACAGCATCACGACAGGTCAACCTGTAGTAGCAACTACAACAATGGTTGAGACGAATATCTTTGTCGGGGTAGGTATCACCACTGGTGTCCCTGTTTTCGGACAACTCTCAATCAACTCTTCTAAGAGACGTGTTGTGTCAGTGACAGCTAACTCAGATAACACAGCTACACTGTCTGAGGCATACAATACGGCAGACTTTAGTCGAACAACTAACACAGCAACCTTCAGTAATAACCAAAATAGGGCAGCGTAATGGCATTTAGAATTAAACAGAATGACACATCCCCTTCCCTTGAGGCTACACTGTCAGACGCTAACCTTGTTCCAGTGAAACTCACTGCTGCTACAGTAATGCTGCACATGAAAGCTATCGGTGGTGATGTCGTCTTAGACGAACAGATGACTATCACTGATGCTGAGAATGGTGTCGTTCAATATGACTGGCAGGTTGGCGATACAGCTACAGTCGGAACCTACTACGTAGAGTTTGAAGTTACCTACTCTGATGGTAGTGTAGAGACCTTCCCTAACACTGGTAGCCTACCTCTGGTCATTACACGAGAGTTGAACTAATGACAACTTGGGCTAGACACTTATACGAACACGACCCCCTCGCTATAGCCAAAGGTGAGTCTAACGGATACTCGTTTGTTCACAAGTTCGGTGCTAACTTTGACATCGACAACAATAGTGAGCCAGAAACCATCTGGACTGGCGGAGGTTTATACCCTTGGTCTGTACTAGATACAGCCCAAACCCTGTACATCTTATCGGAAGATGACGGTGATACTGGTACTGTGGAAGTGCAAGGTCTTGATGTTGACTACAATCTCCTCACGGAAACGGTCACCCTGACAGGCACTACTGCTGTAGCTACCTCTAACACTTTCCTACGTGTGTACCGCATGGTTTACACAGATGATGGTGCAGGAAACTTAGGGGGCATTACAGCTAGGGTTACTAGTGGGACTGGTACTGTTGTTGCTCATATCGAAGCGGGTTTCTCCCAGACGCTTATGTGCGTTTACACAGTTCCCGCAGGTAAGACCGCCTACATGATGGTCGGGGACTTCTCCGTTCAAAAGAACAAAGATGCACAAGTTCTTATGATGCAGAGAGCCTTTGGGACAAACAATTTCCGTATTGCTCACATGGCTGAGGTGTACGAAACAACTTATCGTTATGACTTCCCTATCCCACTTCCTATCCCAGAAAAGACTGACTTGGACATTAGGGCTGACAACGTGGAAACCAATAACACTCGTGTTACCTGCAACTTTACGATGGTCTTAGTCAATAATAAAATCCAAGGTGAACCATAATGGCACAGTATGCTAACGACATCTTTACTACACCTGAAGAAGCCCGTTCTCGTAGCATGGACATGGGCCTCGGTGGAGAAATCCACGTCTCAGACTACAACGAACAAGCTGTCTATATGCCAGCATCCTCCGAAGATGCCTACATCGCCTATTACGAGCAATTAGGTGGCATTGAGGGGGGTCAGGAGCCTGAAGAGCAAGAAGATGCTCCTATGGACCGTATAGAGGCTCTCAGGGCTATTGTAGCTGAAGTGATAGGTAAGAAGATGACAAAGACAAACATTGAAGGTAAAATCCTTAAAACAGACGACGAACAACGTCTTGTTTATGGTTGGGCCTCAGTAGTAACCGAAGATGGTGAACCTGTAGTGGACCGCCAAGGGGATGTTATCGAAGCTGACACTCTTGTGAAAGCTGTAAACGAATTTATGGAGCATGTGCGGGTCGGCAAGGCCATGCATACTGGGGAACAAGTTGGTGTCGTAGTACACTCCCTCCCTATTACCAAAGAGATTGGTGATGCTCTTGGAATCCAGTCTAACCGTGAAGGATGGGTTGTCGCATACAAAGTATATGATGATGCAGTCTGGGCTATGGTAAAATCTGGCGAACTCGCTGCGTTCTCTATAGGCGGACGTGCTATGAAAGAAGAGATATGAAGGTCTGCACTAAGTGCCTTCTTGATAAACCTCTTTCGGCTTATGCTAAGTCTAAGACGGAGCGTTTTGGAGTTAGGTCTAAGTGCAAAGATTGCGCAAAGGCTTACAACCATGCTTACGTTAGAAGCAAACAGAGTTTTGTGGATAAAGTTTACTCTGGTTTAACTAAATTAGAATACGATAAACAATATTCCAAACTTAATAGAGATAAACGTAATGCTAGTCAAGCTAAACGTAGGTCGCTACAATCCAATGCTACATTAGCTGGATACGAAAAAGAAATACAAGACTTTTACTGGTTGGCTCGTGATTTAAAAGCGGTAACTGGCGAAGAATACCACGTAGATCATATTGTTCCCCTTCGAGGTGCAAACGTCTGTGGATTACATGTCCCTTGGAACCTACAAATACTTCCAGCGGATATTAACCTGTCGAAGAGTAACACCTTCGATGCTATGAAGGAGGAAATCTAACTTGCCCAATCTCCTAAAAAACTTGCACCTTGAAGAACTTTCCCTCGTGGATCGTCCAGCCAATGCTCAGGCAATGGTTAGTCTCTTTAAGCGTGACAATTCCGATGAGGAAATTACTAAAATGGATGAAGAAATGGAAGCCAAAGTAAAGGCGTACATGGAAGATAAAGCATGTGGTAAAGAAGAAGCCATGAAGGCTCTTGGTTACGACATGGAAAAGGCTGAAGAAGCTGTTGCAGAAGAAGCTGAAGTTGCTGTTGAAGCTCCAGAAGCTGAACTCATCGACATTGAAGCTCTTAAAGCTGACATCGCTCGTTTCACTGCTGAGAATGAGAAGCTCCGTAAGGGTCTTATCGACGCAGGTTTCGTTATTACTGCTGAAGCAATCGAAAAGAAAGCTGAAGTCGAGATGATGGACATCGAAGGCGAGATGGTCGTTAAGTCTGACATCCCCGCCCCAGTTCTTAAAGCACTTGAAGCTGCTGATGTAGCCAAGCGTGAACATGAAATCGAAAAGGCTGACATTGAGTTGACCAAACGTGCTGGTGAAACACTCCCACACTTTGCAACTGATGTAGCCAAGTCTCTCGTAGCTAAATTCTACGAAGATGAAGCAATTATGGAAGCTCTTAAGGCCGCTGATGCAGCTTTTGAAGCAGCCATGCAAGAATTTGGTAAGTCTGACGTAGACGGCGAGTTCGCTACCTCTGCCGACAAGCTAGATGCTCTCGTGAAGTCCTACATGGACGAAAACCAACTGAAAAAGAGTGAATTTGCCAAGGCTTATGCTGCTGTAGCAAAGACCGATGCTGGTAAAGCACTCATCAATAAATCCTACAAAGGGGAATAACAATGGCTGTTATGCAATCTCGTGATAACCGCACCGAAATCGCTGGTGTTGGTGGTACTACTCAATTTAAATTCGTAACTCTCGACGCTGGTGGCGCTGTTACTGTTGCTGGCACTGCTGGTGAACAGGCTTATGGCATCTGCCTTGCTGGCGCTGCTGCTGGTAACGCAACTACTATCTGCGTATCGGGTAAAGTTATGGTAACTGCTGGTGGCACTATTGCTGCTGGTGCTGCTGTTCAAACAGACGCTGCTGGTGATGCACTCACAGCCGCTGCTGGTGATGTTGTTATGGGTTATGCCAAGGAAGCTGGTGTCGATGGTCAAATCATCGCTATTGAGCTTATCCAAGGCGGTAACGTCGTAGCCTAACCCTAATAACAAAGCATTTAAAGGAATATTATAATGCCTCTTTTGACACCATCTAACGTACATATCGACGCACCACTGTCGAACTTGACACTTGCGTATGTACAAGAACAAACTAACTTTGTTGCTGACAAGGTTTTCCCAGTTGTAGGCGTTCAGCGTCAGTCTGACAAATACTACATCTATGACCGTGCGAACATGAACCGCTCTGGTGACGTTAAGAAACTTGCTCCACGCACAGAAGTAAACCGCATTGGTTTGCAGTTGTCCAACGACAGCTACTATGCTGACGTATATGGCCTCGGTATGGACTTCGATGAGCAGACACTTGCTAACGAAGATGCAATGTTGGAAATCCGTGCTGCTGGCGCACAGACACTTGTAAACCGTGTTCTGATTGAGCGTGAAGAGCAGTTCGCTTCTTCCTTCTTCGCTGCTGGTATCTGGGGTACAGACGCTACTCCAGCTAACCTGTGGTCTGACTACACAAACTCCACACCAATCACTGATGTGACTACTGCTCGTCGTACCATGCAGCTTAAGTCTGGTGGCTTCAAGCCAAACACAATGGTTATCGGTAAGGAAGTTCGTGACATCCTCATCAACCACCCAGATGTGCTTGCACGTTTGAACGGTGGTGCTACTGTTACTAACACAGCACTTATCACAGATGCCAAGCTGGCTGAAATCTTTGAGGTAGAGAACTTCTACGTCATGGAAGCTGTGAAGAACGGTGCTGCTGAAGGTCTTGCAGAAGCTAACGCTTTCATCGGTGGTAAGAACGCACTCTTGGTTCACACACCACGTACATCTGGTCTGATGACACCTGCGGCTGGTCTGACCTTCGCATGGAACAACATTCCAAGCGTAAACAACCTCGGTATCACTGTTGAATCCTTCTCGGACGATGCACTGAAGCGTCAGCAGGTTGCAGAGCATATCCAAGTTAAGATGGCATACGACATGAAAGTTGTTGGTGCTGACCTTGGTTACTTCTTCGAAGATGTTGTAGCTTAAGCTACCTCACGACTAAGATAACGGTGGACCCTGAGCTTAGGCTTGGGGTTCAACCCAACTAATAAAAGAACATAACAGTATCCTACATATAATGGAGTAGTCCTATGCACCCCACATACTTGGGTTGGCAGGTTGATTGGCCTGTCTTTATCAAACGTCCTCTCATGGCAGACAGTAAAACATGGAGCCAAGGGGATCACTTTAACTGGTTAGAGCGAGGTATTGATGCCGATAAGGTCGCAACACTTTACGCTTCTGGTTATATCCACCACAATAAAGATTTAGAAGTCCAAACTAAAGTTGGAGACAGGTTGTCAGAACTAGCTGGAAAGCAGTTAGACACTCTTGTTAACCTACTTAACGCAGAAGTTAAGAAGCGTACATCAAGTACCTCAGAGTTTGAGACTAAGAAGTGTAAGAAGTCTAAGTTAGACGACAAGCAACGTGGTCTTATTCGTCGTTTCCTCAACAGTAACAGTTGGGTGACAGAAGACTTCTACACCATTCGAGACAAAATCATTAACGACTAATAACTGGAGACGACTACATGGCTTGGTCATATGATCCTACAGACTTGGATACAACTACGGCCTCTGGTCGTCTCAACACAGTCCGCCTACTTGTTGGTGATACTGAAACACTAGACCAACAAACTCAGAACGAGGAGATTATGTTCTCCCTATCTGAGAACGGTAATAACACTTACTACTCTGCTGCTTGGATTGCTCGTGCTATCGCATCTAAGTATTCCCGTAAGGTTAACACAAGCCTTGATGGTGCTTTGAAGGCAGACTACAGTGATCTTGCCAAACAGTATATGCTTTTGGCTGATAACCTAGAGTATCAAGGTAAGACTTCAGGTTCAGGCTCTTCTGTCGGTATCGGTGTTCTTGCTGGTGGTATCACCAAGACTAGCATTGAGACTGCAAGAGCTAATACTGACCGTATTGAAGGCTCATTCCGCCGTGACCGCTTTAAGAACCCTCCAAGCTACCAAACCCCTGAGTATGAATAAGGAGTAAGATATGTCTTTTCGCTCCTTTGACCTCCTCAATCTCGTAAGAGACTTCGGGGAAGGCTTGACACTTCGTAAGGTTACTACAAGCGGTTCTTATAACCCTGCGACAGGGCAAGTTGATAGTTCAGCTACTACAGATTATTCTGTTACAGGCTACTTCTACAACTACGAGACCTTAAACGTAGACCAAATCCGTAAGGGAACTCGTAAGTGTGTTATCTCAGCATTGTCAGGATTACAACCTGATGAAGATGATAAACTTGTTGGTTCAGGTGATACTGTCGTTATCACATCAGTTACGACAATATATTCTAATGGCTCTGCTATTTGCTATATCTGTCACGTAGAGGAGTAACCAATGCAAGTTACTGTCGCCACATCTTTCTTTAAGAAGCTAGATTTGCTTAAAGAGAAGGCCGAACAGGCAGTTAAGGATAAAGCATCGGATATTGTTTCAGATGCCGTAGACTTATCTCCCGTTGATACTGGTGCCTTTGTGGAGAGTTGGCAAATTAACCCACGAGGGGAACAAACGGCTAGGTCCAGAAGCCCTGCTGGTAGACCAAAGCTCCCTGAAGGGACTAAACAAACTAAGAGAGAAGAAGAGAAATCAAGACTGTTAAGCAGGGTTGAATCTTTCGACATCGAACAACTTAGTGGTTTTACTGTTACTAACAGAGCGCCTCATATTGCAGAGATGAACAAAAGTGACAGACTAAAAACTGGGTTAAGTCCTAGTGAAATACAAGCTGTATTAAAAGATAGGCACAGATAATGGCAAGCATTTATGATGATATTCGGGCTGCTTTAGAAACTACTCTTAATTCAGTTGTAGACCTCCCTTCCGTGGGCTGGGAAAACGCACAATTTAGCCCGACAACTGGACAGTCTTATCTTAAACCAAGACTTATTCCAACCCGTAGGGAGCCTGCTGTTAGGGGCACTAACCCACAGATGTACTACCAAGGCATCTTTCGTGTAGAGTGTTATGTCTCTGAAGGCAATGGTCCTGCCGCTGGCGATGATCTTGCAGATAAGATTATAGAAGCCTTTGAAGCCACTACGACAGCTAGTTTTAGTGGTACTAACGTATCCATCCGTTATGCCGAAAGAGAAATGGCTGAAATTGATGGTCCCTTTTATATGATACCAGTTAACATTGGTTGGTACATTTATTCTTAATTCCCCCATAGGAGAAACACACAATGGCTTTCGCACAAGGCTCACGCTCCAGCTTGTCTTACATCGTAGAATCTACGTTTGGTACGACACCTGCTGGTAACTTCACTAACCTTCCTTTCAGCACTCACTCTTTGAACCTCACTAAAGATCGTGTAGCTGGTAACGACATCCAATCTGACCGTATGCCTCGTGTAGACCGTCACGGTAACCGTCAAGTAGCTGGCGACATTGTAGTTGATCTTCGTGATGCTGACTATGACGCCTTCCTTGAATCAGCTATGCTGAACACATGGGCTACTAACGTACTTAAAGTTGGTACTACACCTAAGTTTTTCTCTGTCCAAGACTATGCTGCGGATATTGATATTGCACGTAGGTTTACGGGCCTGTCTGTTTCTACTATGGGCGTCTCCCTTGCCCCTAACCAAATGGTAACAACTACCTTCGGTATGGTCGGTAAAGACATGAATCCAACCGTAGCCGCAGGTTCTTTTGTCGTAGGTGAATCTTACACTATTGTAACTACTGGCACTACAGATTTTACAGTTATCGGTGCTTCTGATGATAACGTAGGGACTACTTTTACTGCGACAGGGGTTGGCTCAGGTACTGGTACTGCCTCAGTGTCTTTTTCAGTTGAACGTACTGCTGCCGCAGCTTCTGGTGCTGCCCCTTTCGATGCTTACTCAGGTGACATTTCCATCGGTAACGTAGGTGGTGCTGCTCCAGTAGCTATCGTAACTAGCTTGGACTTTACGCTTACTAACTCATTCGCACCTACATTCGTCATCGGTGATGCATCTGCACCTTCCCTTGAGTATGGTCGTGCGGACGTTGAAGGTACGCTTACAGCTTACTTTGAAGATGCGTCTTTGATTAACCGCTTCTTGAACGAGACTGAGACTGAGATTGAGGTATCTGTTGACGACCCTACAGGTGCCAACTCTTACACTTTCACATTCCCACGGGTTAAAATTAACTCTGCTGATGTTGGTGTCGATGGCCCAACTAGCCGTATGATCTCCTTGTCCTTCGTAGCTCTCTACGATACGACTGAAGGTACAAACCTTAAGATCACACGCCCAGCGTAAACTAATCCTCTTCTGAGGCTAGGCTAGGGGGTTATGTCGGGTGACCTCCTAGCTGACATACTACAATACCCGACGACAATCAACCAAAACTTACTCTATGACGTACAAATCATAAACTTACGTTATGACCTGAGTATCATAAATAGGAAATCCCGACATGGACCTTAAAGACCTGACACCGAATTTAGATGACATTGTTATCACAATTAAGCACCCAACTACTGGTGACGTACTCAAGAATGATGATGGCACGGACATGACTATTACAGTCCTTGCGCCCCACTCTAAGGAGTATAAGAAAGCTCAACATGAGCAAATCAATAAGCGACTTAAGAAAGCCCAGAAGAGCAAGTCACAAGACGTAGACTACTCTGACATTGAAGAGGCTACGCTTGAGGTACTATCTAAGACGACAAAATCTTGGGATATTACATTTGGTGGTGAGAAGCCCAAACTTACTGTCGCTAAAGCCAAAGAACTTTATGATGAAGTTTTCTGGATTAAGAACCAGCTTGAGGAAGAGGTTTCTAACTCGCTGGATTTTATGAAGGTCTGATCTGTGATCTTGTAAGTTGGGCTGAACATCAGTTTAAACTTAACAAACCAGATCAGAACGGTACTACAGAACGAGAACATCTTGAACAAGTAGAGAGGCAGATTGGACGTAGAGTAGAAGCATTGGAACCCCCGACACCCTTCCCAATGTTAATATCTCACGTCTGGTCTGCCTTTATTAGTTTAAGCTCAAGTAGAGGGTCGGGCATGAATGGCCCATTACCAATTACATATGAGCAGATTAAGGCTTGGAGAGAAGTGACAGAAACATCTACTTTGCCTTGGGAAATCGAGGCTATCAAAAGACTTGACTTAGAATATTTAAGGGTGGCAAATGGCTGATGATCTTAAACTAGTGTTGGACTCCTCTGACCTTGTTACTGCAAACAAGAGGGTTGGTCAACTTGATAAGTCCGTTAATAAGGTAGGTGCGACTACCTCTACAGCGGGTAAGGGTATCAACTCTGTCAACCGTGGTATGAACCAGTTTGGGGCGGTGGCTCAAAATGGGGGAAAGAAACTAAATACCTTTAACATGCAGCTTCAGCAAGGTGGTTACCAGTTACAGGATTTTGTCGTACAACTACAAGGTGGTACGAGCTTCTTTACTGCGTTAGGGCAACAGGGTTCACAGTTTGCAGGGGTCTTTGGGCCTCAAGGTGCGGTCATTGGTGCTATTATCGCCATTGGCTCCGCTGTAGGTGGTATGGCTTACAACATGATTGCTGGCGCTAATAGCACTAGCACTATGGAAGAGGCATTAACTCAGCTAAACAACGCTCTTAAAGAGACCGAACAACTTACTGCATTAACAGGTAAAAACTTTGACGACTTAACCTCTAAGTTTGGTCCTGTTACAGGAGAAGTTCTTTCTCTTGCTCAAGCTATGCAAAACATAGGTATGAGAGAGTTGTCTGCCTCCGCAGAAGAATTAACCAATCAGCTCTTATCTTTATACAATGGTAATGCTTGGACTAACGTAAGTCGTGCAGAGGATATGGCAAATGCTTTTGGCTTAGGTCAGCAAGCAACAGATAGTCTTGTCGCAGCAGTAAGAACCTTGCAAAATGCAGGTAACCTTGACGATCAAGTGGCTGCTGCTATCGCATTAAGGGAAAACTTTGAAAGTGCCGCCCCTGCCGTTGGGCAAATGACAGCACACCAATATAAGTATTACACCTACCTCATAGATGCTGAGGCAGCACTTAGAGAGACCCAAAGAAGGGCGGAAGAACTCTCTGCGGCTATTGAAGATGGTGCTACAGAACAAGAACGTATGACAGCTTGGGCTGAAGCAGCCTTAGGTAAATACGGAAAGATGAGGACTGTCGCTGGTCAGTTAGCCACTAAATTAAGAGATGCTGCTGATGAGGCAGAAAGATTAGCTAATATCGAACTAACTCAAATTAGCTTACGCAACAGGAACCAAGTCTATAGTGGTCGTGGCTCTGTTGGTATGCCATCTGAAACTGACCGTAGTGGAGAATTTAAGCCCTCCGCAGAGCTTATTGAACAAGCTGACATTCTGCTTGGCCTTAAGTCTCCTAAAACAATAATTGGTGGTGGCGGAGGTAAAAAGTTCAACGTAGATGAATATCTCGATGGGCTTGTTAAAGAAGCCAAACTAAAAACTTCTCTCATTGGCTTGTCTGAGCAAGAAATTGCTAAGAAAACACTACTGCACACCCTTGGAGAGAAAGGTATTGACCTTAACGACGACAGGGTTAAAGTCCTTATACAAGAGCAGAAGAGCCTAGACGAACTAGAAAAGGCTTATGATAAACAGCAAGAGATGGTTGGGATGTTTAAGGACACCATAACTAATGCTCTTACATCAATCATTGATGGCTCTAAGTCTGTCGCTGGTGCATTTAAGGACATGATCCGACAAATGCTAACCTCATTAGCTCAGAGTAAGTTCATACAACCTCTCGTAGCTGGTATGTCAGCAGGGTTTGCTGGTACGGCTGTCGCTGGAAGTGGCATGATGGCTGGTATCGGTGCTGGAATGGGTACACTAGGTGCAGGTCTTTATGCTGGTGGGGCTACAGCCCTTGGCTTTGGTGGTGCTGCTAGTGTTGGCACTGCTGGTGCTGCTGCTACAGGTGCCTTGGGTTCTGCTGGTATGGCAATCGGTGCTGTCGCTGCTCCACTACTTGCTGTAGCTGCTGCAATATCTTTCTTCAAGAAGAAGACTAAAGAGCTTGATAGTGGTATCAATGTTACCGTTAAGAACATGGATACTTACGTAGAAAGCTGGAAGAAGATAGAGACCAAGAGGTTCTGGGGCTTAAGTAAAAAAGTTAGAACTCAAATGGAAGCTGCTTCCGCTGAGATTTCTAATCCTCTCACAGAAGCTATCCTTGGTGTGCAGACTTCAGTCTTCAACATGGCTGATTATATCGGTATTGCGACAGGTGCTTTAGATAAGTTCACCTATGATTTTAAGTTATCTCTAAAAGGTCTTACTGAAGATCAGCAGATGGCTAAGATTACTGAAGAGCTTAACAAGTTAGGTGATTCTTTCTCTGCACTACTCCCTAATGTAAGTTCAATGGCAGAGCTTACAGCTATCTATCAGGAAAGACTTGGCCTTGAAACTCGTCTGTTGCAAGTTCAAGGTGATACTGAGGCACTTCGTCAGATTGAGTTGAGTTCTGTAAACGACTATAACAAGTCTTTGCTACAGCAAATCTACGACACAGAAGATGCTAAATCAGCTATGGATGCACTTAATGAATCCTTGAACGCTTTAAGTGAAAATGACTTTGCTACTATGCTGGACTTCCAGAGGGCGCAAGCAAAGATTCGTATGGGTCTTCCTGTTGCTAACGATCTTAATATGCCAGCGGCTCCAGCTATGAGTGCATCAACCTCTATTGCTAATGCCAATAGTAACACTGTTACAGAGCTTAGGTCTATGAGGGAAGATATTAAGGAGATGCATAAAGAGTCTATGTTTGCTTATTCTAAACTTATTAAGAACGGTAAAGATAGCCGTGACACTCTCCGTAGCTGGGATGTCGTTGGTCTACCTGCTGAAAGGACTGCATAATGCAAGCTATTGAACCACTTACAATCACAGATAGTCTCTTTGTATCCTCAAACCTTACAGAAGATGACTATGCTGCGTGGTCAGCGGGGACTACCTATGCTTTAGGTAATAGGGTTATTGTCGTTAGTGTTCATAAGGTGTACGAAAGTGCAGCTAATAGCAACATTGGCAATGACCCTACTACCGACACAACAGGTACATATTGGATTGAAGTTGGGGCTACTAATAAGTGGAAGGCTTTTGACCAACACATTAGTGACCCTGCTACCAATCCAGACACCATTCAGTATGTAATAAGTAGTGGAACGACTGTTGTCAACTCATTAGCCTTCTTCGGTCTATCTGCTGATACAGTTCAAATACAAGTTGTAGTTAGTGCCACAGAGGTCTATAATACAACCTTTCCTCTGCTTGACACTTCAACTATTGTGGACTGGTATACCTACTTCTTTGAACCAGCCTCTGTAAAAGCACAGGAACTTCTTGTTGTAGACCTGCCAGCTTACACTGGAGCCACTATTACGGTAACCATCACTGATACTGGTCAGACAGTGCAAGTTGGCCAAGTTGTTCTTGGTAACCTTGTTGCACTTGGTCGTACTGGGTATGGGTCATCTATTGGAATTGAAGATTATTCTCGTAAGGAACGTGATACTTTTGGTAACCCAGTCATTGTTGAACGAGCTTTTGCTCAAAAGGCTAACTATGAAGTCTCCATACCAACGGTAAATGCTCGACGTGTTCAGAAGTTTCTTTCTGACTATAGGGCAACCCCAATCGTGTGGATTGGTAACCAAGACCCCACCTACGGTTTGATTGTATATGGGTTTTATACCCAATTTAGTATCAACCTTTCCACATACTCAACAAGCTATTCAACTATAGAAGTAGAAGGATTAACCTAATGGCTGCACCTGTATTTACACCACTACCGACAACCCCTAACCGTGAAAGTAGCCCCGAGACGTTCTCTACTGATGCAGATGCTTTTCTGGGGGCATTGCCTACGTTTCAGACTGAGGGCAACACCCTCGGGGATTACTGTGAGACTCAGGCTAGTGCTGCACTAACGTCTGCTAATAATGCCGCCGCTTCTGCTGCACTTGCACAAAGTTCAGTTACGACATATACGAATCAAGCAACTTTTGATGCGGTTACACCCGCTGCAAATACACTTCACATTTTGATTCTTCAATAAGGGGAAATAACAATGGCTGACGGTCTTAAACTAAACCTTAAAGAGGCCATACTCCTGAAGAATACTGAGGGTACATTTTATGAGGTTAAAGGTAAAAATAGCTCTGGGGCCAACTTTTCTTGGCAATCCCCTATTGTTTTTACTGTAGATACCTCCCTTGGCACAAGCGTTGAGTTGGACAGGTTAAACAAGGAAGCGACCACTACTTGTAATGTAGACTGGGGTGATGGCACAATTCAAACTGCAACACAAGGTCTTGTGCATACATATGCGTCCTCTTCAAGTGTCTACGATGTTAAGATAACTGGCAATGGGCCGTTTTGGGTTATAGTATCCTCTTATGACAATGTAACCAAAGTAAAAGGTTACTACGGTAATCGCACTGACAAGATGAGCAGTATAAGATCAACGGCCCTGACCTCTATAGCAAAGCTACCTGAGACCATAACAGTCATGGGCGCAGCATTTGGGATAAAACCCATGAACCAGAGCTTTATAGCTGACATAGATACCTCTAATATTGTAAACATGGACTCTGTATTTCTTCTCAATAGTACGTTTAACCAAGACCTGTCTGGTTGGAATATCTCAAAAGTAACAACTATGGGGAATATGTTGGATGACACAGCAATGTCCCCAGAGAATTATTCACGCACTCTTATCGGTTGGGCTAACCAACACTACGCAGGTAATGCTCAAGACAACGTAAACTTTACTGCCTATAATATAACATACAATAGTAATGTCTACACAGCTGGTAATCAGTTTAATGATGGTGCATCCGCTCGTGCTTATCTTGTCGGCACCGCAGGTTGGACTATCTCAGATGGGGGACAGGTATAATGGATTACTCTTTTGATAAAACAAAGTTTGTTTGTGTCGCTACACCACGGGGTCCACAGGTGTTGGAAGTGGGAATAAGAACTAAGGTGTCTACTGTTCACCCCGTATCTGAGTGCGATACAAGAGATGAAGCTGAACTTGCGGCAAAGATTATTGACCCCAGTTGGCAACCCAAATCTCAAGGAGAGGTATAATGTCGTATAAACTAGGAACTCGTAGCCTACAGAACTTGTCAGGTGTCCACCCTGATCTTGTTGCTGTCGTTAAACTAGCCATCAGTATCACTGAGCAAGACTTTACAGTGATCGAAGGTATCCGTAACATTAACCGTCAACGTGAGCTTGTTAAAGCTGGTAAGTCAACTACCATGAACTCACGGCATATTACAGGCCATGCAGTTGACATGGTTCCTTGGCCTGTAGACTGGGAAGACCTCGAACGCTTTGAGGTTATGTCTGAGGCCATGAAGACAGCAGCAGAAGAACTTGACATTCCCATCGTATGGGGTGGTGACTGGAAGTCCTTCTATGATGCACCACACTTTGAGTTAGACAGAAAGACTTATCCAAAATGACCACAGAACCTTGGCACTTATCTAAAACCGTACCAGTGACCTTGGTGTTTGCTATTGCGATGCAAACCGTAGCACTCATCTGGTTTGTATCCGCCCTTAATAGTTCTGTCGAATCTAACAGGGTTAGTATCATTAAACTTGAGACTAAGACAGAAACTCTATCTCAGATTGTTCAACAGCAAGCTGTAACCTCAGCCCGTATGGATGAGAATATTAAAGCTATCAGAACTGCTGTAGAGGCTATGGCAGGACGATGAAGACATATAAACGTGAAGTAGCCCTTGTACTATTCTTGTGGCTTGGCTATATTGTGGAAACAAAAGATGTTAATACTATTGAAATCTTGGTCTGGCCGATCTTTACGTTTAGTGCTTTGGCTTTTGGTATGGATTGGTTTGGTAAGTCTGGCGGGGTGCGGGGCCAGTCCTCTGAGCCTACTGACGGGCGGGGGACCAAACGTAGCAGCGAACACACAAGTCGGTAAAGAGAACAACCAGACTATTGGTGTCGTTAGTAACACACGACCACAATTACGTGTAGAGGCCCCTGTGGACACTGTGATACAAGATACAAGCACAACTAAGAACACTGAGGTTGATCCTCTGATGTTGTTGCTGCTCATACTTGGTTGGTTAGCCCCAAGTCCAAGTGAGATAGGCAGAAGTTTCTTGAAGTTATTTAGCCGCAAGTAATAATAATAAACTACCTTTTAAATACAAATAAGCCCCACATAGGTTAATTCCTACGTGGGGCTTTATTGATTCTATTCGTCGTCTGTTGTAGTCATGCCCAACTGTTCCATCGTCATTGCTAGACCTTCGTATAGCGTATCAATGTCAGTCTGCTGTTTTCCACACTTATAAGCTAAAAGTAAGGAGATTACCAGATTTGTAAGGATGATGCCTTCAAATAAAGTCACTATAGTATCTCCTTAAGTGTCTCATTGGCCCACTCTAGGTACTGTTCAGCTTTAGCCATGTCCTCTGAGGGGTTGCCTTTGTAGAAGGCACGATGGTTGTACTTCATTAAGTTGCCTCGACAGTAAGCGATGAATCCTTCCTTACCAAGAACCTGCTTGATGTAGTCGATACACTCAATGCCTGCTTGGTTGTAGTGGATTGGTCGGCTTACAGGATCAAAGGGTTTACCCTTGTCTTCTTCATACTCATGCATTTTAGTTTCTTCCCATTTAGCCAATTAGATACCCTCTGCGTAGAATGTTTTGACCCACATCTTTGTAATGTCAGATCGGATGATGTCGTCCATGTTAAACTCAATAATTGGCACTGGCAGCATATACTTCTTAGCCATGTGAATGACCTTTGTAAGGCCATCGGCCTCCTTTAGGTCACTCTGCTGCACATCACCGTTAAGAACGATTGTAGTACCCTCCCCAACTCGTGTCAGAAGCATCTTAAGCTCATGCGTAGTGATGTTCTGTGTTTCATCGACAATAATAAAGGCATTGTCAAAGCTACGACCACGCATAAGAGCAAGAGGGGCCATCTCGATGTTACCAGACTTGATGCCTGTTTCCACTGCACCCTTCCCTAAGTGCTTCTCTAGCACGTCTAGAACTGGTAATGCCCAAGGCATAGTCTTCTCTTGCAAGTCCCCCTTGAGGAAGCCTAGTTCCTTTCCTACAGCCACATGAGGTCGTGTGATAACGATCTTATCAATCTCCTTCATCGTATATAAGTCAGCAGCATATGTCGCTGTAACATACGTCTTACCAGTACCAGCAGGGCCAAGGATAAACACCTGACGACTGCTCTTGAGAGCCTCCAGTAGTTTCCCTTGGTTCTCTGTCTTAGGCACAATACCAGACAAGGGCTTACTCTCAGCACCTTTATAAGTGGTCTTGCGGCGGGAACGTGTTTGCTTCTTTGGCGGCTCTTTATCACTCATAATTTAATCAACTCTGCTGATGTGTATGGGATGTGGAAGAACTGTTCTCCCTTCTTGATGTAACGACCCTTGGCTTCCTTTAGGCTATCTGGCGTTAGAAGTGTATCTTTGATACGCCATGCCTGTTTGAAGTCGGGACGGAAGATATAGAAGTTTAAGACACCATTAACATCCTTATGTTTATCTAACAATCGTTGTTTACGTTCTGGAATACGAATATCTTTCCAGTCTGTCGGCCAGTCGCTAGTCCATGCAGTTTTAACCTCCGCTTCGTTAAAGTAGGTGTAATCACCTTTCTGTGATACGACATCAACATTGTAGTTCTCTTCGTTGTTGACGATGATGTGTCCCTTAGCCTCAAGGTACGATACCAGAGCATCACGGGCTGGTTCATCATATGCCCGATACAGGGCTTGACTAAATGGTTTACGATACCCTGCCATTACAATGGTACTCCTACAAATAACTCTTTAAGCTCAGTGTACCCTCCAACTAACTCCCCAGTAGGGCGGAAGATTTGTGGGACGGTAGTAATGCCAGAGGATTTAAGAAGAGTAAGAACCCACTTATTGTCAGTATCTTGGACATTGTAGACCTTGTATTGCCTGTTGTTACTCTGAAGTAGTGACTTAGCGTTGTCGCAGAAGCTACAGTTATCTCTCGTAATAATAACCCACATTGATGTATGTCCCTTGTTATTGTTTATTGGTATCAGTTAGGGGAATTGAACCCCTCAACAACTGCGCCACTGACGCCTAAGATAGCTGTTGTTGTCGGCAAGCCTGCACTGACGAATAGCAGTTTAAACACATGCTTAGGTCTTTGGCAATTAGAAAGTGAAGGAGGCACCGACAACAGTGTCAGAATAATCTAGGTTGTCGTCGGTAATAATCTTACCGTAGATTTGAACAGTGGTATTCAGGTAGTAAGCGACACCAACCTCAGCACCGTCAAAGGTAACACTTTTAGTATCAAGTTTGGAGAAGTCTACGTTAGCGAACACGTCAAAATTCCCATACCCGTAGTTAGTACCAAGGTTGAAGGAGAGTGCTTCTTTCTCCACGGAGTATTCCGACGCACCGTTGTATGTAAGTGGTGCTGCAAAGGATGCTGTGCCAGAAACGATGATGGCAGCGGTAGTAGCGATAATCTTTTTCATTTGTCTTATTCCCTTAAGGTTATATAAAGTTGTTTAAGCAGTTTACACACATGCTTAGGTGTTGGTCTTACGTTAAGTCAACGATCTCACAGCTATCACCAGAACACGCTAGTGTCTGACTACCTGCTGTATTATCCTCTTGTTCATAGTCCGATAGTTTAGTCCAGTCAATAGATACTGGCATAGTCTCAAGCAATGCTTCATACGCTTTTTTGTCGCAGTCCTGATAAGGTGCCTGTTGGTAGGTGTGTTCGTTAAATGGTAGGAATGATACACCAGACATCTCATCAAAGTATTTGTAGACAAAGGCACCAACCTCAAACCACTCGTCCTTCTTGACATTGATTGTCACGGAGGGCTTATGTTCACACCAACTACGCTGGTAGGCCAACCACATCTCAAGCTGTTCGATGGCAGACATATCAGCAGTTACCACTGCACCTGTAGGGGCTTTCATAGGGAAGCTGAAGACCGTAGTTTGGTCAGGCTTCATTACGTCAGGCTCGTTAGGGATGCCTTGGTCGCTCATAAACTGTGTCAAAGGGTCTTTATTGTCACCACGCACAGTACGAACATAATAGGCGGAGTGCCTAGCATGAATACCGCTGGCAGAGTCAACAAGCTGGGATACCGTTCCTGAAGGTTTAACGCATGTAATAGCAGTAGCGACAGGTATCCCAAGACGTTCAGCCCACTCAGCGTTAGTAGCAACAGCAATAGATTTAAGGTGTTCAAGCGTTTTCTCCAATCCACTATTCTTTGTCGTCATTAGTTGGTTGTCCATAATGCCTGTCAATGACACACCAAGCAACCGTTCTTCTTCCGTGTTCTTCTGCCAAATCTTCCGCAGATACGGAAACTTGGTGTGGGTAGATTGGATCGTACCAAGAATAGTTGCGATACGAACCTTACGTTCTAGTGTCTCAATAGTATCTGTTGCACGAACCACACACTCGGTTAGGTTACAGAACTGGTATGGGCGTAAAATTATCTCGCTGCAAGGATTCGTACCGAACTCGAAGTTAGGATCACGCCGACCATTCTTAGCTGCCTGTACCTTAGATGCCTGTCGATTGAATACCCCACGTTCCCCTGAGCCACTTTCCACTAGAGCCATCCACTCACGCATGAACGACAAACTATCTGGCTTTTCTGTATAAGACACAGAGTTGTTAGCCAACGCACGTTGTGGATTGTTCTCCCACCACGATCCTGACTTAGCGTGACGCATACGGTCATCTGACAGGTTAGACAGAGAGATCATAGCAGAGCGGCGAACACCACCGACAACTACAACTTCACCAATCTTACACATGATGTCGTGACACTCAAGAGAGGACAGCTTACGTCCCTTAGCTTCAGTGAACACACGGGTAACAAAGTTAAACAAGTCAATCAAAGGTGCTGGACCTGATGCACGGCCACCAAAGGTTTTCAGCTTTGCCCCAGCAGGACGAACCTGAGACACATCCCACTTAGGCACTTCACCACTATAGAGCAGTGCAATGACCTGTCGTAGTGCCTTAGCCCAACCCTCCTTGCTGTCCTTAACAATGATTGTCGTATCACTCTTAAAGATCGTATCAGGAACATCTGGCAACTTGCTGATGAACTGTCGCTCAACAGAGAAGCCTACACCTGTACCACACAACAAGATAAACATAGCCTCATCAAATGACTTAGGGTCATCTACTGGCATGTAACTACAGTTGTAACCTGCTGTGTTATCACGGTTGAAGGCAGGGCCAGCGGTCATCAAGGCCCGCATAGAGGGCATTACCTCAAGGTTAAGGATAGCGTCCTCAATGTCCTTGATGTAGCTGTCATCACCAGCGAGAGGCTTTACCAAGTTATCCATGTAGCGAGAGACTGTCTCACCCCAGCTTTCTCGTCGGCCTTCTTTATCAAGCCATCGTGCGTAACGTGACTTGTGGATAAAGGCTTGGTAGTCTGTAGGGAGATGGTTACTAATCATTCTTCTTATTTCCTCGTTGTTTTTTATCTGCTTCAAGCCAGACCAATCGGTCAATGTCACATCGGAAAATACCAATGTCTTTTAGCTCTGCGTCTGTAAGACGATTAAGCTCTTTAATCACACGTCGATGTTCTGATCGTGTTGTCAGGTAGTTAAACAGTCGCCATAAATAGTTCATACCAGATCACTCAGGTCTACCTTTGGGTAATCTTTATTCTTCATCACTTTTCCATCCTCTCGAAACTGAATAGTCCCATCTGGTTGTTTCATTCGACCCATGTTGTTCTTGTGGACACGGGCAACAGCTTCTTGTAGATCATAACCCATAGCCCTTGCACGACCATATGACACGTAAACTAAGTCGGCCAACTCTTTTAATTCCGCTACTGGGTTGTGATAACCTTCAGCATCAAGTACCTCGTCATACCACTCACAAGCCTCCTCCCACACTAGGTTAATAGACATTTCCTTGTTTGAGGGTTGTTTAGCTGTAGTAGCAAACTCTTCAACCATCTCAGTAGGTGTCATTGCATCTATATCATCCTGACTAATCATAACACTCTCCCATAAAATTCTGTTTTAGCCTCTGCCATTCCATCAAAGAGATACCAAGCGCAGTTGTCTTTACCAACGCTCTTACTCCCCTCAATCCATTTAACTCTGCCAACACTTACAACCTTTGTGCAGTAAGTCATATACATGGCTGACTGCTTAGTGTGCATCCAATCAGCATCAAACAACAACCAAGTGGGGCATATGTCCAACCAATGCTCAATGAACGGATGCAGTATCTTCCTGTCCCACGGTGGGTTAGTAATGCAGTAATCCATAACACCATAAGCACCGAAGTCAAGCTCTAATGCATCAGCTTCCTTGATGTGGTCGGCTCTAGGCTCAATGTCAGACTGAAATAGGCACTCACCATGTCCCGATGTTAACTCAGTTATATGTTGTACCAGTCGCCCATCTCCCGCACATGGCTCTACATAATCAAATGCGTAAGGCAAGTGCGGGATCAATGGCTCAACAGCGGCTATTGGTGTAGGATAGAAGTCACGTTCAACCCTAACATAGTCACTTCTTTTTCCCATCTTCTCTTATCCATTCCTCTGGTATCAGCTTATCTGCGTAGATGTAACCCTTCTTGGTACACCAGTCACCGTAGCTTGTCTTAGACCCTTTTCTGATCTTAGCCTTACTATTGCTGAACACAAACCGTATGTCAAGCTCTGGATGCTGTTTCTTTACAAGTAAATGCTTCTTTCTATCGTCAGGAACAAACCGCCCTTTTGATTCTACAATAATACCGTTGGGAAGTTCGAAATCGGGAGTGTAGCTTCTAGTCTCGTGAACCTCATACTTGATTTTGAACTTCTCATACTTGAAAGGAACGGATAGACTTTTAAGTTGGTCAGAGATACGATCCTCTAAACCTGACCTATACCCATGCTTTAGGCCACTTGAGGTGGTTCCCACATTTCGTTGTCGTACCGTCTTAGCCATAGTAACCTCGCATTCTCAATAATCCTATCAACGTCTCCATCATAGGCTTTGAATACGACATCCCACATACTCTCTTCTGTGTCGCACCCATCTAACAGTTTATCTGCTTTCTTAGGTCCAATACCGTGAAGACCCTTGATGTTGTCTGCATTATCTCCAGTTAAGATTTGTGTATAAAAGAATAGTGTTCCTTCTATTGGTGTAACCTTAGACCACTCTTTCCTACCAAAATTATAGTGCCAACAAGGTAACTGTAACATGTCCTTATCAATGGATGCTACGACACACTTATAGTCAAGTGCAGCAGCAGCCTTAGAGATTAGATCATCAGCTTCCTCATCGACACTAATAATGGCAGAATACTTATCTAGCAAGTGACTTCTAGTTAACCCCAGATGCTTGGGCTTCTCAGTTGCTGCCCTGTTCCCCTTATATGGGGCTGACTTAGCAATGTCAAAGCGAAAGTTTGTCGATCCAGTTATGTAGGTTTGGTAGTCACTCTCAGATGGGAAGGGAAAGTCAACGGTCTCACCGATAATAAAATCCATAAGCTCGTCAACTTTCGCTGTAGCATCCTTCTTAGTTAAGTCCTGAGTGGCAAAGGCTGCACGATATGCGATTATGTCGCCATCAATCAAGACCTTACCCTTCTGCGTCATCGTAGTGCCTCCCTCTGTGACAATTAGCGCACACCATTATGCACTTATCTAGTTCTACCTTAGCCCTATCCCAAGTTGATCTGAGTAGTGCTGAAGGGTTGTCCAGCTTCGTGTCCCCGTCTAAGTGGTGGAAGTCATAAACATAGTTAGGGTAAACAGTCTGACAGTCGTGACACTTTGAACCCATGTACTCGACTGCCTTCTGTTTGAGGGCCCTAACCCTGTCTCTGTCCTTCCTATTCTTCTTAGCGACCCAAGCTGGGTCAGAAGACTTCTTGGCATGATGCTCCCTAGCCTTAGCGTTAGCACAATCTCGACAGTAGTATCCTTTGCCATCAGGGGAACTACCGTCAAGATTGAAGTCTGCAAGGTGCTTTTCAGTTTTACAGAGGGCGCACTTTTTTGTAGGTTCCCCGTCGATTAGCACTTTGCCCTTGGTCATTTAGAACTCCCCGAAGACGATATTACCATCATCCTTCTCAAAACCTACATCAACAACGTAGCTGAACCCTGCGCCCTTCATAGCATCGGTGAAGAACTGTGCCATAGTGTGTAGGTCATATACTCCATCACGACTTGCGCTTGAGCTACCATCATAGCCATCGTCTTCTTTGTCATAATGGAAATCAATACTTACTCGCACTACTTTATCCTACCATAAACAGTTGATCGTCTTCACTTGGAATTGAATTATCTTCCCAAGCAACGTGATCTGTTACACCAATCGCAATCAATCGAACACCAGCACCATTAGCGTATGTCTCGAACTGAACCTTAGCTTTAGTACCATTTCCAAGTGTGCCATCATTCTCAAATGACCACCATGCCTTGTTCTCGACACCATTGGTAAGGTTAACTACCGCTGGCTTACCTCCGAAGTCAACTTCAGTCTGCTTCCCGTTCTTGTCGGAGAAGGTCATAACATGGTCGTGCATACGGGTTAGTTTGAGATACCGACCAATACCGAAGTCGTTACCTTGCTTAATCCGTTCATTACCCATAGGCTTGGGGTCTAGTCCCCCATCCAAAAGCTCTTGTTCCTGTGCAGGGTCGGTAAGATATGCGTTAACTACATACTGACCGTTGTGCTTCATCGCCTTTTTAGCAGCGTTGTTTAGGTCGCTGCCCATATCTCGGTTCTCTTCAAATACTTTAGCGTATTCCAGAACCATATCCATTGTGAATTTAGCCATCGTCGGGTCTTCCTTTTTGTTTAAGCTGCTGTGCAGCACTGTGGTGGTATTATACTATAGGGATACAAATCCGAATCTGTAACACTATCTCCAAGGTTTATTTTTTGTTTTAGTGAATATCAGCATACGTGTTGCCGAATTGCACATCAGTCCCAAGTGGGACGTTCAGCTTTACCTTGTCGTTCAGCATGATTGCAGCTTCATGCATCAGGTTCTCTACCTTCCCCTCGTCTCCTTTCTTCACCAAAGCGATAATCTCATCGTGAAACTGTCCGACAGCTTTAATGCCATTCTTGCGACAGATTGCTACCCACGTATCAAAACAGAACACCCCAGTGCTTTGGTTAAGCGTACTGAAACGATCCTTGTCACTGCGCAGACTATGCCAGAAGCCTGACACAGGGTTTAGTAGCCACATGCCATCCATAACCTCTCGGACACGCACGGTGCTTGCTACCTTCTCAATGGCCCAGTTACGTGACCAGAAGGCATCCAGTAGTGTCTTAGCCTCGCCCTTACTCATACCTGTCTCACGGGCCAGCTTAGGCGCTCCTACACCATATGTGGCACTGTAGTTAACCACCTTGTAGTTCTTACGCAGAGCCTTGAGTGACCGTTCACCAGA
>OCOY01000052.1_pt1 | contig 26177 bp, 22 predicted proteins | sample 1494131 | NCBI WGS metagenome assembly OCOY01 (sample SAMEA3275523, study PRJEB22092) | marine metagenome | biome: ENVO:00000039; feature: ENVO:00002042; material: ENVO:00002010 | collected 2014-06-21T17:05:00+00 | depth 1 m | reverse complement strand
GTGGGATAGTTGATCGGCTGCACATAGATGCCCCAGTCGCGCATTAAGATATCCGAAATCATCCGGCACTTGACCGGATCGCCGATCACCACCGGCACGATATGGCTGTCGTTCGCCATATGGGCGATGCCCAGACGGTCCAGCCTTGCGCGCAGTTTGGCGACCTGTTCTTGCTGCTTTTGCCGCTCGATCTGGCTGACTTTCAGATGCTGGATCGAGGCAGTGGCCGCGGCGGCCACAGCGGGCGGCAGGGCGGTGGTAAAGATAAAGCCCGAAGCAAACGAGCGGATGAAATCGCAAAGCGCCGCAGAGCCGGTGATATATCCGCCAACCACGCCAAAGGCCTTGCCCAATGTGCCCTCGATCAGGTCGATCTGATCGGCCAGGCCTTCACGTTCTGACACCCCACCGCCGCGCGGGCCATACATGCCAACGGCGTGCACCTCGTCAATATAGGTCAGCGCGCCGTGGGCCTTGGCCACCTGCACGATTTCCTTGATCGGGGCGATGTCGCCGTCCATCGAATAGACCGACTCGAAGGCGACAATCTTGGGCCGATCGCCAGCGGCGGCAAGTTTGCGGTCCAGATCGCGCCAATCATTATGCGCCCAGATCACCTTATCGGCGCGCGAATGGCGCACGCCTTCGATCATGCTGGCGTGGTTGCCAGCGTCTGAAAAGATCACCGCATTCGGGATCCGCGACCCCAGCGTCGACAGCGCCGCCCAGTTCGAGACATAGCCCGAGGTGAACAGCAAAGCAGACTCTTTGCCATGCAGATCGGCAAGTTCGGATTCCAGCAGCAAGTGCTTGTGATTGTTGCCAGAAATATTGCGTGTGCCGCCCGAACCCGCGCCATGGGTCTGAATACATTCGACCATCGCATCGACCACAGCAGGGTGTTGGCCCATGCCAAGGTAATCGTTGGAACACCAGACGGTGATTTCCTTTACCGCGCCATCCTTATGGGTATTGGCCTTTGGAAAATCGCCGCGTCTGCGCTCTAATTCGGCAAAGACGCGGTAATTGCCTTCGGCCTTGAGGGTTTCGAGTTGGGTTCGAAAAATCTGATCAAAGTCCATTGGCATCCTCAACTTGGTCGTTTTGCGGTTTCGTGGCGGGCAACATCCAGCGCCACAGTTTCTCGTCTGGCAGCGGCAGCACCATGAACCAATGCTCAAGCAGCGCCAGCAGGCAAAGGCAGGTCAGCAGGCTATAGCCAACCGACATGCCGGGGTGGGTGACATTGATCGCGCGTTCCAGCAGCAGCGCGGAAAACACCGTCAGCGCAGAAACCGAGATCGGAAAGAAAGCCGTGATCCGGCCGATGCGAAAATAGCTGGCCAGATGTGCAAGCGGGCGTGGCAGGAATTGAATGTTGATGCGCGGCACACCCAAAAATAGGTTCAGCTTGGCCGAGATGCGGGCGACAAACAGCAGCGCAAAGGTGCCAAAGGCAAACGGATTTGCCGCAGTCAGCGTCACCAGACCCAGGACTGCCAGCGTGCCAATCAAGGTGGCCTCGTGCCAAGCAATGGTGCCAACCGCACGCCAAAACCGCTCGCGCTTGGCGAGATAGGGCGGGCAGGGCATCCGGTTGGGGCCGGTGATGACGCCCGACAGAAAGGCAAGCTCGATCCAAGCCCAAAGTGCCAAGGCCGCAAGAAAGGCCATGTAGATGCCACCAGCCGAAAGATCGGGCAAAGAGGCGCGCGCGGCCAAGACCCCAATCGCCAGCAGCGGCAGGCCAAGCACGACCGACATCAGATGGTCTTTGGCGCTGCCGTTATCGGCCACGCGCACGCGCCACAGGATAATGCCTGTGGAAAACCACCATAAAAACAGGGTTATCAGGGCTGCAAACCAGGGGCTATCGCTCATCCGCGCGGCCCTTCTGACAGCAGGTGGGGGTAGGGGCGCGCCCGCCCCCAGCCCTCACCGCTGTGGGGGGAGACGGTCAATAGACCGGCTCCAACCGCACATTCTTTGGCGGCTCGCGGTGGATCACCGGAATGGTGTAAAGCTGCACAAAGGCCAGTGCCGCCTTGACCGCGCCCAGCTTGGCCGTAACGAAACCGCCCAAACCGCCCTGACGCTTGCCCGCCTCCATCTGACCAAAGGCGTCGCGCATCCGGCGCAGATTGGGCAGCCAGCGTTTGTGGTTGATATCGACCTCGACCGGAAACACCTGCCGCGCGATTTCAGAGGTTTTGCGGAACACCTCTTGGTCATACCATTCAATATCGACGCCCAAGGCCTTGTGAAATTCCGGCCGCGCGTGGTCGCGCACAAACATGGTCGAATAGACCGCCGTCAGGAAAAAGCGGATCCACAGCTTATTGGCAAAGCTGGTGGTCAGTTTCGGATCGGTGCGCATCAAAAGCGCAAAGGCCTCACCATGACGGAATTCGTCATTGCACCATTCGCGGAACCATTTGAAGATCGGGTGAAAGCGCAGCTCTGGGTTTGCCTCGAGATGGCGGAAAATGGTGATATAGCGCGCATAGCCAATCTTTTCAGACAGATAGGTCGCGTAATAGATGAACTTGGGGCGGAAATAGGTGTATTTCTTGGCCTTGGTCAGAAAGCCAAGGTTCACAGCCACCCCGGCTTCGCGCAGCGCGTCATTGATGAAACCGGCATGGCGGGCCTCGTCGCGCGCCATAAAGTTGAACAGCTCGCAGATGTCAGGGTTATTGCCGCGCCGCTTCATTTCCTTGTAAAGCACGCAGCCCGAGAATTCGGCGGTGCAAGAGGAGACCAGAAAATCAATGAACTCGCGCTTCAGCTTTGGCTCCATCCCCTCCCAATCGGCATCCCATTCGGCGTTTTTCTTGAAGTGAGACTTATTGGGATCGGCGCGCATTTCGGCCAGCAATTCGTCCCAGTCTTTGCGCACGGGGGTGACGTCGATGCGGTCCATCTCGTCGAAATCGGTGGTGTAAAAGCGCGGGTTCAACAGCGTGGTCTCGGTTGCCATCGCGGTGGTGTCAGTGGACTGCGAAGCCGCCAATTCGGCATATTCCGCCTCAAGGGCTTTGGGGGTCGCGTTCATGACATCACCTCTTCTGAAAACGAGAATTCGCACAGTTCCATAAAGCCGAAATCGCCCGTCAGACGGGTCCAGAGCCGTTCCAGCGCCGAGGCGCGGGTGATGGTGGCTTGACGGTCTTCGATGATCAGCTCGCCATAAGCGGCAAGGATCGGCTTGCCATGCACCAAGACTTCGTCGCCGGGGTGAATGACGGCACCATTGTTAAAACGAACGTGGGCATGCAGGCTCTCGAAGCGGTGACTGACTTCGACAGTGCAGGGGACGTCCTCGGCGTATCTGCTAAAAATTCCCATGATTTGGTTCCCATTATTGTTGTTAGTTTTGTGACATGAGCCGTTCGAATGCGGCCCTATTGTCGCTGCCAAAAGCGCCGAGTTCAGCGCTCCAGCCAGAGGCGTCGTCAAGGACCGCAAGGCGGCCATTGTCGTATTTTATGATGCGCACCGGCAGCGATTGGTCAAGCCCCGCATTGGTGCGTGCGCGTTCCAGTCCGTTTTGAATAACGGTGATAAAGCCGCCATGTGGCAGATCCATCATCACGCTGCCGTCGGCTGCAAGTACGGTCACGGCTTGCGCGCCGCCGCCTTGCAAGATCACGCTGCGCTCGGCCAGAATGGTTGCGGCCTTGGGCACGCCGACATGGGCGCGCCCTGTCACGGCTGCGGCCCCGACGATGGCAAGGCTTGTCACCACCAGCGCCAAGATCGCCACAAGCAGGGGCTTGGGGATCATGTCGCGTTCTGGCGCGGAATTGGGTTTGGCTTGGGCAAGCATGACGCCTCGCTATTCTGCGGCGGCAAGCATGAGGCCCGCCCCGCGTTGTGCCACCATTGGTTCGTTCAGCTTGGTTTCGGCGGCATCAGACAAGAGTTTTGCGACGCGGGCGGCATCGGGGATGCAGCGCAGCGCAGGCTGGGTCTTGGCAAAGACCCAAGGCCGCGCATGGGGCCAGCACACCAAGTAAGAGATCCGCGTCTCGCCCAAGGTTTGCAGCGCAATCGTACCGGTGCCATTGGGTTTTAGCGCCAAGCTGGCGGTGCCGATCTGCTTAAACGGCAGGTTCAGCGTCACGGTCAGCGCCGAGCCGATCCGCATCGCCACCCGTGCGGTGGTGACGGTGTAGACCGTGGTGCGGGCTTGGGTTGCGGCCAATCCCAACAAAATCGCACAGACCAGCAAGCCAATCGCCAGATAGGGCAGCGCTATGGCAAAGGCCTGCGTCAGGCTGCTGGCCTGCACGGCGATTTGCCAGACGGCAAGGCCAAGGAAGTAGCTTGCGACCCAAGTCAGCTTGAAGACGTCGCGGGCCAGCGCAAAGGTGGCAGGCCGGCCCTGCCAAAGCAGTTCTTCGCCCTGCGGCGGCTGCTCTGGCAGCCCGCGCACCGGCTCTATTTCATAATCGTCATGCGCGCTCATGGCTTCCAGGACTCCGGCCCATGCTTGCGCTTTTCGGCTGCATAAAGCGTGCCGCCAGCATAATAAGCGCTGATCTTTTCTTCCTCGAGCAGGGTGACTTCGCTCATGGATTTGGTTGCCGGCACGCCGTCGAACAGATCCGAGGACAGCGAATTGATCCGCACGCGGTCTTTCCAGATCTTGACCATCGGCATCGGCACCAAACGGCGATTGCCCGAGTTCAGCTCGATCTCAAGATAGCGCACCAGCTGTTCGGGGGCATCTACCCACATATCGCGGATGCGTCCGACAACCTCGTTGTCGCCCGCCTGCACCGGCAAACCGCGCGGATCGCGCCCAGCCGAGACACCAAAGCTGCTGGCCTGCGCCATCGGCACGATCTTAGCATGGCCGTGGCCATCCAGTTCCGGCACATCGCGGCGCGGTGCCCAGGCGGCTGGCCCAAGGCCATCAACCATCGGATCACCCAAAGGCGCATGAGGAAAGCCTTCCGAGACAGCGGTACGCCCCATCGCCAGCTCGCGCGCCTCACGCGCGCCATTGGGCAGGGTGACTTCGCCGCGCCCATGCGGCAGGATAAAGGTTTTTGGGCTGGGCAGCGGGAAGGGGCCTTGGTTGGCGGCTTTGGCCCCATCCTCGGATTCCAGCGGATAGCCTTCGCGCATGTTTTCGGTTTGCAGATAATAGATCAGCAGCGCGAAAAAGCCCCAGAAAAGCCAGATCGAAAGCGCGGCAAGATCGAAGTTGCCAAAGAAGTGCGTGCCAAGCATGAGTTAATCCTCCGGTGGTCAGTTGGGAAAGTCGATCAGGCCCATGCGGGCGGTCTCGGCTTTCGATTTTGCAGTGAAAAGCGTGACCCGAACAAGAGGGGCCAAAGCGATGAGAGTTACGAAAAGTACAAGTATTTCAACTTGGTAGACAAAAGAGTAGCCAAAGGTCTGGGTGGCAAAGATCTGGCCCAGATGGCCTTGCAGCGCATAGGCCCCGACGCTGTCGCGCAAGCCGCCGCCAATGGCGATCGATAGGCCCGCAGCTGTCGCCTGCGCCGCCCCCCAAGCCCCAAGCACCAGCCCGCGGCCGGCGTGGCCCTGCTCGGGCAGCGCCATCGCCGCTGTCAGGGTCGAGACCGCAAACAGCCCCGCACCAAGGCCGATGCACCAAGCTCCCGCAAAGAACAGCACGCCCGAGTGCAAAGGCGCGGCCATGATCACCATCACGAAAGCCACCACGCCAACCAAGATCCCGCGCGCCGACATCCGAAACATATCCTGCCCCTGCGCCATCCAATGCCCGGCCAGCACAAAGCCGATCAGCGCTCCCATGGCATTGCAGGCGGTCAGCCAGGTCGTGGCCCCCACTGAAAGCCCAAGGATCTGCGCACCATAAGGTTCAAGCAAAACGTCTTGCATCTGAAAGCCCATGGTCCCCAGCATCACCACCAGCAAAAGCCGCCCCGCCGTGCCACCCGCCAGCAGATCGCGCCAGCCCTCGTGAAAGATCGGACGGCTCTGCGCCATTTCTTCCTTGGTCATCGGGCGGACTTTTTCCTGCTTCCACAGCGCGGTCAGGTTCAGCAAGATCGTCGCCACACCGCAGCCCTGCACCACACGGATCAGCTTGATCTCGTTGAAATCACGCAGCAAAAGGCCAAGGATCACCGCCGAAACCGCCATCCCCAAAAGGTTCATGACATATAAAAACGCCACAACCCGCGACCGTGTCTCTTCGGTCGCGCGGTCTGAGGCCAGCGCAAGCCCCGCGGTCTGTGTCATATGCATGCCGATGCCAGTCATCAAAAACGCCAGCCCCGCCAAGGCCTTGCCCGCCCATTCCGGCCCGTGGATCTGATCACCCGACAGCACGATCAGCGCAAAAGGCATGATCGCAAGCCCACCCATCTGCCACAGGCTGCCAAACCACAGATAGGGAATGCGTTTCCAACCGATCCAGCTTTTGTGGGTGTCGCTCTTGTGGCCCAGCATGGCGCGGAACGGCGCCGAGATCACCGGCAGCGCGATCATCCCCGCCACCACTGTTGCAGGTACCGCCAGTTCGACAATCATCACCCGGTTCAGCGTGCCCAAAAGCAACACCGAGGCCATGCCAACCGAAACCTGAAACAGGCTCAACCGCAGCAGTTGCAAAAAGCTCAAGCCTTCCGAGGCCGCATCGGCAAAGGGCATCCACTTGGTGCCAAGCTGTTGAATGTGCTTGGATTTAACGAAAATCACCGCCGATACTCCAGACATTCCGAAATATAAAACCCGCGCGAGACACGATCGACCTTGCTGATCTGACCCGCGCCTTGGCACTGCGCCTGCAAGCGGGTATGGGCATGCGGCACCATTGTGGGGCTGCGGTCGCTGCGCGGAAACAGCTTGCCCATGCTCCAAAACGTTAACAAAAACGGCGTGCGCGGGGCCACGGTAAACACCACCGCGCCTTCGGTGCGCGCGCCAAGCCGCGCCAGCGCGGCGCAGATGTCGTGGGTGTCATAATAGATCAGACTGTCCATCGCCACGACATGATCAAAGCGCCCATAGTCCGCCGTCATATCGCCCGAGGCAAACTCCACCCGTCCGCGCAACGAGGCCGGCAAGCGCTCGCGCGCGATCTTGACCAGCGCAGGCGAGATATCCACCGCCAACACATCCGCCCCGCGCGCGGCAAGCTCTGCCGTCATCTGCCCCGCGCCGCAGCCTGCATCCAAAATCCGGGTGCCGCGCAGATCATAGGGCAGCCGCGACAGCATCAAGGCCCGCATGCGGTCGCGGCCCTCGCGCACGGTCTGACGAATGCGCGACACCGGCGCATCCGAGGTCAGACGCTCCCAAACCTTGGTGGCCGAGCGGTCAAAGTAATCTTCAACCCGCGACAAAGTTGTCGAATAGTCCGGCATCAATCAAACCCCAAAAGCTCAAAGATTTCCCGATCTGGCAGCGGATGCGGCGTGGATCCCGCACCTTGCACCGACCGCCACAGCGTATCGGCCAGCTTCATATATTCCGCCCGCGCCATCACCACATCTTCGGCGTCATCCATCTCGAACAGGGTCTTTTTCTTCAGCCGAGAGCGGCGGATCGCGTCAATATCGGGCATATGCGCCAAGCGGTTAAAGCCAACACGGGCGCAATAGCGGTCGACCTCATCGGTCTCGCGCGACCGATTGGCGACACAGCCCGCCAGCTGCACCTTGTAATTGCCCGATTTGGCCTGCACGGCGGCGATGATGCGGTTCATCGCATAGATGCTGTCAAAGTCATTGGCGGTCACGATCACCGCGCGGTCGGCATGCTGCAAGGGCGCTGCAAAGCCGCCGCAAACCACATCGCCCAAAACGTCAAAGATCACCACATCGGTGTCATCCAGCAGATGGTGCTGCTTCAACAGCTTGACCGTCTGCCCCACCACATAGCCGCCGCAGCCGGTGCCCGCAGGCGGCCCGCCGGCCTCGACACATTTCACGCCGTTAAAGCCGGTGGCGACATAATCCTCAGGCCGCAGCTCTTCGGCGTGAAAATCCACCTCTTTCAAGATGTCGATCACGGTGGGCTGCAACCGCCCCGTTAGGGTAAAGGTGCTGTCGTGCTTGGGGTCACAGCCAATCTGCAACACCCGCTTGCCCATCATCGAAAACGCCGCCGACAGGTTGCTCGAGGTGGTGGATTTACCGATCCCCCCCTTGCCATAAACCGAAAACACCTTGGCACCTTCAATGCGCGCATCGGCATCCTGATGCACCTGCACCGAGCCTTCGCCATCAAGGCCACGTAGATTTGGAACCAGATCTAGGCTCATGCTGATGCCCCTTTCATCTGTCTAAAAATATCCCCGCCGGAGGCTCCGACAGGTAAGTCGCGGTGGATTTGGCAAGGCTGTCTCATTCGGCTGCAATCCCTTCCAAACGGTCTTCCAATTCATCCGCAGCCCCCTGCAAAGCCGCAAGGGTGGCGGCATCAGGCGACCAGTAGTTACGCTCAGAGGCCTCGATCAGCCGATTGGCCATCCGCGCCGAGGCTTGCGGGTTCAGCGCCGCCAAGCGCTGGCGCATCGCCGCATCCAGCACAAAGGTCTCTGACAGGCGCTGATAGACCCAAGGCTCAACCGCCTCGGTGGTGGCCGACCAACCAACGGTATTGGTCACCTGCGCCTCGATCTGGCGCACGCCCTCGGCGCCATGTTTCAGCAGGCCCTCAAAGAACTTCGGGTTCAACATCCGCGACCGACTTTCCAGCGCGATCTGATCGCGCAGGCTGCGGATCTTGCCGCTGCCGCGGGTCTGGTCCGAGATATAGACAGGTGTGTCGCTGCCGCGTTGGCGTTTCACCGCCCGCGCAATGCCACCCAGCGTGTCAAAATAATGGTCCACCGAGGTGACACCCAATTCGACCGATTCCAGATTTTGATAGGCAAGTTCCACATTTTGCAGCGATTTTTGCAAAATCCCCGCCTGTTTCACCGCCTTGCCGTTGCGCCCATAGGCAAAGGATTTGCGCGCCTCATAGGCATCGGCCAATTCATCTTCGCCGCCAAAGGCCGAACTGTCGACCAGCTGATTGACGTTAGAGCCATAAGCGCCCTCGGCATTGGAAAACACCCGCAGGGCGGCAGTTTCCATATCAACGCCCATCTCTTCCGCCGCCCGCAGCGCATGGGCGCGGATGAAGTTTTGGCTCAGCGGCTCGTCGGCCATGGCGCATTTATAGGCGGCCTCGGCCAGCATTTTGGTTTGCAAAGGCAGCAGGTCGCGGAAAATCCCCGACAGTGTCATCAGCACATCAATGCGCGGGCGGCCAAGCTGCGCCAGCGGGATCAGATCGGCCCCCGAGAGCCTGCCATAGGCGTCAAAGCGCGGCCGCGCCCCCATCAGCGCCAAGGCCTGCGCAATCGGGCCGCCGTCGGATTTGATATTGTCCGACCCCCAAAGCACCAGCGCAATCGAGCGTGGCAGCGTCGGATGGGCGGCCAGCAAACGCTCAGCCTGGGCCGCGCCATCGCGCAGGGCAAATTCGGTTGGCATCCGGAAGGGGTCAAAGGCGTGAATATTGCGCCCCGTTGGCAAGATCTGCGGCGAGCGGATCAGATCGCCACCGGGCACAGGTGCGATAAAGCGGCCGGAAAGCGCGCGCAAAACCGCAGGGATTTCCGTGTCTTGCTGCAATTGGCGATCAATGCGCGCGCGCGCCACATCATCCATCGGCGGCAGCAGATCCAGATATTCGGCCCGCGCTGCATCCGACATCGGCCGCCCGACGATGTGCAAGCCATCCGGGATCAGGGCGGCTTCGGCCTCAAGCAGTTTCAGCCACAGCGCTGCGGGCTTTTGCCCACCCATATCGACGGCCATGGCTTGCTCGGCGATCAAAACCTCTAGATCGGCGCGCTCGGGCGCATCGGCGGGCTGGCTGCGCCAGCGCGTCAGGCTGTCTTTCAGCTCGACCAAGCCTTTGTAAAGCCCGGCTTGTGCCAAGGGCGGTGTCAGATGCGAGATGGTGATGGCATTTGAACGGCGCTTGGCCAAAGAGGCCTCGGAGGGATTGTTGGCCGCGTAAAGATAGATATTCGGCACCTCGCCGATCAGCCGATCTGGCCAATCGCGCGCGCCAAGGCCGGCTTGCTTGCCCGGCATGAATTCCAAAGCGCCGTGCATGCCGAAATGCAGATAGGCATCGGCGCCAAAGCTGTCGCGCATCCACAAATAGAACTGCACAAAGGCATGGGTGGGGGCAAAGCCGCGTTCAAACAGCAACCGCATCGGGTCGCCCTCATAGCCAAAGGTGGGCTGAAGCCCGACAAAGACATTGCCAAATTGCTTGCCCAGCACAAACACCCGCGCGCCGTCGCTTTGCACCTTGCCCGGAGCCGGGCCCCAGACCGCCTCCAAGGCTTTTAGCGGCGGGGTGTTGCGCACGATGTGATCGGCGCTGACAAAGGCTTCGACATTGGCAGGCTGGCCATAGGTTGCCGCATTGCCGCCCAGCACCGCCTCGCGCAGATCAGCGACGGTGGCGGGCACGTCCAAACTGTAGCCCTCGGCCTTCATGGCGCGCAGGGTGTTGTGCAGGCTTTCAAACACCGACAAATAGGCGGCGGTGCCCGCAGCCCCTGCATTGGGCGGAAAGCCGAACAGCACGATGCCGACCTTTTTCTGCGCATTGCCCAGTTGGCGCAGGCGGCCCAGACGCGCGGTCTTTTCGGCAAGCGAGGCGATCCGCTCGGGGCAGGGCGACATCGCCCGGCTTTCAGCGCCACCGGCGCACATATGCGCGCAGCCGGTGCAGCCCTCAAGCCCGTGGCGGCCTGCAAAGACCGTGGGATTGGTTGCGCCGTCAATCTCGGGCAGCGCGATCAGCATCGTGGTCTCGATCGGGCCCAGCCCCATGCCGGCAGAGGCCCATTGCCCAAGGGTTTGAAATTCCAGCGGATGGGCCGCGATATAGGGCACATCCAGCGCGCTTAGCGCAGCCACAGCGGCAGGGCTGTCGTTATAGGCAGGCCCGCCCACCAGCGAAAATCCAGTCAGCGACACCATGGCGTCAATGCCGCGGTCTTTGGTCGAGAAATAGGCGTCAATCGCGGGGCGGCCATCGAGCCCACCGGCAAAGGCTGGAATGCAGGCGATGCCGCGCGCTTCAAAGGCCGCGATCACCGCATCATAATGCGCGGTATCCGAGGCCAGCACATAAGAGCGCAGCATCAACAGCCCCACCGTCAGCTTGGCCCCGGCAGGGCGCGGCAGATCGGCAAGATCGGTGGTCATCCGGTTGGGCAGGGCGGGGTGGTAAAGCCCAACCTCGGGGTAATCAATCGGCGCTTTGGCCACAGCGCCGCGCCAGTCTTTGCGCGCGGCATAGCGGCCCAGCAAGAACCGCATCATCTGTTCGATATTGTCGTCTGATCCGCCCAGCCAATATTGCATCGACAAAAACCAAGCCCGCAGATCCTGCGCCTTGCCCGGAATCCAGCGCAGGATTTTCGGCAGCCGGCGCAGCATCGACATTTGCTTTTCGCCAGAATTGGCGCTGGTTTTGGCGCTGGGTTTCAGCTTTTTCAGCAGCGACATCGTCGCCGAGGCGGGTTTGGACATATCCAAATCGCCCATTTTGGTCAGCCGCACGATGGCGCTGTCGGCGATGACACCGATAAAGGCATCGACGCGGGCGCGGGCCTCGGTCAGGTCGGGCAGGATGGCGGTGATATGTTCTTCGATGAACAACAGGTTGGCGACGATGATATCGGCAGTTTGCAGATCGGATTTGCAGCGGGCAAGGGCGGCGGGGTTTTCGGCCCATTCGGCGGCGGCATGAATGGCGATGGTCAGGCCGGGGAAGTCCTGAGACAGGCGCGGCGCGATGCGTGCAGCAGGGCCTGCGGCATGCTGATCAAGCGTGACCACAACGATGTTGTAGCCGACCTTTGTGCCTGTCAGAGGGGGATCAACGCGCATAATGGGCTTTGGCCTCGTAAAGGGTTTCGACGGAAATCGCAGTGACACCTTTGGTTTCGGCGTATTTCTCGGTATTGCGGCGGGCCTTGCCGCGCACAAAGAAGGGGATCTTTTTCAGCTCGTTTTCGGCGTCTGATAGCCAGACGATTTCGCCGGCGGTTTGCGGCTGGGCTGGGGTGACGGCCGCAACGGGGGCGGCCTCGGCGGGCATCGAGCCCGCAGATGCCGCGGCCGCAGGCGCGGCCTCGGCGCCAGCATCGCGGGGTTTGTGCGTGCCGCCATGGTGCGAGGCTCCAGCCTCGTCATGAAATTCGAAATCGTCGCGGAACATATGCAGCAGATGCTCTTCCAGCCCCATCACCAGCGGATGCACCCAAGTGTCAAAGATCACATTCGCGCCTTCCCAGCCCATTTGTGGCGAGTAGCGGGCAGGGAAATCTTGCACATGCACCGGGGCCGAGATCACAGCACAGGGGATGCCCAGACGCTTGCCGATGTGACGCTCCATCTGGGTGCCAAGGATCAGCTCGGGTTGCAGGGCGGCGATGGCGGCTTCGACCTCGAGGTAATCGTCAGAAATCAGCGCCTCGACGCCGAAGTCTTTCGCCAGCGCGCGGATCGGGCGGGCCATTTCGCGGTTAAAGCAGCCAAGGCCTGCGACCTCGAAGCCCATCTCGTCGCGGGCAATGCGGGCGGCGGCGGCGACATGGGTGCCATCGCCGAACAAGAACACCCGCTTGCCGGTCAGATAGGTGCTGTCGACGCTGCGGGTCCACCAGGGCAGGCGCAGACGGCTGGTGTCGCTGACCACGGGCAGGCCGGTGATCTGCGCCACTTCGGCCAGAAAGTCCTTGGTGGCGCCGACGCCGATCGGCACACATTTGGTATAGGGCTGTTTGAAATTGGTCTCGAGCCAGCGCGCCGCGGATTCTGCGTGTTCTGGATACATCAGCACGTTGAAATGCGCCGCCCCCAGCCGCGCGATATCGGAAGGCCGCGACCCCATCGGGCCCACCACATTCACCGCGATGCCCATATCGGCCAAGAGGCGGGTGACTTCGGTGATGTCATCGCGGTGGCGAAAGCCAAGCGCTGTGGGGCCGATCAGATTGGCGGTGATCTGCTCGGTTCGTGCGCAGGGTTTGGCCAGATGGCGCACGATCTGCAAGAAGGTCTCGTCGGTGCCAAAGCCTTCTTTGCGCTGATAGCTTGGCAGATCCAGCGGGATCACCGGCAGACCCAGCCCCATGCTTTCGGCAAGGCCAGCGGGGTCGTCCTGGATCAGTTCGGCGGTGCAAGAGGCCCCGACGATCAGTGCTTCGGGCGCAAAGCGGTCCACCGCGTCTTGGCAGGCGGTTTTGAACAAGGTGGCGGTGTCGCCGCCCAGATCGCGGGCCTGAAAGGTGGTATAGGTCACCGGCGGGCGGTGATCGCGGCGTTCAATCATGGTGAACAAGAGATCGGCATAGGTGTCGCCTTGGGGGGCGTGCAAGACGTAGTGCAGCCCCTTCATGCCGGTGGCGACCCGCATCGCGCCGACATGCGGCGGGCCTTCATAGGTCCAAAGCGTCAGCTTCATTCTGCGGCCTCCAGATGGGGGCCCGCAGGCGGAGCAAGCGGGGCCAAAAGCGCGCGGCGGCGCAGAGGGCGGGCAAAAAGGGACGCAAGATCAGCGGCTTGTTCGTAAAAATGCACTGGCGTGAACACCAGCTCGATCGCCCATTTGGTGGCAAGACCCTCGGCTTCCAGCGGATTGGCCAGACCCAGACCGCAAACCGTCAGATCGGGGCGGGCTTCGCGCACGCGGGTCAATTGCAGATCAACGTCTTGGCCTTCGGAAAGGGTCGGGCCCTCGGCCAAAAGCGCAAGCTCTTGCGCCATCAGATCGCGGTGCAAAAACGGCGTGCCGACTTCAATCGCACGCATGCCGCATTCGCGGGTCAAAAACCGTGCAAGCGGGATTTCAAGCTGGCTGTCGGGGAAAAAGAACACCGATTTATCCGCCAAGGTCTGCGCCACCATCGCCACGGCTTTTTCTGCCCGCGCGCGCGGCGCTGCGGTGGCGGCGGCAAAAACCTCGGCCGAGACGCCGAATTCGGTGGCAATCGCTTGCAGCCAAAGCGTGGTGCCCTCGGCGCCAAAGGGGAAGGGCGCGGCGATATGGCGCGCACCTCGACCCAAAAGTGCTGCATGGGTGTCGCCCAAGAACGGCTGCACCAGCGCAAAAACCGTGTTCTCGCCCACCGCAGGGGTTTGCTCAGACCGGCGCGCAGGCAGGCAGGTGACCTGTGTGATCCCCATCGCCGCCAGCAGCGCCAGCGCCTGATCTTCGACCACATCGGGCAAAGCGCCGACAAGCAGCAGTTGCTTTTCGGTGGTTTCCGGCAGGCTTGGCACCATCGAGGCCAGGCAGGCATCTTCGCCTTGGGTAAAGGTGGTTTCGATCCCCGAGCCGGAATAATTCAGCACCCGCACATGCGGCGCGTGCTTGATGCTCATGCGCTCGGCAGCGCGGTGAAGGTCAAGCTTGATCACTTCCGAAGGGCAAGAGCCCACCAGAAACAGCTGGCGAATGTCAGGCCGGCGTGACAGCAGCCGATCAACCTCGCGGTCAAGTTCGGTTTGTGCGTCGGCCAGACCGGCCAAGTCTTTTTCTTCCAGAATGGCGGTGCCAAAGCGCGGCTCGGCAAAGATCATCACCCCAGCCGCTGATTGCAGCAGATGCGCGCAGGTGCGGCTGCCGACCACCAAAAAGAACGCATCCTGCATCTTGCGGTGCAGCCAGATGATGCCGGTCAGCCCGCAAAACACCTCGCGCTGGCCGCGCTGTTTCAGCACCGGCGTGGCGCTGCACCCCGTGCTGGGCAGCGGCGCGTTCATGCCTGCACCATCGCGTCAAGCCGTGCCAGCCGCAGCTTCCACAGGAATTGCGCGGCGTTCACCGCATAGGTTACATAGGCGGTCAGCGCCAAGACCATCTCGCCCACTGGTCCCAAAACCCCAGTCCAAAGCGCTATCAAATAGCCAGTGTGCAGCGCAATGACGGCAAAAGAAATCATGTCTTCCCAGAAAAACGCCGGCGCCAGAAGATATTGACCAAAGACCACCTTTTCCCAAATCGCGCCGGTGATCATGATGAGATACAGCAAAAAGGTTTTGATCAGGATCGACACCGTCGCCGCCAGATAGCCCTGATCGGTCGCCAGATAGCGCAGCACCAATACCACCGAGACCGCGAAAGCCAGAAATTGCACAGGCGCCAGCAGACCCTGCACGAGGGTCCATTTTGTCGCATCCCGACGGGCTCGTTCCTCGGCCGTGTACAGCGGCTTGCGTGGCGGCCTTGTAGAGTGATTCTTTGGCATGATCAGTCTTTCCGAAGGCGTCTGTTAAGCTGAACTTAACCCCCCGATTCTGAATGTGTCAATTAAAAGTTACACAATTTTGGTTGACACCGGCTGCGGACTGCCTGGGGCTCTGTGAAAGTTTTGTGGCAGAAATTTTGACTATTATTATTTATTTACATAGCCTTGCAAAAAATGGGGTAAGCTCTTAGACTTTAGACTGTCAATTTTCTTTGACAAAAGAATACGCCTAACAGAAGGTTACCTCAAAGGATGTCCCCGATCGTGCTGACAGAGCGTTGCTGCGGTTGTGTGGGGCACTTTGTGGAGGGCTCTTCGGATGCAGGCTTTTCATCCGCGCGATCAAGCGACTGCGGCGAGCCAAGATGGCGGCGCAGTTACGTCTTTTGCATCGCAAGTCGTCTCGATGCTGGCAAGTCGCAGCGCGCGCGCGGTGTCAGAGCTGCGCGAGCCGGTGATTGTGGGGCTGGTGGCGGCCTCGACCTCGGGCAGCAAGGATGCGTTTGCCAGCCTTTTGCTCGAAGTGCGCCGTGCGCGGATCACTCTGGCGGCGCTGGCCGACATTTATATTCCCGAAGCTGCGCGGCGGATGGGCGAGGCTTGGCACGAAGATCAGATGTCTTGGATGGATGTCTCGATCGGGGTCGGGCGGATGCAAAGCCTTCTGCGCGAGATTGGCGCGGCTTGGGCGGCCGATCAGGCGGGCGACGCGGGGCATGGCACGGTGTTGTTGCTGGTGGCCGAGCGCGAACAGCACACCTTGGGGCCTATGGTGGTGATGGGCCAGCTGCGCCGCTTTGGCGTTTCGGTATGCCTGCGGATTACGCCAACCTTTGCCGAGTTGAATACTTTGCTGGCAACACGACAGTTCGACGGGATTTTGATCTCGGTTTCCACCAAAGACAAGCTGGAAGCCGTTGCAAAGACCGTGGAATTTTTGAAAAATCTGATGAGCCAGCCCTGTCCGATCGTGGTGGGTGGGGCGGTGATGGCAAGAGTGGAGGATCTGGCTGCATGCACAGGGGCTGATTTCTCGACCAATGACATCGGTGCGGCTCTTGAGGGAATTGGCCTTAAGTTCGACGCCTCCTGCGTGCTTCGGCGCGCGTAAACATACCGCTGTCCCGATCGGACGGGTGGGCGGCAAAAATGGCGAACAATGCAGTGAAGACGGACACAGAACACTTTTTCGACCCCAAAACGCTGCCCTTGCTTGATCCGGCGCTGATGGCGCAGATCGTGACAACGGCGGCGGATTTGTCGGTGATTGTTACTGCCGATGGGCGGGTCAAGGCCGTTATGGTCAACCCGCATCATTCGGCCTTTGGGCAATTGCAAAGCTGGGTGGGCCAACCGTTTGACGATTGTGTGGCCGAAGAAAGCCGCGATAAATTTGCGCGCCGCCTTAAGGCTATCAGCGCGCCTGGGGCAAAGTCTTTGGTGGTCGAGGTCAATCATACCGGCCACACGATGTGGGAGTTCCCGATCCGCTATACCATGCACTGGATGGAGCGCGAGCAGTCGATCCTGATGCTGGGCCGCGACATGCGCCCGATTGCTGAGATGCAGCAGCAATTGGTGATGGCGCAAATTGCGCTTGAGCGCGATTACGAGGCCCAGCGCGAGATGGACACCCGTTACCGCGTGCTGATGGAGGCAACGCGCGATGCGATGATCTTGCTTGCGATGAACACCGGTCGCATTGTCGATCTGAATGCGGCGGCGGCGCTGATGCTGGGGGCACCGCGCCAAGATCTGGCGGGCAGCTCGATTGCGCAGGAATTTGACGGCAGACGGCGGGGCGAGTTTCTGGAAAGCCTGTCCAGCATCGCCTCTTCTGATACCGTCAGTCCGGTGGAATTGGTGGCGCGCCGGTCGCAACGCAAGCTGCGGGTGATCCCCAAGCTGTTCCGTGCGGCAGGCGAGCGGTTCATGCTCTGCCGTCTGGAAGCCCCCGATGAGGTCACCGCAGCGATCAGCGAGGTGAGCGATAATCTGGAACGGCTTTACCACGAAGGCGTGGATGCCATTGTTTTCCTTGATCAAGACGGGCTGATCACCTTTGGCAACGATGCCTTTATGAAGCTGACCGACAGCGCCTATTTGACCAATGTGCGTGGCCGGTCTTTGGCCGATTTTCTGGTGCGCGGCGTGGTGGATCTGCGGGTGATCTTGGACAACGCGCGCCGCTCGCGGCATTTGCGGCTGTATTCGACCAAGCTGATGAATGAATTCAACGGCCAGATCTCGGTCGAGATTTCGGCGACGCATCTGAACGACCGCCCCGCGCCGGGCTTTGCTTTGGTGATCCGTGATGCCAGCCGCAGCGATCTGCTGCGTCGCCCCGGCATGACCACCGGCGAAGACGGCATGCGCAGCGTGATGGAATTGGTCGGATCGTCCAGCCTGAAAGACATCGTGTCAGAAACCACCGATGTGGTGGAAAAGATGTGCATTCAGACCGCGGTCGATTTGACCCGCAACAACCGGCTTGCTGCGGCAGAAATGCTGGGCCTGTCGCGGCAATCGCTTTATGTCAAGCTGCGCAAATTTGGCTTGCTGGAAAAGGGCGACGAGTAGTTTAGCTTCCGCTAAGGCCAAAGGCGTCCCGAAAGGGGCGTCTTTTTGCGTTTAAACAGGCAGCTATTGGTTGATTTTTACGCTTGCCTGCCTGTGACGCCCGCTGCGGCATTTCTGTCCGTTTGATTTACACTCTGTGCTTGCCCGACTCGAAAATGTAAGGCAAAGTTGACAGATGACTGTATCACCCGACTTACATATCCCCGCCCGTCCGCAGCCCAAAGCCATGTTGGAGCTGATAAAGCCGATCACATGGTTTCCGCCGATGTGGGCCTATCTTTGCGGCATCGCTTCGGTTGGTGTCTCGCCTTGGGGCGCTTGGCCCTTGGTTCTTTTGGGGGTGATCCTTGCGGGGCCGGTGGTTTGCGGGATGTCGCAGGCGGCCAATGATTGGTGCGACCGCCATGTCGATGCGGTGAACGAGCCGCACCGCCCTATCCCTTCGGGGCGGATTCCGGGGCGCTGGGGGCTTTGGATTGCGCTGGCGATGTCGGGGCTGTCTTTGGTCTTGGGGTGGTTTTTGGGGCCTTGGGGCTTTGCGGCGACCGGCGTTGGTGTGCTGGCGGCTTGGGCCTATTCGGCCGAGCCGGTGCGGCTGAAGCGGTCGGGCTGGTGGGGGCCGGGGCTGGTTGGCCTGTGTTACGAGGGGCTGCCGTGGTTCACGGGGGCGGCCGTGCTGTCACAAGGCCTGCCGCATTTTCCGGTGGTGACCATGGCACTGCTTTACGCCTTTGGCGCGCATGGCATCATGACGCTGAATGATTTCAAAGCCCTAGAGGGCGATAAGCTGCACGGTGTGCGCTCGCTTCCCGTTACCTTGGGCCCTGATGTTGCGGCCAAAGTCGCCTGCACGGTGATGGCTTTGGCGCAGGCCTTGGTGATTGCGATGCTGCTGATCTGGGGGCGGCCGTGGCATGCTTTGGCGGTGACGGTTCTGCTGGCGCTGCAAATCTGGGCGATGCGCACGCTGCTGTCTGACCCCAAGGGCCGCGCGCCTTGGTATCAGGCCACCGGCATTGGCCTTTATGTCAGCGGCATGATGATCACCGCTTTTGCGCTGCGCAGTCTGGAGGCTTTGCCATGACCTATCTTTCTTGGGTGTCGATTTTTCGGTTGGGGGCGGTGCAGCTGTGCCTTGGCGCGATTGTGGTGATTTGCACCTCGACGCTGAACCGGCTGATGGTGGTCGAGGCGGCTTTGCCGGCGCTGCTGCCGGGGCTCTTGGTGGGCTTGCATTACGCGGTGCAGATCACGCGGCCAACGTGGGGCTACCGCTCTGACACCGGCGGCAATCGCACGCGGTTTATCATTCTGGGCATGGCTGCGCTGGGGCTGGGCGGATTTCTGGCGGCCTTGGGATTTGTGCTGATGGCGCAAAGCTTTGTCGCAGGGCTGGCGCTGTCGATCTTGGCCTATGCTATGATCGGCGCGGGGGTGGGGGCCTCTGGCACCTCGCTTTTGGCGCTGCTGGCCACGGTCACGCATCCGCGGCGGCGGGCGGCGGCGGCGACGATCACTTGGCTGATGATGATTTTTGGCATTGCGGTGACGGCCACGGTGGTGGGCAAGGCGCTTGACCCCTATTCGCCCGAGCGGCTGCTGCGTGTGGTGGGTATCGTGGGGCTGGTCGCGCTGATGCTGACCACGCTGGCGGTCTGGGGGATCGAGGCGCGCCACGCAGGCCACGCCGAGCCTAACGCCAAACCGCTGCCCTTTCGCGAAGGTCTGGCCGAGATCTGGGCCGAGCGGCGGGCGCGCAATTTCACCCTGTTCATCTTTTTGTCGATGGTCGCCTATTTCATGCAAGAGCTGATCCTAGAGCCCTATGCCGGTCTGGTGTTCGACTTTACCCCCGGGCAATCGACGCAGCTTTCGGGCGCGCAGAATGGCGGCGTCTTTGTCGGCATGCTGACGGTGGGGATTGCTGCAACCGGTTTGCGGATCGGGTCGCTGCGGGCTTGGGTGATGGCGGGCTGTGCGGGGTCGGCGCTGGCACTGCTGGCGCTTGCGATGGCGGGGCAAATGGCGGCGGGGGCGGGGCTTATCCAACCTGCGACCATCGCCCTTGGGCTTTTCAACGGCATGTTTGCGGTCGCAGCGATTGGCTCGATGATGGCGCTGGCGGGCGAAGGCCGCGAAGCGCGCGAGGGCACGCGGATGGGGCTTTGGGGGGCTGCGCAAGCGATTGCGGCAGGGCTTGGCGGAATTTTGGGCGCAGGGGCGGTTGATCTGGCGCGCGTGCTGATGGGCAATGCCTCGGCCTTTGGGCTGGTGTTTGTGGCAGAGGCTGGGTTGTTTTTGGGGGCCGCCCTGATGGCGGCTCGGGTCATCGAAGCGCGGCAAGACAGTGGTCTGCCGGCGATGGTAGCGGGAGAATGAAGATGTTTGATGTCGTGGTCATCGGTGGCGGCCCCTCGGGGGCGACGGCTGCGAATGATTTGGCCCGCGCGGGCTGCGATGTGGCTTTTCTGGACAGGGCCGGGCGGATCAAGCCCTGTGGCGGTGCAATTCCGCCGCGGCTGATCGAGGATTTCTCGATCCCCGACAGTCAGTTGGTCGCCCATATTCAAACCGCGCGCATGGTGTCGCCCACGGGGCGCTCGGTGGATATTCCGATCGAGAACGGCTTTGTCGGCATGGTCGACCGCGAGCATTTTGACGAGTTTTTGCGCGCAAGGGCGGTGTCGAATGGCGCAAGCCGTGTCACCGGCACCTATCTGCGCATCGAACGCGAAGCAGCCGCGACCCATGTGATCTACCGCGACAAGGCCACGGGGGCCGAGATGCGGCTGACCACGCGGCTGGTGATCGGCGCGGATGGCGCGCGCTCGGTTGTGGCCAAGACCGAAGTGCCCGGCGGCGACCGCATTCCCTATGTCATTGCCTATCACGAGATCCTGAAAGCGCCGCCGAAAAGTGCGTCCTATGATCCGATCCGCTGCGATGTGATCTATGATGGCCGCATCAGCCCCGATTTTTATGGCTGGGTGTTTCCGCATGGCGATCAGGTCAGCGTTGGCATGGGCACCGGCCTTGAGGGGGTGGATCTGAAACATGCCACCGCCGATCTGCGCGCGGCCTCGGGTTTAAGCGATTGCGAAACCATCCGGCGCGAGGGCGCGCCAATTCCGCTGCGCCCGATGGATCGTTGGGACAATGGCCGCGATCTGGTCTTGGCGGGCGATGCGGCGGGGGTGGTGGCGCCCTCATCCGGTGAGGGGATTTACTATGCCATGGCAGGCGGGCGGGCAGCGGCCACGGCCGCGCAGGCGACGCTGGCCACGGGCCGTGCCTCGAAACTGCGCTTGGCGCGCAAGATGTTCATGAAGGAACATGGCACGGTGTTCAAAGTGCTGCGCTCGATGCAGGATGCCTATTACCAATCGGACGAGCGGCGCGAGCGGTTTGTCAGCCTGTGTCACGACGTCGATGTGCAAAAACTGACGTTCGAGGCCTATATGAACAAGAAACTGGTCAATGCCCGCCCCTTGGCGCATCTTAAGATTGGCGTTAAGAATGTGCGGCATTTGTTGGGCTGGGTCGCGCCCGAACACGTTTAACCCGCCACTGTCACCGGAGCGAAGATGCAAGAGATGATCCCTGCCTATGTCGAGGATGTGTTGACGCCAGTGGAAAAGCTGGCGGTGCATCAGCGCGGGCTGCGGCATCTGGCGATTTCGGTCTTTGTGATGCGGGGTGATAAAACCCTGCTGCAACGTCGCGCTTTGGGCAAATATCACACGCCGGGGCTTTGGGCGAACAGCTGCTGCACCCATCCGCGCTGGGGCGAGGCGGCCTTGGCCTGCGCCACGCGGCGCTTGCACGAGGAATTGGGCATCTCGGGGCTGGCGTTGCAGCGCGCGGGCGGCACCGAATACCGCGCCGATGTCGGGGGCGGGCTGATCGAACACGAGCTGGTGGATCTGTTTGTGGCCCAAGCGCCTGCCGATATGCAGATCACCCCCAACCCCGACGAGGTGCTGGAAACCGCTTGGGTGTCCTTGCCGGATCTGGCGCAGCAGGTGCAGGCCGAGCCTGCGCGCTTTACGCCTTGGCTGCGGATCTATCTTGCCGATGGCTGGGGCCGCGTCGCCGAAACCCTAAGTGCCAATGCCCATGTCTAAGCCGCGCGCGCGGGTGATGTTGCTGGGGGCCACCGGCACCATTGGCCGCGCCACGCTCGATGCGCTGCTGGCGCGTGGTCACGAGGTGGTGTGTTTTCTGCGCGCCGATCCGCACGCGCCGCGCCGCGGTCTGCCCGAGGCCGCGATCTTGCGCTTTGGCGAGGTGACAGACCCGCAAGCCCTTGCGCGCGATGGATTTTGTGGCGAAAGCTTTGATGCTTTGGTGTCTTGCCTTGCCTCGCGGACCGGCCAGCCTGCCGAGGCTTGGGCGATAGATCATCAGGCGCATCTGGCCGCTTTGCACATCGCACAAGCGCAGGGCGTGCGGCAGATGGTGCTGTTGTCGGCGATTTGCGTGCAGCGCCCGCTTTTGGCGTTTCAGCAGGCCAAGCTGGCCTTTGAGGCGGCCTTGATCGCATCGGGGCTGACCTATAGCATCGTGCGGCCAACGGCGTTTTTCAAATCGCTGTCAGGGCAGGTGGCACGGCTGCGCCAAGGCAAGCCGTTTTTGATCTTTGGCGATGGTCAGTTGACCGCCTGCAAGCCGATCAGCGATGCCGATCTGGCGGAATATTTGGCCGATTGTCTGGACAACCCTTTGCGCGCAAACCAAATTTTGCCAATCGGTGGCCCTGGCCCTGCGATCACCCCGCGCGCGCAGGGCGAAGCGCTGTTTCGCCTGCTGGGCCAAACGCCGAAGTTCCGTTCGGTGCCGATTGGCCTGATGGATGCGATTATCGCGGCGCTTGGCCTGTTGGGGCGGCTGTCGCCAAAATGGCGCGATAAGGCCGAGCTTGCCAAGATCGGGCGCTATTATGCAACGCAATCGATGCTGGTCTTGAACCCAGAGACCGACCGCTATGACCCAGAGGCAACGCCTTCAACCGGCACAGACACGCTTTTCGACTTTTATGCCCGCCTTTTGCGTGACGAGGCTGCGGTGGATCTGGGCGCGCATGCGGTTTTCGCCACCAAAGCTGCATCGCCTTAGGGCTACGGCGCGCGTGGGGCCGCGTTCATCATCTTTTCCATATAGTCAAAGGCGGTGTCAAAATCTGCGGCGGCAACATCTGCCCCAACGATGCCATCCAGATGAAGATCCATCGCCGCAAGCCTACCGCAGATCATGATCCGCGCCTTGGGTTTGCACAGCCGCAGCGCCACAATCAGCTTTAACACCGCAGGCAGCACCCGCTTGCCACTGGCCGAAAGCCCAATCAGCGCGGTGTCTTGGTTTTCGACCTCTTCCACCAAAGCGTCATGGCTCAGACCGGTCAGCAGCGTGATGTCCCAGCCCCGGTCACGGGCCATATCGGCGGCCACGGTGATGCCAAGCGTATGGGTGTCATCAGGCACGCTGGCAAAAATCGCCGAGCGCCGCAGATCTTGCGCCGGCAGGGTGCGTTGCAACCGCAGCGTGCGCAAAATCGCATAGATGCCACTGGCCGCAATCGTGACCTTGTAAAACGACAGCCGGTCTTCATCCCACCACTCGCCCAAGCGCGCCGCAGCCCCTGCAAGATAGATCTGACACAGGGTGTCATAGCTAAAACCCTTGCGCTGCGCCTGCTCGATCAAACCAATCGCCGCAAGCGGGTCTTGCGACAACAAGGCCTGACACAGCTCGTCGATCTGCGCCGAGGTTGGACGCAATTCGGGCGGGATCGGCGCGCGCAAATTGTTGGCAACCCGTTTGACAACTTCTTTTGCCAAATCGGTCAGCGCGGTCTTGGGCAATGTTTTGCGAATGGTTTCGACTTCGCTGTAAGCCATTGAAAGCTTGCTTCGGTCTAACCGTACCGGCTCCAGCATCTTGACCCCCTCCAAAGTCATCGACGTCTCTAGCCTTAGAGATCTTAGCGTCTCTATTTTCTAGACCTAGGATCATAGCGCGATCTTAACACTTGGCAAGCCTCTGCTAGGGCGGTTTTGCCAAGTGGTTTCGCAGCTGTTTCCGGCGGTCATCTCTGAACAAAAACGGTAAAATCGCCTTGTTTTAGCGACGAAAGTTAAGGCGGCTAGGGTGTTGAATTGCGTGCCGATTTACAAAGTTTTCAGTCGGGCGAACGATGGGGTTCGTCTGCAACCCAAGACGGAAAAGCTGCGCAGCGCTGCCGCAATCCATCTGGCAGGTTTGGCCCAAACTGGCCTGAGAGCGGTGTCACGGGTCGCGACAAAGTTTGGCAAAAAGAATCGCCGCAGCGTCGTCTGCCCGCGGGGCTTTGGCGGAAATCCTTGACCTTGCGCACCATTCGCGACAAAAGCGGGTCATAATATTTAACGGTTTTTGGTAAAAGTGAGCCCTATGCTTGATATTGTAATTCGTCCCGTTGGGCGCATGACAAACCAGATGATGCAGGTCTTGGTGGCAGAGCGTTATGCGCAAAAATTTGCGGGGACGACGATTTCAGGGGCCGCACTGGCCGAGTGGCGCTACCCAGAAGCCCCAGTTTCGCGCGGGCATCACAGCTTTCCCAAGATTGATATCCAGCGGTTTGATGTGGCCTATCTGGATGATTTGATTGCAACCGGTCGGCTCAAACAGCTTAAAATTAGAACGCCTTGCTGTAATATCAGCGCCTTTCCCGCGCTAAAACATGCGCAGTCTTTGTTCAAAGCGCCAAAACAGAGTTTTTATAAAACCGGCGCAAAGGATTTGGTCATTCATGTGCGCTTGGGGGATATCTTGGTACCGGGGCGGCACAGGGATTATCCGCCTTTGCCGATCGCCTATTACCAAAAGATCCTTGAGGAAAATGACCTGCGGCCCGTTTTTGTCGGCGAGTTGGGCGAGGATGTCTATTCAAAGGCTTTGCGCAAGGCCTTTCCAAAGGCCAAGATGATCGACAATGGCTCGGTTTTACATGATTTCCAAACGCTGCGGCAGGCGCAGAATATTGCGATTGGGGTCAGCACCTATTCGTGGATGGCGGCTTGGCTGGGCAATGCAAAACGCATCTTTTATCCATTGCGGGGGCTTTTTAATCCCTTGCAGGTGTCTTCGGTGGATATGGTGCCGCTAAAGGATCCGCGGTACACATTCTATCAGTTTCCAATCCGCCAATGGAATGCCGATGACGCTGATTTCGAGGCGCTTTTGCACGGCCCAAGCGAGGCCGAAGTTATCTCGCAACAAAATGTCGCGGAATTGGTGCGCCAAAGTGCAGATTTGGCAGCCGCACATATCGAGGCATGGAAAACCCAAATTGAAGCAAGGCTTTAGGCAGAAGCTGTCTTTCGAGTGCTTTAACAAAGTGCCAAAGCTGGCCGATGCTTACGGCTTTTTCAGGGCAGGGGCCTGGTTGCAGGCATTGGGCGCCCGAGCCTAAGACCAAGCCTGTGTAACTTGCATCAGTGCAGCTTTGGCCTGGACTGCATAGCCTGAACCCAAGGTCGCCGATCATCGCGGCCCAGACGTTTACCAGACCTTGGCCCTGTCAGATCCGCGCTTGGTTTTTCCTCGTGACCCTGCGTTTGATCTTGGCACCCGAGGTCTGGTTTCGGCCCCGCTACTTCAGCAAGGGTCCATCGTGGTCCAGATAGCCGCGATCAAAACCGGCAAATTCGATCAGCGCGTCGTAATCGTCAAACACCACGCGGCCCTTGTGAAAGGTCAAAAGGCCTTGCTCGCGCAGTTCGCGCAGCACGCGGTTGACATGCACCGCACTTAGGCCCAAGGCATCGGCCAGCAGATATTGCGACAGCGGGCAGGCATAGCCGTTGCGGTCGGCCATGCCGACCAAGCGCAGCCGCGCACCCAGTTCGAGCAGGAAATGCGCCATCCGCTCGGTGGCAGAGCGGCGGCCCAGATCTATAAGATGTTCCACCAGCATCGCCTCATCGCGCGAGGCCGCCCAAAGAACTGCGGTGGCCAGACGCGGGGTCGCGCTAAAGGCCGCCAAGAGGTCGCTTTGCCTGATCTCCGAGGCCTGCACAGGCGTAATGGGTTCGACATTATGATCTGAGCTGCGGAAAAGTACCGAGCGCAGGCCCAGAAAATCGCCCGGAACCTTAAAGTTTACAATCTGCCGCGTGCCCTCGGGCAGGATCTTGTAAGAGCAGGCCCAGCCCGAAGCCAGCACATAGGCGCATTGATTGCTTTGCCCCTGGTGGATCATGTCAACGCCCACAGCAAAGCTGTGACGGCGGCGGTAAAGGTCTGACATCACGGTTAAATCTGTGTCAGACAG
>OCOY01000051.1_pt1 | contig 27416 bp, 27 predicted proteins | sample 1494131 | NCBI WGS metagenome assembly OCOY01 (sample SAMEA3275523, study PRJEB22092) | marine metagenome | biome: ENVO:00000039; feature: ENVO:00002042; material: ENVO:00002010 | collected 2014-06-21T17:05:00+00 | depth 1 m | reverse complement strand
CGCCTGCACTTATATTTGGAACTACATAAAGGTTGGTTTTCCATGCTCCTTTATTATAATTATCAATTGAAGTTATGGTATTGTCATAGGCGTTTAGTTTTAAGGTATTTTCTCCACAATTACTGGCAAGTGGCATATAGTCTTCACCAGCATAAGCTAAGCTTGTGTTTATATTGATGAAATTGGTACCATCATTATTATTTGTTCTACAACCATTGACTAAAGTTGTTACTCCATATTGTCTCACTCCAGGTGTAACTGGTCTAACAGTAGCAGTAGTACCTTTGGCTACAACAACTCCATTTTCATCTGTCCATTCTAATTCATCATTTACTGCAGCGAAGTTAAAACCTACATCATCAATGGTCCAAGCACTTCCTACATTAAAGGTTTGATTTCCATGCAGGCCGCGCCGGTCGATTTCGGTGCAGATCTCGCGAAAGCGGGCGGGATCGAACAGCGGCGCGCCGGTGATATCGCTGTCAGGATAGGGCTGCAGCATAAAGGCGGTGCGGCTGTCGACCACGCCATCCATGAACATCTTTACAAAGCCACTGCTGACCCATTCACCACAATATTCGGCCGCCATCGCCGAGGCACGGTCCAGCTCGGCCAGATCCATATGCGGTTTGAAATGGAACGGCACCTTGACCCGCGCGGTCAGCCGGCCTTCGGCTTCTAAGTCGCGCAGCAGCTCGCAGGTGTAGCGGTTGCCATCCATATTCACCATCGAGGTGATGCCATGCGCTGCGCAATGCGCAAGCCCTGCCGCCACCTTGTCGCGATCCGCAGCCCGCATAGCCTCGGACGGCCAGGGCGAGGGTTCCGCCCCTGTGGCAATGCCCAACTGCAAATGCGCCTCGCCGCCCAAGGCCAGAATCGGGCCAAAGGCTTCGAACTCGCGCAGCTCGCCGCTGGCAAGCCCGTCTGGCGCCATCACCACCTCGTGGCCATGCGGCATCTTGGCCCCGTGCAGCAGGCCTGCGGCGGTCAGAGCGGCGGTATTGGCCCAAACCGTGTGATGATCGGGCGACATCATTGCGATGGGGCGATCAGGCAGCACGCGGTCCAGATCGGCGCGGGTCACAGGCGCGCCCAAGATTTCATAGCTTGCCCCCTGCGCCAGCAGAATCGGGCGCTGTGGGAAGGCGGCTGCATAATCGGCAAAGGCCTTGTGCAGGGCGTCAAAGCCGTAAACGCCGCCCAGTTGCAGCTGGCTTAACTCGGCACCGCCCAAGACCAGATGCAAATGGCTTTCGACAAAGCCCGGCAACAGGCTGCGCCCGCCTGCATCTATCACCCGCGCATCGGGCAGCGCGGCGGTCACTTCGGCATGACTGCCCACCGCCACAATCCGGCCTGCGGCAAAGCCCACCGCCTCGGCCCAAGGGCGCGCGGCATCCATTGTCAGCACAACCGCATTGGTCAGGATTGTTGGCTCTGTCATCACAAGCTCCTTTTGCAGCACCTAGGCGCGATCTGCGGCCAAACGCTCTGCCATCACACAGAGCATTTCAAACATGATCGAAATGCCCAGCCAAGCCGTGCCGCCGCTGGCGTCAAAGGGCGGCGAGACTTCGACCAGATCGGCCCCGACAATCTTGATGCCTTTCAACTCGCGCGCCACCTGCAAGGCCTGCCAAGAGTTCGGCCCGCCAACCTCAGGCGTGCCGGTGCCGGGTGCAAAGGTCGGGTCCACGAAATCAATGTCATAAGTGATATAGGTGTCACCTGTTCCCACGATCTCGCGCGCCTCGGCCATCACATCGGACACGCCACGGGCATGAAACTCGGCAATCGGAATGATGCGAATGCCGTTGGCGGCGGCAAAGTCCCAATCTTCGCGCCCGTAAGCCGTGCCGCGAATGCCAATCAGGCAATAGCGTTTGGGGTCGATCAGCCCCTCTTCCACCGCGCGGCGAAACGGGGTGCCGTGGTTATAGCGGCTGGTGCCAAAGTAGATGTCGTTCAAATCGGTATGGCTGTCGAATTGTATCATGCCAACGGGGCGCTTTTTCGCCACGGCGCGCAGAATCGGCAGCGAGCACAGATGATCGCCGCCCCCCGTCAGTGGCAGAATGCCCGCAGCGACAACGCGGTCGTAAAACGCCTCCATCCGCGCCATCGAATCCATCAGATCGGCGGGGTTTGGCGCGACATCGCCCAGATCGGCGCAGTTGCACAGATCAAAGGGCGCTACCCAAGTTGCCCCGTTCATCGCGCGGATCATCGTAGACAGATCGCGCAACTGCCGTGGGCCATGGCGCGGGCCGGGGCGGTTGGTGGTGCCGCCATCCCAAGGCGCGCCGATCAGCCCGATGTCAACCTCGCCAAAGCGGTCATGCTCGAAGGACACATGCGGCAGGCGCATAAAGGTGGGGATGCCCGCGAATCGAGGCAGATCGAAGCCCGAGACCGGTGCGAAAAATCCGTCGTTTGCTCTGCCTGTCATGATTTCCGCCTTTTGCTGTCGATTCTTTTCGGCATCAGATCAAATCCTTCGGCAAATGTCAGCCAAGCTGCGACCACATTCGCCCATAAGCGACCCCGCATGCATGCCAAGGCTTGACCCGCCCGCCGCCTTCGGTCCTTATCAGAGCGTCAGACACTGCCTCTAAGGATAATCGCATGTTCTCGAAAACCGCCGACCCAACGGCCGCACCACAACGTCCCGCAAGCGGCTCGGCGGCCAGCAACAACCGCTCGGTTTTTTCGCCCGACCTCAAAATCGTGGGCGACGTAACCTGCTTGGGCAGCATCGAAGTGCAGGGCGAGGTGGAAGGCACGATTGCCGCCCATACCCTGACCATCGGCACCGAGGGCCGTGTGCAAGGCCAAGTGGCAGCTGACAGCATCGAAGTGAAGGGCAAGCTTGACGGCCGCGTTGATGCCAACAGCTTTACTCTGCGCGCCTCGGCGCAAGTGGCCGCCGATGTCAGCTATTCGACGCTGGTGATCGAAAGCGGCGCGCATATCGAAGGCCGGTTTTCAAAGCCCAACGCGTAACTTTTCGGGCGCAGAGGCGCCTTAGCCGACAGGCGGGATTGAATAGGTCAAACCCGCCCGCGCGACGGGTTCGGCTTGTCCTTCGGAATAAAGCATCACATCCCCCACCGCCAAGCTGCGCCCCAGCTTCAAGATCCGCGCTTCGGCCAGCAGATCGCAGCCTGCACGCGGTTTGCGCATGAAATCGATGCTGCAATTGGTGGTCACCGCCAAGGCCACCGGCCCGATCCGCGCCAAGATCGCCAGATACATCGCCACATCGGCCAGCCCAAACATCGCAGGCCCCGAAACCGTGGCCCCCGGCCGCAAGTGCCGCTCGCTGACCCGCAGCCGCAGACATAGCCCGGCTTGATCCGACCGCTCGACCCAAAAATCATCCGCCATCTGCGGCATATCGCTGTGCAAAAACGCCTGCAATTCGGCCACCGTCATCTTTAATGGGCTCATGCCCCTGCCCCCCTTGCCGATCCTCGCATCAAACCAAAGCCCAAGCCCAGCGCCAAGACTGCCAGCCCAAGACAACTTCCCAGCACCACCGCAGGCCCGCCCAGCTGCAACAGCGCCGCCCCGACCGAAGGCGCTGCCGCCGAAGCAAGGATAGGCGCCACCGATGTCGCCCCTGAAACCGCACCAAAGCCGCGCCGTCCCAGAATATCGGCCACCAAGACCGGCCGCAAAATTGACAACAACCCTGCCCCCGCCCCCTGCATCGCCGCGAAAACAAAGATCAAACCGGGCAAGACGCCCGCGCTGATCAGCGCCAGACTTGCCGCAAAGATCGCCAGCAAAGACAAAACCGTCGCCCACGCATTGCTAAGGCGCGCGCCTTGCAGCAGCAGCGCCAAGCGCCCCAAGACCTGCGCAGGCCCAATGCTTGCCGCCGCCAAAGTCGCAAGCCCGCCCGAGGCCCCCCGATCTTCAAACAGCATCAGAACATAGGTCAGCAAGATGCCATGGTTCAGCCAAACCAGCCCAAACAGCACCGCAAGCGCCCAAAACGCAGGCCGGCGCATCGCCAGCCCCAGCGCGCCTGAATCCGGTTCGGGGCGCAGATCCTCGGCACGTTCCAACCGGCGCAGATCGCGCACCGCCAGCATGTTGACGCCCCCGCCAATCAGCACCAGCACGGCAAAGGCCATCAAGGCCCCCTGCCCGCCCAAGACACCGCCCAGCCAATGGCCCAGCGGAAAGGCCAAAGTGCCGGAAAACCCCGCAACCAAGGTCACTTTAGTGATCGCGGCGCGCGCGCCAAGACCCAGCCGCCGCGTTAGAAAGGAAAAGCAGCTTTCATAAAGGCAGCAGGCCTGCGCCACACCGATCACGGCCCAGATCAGCACCCAGACCAGCGGGCTGCCAGCAAAGCCCAAAGCCAGCAGGCCCAAAGCCGCGACAACCGGCGCAAAGCCCAGCATCTCGCCGCCCCAACCCCTATCAACCCAAGCGCCAGCCAAAGGCGTCAGCAGCGCCATCACCAAAAAGCCAACCGTTGGGCCCAGCGCCAATTCGGCCACGCTCCAGCCGGTGCCCGCGGTCAAATCCGGCAAAAGCGCCGGAAAGGCATAGTAAACGCCGGCGTAGATCAGGGTTTGGCCCAGCGCCAGCAGCCAAACCGCCCGCGCAACCCGGCTTTCGCTCAAAGCCGGTACAGCGCTTTGAACTTGGCCTCCAGATAGTCCAGCAGCGGCGCTTCCGTGGGGGCAAAGCCGCAGGCCATTTCGATGGTGTCACGCGGTTTGCGCAGACCGCCGTGCTGTTGCACCCGCTCTTTCAGCCAGCCCACTGCACCGCTGGTATCGCCGCGCGCAAAGGCTGCGTCCAAGCCCGCAACCTGCGCCCGCATCGCCTGATGCAGACAGCCCGCATAGACATTGCCCAGCGTATAGGTCGGGAAATAGCCAAACAGCCCCACCGACCAATGCACATCTTGCAACACCCCATGCGAGGGCCGATCCACCGCCACACCGAAATCGGCCAAAAAGCGGTCGTTCCAAGCGGCTTCCAGATCGGCGACGCCCAGATCGCCCGCAATCAGCGCGCGTTCCAGATCAAAGCGCATCATGATGTGCAGGTTGTAATGCACCTCGTCGGCTTCGGTGCGGATATAGCCTGCGCGCACTTGGTTCACGGCGGCGTAAAACGCCTCGGGCCCTTCGACGTTCAGCGGGCCAAACTGCGCCACCATGCGGTGATAAAGCCAATCGGTAAAGCCAGCCGAGCGCCCGATCTGATTTTCGTAGATCCGGCTTTGGCTTTCATGCACGCCCATCGACACCCCGTGCCCCAGCGGCGTCATGCCGTAGGCGGGGTCGATGTTCAGCTCGTAACTGGAATGGCCGACCTCGTGGATGGTCGAATAAAGACAGTTGAACGGGTCCGCCTCGACCACCCGCGTGGTGATCCGGCTGTCATTGCCGCCGCCCGAGCTGAAAGGATGCACCGCCAGATCAAGCCGCCCGCGGCTCCAGTCATAGCCAAAGGCCGTCGCGGCCTCGCGCGCAAGCGCAAGCTGGCCGTCCTTGGCAAAGCTGCCCTGCAACGCCTTGGGCGTATCTGCGCCCAAAACCGCCTCGCGCAGCGCCACCAGCCTTGGCCGCATCCGGTCAAACATCGCGCCGATGCTTTGCGCGGTGGCTTCGGGTTCGTAGTCATCCAGCAATGCGTCATAAAGATCGCCGCCCTGCGCCAAACAGGCCGCTTCTTGCCGGCGCAGATCAATCACCCGCGCCAAGGTCGGCGCGAAATCGGCCACCCGATCCGCCGCCCGCGCCTTGGCCCAAACGCCTTGCGCCACCGAGGTCACGCGCGCCAGCTCTTGCGCCAAATCGGCAGGAATTTTCACCGAACGCGCATAGCTGCGCGCCAGCTCGCGCAAGATCGCAGCCCCCGCCGCATCGGGCGCTTGGGCGGCGTCAAGCCAATCTGCCAGCCGCGGGTCGGTGCGCCGCGCATGCAGCACGCCTTCGATCGCGGCCAGCTCTTCGCCGCGCTGTTCAGCTGCGGCTTCGGGCATCATGGTTTCCTGATCCCAGCCCAAACGCTCGGCAATCTTGCCCAAGGCTTCGGTCTGACGCTGATGCGCCATCAGCTCGGCAAAGGCGGTGTTATTGGTCATGCGGTGCCCTTTCTGATAGATCCAGCCAGCGGATAGGCCGCCAAATGCCTTGCGCGCAGGATCAAAACCCAGAGCAGAACCGCACCAATCTGATGCGTGATCGCCAGATGCACCTGTGCCGCCGACAGCGCGGTGTAGATGCCAAGGGTCATCTGGGCCAGCAACATCAGCACGACCAGATGATAGGCCATCCGCGTCGAAGGCTGGCTGGCCTTGCGCGCCCGCAGCCAGACCACAAAGCCATAAATCACCAACAGATAACCCGCCATCCGGTGCATAAACTGCACCAGCCCGGCATTTTCAAAAAACGCCTGCCACACCGCGCCGCCATCGGGCAGATAAAACGCATCCGCCGGAAAGAACTGCCCGTTCATATCGGGCCAGGTTGGGAAATAGCGCCCTGCGTCAATCCCGGCCACCAAGGCGCCCAGCACGATCTGCAAAAACGCAAAATGCATCAGCCCCGTGGTCATGCCAAACAGCTTGCGCGACCCTGCACGGCGCGCCTGCAACAGCTCGGCCTCGCTGCGCCCCAGCAACAGCGCATACCAAGCCACCAGCCCCAGAATAACAAAGGCCATGCCCAGATGCGTCGCCAAACGGTAAGAGGCAACCGAGATCATCGACCCCACCAGCCCCGAAGACACCATCCACCAGCCCAGCGCGCCCTGCACGCCAATCAGCGCGCCAACGCCAAACAACCGACCGGTCCAGCCGACCGGAATTTTGCCCGCCGCCCAAAAGCCCACAAAGCCCAGCGCCCAGACCAAGCCGATCAGACGGCCCAACTGCCGATGGCCCCATTCCCACCAGAAAATGCCCTTGAAGGCTTCAAGCGTCATGTGGCTGTTCATCAAAAGATATTGCGGGCTGGCCTGATATTTGGCGAACTCCACCGCCCAATCGGCCTCGTTCAAAGGCGGGATGGCGCCGGTAACCGGCTTCCATTCAGTGATCGAAAGCCCCGAATCCGTCAGCCGTGTCAGCCCACCAACCGCAATCATCACCACGATCAGCAGGAAAATTCCCACCAGCCAAGCCCGAATGCCACGCCGCGCGCCCTTGCCGCGCCCGTCAATGCCGCCGCCCTTTGGCGGCTCTGGGGCTTTCGCCTCAACCTCTTCAAAAATCGCGCGCGTCTTGGCCATCGCCATCCCCATCTAGCTTGCGCCAGACTCTAGGCCGCGCCCCTGCCGGCTTCAAGGCCCTGCGACAGCGCGCCTAGCCCCGCGCCAGAATATCCCGCGCCACCCGCAGCGCAATCGCGGCCACGGTCAGCGAAGGGTTCGCAGCCCCCGAGGTCGGCAGAACCGAGGCATCGACAATGCGCAGATTGTCCAGATCATGCGCGCGGCACCAAGGGTCAACCACGCTGGTGCGTGGATCATCCCCCATGCGGGCCGTGCCGCATTGATGGCTGGGCGTGCGTTTTTCAAAGGTTTTTTGCAGCACCACGGGCCAGCCTGCACGCTTTAGCACCGCCGCAAGCTTGGCGTTCAGCGCCAAATGCGCCTGCCAATTCGAGCGTTGCCACTGCAGCACAATCTTGCCGTCGCGCAAAAACACCCGGCTTTCAGGGTTTGGCAAATCTTCTGACATCGTCATCAGATGCACCGAATGATCCGCCAACCAGCGTGACACCCACAGCGGCAGGCCCGATTCTGCGGCCATGATCTCGCCGGTGATCCGCCCCAGCATCTGCACATTGCCCAAGGGCTCGCCCTTTGGCCCGCCGGTCAGATACCAATCGTTCAACTGAATGGTTTTCTCATAGACCGAGCGATTGCGCCGAAACGGGCTAACCCCCAAAACGGCAGTGATATTGTGGTTCATAAAGTTGCGCCCGACCTGATCCGAGCTATTGGCCAAACCCTCGGGATGCAGCGCCCCCCCTGATGCCAGCAGCAAAGTCGCCGATTTCACCGCCCCCGCACAAAGGCAGACCAAGGCGGCCGAGATCACCTGCGCCACGCCGTCTTTCTCGAAGGCAACGCCCGTCACCTGCCGGCCTTCGGTCAGCAACCGCGTCACCTTTGCCCCAGTCAGCAGCGTCACATTCGGATGCCGCAAGGCTTGGGCCAGCCCAATGCTTTCGGCATCCATCTTGCCGCCACGGGTGTTGGGAAAGCCGTCAAAGGTCTGCGCGCCGCCCTTCAGCCACAGGTCAATATCCACCCCCAAGGGCAGCGCCGAAGGGTGCAGCCCCTGCGCCTGCAAGCGGCGGCACAGATCCAGCATGTCAGGCTCGTGCGGCACCGGGCCAAAGGCGTAATCGCCTGAATGCGCAGGTTCGGTCGGGTCTTGGCCCAAGGCGCCGCGCACTTGATACATCTCTTCGGCAGCCTGATAATCCGGCTCGAACGCGTCATAGGTTATCGGCCAGCCCGGCGCTGTGCCACCCATATGGCGCAGCGGGCTGAAATCTTGCGCGCGATAGCGCATCAGCACCGCGCCATAGAATTTCGAATTGCCGCCGGGGTGATAATAATTGTTGGGCTGAAAGCTGCCGCCAGCGGCGTCTTGCCAGCTTTCCTTGGGGTTGAAAAATCCGGTGAACACCGCCTTTGGATCGCGCGCCTCGGGGCAATCTTGCAAGGTCTCGCCACGTTCCAGAATGGTGATCTTGCGTCCCGAAGGCGCAAGAGCTGCCGCCAGCGTCGCACCGCCCATGCCAGAACCAATGATAAGGATGTCTGGACTGCTCATGGCCTGCTCCGCTGATGTTTACGCTAACATACTGGCAGACAGCTGACCTTACGTCATGCGAAATCGCGCGGGTTTGCCAAGATCAAAGCGCTAGTCCTTGTCTTGCTCGCGCAGACGAAAGGCGATCTGGCGCAACATGCCGTGAAAGGTCTGCACCTCGGCGCGGGTCAGGCCCAGCCGCGACCACATATTGCGCAACGAGGCTTTCATCCCCGCCACCTTGGCCTGCGGAAAGAAAAAGCCCGCAGCCTCTAGGCGTTCTTCAAAATGATCGCCCAGCTTTTCCACCTCGACCGCGCTGGCAAATTCGGTGCGCGCCATTTCCTGCACGATGGCGGGCACAACTTCGGTCTGACGGCGCCATTCATAGCCCATCAGCAACACACATTGCGCAAGGTTCAACGAGGCGAAATCCGGGTTCACCGGCACCGTCACAATCGCATTGGCCTGCACCACATCGTCGTTTTCCAGCCCAGCACGTTCGGGGCCAAACAGCACGCCCACCTTTTTGCCCGCCGCCGTCAAAGCCCGCGCATGCGCCATTGCCGCTTCGGGAGAATAGATCGGCTTGGTCAATTCACGCCCGCGCGCGGTGGTGGCAAAGACAAAATCGCAATCGGCAATCGCGGTTTGCACCGAGGCGTAAACCCCTGCGGCATCCAAAACCCGCCCAGCGCCACTGGCCAAGGCCACGGCGGCCGGATTGGGCCAGCCATCGCGCGGATCGACAATCCGCATCCGCTCTAGCCCAAAGTTCAGCATCGCCCGCGCCGCCGCACCGATATTCTCGCCCATCTGCGGGCGCACAAGGATAAATGCTGGCGGGATCATGGCAAACCTCTGGTCACTTCTTGCCGCCTGATACGCGAGCCCCCGTCTTAGCACAAGTTTTGCGGCCATAGCCAAAGCAGCAAGGCTGCGCTAGAAGGGCTGAACCAAACGCAGGACAGACCGATGGCAGACCAAGACCGCCCGCAAATCACCCTGATCACCCCTCCGGTGTTCGATCTGGAAATCTTTCCCGACCAACTGGCTGCTGTGCTGGATGGTGTGGATGTGGCCTGCGTGCGTCTGGCGCTTGCGGGCAAGGATGAAGACCTGATCAGCCGCGCCGCCGATGCCTGCCGCATGGTCGCCCATGCCCGCGATGTGGCGATTGTGATCGAAAACCATCTGCTGATGGTGCAGCGGCTTGGGCTTGACGGCGTGCATCTGACCGATGGCGCGCGCCAGGTCCGCTATGTGCGCAAAGAACTGGGCAATGATGCGATCATCGGCAGCTATTGCGGTGTGACGCGACACGAGGGCATGAGCGCAGGCGAAGCCGGTGCCGATTACGTCGCCTTTGGCCCGATTGGCGCGACGCCCTTGGGCAATGGCGCGCAGGTCGATTTCGATCTGCTGGAATGGTGGAGCCAAGTCATCGAGGTGCCCTCGATCGCCGAAGGCGCGCTGAATGTGGCCTTGGTCGAAAAATTTGCCCCCGTCACCGACTTTTTCGGCATTGGCGAAGAGATCTGGTCCACGCCAGACCCGCTGGCAGCCCTGAAAGCCCTGCTTGCGCCTTTGGGCTAGGCTTTACGCGCGGCGCCCCAGATAAAGCGCCGCGCGAAATCCGCCTTGCTGCCCCAGGATGGGCGAGCTGAGCTGCAAGGGCGTGCCAATGCGGTCGGCGATGGTCTCGACAATCGCAAGCCCCAGCCCGCTGCCCTCGCCGCTGCCAATGCCGCGCACAAATCTGCCCGAAAGCGCGGCCAGCTCTTGTGGTGACACCGTTGCACAGTCATTTTCCACACTTAACTCGCCTTGGCTCGACAAGGCCACACGCACGCTGCCGCCGTCCCCGTGGCGCAGCGCGTTTTCGATCAGATTGCGCGCCACAATCGCCACCGCATCAGGATCAACTTGCGACAAGACCGGCGCTTGCGGCAAAGTCAGCTGCGCGCGCCCTGCATCTGGGCCACGGTCGAAATCCTGCAACACCAGCCGCAGGACCACCGACAGATCTTGCGGCGTATCGGTCAGCAAGCGCGCACCCTCGGCGCGTGACAGCTGCACCAACCGCTCTGACAGCCGCGTCAGGCGTTTCAACGTAAGCTCGATCTCATCGGCCCGCCGCGCGGTCTCGGGCTCGCGCGTCTGTTGGCGCAAGCGTTGCAACTGCACCACTGCTCCGGCCAAAGGCGTGCGCAATTCATGCGCGGCATTGGCGGCAAAACTGCGTTCGGCGTCAAAGGCCTTGCCCAAGCGCACAAACAACTGATTCACCGCCCCGGCAATCGGGCGCAACTCACTGGGCAGGGCTTGCGTGGCCAAAGGCGCCAGCTCATTGGCATCTCGCCGCGCCAATTGCTGCCGCAACTGCCCCAAAGGCCGCAGCCCAAAGCCCAAAGCCGAGAAAATACCCAAGAGACTTAGAGGAATAACAGCAACCAACGGCAGTGCCAGCCCCAAGACCAGATCGCGCGCCACAGCTTGGCGATGCAGCAGCGGCTCGGCAATCGTCAAGATCACCGTGCCTTGCACCGCCATTTGTTGATAAAAGCGGAAATCGGCGGTCTGATAAAACCCAGCGCCCGCAAAGCGCGGAAAGTTGTCGGGCGCGGCGTTATGCGAACTGAGCAAAACCCTGCCTTGGGCATCTCGCACCAGATAGGTGAAATATTCCTCATGCGTATCAAGGGCGGTGACATGCTGGGTGACGCCCTCTTCCTCACGCGATAGCACATCTATCACCGCAAGCTGCAAAATCCGCTGGCCGGTTTCTTGCAGCGCCGAATCAAACACCTGCGCCATTTCGTGCATCAGCAACCGCGAGGTCGCAGTTGCGGCCGCCAGCCAAAGCAGTGTGACCACCATCGACAGGGCAACAGCGGTGCGAAACCGAATCGAGGCAGGCCCGCTCATGGCTGGCCCAAACGATAGCCCATGCCGCGCTCGGTCAACAGCACGCTGGCCCCCAGCTTTTTACGCAGACGGCTGATATGCACCTCGATGGTGTTGCTCTCAATCTCGGTGTCAAAGGAATACAGCCGCTCTTCCAGCTGCGCCTTTGACAAAAGCTGGTTTGGATTTTGCAAAAACGCCTCGAACAACACCCATTCGCGCGCAGTCAGCGCAATTGGCTTGCCACCGCGCTGCACGGTGCGCGCGGCCAGATCAATCGCCAAACCTTGCAGCAGTAAAACCGGATTGGGATTGCCTGAATAGCGCCGCGCAACCGATCCGATGCGGGCTGAAAGCTCTGCCAGATCAAAGGGTTTGACCAGATAGTCATCAGCGCCCGCGTTCAGCCCCTCGATCCGGTCCGAGATTTGATCCAGCGCGGTCAGAATAATCACCGGAACCGTGCTGCCGCGCGCGCGCAGGCTTTTCAGAAAACCAATGCCGCGCCCATCGGGCAGCATCAGATCCAGCAGCACAAGGTCAAACTTCGCCCCGCCCAGCGCATCGCCTGCCGCATCCAACCGCTGCGCCCAATCCACCGAATGGCCGTCTGCCTCGATCTGCTCGCGCACAGCCGTGCCAATCACTTTGTCGTCTTCGATTAGCAGAATGCGCATCGCTTACCTTTTCTTGCTTTGGCTTAGGCCTGCCCTAACCGGCCAAGCTGACGCGATCCTGAAGCAGGTTTTTCATTCGCTTCAGCAAGCTGTCAGCTTCATGCCCCAGAACACCCCCTGAAGATACCCTGCGCCGGAGTGCCGCTGATGAAAAGAACCATCTCGCTTTTGACCCTGACAGCCCTGCTGGCCGCCACCACGGCCCAAGCCGAAGACCGCTGCGCGGTGGCCATGAAAAATTGGCAGCCGCGCGAAGCTGTGGCGCGTCTGGCAGCTGACAATGGCTGGACCGTGCGACGGATCAAGATTGACGACGGCTGTTATGAGGTCACCGGGACTGATGCCAATGGCAAAAAGCTGGATGTCAAACTTCATCCCGGCACGCTGGCAATCATTGCCCGCAGCTACAAAGAAAATGAACACGAAGAGCATGAAGACCACAAAGACAAGTGATCTAACGCTGCCCCCCTTCTCAAGCGCCTTGGCGCAAACTGATGCATAAAAGGACATACCATGCAGATGAAATCCATCCTCTCCGCCCTCGCCATCACCACCGCGCTGATCACGCCAGCGATTGCGCAGGCCAAGACAGTGACACTGGCGACCAATCTGACGCAATACGGCGGCAATGGCGCCTATCTTGCCTATTACCTGACCGATGCAAATGGCGCCTATGCCGGCAGCCTGTGGATGGCGGGCGGCAAGGCGAAGTATTACCGCCACCTCAGCGATTGGGCGCGTATGACCGGCGGCAACCCTGCCGAGGTGGCAGGCATCACCGGCGCCAGCATTGGCTCGGGCCAGGGCGGCTATCTGTCGCTGGATATCTCGGATGCCTTGTTTGATGCAGGCTATACCTTGCACATCGACGCCGCTGCCGAAGACATGCGCGAAAGCCCCAGTGAAATTGCGGTGCCGCTGACGAGCAAAGGCGCTGGCAAACCCGTGCAAGGCAGCCGCTACATCGCCGATTTCACCTATAGCTTCTAAGCCTAAAAGGTTCCCCATGATCCGCTCGCTTCACCGCTGGCCCGGCCTGATCGCCGCTGCCTTCCTGATCCTTCTTGCCGTCACAGGCACAGCATTGTCAGTCTTTCCGGCCTTGGAAACCGTCACCACCAGCCAAGCCTCGGCCCAGCAAAACGTGGCCGAGCTTGCGGCGATGGTTCAGGCGCAGCACCCAAGCGTCGAGCAGATCAAGCGCGCGCCAACCGGCAAGATCACCGCTTGGTGGTTTGACGGCAACACCGCAGCCTCGGCAGTTGTGGACCCTGCCACCGGCAAGGATGCAGGCTCCACCGACCCAAATCGGCTGGAGCAATGGCTGATAAACCTGCATCGGTCGTTGTTCTTGAACGACAATGGCCGGATGGTGACGGCCGTGGCCGCGCTGTCGATGCTGGTGCTGGCGCTTTCGGGAGCCTTGCTGGTGTCGCGGCGAGTGGGCGGCTGGCGGCGCTGGTTTGCGCGGCTGCGCGGCCCATGGGAGGGGCGCATTCACAGCGAGATGGCGCGCTTGGCCGTGCCATTCTTGGTGATTTCCGCAGTGACCGCACTTTGGATGACGGCCTCGACCTTCAGCCTTTTGCCCGATGACAGCGCCTATGCGTCCTTTCCGTCGCAAACCAGCGGCCAGACCGGCTTTGATGTGGCGCAGATGGCAGGCTTACAAAGCCTTCCCGTCTCGCAGCTGCGCGATCTGACCTTTCCGGCGGCAGGCGATGCGACGGATGTCTTTACCCTGACCACCGACCGCGGCATGGGCTATCTGGACCAAGGCACCGGCGCGATGCTGGCTTGGTCAGACAATGGCCCCTGGGCACAGGTGGGCGAGTGGATTTATCTGTTGCATACCGGCCAAGGTGCGGCGATCTGGGGGCTTTTGCTGGGGCTGATGGCGCTGTCCATTCCGGCCTTGGCGATCACGGGGGCGCTGTCTTGGGCCAAGGCCCGTCGCGGGCGACCAGCCCTGCGCGGCATGGCTGCGGCCTCAAAGGCGCAAACGCTGATCCTTGTCGGCAGTGAAGGCGGCAGCACCTGGGGCTTTGCCACCACGCTTGCGAAAAACCTGCAGGCGGCAGGGCAATCGGTGCATATGGCGGCGCTGAACAGCTTTGCGCCCGAGCGTTATCGCCATGCCGAACGGATCGTGGTGATGACCGCCACCTGGGGCGAAGGCACAGCGCCATCCTCGGCCAAGCGCGCGCTCGAGCGGCTGGCAGAGGCAAGCCCAAGCGTGCCGATGACCGTGCTGGGCTTTGGCGACAGCAGCTTTCCAGACTTCTGCGGTTTTGCCACCAGCTTCGAGACCGCAGCCCGCGCCAAGGGTTGGGATCTGATCCTGCCCGAACAGCGCATCGACCGCGGCTCGCCACAAGAATTCGCGCGTTGGGGGCAGGCCTTTGGCGCAAAGATCGGGCTGGCGCTGGAATTGCACCACCAGCCCAGCGCGCCGAAAGCCCAAGCACTGTCGCTGCTGTCGCGCCGCGATTATGGCGAGGCCGTGCAGGCCCCTGCCGCCATTCTGCGCTTTGCTTTGCCCAAAACCAGCCTTTGGGCGCGGCTGATCGGGCGCGGCATGCGGTTTCAAGCCGGTGATCTGCTGGGCATCGTGCCGCAAGGCGCGCGCATTCCGCGCTATTATTCCTTGGCCTCGGCCAGCGCCAATGGCTTTGTCGAGATTGTGGCGCGCAAACATCCGGGTGGTCTGTGCTCGGGTCAGTTGATGGCGCTGCAACCGGGCGACAGCGTGCAGGCCTTCCTGCGCCCCAACCCCGATTTCCACCCAGACCGGGGCACCACGCCGCTGATCCTGATTGGCGCGGGCACCGGCATTGGTCCTTTGGCTGGATTTATCCGCAGCCAAGGCAACCGCCGCCCGCTGCATCTGTGGTTCGGCGCGCGCCACCCCGACACCGATCTGTTCTACGGTCAAGAATTGGCGGAATGGTCCGAAAACGGCCAACTCGCCGGCCTGACCACCGCCTTTTCGCGCAGCGGCAAGCGGCACTATGTGCAAGACGCGCTGCGCCAAGACGGCGAGGCCCTGCGCGAGCTGATCCAGCTTGGCGCGCGCATCATGGTCTGTGGCGGCCGCGATATGGCGACAGGCGTGCAACAAGCGCTGACCGAGGTTTTGGCCCCGCTTGGCCTGACCGCCGCCAACCTGAAATCAGAGGGGCGCTATGCAGAAGATGTCTACTGAACGCAGCCTGCTGCAAGGCAAAACCATGGGCACGCTCTGGTCGGTGCAGATCGACGGCACGCCGCCGCCCGCGCTGCACGCGGCCTTGCAAGCGGCGGTCGAAGAGATCGACCACCAGATGTCAAACTGGTCCGAGACCAGCGATCTGATGCGCTTTAACGCCGCCGAAGTCGGTGTCTGGCACCCGCTGCCTGCGCATTTGCTTTGCGTGCTGACCGAAGGTCTATCGATCAGCCGCGCCACCGGCGGGGCCTTTGAGATGAACGTCGGTGCCGCCGTGCGCGCTTGGGGCTTTAACGCGGCACCGATCAACCTCGATGCTTTGCAAGCCGCAAGTGCCGCCCCGCATATTCAAGCGAGCGTCGCGCTGGAGCTTGACCTTGCCGCAGGCTGCGCGCGCAAGATCGCCGATCTTTGGCTGGATCTGGCGGGCATCGCCAAGGGCTACGGCGTTGATCGACTGGCCGAGGTGGTGCAAAGCTTTGGCATCGATCACGCGCTTTGCGCCATCGACGGCGAGCTGCGCGCGCTTGGCGCGCAGGCCAATGGCACGCCTTGGCCCGTGGCGATCGAGCGGCCCGATAGCCCCGATCGCGCCGCACAGTCGATCATCGCCCTTGACGCTGGGGCGGTCGCAAGTTCGGGCGATTACCGGCATTTTCTGACGATAAAGGGCAAGCGGCTGTCGCATACGATGGACCCGCAGCGCGCGGCCCCGCTGCTGGATGGCCCCGCTTCGGTCAGCGTTCTGGCGCCGCGCTGCCTGCAAGCCGATGCGATGGCGACCGCGCTGATGGTGATGGGCGAGGCTGACGGGCTGGCCTTTGCCAAGGCCACCGGCATCAGCGCGCTGTTTTTGATGCGCGAGGCTGCCGGCCTGCGCGCAAGCGGCACCGGCGTCTTTGCGGCCTAAGCTGCGGCCCGCGCCAAGGCCTGCGCATGGCCCGCGCGGATCACCGCCTCGCAATGCGCTGCCAGCTCTTTGCGGCTGGCAAAACTGTCAACCGGCACTGGCGGGTGAAACACGATCTCGACCCGCCCCTGCCGCAAGGTGGCCAGCGTGTGCAGCAAATGCGGCGCAAATGCCATCTCGCCCCACCAGCCGTAATAGCGCCGATCTTGGCCCTTGGGCGCATGATAGATCACGCTTACGGGCTGAATCTGCAAAATATGATCAAGCCCGTGGCTGTAAAACGCCGCAAACTGCGTCGATTTAAACGGCAAAACCCGCAGCGCGTCGGTGCTGGTGCCTTCGGGGAAAAACAACAGCCGGTGATTGGCCCGCAGCCGCGCCTCGAAAATCGCCTGCTGACGTTTGGCCTCGGTGCCCTTGCGCGCGATAAACACCGTGCCAGTCGCCCGCGCCAACCAGCCGATCAGCGCCCAATCCGCCACCTCGGATTTCGAGACAAAATAGACCCGCTGCACCGCGTTCAGCGCGAAAATGTCCAGCCAAGACGCATGATTGGCCACCACCGCGCCGCGATGCGCCATGGCCTTGCCGCGCACCTGCACCGGCAGCCCCAAAATCGGAAAGGCCGCCCGACAGACGGCTTGGGTGATAAAGGGCGTCCAAGGCCGCGCCAAGCCAAACAGCGGCCGCTCGATCAGCCGCAGCGCCAGCAAAACCGCCAAGCCGCCAAAGGTCACCGCCCCCAGAACCAACCCGCGCAAGGTCGCCACCAGCCAATTCAGCGGCCCAAAGCGCGGGGATTGAATCGGAACCTCGCGCCAATCGCTCATGCCTCATGCCCCGATTTGCGCAGGTAAAAGGCGCGATGCTTGGCGCTCATCTTTTTCGTGTCCATCACCAGACAAACATCGGTGGTGTTAAACGCATGATCAAGCCAGGCGCCTTCGCCCACAAAGCCGCCCAAACGCAGATAGGCCTTGATCAGCGCCGGCGTGCCCAACATCGCAGCACGGCGGTCAATTTGATCTGGGGGCAGCAGATCCATCCGCTGCGCTTGGCCCGGTTGCACCCGCACCCGCAAGGCCGCGGGCGCCAGATGGTTGTGATGCAAAAACGCCAAAGGCTGGGCCAGCGCCTGCACATCGGTGCCATGAAATGAGGCCACGCCAAACAGGATCTCGATCTCGCGCTCCAGCACATAATCGGCCAGCGCATTCCACAAATGCAACATCGCCGTGCCGCCGCGATAGTCTGGATGCACGCAAGACCGCCCCAATTCCAACAACCGCCGCCCGCTCGCCTTCAGCGCGCTGAGGTCATATTCGCCCTCGGAATAAAACCGCCCCGTCTGCGCCAAGCGATCCGAGGGCAAAAGCCGGTAGACGCCAACGACATAATCGTCGCCACGCGCCTCGCGGGCCTCATCAATCAACAAAAGATGGTCAAAATAAGGGTCAAACTCGTCGCGCTCGAGACCTGCCGCGTGATCGACCAAAGGCCCAGATCCGCCCAGCTCTTGCACAAACACCCGATAGCGCAGCCGCTGTGCCGCCGCCAAATCGCGCGAATCGCGCGCCAACCTGACAAGAAAAGGTATTTCGTCGGCAGTCATCTATACTCTTTCGGTAAAATCCGATGCGACGCCCCCCTCTTAGGCAGCAAGCGACGCTTTTGCAAGAATATCACAGAGATCAGGCGGCTACGTTAACCTCGGGTTAACCACCAATCGGCTTAGTGAGAGAAGTCGGGCTGCAAAGCAATCTGGCGCAGATCAATGACAACCTTGCCCGCATGTTCAAAATTCACCGTAACCCGGTTTCCAATGCTAGATTGCACCTGCCCCAAACCCCAATCGGGCTGCTGCGGATGACGCACCATCATACCTGGTTCTAAAAGATTGCTCATTGCCACACCCCTCCCCTACCCGTTTCAAAGGACACCGCCATGACCGATAAACTCGATATTGCTGCCCTCGTCGGCTCGCGTATTTGTCATGATCTTATCAGTCCGATTGGGGCGATCGGCAATGGTGTCGAATTGATTTCGATGGCAGGCTCGATCACTGGCCCCGAAATGATGCTGATCTCGGAAAGCGTCGCCCATGCCAATGCCCGCATCCGATTTTTTCGCATCGCTTTTGGCGCAAGCGGCCAAGATCAGCGCATCGGGCGGCTCGAGGTTGCGGCCGTGCTGTCTGACATCTCGCATGGCAGCCGCGTCCAGATCGAGTGGGATAGCCCGAACGATATTGCGCGGCGCGACGTCAAACTTGTGTTCTTGCTGATCCTCTGCCTTGAAACCGCCATGCCCTTTGGCGGTAAGATCAGCGTCAATCGCAGCGAGACGCGGTGGAGCCTGACGGCAACTTCGGCAAAACTGCGCGCGGATGCCGCACTTTGGCAGCGCTTGCAAAACCCGAAAGCCGTGGTCGAGATTGGCCCCGCACAGGTGCAATTCGCACTGGTGCCCGAGGAACTCACCCGCCAGCATCGCCGCCTCAGCCTCGAGATCGGCGTCGCCGAAATCGCAGTCAGCTTCTGATCGTGCCATTGCCGGTGACCAGATATTTAAAGCTGGTCAATTGCTCCGCCCCAACCGGACCGCGCGCATGCATCTTGCCGGTGGCAATGCCAATCTCACCGCCCATGCCAAATTCGCCGCCATCGGCAAATTGGGTCGAAGCGTTGCGCATCAGAATTGCCGAATCCAACCGCTCGAAAAAGCGCGCGGCAGTTGTGTCATCTTCGGTCAGAATGCTTTCGGTGTGGTTGGAGCCATAGCGCTTGATATGCGCGATCGCAGCGTCAACCCCGTCAACCAGCTTGGCCGCAATGATCATATCCAGAAACTCGCGGCCAAAATCATCGGGGGTGGCCGGCGTCGTGCCCGCCACCTTCAACAATTCGCCTTCTGTGCGCACCTCGACGCCTGCGCGCAGCAGATCCTCGATCAACACCGGCCCATGTTCGGTGTAAAACTTCCAATCGATCAGCAGACATTCCGCCGAGCCACAAATCCCCGTCCGACGGGTTTTCGAATTCAGCACCACCGCCCGCGCCTTTTCCAGATCAGCCGCCTTGTCGACATAGATGTGGCAAATGCCCTCCAAATGCGCAAAAACCGGCACCCGCGCCTCGCGCTGCACCAGCCCCACCAGCCCCTTACCGCCACGCGGCACGATCACATCAATAAACTCCACCGCCTGCAACATTGCGGTGACCATGGCCCGATCTCGCGTCGGAATAAGCTGGATCGCCGCCTCTGGCAGACCGGCCTGCCGCAAGCCCTGCACCATGCAGGCATGAATCGCAGTCGACGAATGAAAGCTTTCCGACCCACCGCGCAAAATCACCGCATTGCCCGCCTTCAAACATAGCGCACCCGCGTCAGCCGTCACATTCGGCCGGCTCTCATAAATCACCCCAACAACCCCCAAAGGCGTTGCAACCCGTTGAATATGCAAACCATTCGGCCGATCCCATTCCGCCAGAACCCGCCCCACCGGATCGGTCTGCTCTGCCACCGCGCGCAAACCGTCAACAATGCTGCGAATGCGGTCCTCATTCAAAAGCAAGCGATCCAGCATCGCCGCATTCAAACCCTTGGCCGTGCCATAGGCCATGTCCAACCCATTGGCGTCCAAAATCTCTTGCCGGCGCTGCCACACCGCATCGGCCGCGCAGATCAGCGCCGCATATTTGCGCTCGGACCCCGCATAGGCCAACTCCGCAGCCGCCGCCTTGGCCTTTCGGCCAATCTCACGCATCTCATCCATCATCTGCGGCCCTTTCATCTGTCCTTAAATATCCCGGGGTCCGGGGCAGCGCCCCGGCTGCCGCAGGATCAGATCACCAGATCATCGCGGTGCACCAAAGCCGCCCGGCCCTGATAGCCCAAAATCGCCTCAATATCGCCCGAGCGGTGACCGGCAATCAGCTTGGCCTCCACGGCGGTATAGCGCACCAGCCCCTTGCCCAAAACATCCCCCGCAGGGGTAAGCATTGCCACCGGATCACCACGGCCAAAGCTGCCTGAAACCTTGGCGACCCCCGCCGGCAACAGCGATTTTCCGGCCAGCAAGGCCGTCACCGCCCCCGCGTCCAGATGCAGCTCGCCGCGTGGTTTCATCGCATTGATCCAACGCTTGCGCGCCTGCTGCGGGTCACTTTGCGCCACAAACCAGGTCTTTGGCGCGCCCTCGATCAAAGCTTTCAGCGGCCGCAGCACAAAGCCTTCCATGATCGCCATGGCACAGCCGCCTGAAACCGCGGTTTTGGCCGCCAAAAGCTTGGTCTTCATGCCGCCCTTTGACAGGCCCGAAATCGGATCGCCCGCCATCGCTTCGATGGCCGGGGTGATCGCCTCGACCAGATCAAACCGCTGCGCCGTGGCGTCTTCTTTGGGGTTGGCCGAATAAAAGCCATCGACATCAGACAGCAAAATTAGCTGATCTGCCCCAACCGTCACCGCAATTTGCGCGGCCAAGCGGTCGTTGTCGCCAAAGCGTATTTCATCCGTAGCTACAGTGTCGTTTTCATTGACAATCGGCACCACGCCCAAGCCCAAAAGCGTCTCCATCGTCGCGCGGCTGTTCAGATAGCGACGGCGGTCTTCGGTGTCTTCCAAGGTGACAAGCACCTGTCCGGTGATGATGCCATGCGGCGCCAGCACCTCTTCATAGGCGCGCGCCAGCCGGATTTGGCCCACGGCCGCGGCCGCCTGCGATTGTTCTAGCGTCAAGACGCCGTCACCCAGACCCAAAACCTTGCGGCCAAGGGCGATCGACCCCGAAGACACCAGCACCACATCGGTGCCACGGGTCTTGGCTTCGGCCACATCCAGCGCCAGCGCGGAAAGCCAGTCTTGTTTCAGCCCCAGCTTGCGATCCACCAGCAAGGCCGAGCCGATCTTGACGACCAGCCGTTTGGCATCGCGCAGATCGGGGGCCAAGATCGGGTTTAGGGCTGCCAAGGCTTGCCCTCCTCGACGGGAGCCTCGCCTTGAATCTGTTTGTAAAGCGCGCGCAGCACATCTTGCAGACCCATGCCCGCCACGCCCGAAATCACAAAGATCGGACCGCCATGTGCCTTTTCAAGCGAGCGTTTGCGGTTGGAAATGGTCTTGGCGTCCAGCGCGTCGCATTTGGTCAGCGCCACGATCCGCGGCTTGTTGCCCAGCTCTTCGGCATAGGCCTCAAGCTCGGTGACAATGGTGCGGTAATCTTTGGTGATGGTTTCCGAGGTGCCATCAACCAGATGCAGCAGCACCTTGTTGCGTTCGACATGCGCCAGAAACTGCATGCCCAGACCGCGACCCTCAGAGGCACCCTCGATCAGACCCGGAATATCGGCCATCACAAATTCAGCGCCATCAATGCCAACGACGCCCAAGTTTGGCACAAGCGTGGTGAAAGGATAATCGGCGATCTTGGGACGCGCGTTCGACACGGCAGCCAAGAAGGTCGATTTACCAGCGTTCGGCAGGCCAACAAGCCCGGCATCGGCGATCAGTTTCAGGCGCAGCCAGATTGTGCGCTCGATCCCCTCTTGGCCCGGATTGGCTTTTGAAGGCGCGCGGTTGGTCGAGGATTTGAACGCAAGGTTGCCCCAGCCGCCATTGCCGCCCTTGGCCAGCAAAACCCGCTGACCCACCCGCGTCAGATCGGCGATGATGGTCTCTTCGTCTTCGTCCAAAATCTCGGTGCCAACCGGCACCTTCAAGGTGATGTCTTCACCGGTGCGCCCGGTGCGCTGGCTGCCCATGCCGCCTTGGCCGGATTTGGCGAAAAAATGCTGCTGATAGCGAAAGTCGATCAGCGTGTTCAGGCCATCAACCGCCTCGGCCCAAACCGAGCCGCCATTGCCGCCATCGCCGCCATCAGGGCCGCCAAATTCGATGAACTTCTCGCGCCGGAACGACACGCAGCCCGACCCACCCCCGCCCGAGCGGATGTAGACTTTGGAGAGGTCGAGGAATTTCATGTCAGGGACTTTCTGTAAGATCGACTGAGGCGATACAGGATCGGGCGCGCGTTCTCAAGCCATGCCAAAGATCGCGCGCCTGCCTGTTAGCCAAGTTTTTTGATATAGGTCCAGGTCTGAACCCGCGCATTGCGCGCAACGCAAAAGGTCTCGGCATCGCCAAGGTATTCAAAGCCCGCATGGGTCAAGACCCGCGCGGAACCGGGGTTGTCTTGAAACACCTCGGCAAAGATGGTGCGGTCTTTGTGCGGATTGGCGGCAACCAAGGCCTGCACCGCCTCGGAGGCAAAGCCGGTGTTCCAAAACGCAGGCGCGACCCAGAAGCCGATTTCGGACTGCGCGCGATCCATCCGTTTCAGATTTATCACGCCCAAAACCTCTGGCAGGCCGGTGCTAGAGCCGTCCATCACCCAGATGTCTTCATCCGATTTGCCCGCCATGGCACGCATGACAAAAGCCTCGGCAGCGCCAGGTGGCAAGGGGTGGGGAATCGAATGCGTCGCCTCGGCCACACGTTTGTCGCCCGCATAAAGCGAGACAAGCCCTTCATCCGAACGACGAACAGGGCGCAAAACGAAACGGCCCGCAGCAATTTGACCTTCAGACGCAACTGCAATCATATCTAGTACCATCATTCGCTCCTTGAAGCGCAACTGGGCTTTCAGCCCAAGACACCCATCTTCACAGTAGAAAATGAGCAAGGGGACCGGCCTTTCGGCCGATCCCCCTTTTACAATTGAATTGTAAAAGTTCGGCTTACTCGGCAGCTTCCGCGACGGGAAGAACCGAAATAAAGGTGCGACCCTTGAAGCCCTTTTTGAAGGTCACGCGACCTTCGACCTTAGCGAACAGGGTGTGGTCAACGCCCATGCCAACGCCTTCACCTGGGAACCAGGTGGTGCCGCGCTGACGAACGATGATGTTGCCCGGAATGCAGGCTTGGCCGCCAAACAGCTTAACGCCAAGACGACGCCCAGCAGAGTCGCGACCGTTGCGGGATGAGCCACCGGCTTTTTTGTGTGCCATGGGGGATTACTCCTTCGCAGCAGCGGCTTTAGCAGCACGCTTCGGTTTCGCCGGAGCTTCGGCAACAACAGGTGCCGCAGCGGTGTTATGAGCAGCACGACGCGCATCGGCAGTGCCGGTTGCAGCCGCAACGCCCGAGGCTTCAGCGCCCGAAGCCATAACTTCGGTCACGCGAACCAGCGTCAGGTGCTGACGGTGGCCTTTGGTGCGCTGCGAAGAGTGCTTACGACGACGCTTTACAAAGTGGATGACCTTTTCGCCTTTGATCTGGTCGATCACTTCTGCCTGAACGGCAGCGCCTGCCACAAAGGGCACGCCAATGGTCAGGCTTTCGCCACCGACCATCAGAATTTCATTGAACTGGATCTTTTGACCAGCCACAGCGTCAAGCTTTTCAACGCGCAGAACATCACCTGCCTGCACTTTGTATTGCTTGCCGCCCGTCTTGAGGACCGCGAACATGGGTCTTTCCTTCTTTTGCTCCGCGTTCTTTGGCCCCCATAGGATGGGTGTTCGTGGGTCGCCCCGCCTTCGAACAGCGCGCCCTTAAGGGCGTCATGAAAAATAGGCCCGGCAAGATTCGCACCTTGTCGGGATGCGCGCTTATGTGGCTTTGCCGCGAAACTGTCAAGCATAACAGCCAATTTGATAGGCAAATCGCCTAGATATCTTCGCCTGCCATCATCTGCGCCGCCGAGGCCCCTAAGGCCTGCGACAGCTGCACGAACATCGCATCAAAAGCGGCAAAAATCGCCGCATTGACCTTTTTGCCCGATTTGGTTTTGGAAAAGGTAATATATTTGTCAAACTCTGCATCGGTAAGGGGCTGATAAGCCATCATCAAAAACGGATAAAGCCACTCTGCGGTATCGGTGCGAATGGCATTTTCTTGCGACCAGACCTGCGACAGCATCTCGTCTTCGGGCATCTGCTGCTCAAAGGCCCCGCCAGCCGAGAGGCCGCGAAAGAACGCCAGATTGGAATTCAGCGCGCCGGTAACATTGGATTCGATCAGATCATTGATCTGTGCAAAGCGCTCAATCTGAACAGCGCGATGCGATTTATGTCCAAAGGCCTTGTCCCAAATCGCCTTGGCCGCAGCTTCGGCTTGATCGTCCAGCAAGCTGCGCCGCGCCGCCACCTCAAGTGCGACGATCCGCTTACCCAGCTCTGACCCGAAGAACGCCTTCATATCGGCCCGCACCTCGGGCGCATCGCCCAACTCACGCGCCAAACCAGCCTCAAAGGTGGCGCGCAGCTTGGCAGGATCATAGACCTTGTCGACCGTCACCAGCCAGGCCGCCCCACCCTGCCCACTCAGGAGATCAGCATCGACACCAAGCGCATTTTCGCGCCCCTCAATCCGCATCACATCAATCAAGCCGCCGATATCGAGCAAGTCAGCCAAATGCGCGGCCTCGGGCTGGCTTTGTTGCATCTGCGCAAGGCTTGCAGCCGGCAAGAGCCCCCCAGCCACGATCCCCAGCATAACAACAAGATTGCGCAACATGACGGGGGCCTTTCAGACGCGATTTCACCGCAGAGCTATGCTCTTGCCAAGCCGTTGCCAAGAGACGATTTAAGCAGAATTGTTCACATCTGCGCCACTGTAAAACCGCAAGTTTTCGCGGTGACGCCGCCCCAGCAAAAAAACTCTTTTCCCACGCGATGGAATCGGGCTTGCAACGCCGCCAAGACCCCGCTAAATCCGCCCCTTAGAAGGCCTATGACACGGAGAGGTGGCAGAGTGGTCGAATGCGGCGGTCTCGAAAACCGTTGTCGGTTTGCGCCGACCCAGGGTTCGAATCCCTGTCTCTCCGCCACTTAGACACGCATCAGGCAGTGCATCCCGTTGATAACCCTCGATAATTCCCACTCCGAAAGACTGTGGGTAGCTTGGGGTGTAGACCAAATTGCTGACCAATTCGATTCCCTATACCTTCGTTCGAGACGGTTACTTCTACTATTCTCGACGGGTTCCCGCAGATGTTCTTGACCATTACACCTACCCTCGGATCGTTAAGGCCTTGGGTACAACCTCTGCTCAAAAAGCCCGAATGCTGTCGTTATCTGCCTCGGCAAAGCTCGAAGCTTACTGGGCACAGCTGCGGCTTGTTCATGCAGATGTGTTTGGGATGAAGATCGTCAAACAGACCACATTCATTGCTGGCCATCGTAGCTCAGATCAGCCCGTTCAAGTCGAGGCAGTCCTTGATGGCCCTACTCTGCTGGATGCTTTGGATGTCTACCTTCGGCAAAAGGGCAAGGGTCGATCGAAGTCCTTTGAAGTAGCTGCTCGACGGGCTTGTGGCTATGTCATCGATGCCTGTTCCAACAAACCTCTTGCCGCCTTTGACAGGGCAGACGCCCTGCTGTCCAGGAATTGGTTGGTTGAACGTGGATTGACTGGCTCATCCATGACCAGAAACTTTTCCTACGTCAAAGCCGTAATCAACTTTGCTGTTTCTGAACTGGCACTTGATGTGAAGAACCCCTTCATTGGGGTCTATCACGACCGACAGGCAGGGGTTCAGGTACGCAAACCCATCCCAGTGAAAAGCATTCGTGTCGTTCAAGATACCTGCCGTGCCATTGATGATGATCTACGGCATTTGATTGCCCTCGTCTCAGATACAGGCATGCGGCTGGGAGAGGCTGCTGGTTTGGCCCTGACGGACTTCATCGATCTCGATGGACCAACGCCCCATATCAAGCTGGTCAAGCACCCGTGGAGAAGCCTCAAGACGGCCAGCAGTGAACGGCTTGTGCCTCTTGCAGGACAGTCCCTCTGGGCAGCACAGCGCATCTTATCAACGGCCAGCACATCTGCATTCGCCTTTCCCAGATACAATGTAGCGAAGACGACCAATACCAACTCAGCCAGTGCAGCATTGAACAAATGGTTGCAGCAGCATGTCCCAGACGGATGCACCATGCACAGCTTCAGGCATTCCATGCGTGACAGGTTACGTGCCGTTGAATGCCCCAGTGACATCGTTGATCAAATTGGTGGTTGGACAACAGCTGGAGTTGGACACGGCTATGGCAATGGCTACCCATTAGCCGTTCTGCATCAATGGGTTGCACGATCCGTTAGTTGAGAAAGAGGAAGGGCGCTCACACCCCAAGCTACCCACAGCCTTTCGGAGTGGGAATTATCGAGGGTTATCAACGGGATGCACTGCCTGATGAGTGTCTAAGTGGCGGAGAGACAGGGGGTTGTGTTCCCTCCTGATCCGCCAGCATTCCGCTAACCCTCTGATATTACATGATAGGGATCAGCTGAGTTCGATACAAGTAGGCGTATTTTGGTCAGTAATTTGGTCAACTCTGCAGGGGCTCCAAGTGTGTGTAGACCCAGCGACACAAAGCAATTCCCCAGAACTGTTAATGATACACCCAGCTACCCACAGAGGGGGGGGCATGGGCCACAGGGGGGGCATAGGGTATAGTATACATGGCCTCTGCCAGCGGGGAGGATTTTGAGAATTGGGAAATTGGAAACCGGTAAAGCCTACCCTGAGAAAATCTGATCTTGGGTTACTGCATAAGTCATGTTGGTAGCATCGCCGATGCCACCCTCACGCAGGCTCAAGCTGACCTGACTTTATAAATTTATACATTATATCAATACTATAAGTGTAAATTACCTTCCGGTAATAGCCAAAGGGGGGACCTCAGGCTACTAAGGCTAACAACCTTATTATCCTCTATAAACAATTAATCCCATCAATGCTTAACCGAAAAGATGCTGGGGGACCGAGCTGTCATATACGCCTCTGAACGTAATTTTTAGCAGTCCCTCACCCTCTCTTTTTATTGGAACGATAACTTTAGTACCGGTCATCTGGTAATCCCCCCCGAAAGTAAGGGGCTGCAAAAGTAGAATTTTCTCGGCAAGATG
>OCOY01000047.1_pt1 | contig 31221 bp, 37 predicted proteins | sample 1494131 | NCBI WGS metagenome assembly OCOY01 (sample SAMEA3275523, study PRJEB22092) | marine metagenome | biome: ENVO:00000039; feature: ENVO:00002042; material: ENVO:00002010 | collected 2014-06-21T17:05:00+00 | depth 1 m | reverse complement strand
AGCTCCTGTTTGACCGTTTACAGAATCTACAGGTACGTCTATTACAACGGCTCCTATCTGACCATTTACAGATTGTACTTCACCTAATATGTTTAAAGTTGTTATACTGCTTACCTCTATATCTAGTCCTGAAGCAGGTGCTTCTGAGAAAGATAAATCAGTACCAGTTACAGTGTATCCTGATTTTTCCTGGTAAACACCACCAATAAATACTTGAGTGTAGTCTTCATTTACAGGAGTACCAGACAATATAAAGTCTGTTTGAGATCCTGTTCCTAAAAACAGATCTCTAACCACTTCTGATCCAGCTACAGAAGCTACAGTAAAGTTAGGGTATGTACCGGTAATGTCAACACCGCTTCCTCCAGCAATAGTTACAGTCTGGTCAGGTGCTGTGTTTGAGAACACTGTCCCTGTAAGGTCTAATCCAGATCCAGCAGTATAAGTAGTATCAGTGTCTGTTGCATCTACGTTAAAGTTAGGATATGTTCCAGTAACATTTGCAGATCCTGAGCTAGTAATTGTTACAGCTTGATCAGGTGCAGTGTTAGTTACAACTCCAGCAGTAATATCAATTGAAGCTCCTGCTGTATACAAAGTGTCTACTGACTCTATGTTGAAGTTTGGATAAGTACCGGTTACCGTGGTAGCTCCAGCTCCAGTTATAGCTACTGTTTTATCATAGAAGTTTACAGATCCTTCTGCAACATCGTCCGAATCCAAAACAACTACTCCTGTTTGACCGTTAACTGAATCTACTGGAGCAGGCTCCGTGGTAGAGTTAATAGTAAAATCAGGGTAAGTTCCCGAAATGGTAACGTTTGTTCCAGCATTAAGAACCACTGTTTGATCAGGAGCTGTGTTTGTAACCACATCTCCAGTCAAGCTAATTCCTGTTCCAGAAGTAAGTGCATCTTGTTTAGAAGACTCTAATCCAGTTATATCTCCTTCAGCAGTAGTTAACCTTGAATCTAATGCAGTTATATCTCCATCATTAGAAGTAATTTGAGTTTGCAAAGCTGCATCTCCACTTGTTCTATCTGCTATTTCATCAGTTAATTCAGAGCTTAAAGCGAATACATCGTTTTCAGTTCCTGTTACTAATGACTGTAAATTAGATATGTCTACTACATTGGTAGCTACTTGAGCGTCTGTTGCTGCTAAGTCTGATAATAAAGGATAGAATCCATCGTAATCAGCTTCATTAGCAACTACATTGCCTAATCTTCCAAATACACTTGTTACTGCATCTGTATTATCTACTTTTTCCCAAATAGTTCCATTTGAAATAACCCAGTCACCAACGTGATATAAAACACTTAAATGAGTTCCTCCTACGTTTACTACATAATAATGTCCTGTTACCGTAGTTGGATCAGGTAAAGCGGGTGTATTAGTGCTTGCATTCCAAGTACCATCATATTGAACTTGCCCAAGAATAGAATCAGGTAGGTTAGCAATAGGTACTTTAGCGCCGCTATCTAAAGGCGCATAACCATTAGCAATACCTTTTTCTAATATATCTTGTTTTCCTGTTTCAAGAGCTAATATATCATCTGCATTTTCATCTATTTGAGGCTGAAATCCTGAAACTTCTGTGTCTACATAGATTTTAGTAGCTGCATCTTGATCTGTAGTTGGATCTGCAACACCTGTTAATTTGTTTGATCCTATGTTTAAATCTGAATCAGGAGCTCCAAAATTATTTAAAGGCACATTTGATGTTAAAACCTTATATGAGCCACTAGCTACTCCACCTCCTGGTGATTCGCTTGTAAAAACCATATAATCATCAGAACCACCAATTGGTTCAAAAGCAGTATATATTTTACCTAAATCCCAAGTATATGTAACTAATTTATTACCTTCATTTGGTTCGTTTACCGTGGTTACTATAGGGTTAGTTCCTGAGCTATTTGATAAAAACTTTAATGCCTCATTATTGGTGATTTCTACAGGACTCCCAGTTTCATCTCTAACATAGAAACTACTCATTGATCCAGCAGAAACATTAACAGTAACGTCTCCAATACCTGAAGCAGGATCTAAAGCTACATTAGTCCCTGCAATAAGAGATGTTACTCCCCCTGGAGCAGCCGTTGTATTCTCCCAAAGGCTTAACGCTTGATTGTAAGTTAATATCTGACCGTCTGATGGAGTTGTAATTTTAACATCGTGCAACTCTTCTAACTCATATCCATTGTCTACTTTGACAAAGATTTTTCCATTGTTTTGGTGAGCATATTCTACATAACCTACTGTAATAAGGTGAGCAGGTGTGATAGGCTTTACATTTGTGATCTGACCCGCTACTGTAGGTGATAAATAAAGTACATCACCATCATTCCAAGTCTCTCCCTGTAAAGCTCCTGTAGTATTTATTTTTTTAACTTGACCTCCTGTAGTGATAAAGCCCTCCTGATTGTTTGCTATATCCTCAGTCACAATACCTAATGTAGTTGCTGAGTTTAAGTCACTATCAGCCTGTGCTAGATCTACCTGTAATCTCTGACCCTGTGCACCTACTACTTTTACCACCTGATAAAGTGCCTCCTGTAATAGTGAACCTGTGCCATTAACCACTCTAGCTACCTCCTCTTGACCTACTTGCAAAGTAACAGCTCCACCTTTAAGACCTAAGTCTAAAGTTCCATCTGTATTATTCCACCTCATTACACCTACTCCAGTAGTACCTGTAGGAGACTGATCAAAAGTAACTTGTCCAGTAGATATTTGATGCTCACCTAAATCAACATCAGTAGTAGCGCCTGTATAAGGTACTTTGTCAGATTGCAAATTAGCAATATCAATATCATTAGCACTTATGGCTGCTGTGTTTAAATCTATATCAGTCTCGTTAACAGCAACTCTTGAAGTTAAAGCTGTTAACTCAGAGTCATTAGATTCAATTTGATTCTGTAAAGAAGTATCTGTATTTTGTCTAGTAGAAGCTTCTGCATCAATGTTAGCCTGTAAAGCTATGTCAGCATTAGCCCTAGCTGTTTGTTCAGCTGTTATAGCTGCTGTGTTTGCGTCAACATCAAGCTGTAAATCACTATCTGCTGAAGCTCTTATTAATGCCTCGCTCTGTATAGCTGAGGCATTAGTATTAATAGCAGTGGTGTTATTAGATATTCCATTATTCAAAGAAGAACCATCTACAACTAATGAAGATCCATTTGCAGTGGTAGATATACCATTAGATCCTGTTATTGCTAATGTCTCAGAGTCTAAATCAACAGCACCCGATCCACTGTTACCACTAAAGTCTAAGTCTTGAGCACTAACGTTGTTGTCTACATAGTCTTTTACAGCAGCAGCTGTAGGTAAAGATGTGTCATTATCGTTAGCATTAATTCCTTCTCCCTGGTAAACAATCTTGTCTACTTTAGATCCTGTTGCATCCGATAATTCACCAAAAGTAACTTTACCTGAAACACCTACGTTTCCGTTTGTGTTAATTGTAATTCCAGTTTCTGTTCCATCACCATCGGTTACTTTTGTATCTACAGCTCCTAAAGGAAGGTTATCCTCAGTCTTTAGTAGACTTCTGTAAGTGTCTTTGATTTTCTTATCTTGTAAACTTGCCATTTGATGTTTTATTTTTGTCTATTATTTCCTCTTTGTTGTTTATCTTACTCAAGAAAGCTTCTAGCTTTACTACATTCTCTCTTTTAGGTTTATATGTCGTTATTTCTATACTCATACTACAAAACCCAAGAATGAAAGTTAACATCCTTATCAGGATACATATCTCCATTTGAGGTCTGGTTGTATTCAGGGAATAAGGTTGAATTAAAGCCCATATAATCCACAAACCTTCTTGTGTAGAATTCAGCAGTCTCTGTTACCCTACTTAACATACTATGCATTTCTTCCACGGATATAGTCTCAGAGTTTTCACTTCTATGTTTAAAAACACCTCCGTTGCTTATCTGATACATAGCAAATGGCAGATAAGAGCTTTGTGTATACCAAACAAGCATCGGCTTAATATAGGTGTCAATTAAGTCCTTATAGTTTGAGTTAGACGGAGCAGCTATAGATCCGTCTATAACTAAAGCCTGAAGTTTTTTATATAATTTACCTCCTAAATAGTTCTGAATATGAGTATCCTGAGCTACTTCGATAAATTGTATTAACTTATCTCCATCAACGTTTCCGTCTATAATAGACTTGCGTTTTAAATCGTTTACTGTTATAAATAGTGCCTTTTGTGCCATAATTATTTGCTTTTTTGGTATGCTCCACCATTTGGCATATCTACAGGTCTAACATCTACTTCTGATGGATTAATTGGTGCTTTAAACCCATCTTTTTCTGCTTCACTAGCATCAACTTCAGTATCTGAAGATACTTTCTTTCTATAAACCTTTCGTTCCCAGGAATGATGGCACTGTTTTCCGCCCTTGAACTTGAACAGTGAGTAGGATTTGCCCTGGTGTCCCAATTCTTTATTTATACCTCTAAAAGACATCATATTTATATCTTCTTTTCTAAAGACTATTTCCTTTGAGGATAAAGCCTCTAGTTGCTTACAGAATTTACGGCTATTTTCAGACTTTCTAATGGGCGTATAAGAATATCTGACCTTATACCCTGCATTGTCCTGAGAAGATGCCTTAGAGGCGTTAGAATCGCTTTTAGAGACAGCTAAAGCAGTTAGATCAAACTCTTCATTATCTCCTGTCACTGTTTCAGAGTGTACTAACTCCCATTCGGAGCTAACTACTTCTCCCATTTCTTCTAACTGACCCAATATGTCATCTCCTTCTTCATCTGAGAAATCTAAAGAGTCCTGGGCAGATAGTTTCTCCCCAGTCTCTTCTTCTCTCTTAACTTTAGTAGATATATTTTCTAACTCTGTAAATTCAATTGGTTGTAGCGTTACAAAGTATAAGTTTAAGTATATTTTATTGAAAGCAAGGATTTCTTCCAGGCCATCTAATAAATCTTGTTGAAATGGTCTAATAACAATGTTATCCATAAGGATAGAAGCTGTTCTAAGCTCTTCTGCATTGTTTCCAAACCCTGTGTTGTCTTTGATCCCTAAAAGGATCGGAGACACAATACCGTGGCCTAACATAATCTTTTCTCTAGCTTCATCTGCTAAGAATTGATACTGAGCGTGAGCGTCTGGTAAATGGATAGGCTCTAAATCGGCTTTAGTTTCAGCAGACTCATTGAAAGTAAGTATAAACTTACCAGCATTAGAAGACCCACTGAATTTATCCATTATTTTTCTTTCGATTAACTCCTGAGTCTCTTCATTTGGAACTCCATTGTTAAAGTTAATCAATAAAGAAGGCTGTAAACCATTCTTAATATTGTTTATGTGATAGTTGGAAACTTCTTGTTCCAGGGCACAGTATTGAGTACATCCATTATAGTCAGCTGGAGCATAGTAATAAAACCCAGCTCTATATGGCTTAAATATGTATAACTCAATAGTATCTCCTTTTCCACCGCAACCAAAAGTAGGTATTCTCTTAGGTTCGTCAGAAGGTTTGATATCGCACCATTTTGGGTGATAGTAATAAGCTTGTATCTTTCCGTCTTTAGCTTTCTCAGCTCTTAAGGTCTCCATTGGAAAGTGTAGTATTTTTACTATGCTTGTTTTTTGTTTGTTGTATACTAATTGAAGAGCAGACTGACCTAGCATCTTATAGTCATTAACTAGTCTCTTTAACTCTTTAGATTTAAGGAGCATTTTCATCTTAGCGTACATCTCAGGCATAATATCTGAGTCCGTGGCTTCAAGACCACGGCCGTAGATCATATCAATAATTCCATTGATACAGCGAGCGTTTGTTGGACTGCCTAAATACTTATCTATAAGATCATCGAAATAATCGTTATTATCTCCGTATTGCACCCAATCCTTTCCGTAAACTTCTTTTACTTCAGGAGTCTGATACGCTGAAAGATTCATTATCCTTGTGGATCCTTGAGTCTTTGGAGCTTGTTTTGTTTGTACTACTCTATGTTTCATATTATATTACTATATATTCCTGTTCGTCATTTGATCCGTACTCTTTGTATAAGTCTCTATTCATTGAGTAATCAGTATTCTTATTTATTAAGTCCTTAACAATTCCAACGTCTCTATACCAGTTATTAGCGCCGTTAAATACTTCAACGTAATAAGTAGACTTATTTTTAAGTATTGTTGATGCAAAAGTAACATCGTAATAGTTTCCGTTTTCAACAAATGAAGCTGTAAGTATATCTTCAGATATTCCTGTACCGTCTTCAGTGATCCTTAATGTTACAGATCCAAACTCCTGGTTCCATACCATTTCACTTAAATTCCAATTTTCTTCAGAATCCCAACCAATAAGCTCCGCTTCTCTAGGAACCCTGGGAATAATGCTTATGGTTTGAACTTCAGTAGTTGGTAATAATCTTATCATATTATGATAACTGAAAAGTAGTGTTTTTGTTTTATTATCAAACGTGTATAAATGAAAAAAGGGCGCCGTTAAGCACCCTTTAAATCATTGGTATAATAAGTTTTATACCCCTGCTACTACTGTAAACCCAATGTTTGCAGGAGCATCAGATAGGAAGTTAGCAGGAGCTAATTCCATTCCTGTTAAAGATAAAGTATATCCTGTTAAATCAGACATAGCTCCACCAGTAACAATTGTTCCGCCTGTAACGTCCATTCCGTGCTCAAGACCAGCCAAGAAGAAATTCTTGTTGTAGTCTTCTACGATAACGTGAGGTCTTCCGTAAGATAATAATTTAAGCTCTCTATGATCAGCAATAGATAACTTCTTAAGAGTAATTTCTAATACTTGCTCAAAAGCAGTGGTTCCATTCTCTCTACTTGATTGTATGTTTTGAGTAAAAGTAGAAGCTCCTTTAATGTCATACCTGTAAGCGTTTGGTGTTCCAGTTACGGATGCAATAACATCCTCTAAACCAGTACCAGTTTCTTTAACAGCCTCCATTGTTCCGAAGTTAACTAAATAGACAGCCTTCAGGCCACCTACTTGATCTTTACACGGCTCAATACGGCCTAATCCTATATCACAACTCATTTTTATATATTTTATTATTAGTTAATAAAAAAGGGTAGGCAGGCTTTATGGCTTACCTACCCCTTTTAGATTTAATGATTAGTAATTAAGAGTATAAAACTACTTCGCTACCAAGACCATATTGTACAGAAGCTGTCATTCTCATAACAACTCTTACATTTTGAGATCCATCAATGTCAGCCATATCAATAACTTTCACTTGATTTGTATCTGAAAGCAATCCAGTTCCAAAGAAAAGGTTAGATTTCTGAGCAGCAACGATTTTGTTAGCTGGCATCCCTGGAGTAGGTATTAACTTTAATCCTTCAAAATCCAAGTCAGTTTTCCCATCGTGGTATAAGTTCTTGTAACCTAAAGCAGCTTGAGCTCTAATGTATGCTCTTTCTACGTTAGCAGGAATGTAAATTCCTAAATCTTCTTTTCCGTAGATAGTGTCAGGTAAAGCGTCAATAACTTTTCCTAATTCAGCAATAACGTTAGTAGCATCGATGGTAGTTCCAACAACATCTACAACTTCAGTATCAGCAGCTAATAAAGTAGTAAATCCGTCAAACTCACCTGCGTTAGCATTAACACCTTGCCAGATGTTTTTCTCATTCTTTTCTGCAACTTTAGCAGCAACGTGTGCAACTAAGAAGTCAGCGAAAGATGGAGGCAAAGTATCGAATGCAGACATTCCCATAGAAATTGCTTCCCAGTCAGATCTGAAATCTTTCTTACACAACTGTAGGTTTACTTGAAACTCTTCTGGTTGGATAATTCTTTCGGTTAATGTAACAGCTGACGTTGGGTCAAAGTCACAAGTTCCGTCTTTTAATAAATCATCAGTAGCAATCTTCTTGATTACTTCTTTGAATTTAATGTTTGGTTTTACTTCGATACCACCGTTTTCGATAGTAGCAGCAGATAATAAAGCAGCAGAGATATATTTTCCTGCAAATTCACCTGCGTAAGATGTAGTAATTGATACGTTTGTTGGCATTTTTTTGTTATTTAGAGATTTTTGATAATACTAAGTCAAGTGTAGTTTTCCTTTTATTCTTAGAAAACTGCAATCCTTCTTGTTTTGAAACAACTTCTTCCGGAGAATGAGAGATAGGTGTTACTTCTTCTTGAGAAGACAACTCTTCACTCACTACTTCTTCAGTAAGTTCAGCAGGAACGTCCTTAGACTCCTCTGTACTCATTGATTCCATAATTTGGTCGTACATAGCTGTCATTTGAGCTATAGCACCGGCCAATTCTTCTTTAGTAGCGTAAATTTCCTCTTCAACTTCAGCAACATCTTCTGCTACTTCCGCTGGAGCTATTTCCTCTTCAGCTAGAACCTCTTCTTGAGTTTCAGCCAATTCAGTTGCTACCGTTTCTTCTTTCAATTCAACTTCTTTAACTTCTTCAGTCTTAGAAAGCAGAATCTCCTTGAATTTGTCAACGATTTCTTTTGCGTTCATATTGGATTATTAATTAATTACTTAATGTTATTATGATAACTGCCTCATTGCTTTATTGTTGTATTTTTAGTCAGGGCTTTTGGTTATAGAACCAATGCCCTGGTTTATAATACCACCCTTACAACATTTAGTTGAATACTTTCCGTTGTCACATAAACAAGCTCTTTTAGACGACTTAGGGCTTGTTCTACTTGGTGTTACAAATTTCTCTGCCATATTATTCTTCTATTGGTTGGTAGTATACTGATATACATAATTCCGCAAATGGTATGTATATAACGTGATCGACTACTTCACCGCTTTCGTACTCATATGATCTAGCGCCAAATAATACTCCAGGGTAAAGTCCTAAACTAATTTCAAATCCGCTAAACTTCATTTTCCAACTCGTTTAACAAAGATTTAATAGCTTGTAATTGTTGCTCTTCCGTTGATAATCCTTCCTCAACAGATTCTTTTGGGCCACTAAGCTTGTCCGCAAAGAAGCCTTCTATACTAAATCCTTTAACTAAACCTGTTTTAACAAACTCCTCCCAGATTTGATCGTTATTTACTTTAACAGAAACCATCCAGGTACCTAAAGGTACGTTTAAGTCGTACTTCTTAGTTTTATCACTAGAAAGGTCTTCTACTATCCAGGACTCAACTACTGACATTCCACTTAATTGAGTGTTGTGTTCCAGTGTTGAATTGTTTTGTTTACCTCTTGATAAAAAGAGCTCTGAAGCTTTTCTAACGGTATCTTCACTAAAGAAAATATAATACTCCTCTTCTCCATTATTTCTATATATTTTTTTATTAGGGATGAGAGCCGCACCCATAAGGATGCGCTTCTCTTTATCTACCTCTGCTAATTGCAGTTGATGTTTCTTTAAAGCAATAAAGTCTTCTTCTATTGCTGGGCTAGATACAACTGATATCGCCTCGATACCACTGTATTCGTTTTCTTCGTCTATGAATAATTCTATTACGTCCATACTATGATAACTGTAACTATGTTTAATTGTTTTATTTATATTGATGCTCCTTCTACAATATTTCTGTCTAAACTCTGTGCTGTAGATACCTCAGAAGCAACAACGTATGTTTTAACTGGTCTATTTAATTGTCCCTCAACTACGTCAGCTAACTGCCTAGATTGAGATGCACCTACTATGTTGAAATCTGGTGGTTGTACTGCGGCTCCTCCAGCCCCTCCTCCAGCAGATCCTCCTCCAGCGGTACTGGCACTGGCTTTGAATTGCTGTCTAGCAATAGTAGCTACGTTTAAAAGTCCAGAGGCAATTACAGCAACCATAGCAGCAGTCTTAGATATAACTCCACCAGGCTGTTGAGCAAGCACATTATTCGCTGCAACGTAGGTGTCAACAATAGCCATAGCTATGTTGGCAGCTTTCTGCATATAGAACCTTTTCTTTTCTATCTTCTCTTGTTTAACCCTAAGCTTTTCGTCATTAGCAGCGATTTGTCCCTGGATAGAAGCTCTTTCATCTTTAGATAAATTCTCGTTGTCAAGTCTCTTTCTAAGCTCATTGTTTAAAGCAGTTGTTTTGTTTTGCTCAACATCTAACTGTCGCTGGAATTCAGAGTCAATAAAATCAGTAGCGACTTTAATTTGCTCTCCAACAAACCGAGCTCTTTCTGCTTCGTTTAAGTATTCTTGAGACCTAAGTTGTTCTTTTTGTTCTGCTAGTTTTAATTCTGCTTGAGCCCTTAACAAAGTACCTTTTTTAGCTGCTGCTACAAGTTTTTCTTGTAACTCTATTTCGCCTTTAAGATCATCTAAGTTATACTGTCTCTTAGTAAGAATTATACTTCTTTCAATCTCTATAATAGCTTCAGCATCTAACCTTGCTTGCTCCGCTCTAGATCTGCCTAGTAATTTATATTCAGCAACTGTTGCAGCTTCAATTTGAACCTTAACATCAGCCACTGACTGTGCAGAAGCAATAACTTCTTCATCATATTTATTTTGTGCATCTAATTTAGCTTTATCACTAGCTTTTGACTCTAAGAATTCTTTTAGCTTTATTGCTCTCTTCTCTAGATAAGTGTTATGAGCTATTTCTAGCTCTTTTATCGCATTAGCTTTAGTTAGCTCTATCTTTTCCTCTTCGGTAAGTAGATCGGCCTTTAGAGAGTCTTGTCTGTACTTTTCTTCAAGCTTGGCTAAGTCTAAGAATATCTGCTTAAATACCCTGTTAGCGGTCTTTCTACCTTTACCTCCTTCTTTACCTTTAAAGATCTCATCAACCATATCTTCCTTCTTAAGAAGTTCGGTTAATTTCGTAACTGTTTCTTTTGATTGATTTATTGCTTCTGTTTGAGCTTCTTTACCAGCTTCAGCTAATCCTAAGTAACCATCCTCAACATTACCTATTGCTACTTGAAAACCAGCCTTGGCTTGATCCCAAAAGCCAACAAACTCAGAAACGTCTTTAGCTTCTATTTCTGCTTGTTTAGCATACTCATCTTCTATAGTTTTAAGAATAGCCCTGGCTTTGGCTTCTCTAGCCATAGCCTCAATCTTAGCGTCTATAGCTTTAGTAGAAGCTTCAGTGAGTTTACCGTTCTCGTCAAGTACTAAGTTTAAGTCTTCGTACTCTTCATTGGCTTTCTTTATAGCTCTTTGTTTTTCTTCAAGGGAAAGGTTGTTATCATCAACAACATCTTTTAATACTCTTAGGTTTCCAGCCGCAGAAGCATAAGCTTTTTCGGCATCATAAAACCCTTTGTTTAATTTTTGATTGGCCTTACTGGTTCTTTCCATAACAGCAAGTATAGTCTGAAATGCAATAAGAATACCCAATGGGCCCATCATTGCACTAAAAAGAGCTTTAACACCATTTATTAATCCACCAGTGGTAGATATAAGTGTAGTCATCAAAGAACCTAATTGAGAAAGGTTGTTCGCCATACCCTGGATACCGTAATTCGAATCCGATATGGTTCTACCAATCTCTGTTACAGCAGCACCAGCTAAACCTGATTTGTTTACTAGGTTTTTATTCGCATTAGCAGCATTTTCATTTGCCTTAGCAAAATCCCTAACAGCAGCAGTTGCTTTTTTAACGCTCATAGTAACGCCATCAACCTCTAGTTGGCCAGTGGCAGTTACCTTAATTTCTAATACTTCAATGTTTTTAGTCTCTGCCATTAGTTATAATTGTTTCGTTTAATTTTAGCTAAGAGGTCACCCATTGAAGTGGGTGCCTCATATTTCCCTTTTGCTATTGCGATGTCTTCATCTTGAATATCCCAGTCTGAAGAGTTTAGTAAATCTATAATGTTCTTTATCATTTTATTTATTCTGAATAATATTGGAATCTAACTGATGTTATTGTTGTTGCGGATGCTCTAGGATAAAACCTTAACAAAGTAGCTTGAGTAGCTTCACCTCCTCCTATAGATCTTATTGTAACATCCATAAAAACTTCATCTCCGCTATAATCATCACTTGGGCTATAAGCGTCTATAAGGTTTACTACGGCTGGCAATGCATACCAACCTCCATCAGGAGTTACTTTTAACTCAATTATAATCGAACCACTTTGTACATCTATTCCTGACGCTGGTACTGCATTCCAAGTCGATTGACCTTGATATCTCCATTCTATGTTTACAACAGTAGCAGGATCAGCTAGCGCACTACCAGACCAACTAACCGTAGCTGCTTGATCTGCCGCTTGAATATTACCTGATATAACAACTGTTAATGTAGTAGAAGAGTAAGTACCAGCAGTAACTCCAACTCCTACTCCACTAGGTGACACCAATGGCTGAGTAATATTTCCAATACCTGTAAATTCATACCCTGGATCAGCAGTGTAAGTAACAGTGTACTCAAAAGCATCTCCATCTTCTCCTTGTGGTGTGCACACTGAGTTCCCAGTAACTCCATTTCTACTTGCTGGAAAACTTACAGACGTGTTAGCTATAACTTGTTTAGAAGCGTGAGCAACACTATCACTTATAGTTATTGTTGTAGCAATTAACTCTACAGCAGTAGCTTGAATTTGAAATGAGTAAGAGTGGTTACCATCGTTAAAAGCATCTGGGAAGTTACCATCAATAGTTATAAAAATTTGACCTTGATAAAACACTACTCCTACTAAGTAATCTGCCGTTACATTAGTAGCTCCCTCAAACATTTGAACGCTAGTTATCTGAGCGGCAGAAACCCATTCTCCAGAATCGTTATTAGTCAAAAGCATACTTACTGTAGGTATAGTTCCACCACACTCGGTTGTAGAATAAGGTGTATTTCCAGTCTGAAGAGTTGCGTTAACGCCAGTCACGGTAGCTCCTGTGAAGGATAAAGTTCCTCCATCACAAGTAACCGTAGGGGTTTCTAGTGTGGTAAATGTATCTACGGCTCCATAATAGGTTCCTAAAGAACTTATTATGAACGGCCTAAAGCTATGTAGTGTATTTTCAGTTAATCCTGAAATCTCACTTGATTGAAAAGCTCCAGCTGCTGTTCCTGCAACATATACGACATCATTAGAAGCGGTAGGTGTTCCCGATCCTACCATCCAATAGAAACCTTTCTCATAGTAATTAGGCGCTCCTGCGTCTAAAACATTACCGTACATTATGGCGGTAGTGTATCCTGTGTCAGATCCTGAGTTAACGACTACTGGAGGCTCACCAACAGGAGGCGGAGTTTCTGAGGTAGTAAATGTACTTACATCTCCGTAGAAAGTGCCTAAATCACTTGTTATAAATGGCCTAAAGCTGTATAATGTCTCAGGAGTTAGTCCTGTTATTTCATTACTTTCAAAAGCACCAGCATTTAATCCAGAGACAAGTATAACAAAGTTAGAAGCAGTCGGAATACCTGTTCCTTGCATCCAATAAAAACCTTTTTCGTAGTAATTTGGCACTCCTGGATTGGTAACGTTACCGTACATTGTAGCTGTATCGTGTCCGCTATCAGATCCTGTATTAAGAATTACCGGGTTTTCATTTTCAGGAGGTGGAGCATCTAAAGTAGTAAAAGTAATAGTAGTACCTACTGAATCACCTGCACCATTTTCTGCCCAAGCTTTGTATCTATATTGTGTGCTAGGAGTTAATCCTGTTAAACTAAACGTGAAAGCTCCTGTAGCAAAACCTCCAACCAATTCTACGTTATCGTTTCTTGTGGGCTGTAATGATCCCTGTAACCAAAAGAATCCCTTTGTAAAATATGGTGGGTTTCCTAATTGCAAAATATAACCCCTTATTGTAGCTGAGTTAGATGTTATATCTTGAGTTGATTGACTTACTACTTGAGGGTAGCTAAATACATTTTCTTCTGTATAAAATTCAAAAACATCACCTAAAACTACTGGATCAGATCCGTTGTCAGCATAAGCTCTATATGAAAAGAAAGTGTCAGAAGGCAATCCTGTTAAGTTTGAAAGATAGTCGCCGGTGCTTACGCCTGACACAACGCTAACGTTGTCAGCCGATGAAGGAGTTGATTGTCCTTGTACCCAATAAAAACCTTTAGTAATAAGAGCTGGATTACCCACGCTAATTACACTACCATTCATTGTTCCTGAAGTGTTAGTGACATTAGTCGCTGGAGTTGTAATTACTGCTGGAGGCTCTAAAGGAGGTGTGTTGTCTTCTGTGTAGAACTGCTCAACAACACCTAAAGCTATTGGGTCAGAACCATTGTCAGCATAAGCCCTGTATGAATACCAAGTATTAGAAGGTAAGCTTGTTAAGTTTGAGAAATAACTACCAGAACTTACTCCTGGAACAACTCTAACATTATTAGATGCTGAAGGAGTTCCTTGACCTACCATCCAATAAAACCCTCTAGAAGTTACTGCTGGATTACCAACGTTAGTTAAGTTACCATTAATTCTACCTGAATTAAGAGTGACAAAAGTTGGCGGGTTAGTTATTACTGTCGGAGGCTCTAAAGGAAGGGGGGTAGATGTAGTAACCTGCTCATTATCCCCTGTAAACGTTCCTACTGAGTTTTTACCGTAAGCGACATAAGTATATACCGTAGACGGAGAAAGTCCCGCAATCGTGCTTAAAAAGGCTCCTAGACCTGTTCCTGATACTACCATCTTGTTGTCAGACTCAGTTGGAGTTCCTGTTCCTTGTACATAAAAGAATCCTTTTTCAAAGTACGGAGGATATCCAACATCTGTTATTGTCCCATTAGCTATAAAGCTTTCCACGTTTACTCCACTTTCAGGCTGTGTCGTTACAGTACCTAATCTAGGTAATTCTTCAGGATTTAATGGGTAAGTAATAGCGATGTCATTAAGAAGTTCTATCTCAGACTTACCAGTCAACAGATTTGTCTGAATACTGTTAATTAAATACTTCTTATTGTTAATAATGAAGCGATCGGCCAGCTTATATTTTAATAATACCTTCAATGGAAGATAAGCTGTGACTTTCGTCAGTCTATTTCTATAGTCAAATATACCTGAGATATAGTTTCTATAGTATCTATAAAATAAAGTGTCTTGAAATATTGTGTTAGTGTACTCGTTTAACTCAGCCTTAAAGTTGATGTTAAACGAATCCGTTAGTGATTGTGAGTTACTAGGTACATAGTATCCAGTTACATCTGTGTAACTACCAGAACTTGTAACACGAACAGAGTCTTCAGCATTTACTTTTACTGGGTAAAATAATAATGGTTTACCTAAGTATGTAGATCCATTAGCATAGTCGTCACTTGAGTTAAGCTTGTCTACCATCCATCCCCATTGAATAGAGGTTCTTAATGATGTATCTACATCAACAAGCCTTTCCATTTTCATATGTTCAAAAGGAAGTGCTAGCTTGTAAAGGTTGCCGTCATATCTATCTCCACCTGAATACTTTTCTTCCCCCCAATTGTAATTAAATAGTTCTTTATGTTTGTTGGCTTGTAGGTTTTTCACTCCCTGGTAACCAAATTCTAATTGACTGTATAATAATCCAGGATCAACCGTACTTTTGTTTATATCAACATACTCGCTAATATCAAACTCCCCGCCAAATAAATAATACTCATCTAGAGGCTTAACAATAATAACACCCTCTTCTTCATAAGCTGTTAAGTTGAACATCTTAAATAAGCCCGATAAAAAGTCTATTACTTTGATCTCAGGCATCTGCGCTTGTACTTCAAAGCTAAAATCAGAAGACATAGCAAAGGTTCCTATAGCAAAATTCTCCTCTATTGTAGGGTAATAGTAGTGTACCCTGGACATATTAACGTTTCCATCCACAGTAATAACGTTTTCAGACTCCAAATGAAGTGTATAAGAGCCATTTCCTAGGGCTCCTATGTTGAAAATGTATTGAGTTTGTCCTGTAATTGGGCCTGAATCAAATATACTTTGTCCGTTTTGCTGCACAGAAAATGAGAATTCATTTGCAGCTAGTGTATTTAAAGTTATTTCTGTTGAATAATACTGTGCTCCAAACTGAAAAACGTCATAAATAGCAAATACAGAGCCATTAAACTGCGCTCCTTCCCACTGAATATTAGGTAAAGTATCAATAGTATCCTTTAAAGTGCCCTCTACATTATCAAAAACAGTCCCAGCTTTTCTGTGAAGCCACATATATAGGTCGTGAAACTTCTCATTTCCTGTATTAAAGAAGTCGTCTGAGAATTTTATGTCAGAAGGGAAGCCGTTTGCAACATTATATTTCTTTTCTATAGCTTTTATTAAAACATAAAGCCTAATAGCTGGCTTCATTTGATACCATTCGACTCCGTGAGCTACAGTTCCGTGGGTAGATAAATTACCTTTACCAGCAATACTTTCTCCTGAGTCATAGTAAAGTCTTTGCTGCGCGCTTATTAAAGGCACTTTGATTGCTTCTGGATAAGAAACACTATCTATAGTAAAATCCTTACCATCTTGTAGGTATTCTAAAGTAGTGCTTAGATTGTATGTAGTATTAAAGAACCTTAACCAGTCAAGGCCATCCATTCTATCTTCTCCGACTAAGTCTTTTAAGTTTACAATGTTTCCGTAGAATGTAATTCTGTAAGATGCAGGCTTGTTGTCTGTTAAGTCAACGCCTTCAAGCTTAAGCTTTCCATTCCTAAAGTCAACTCCATTAAGTTTAATAAGAGAATCTACTTTTTTCCTAGCATCAAAGCCATTATCTATAGCTGAGTTGTAGTAGTGTTTAAATATTTTATTATTATTTCTTGAGGCTGGTACAGTAAAAGATCGGCTGAAATCCCCAAAGATTTTGCCGATGTCTTTTGCGTTTTGTATAGTTTGAGTAATGTCAATTGACTCATCTTCGTACAGATCTACCCTTTGGCCTTGTATGTATAATTGTATTATCTGCATCTACCTAATATTGTTTATTTTGTCAAAAGCATATTCAAATTCTATAGAGTAATTCATAAGCTTGTCGTTCACACTAGTTAAGTACTTTAAACTATTAGAGGTTATGTTAACAGGCGTAATGACTCCTCCTTGAGTTGCCCACACCTGTTCAGAAAGGTATAATTGAGCTAAAACTTCTCCGTGGTCTTCACTAACATAACCAGTATTAGCCGATACACTTTCGCTACCTGTGATGGATAATGTTGATTTTGAATGTACATTAGTGTTGTAAGCGCCAGTTCCTGAAATTATAGCTCGCTTAAACGTATCCCTGGATGCATTTAATGTTTTTGACGACTTCTTAAATAACCAAAGGTCTTGTAAAGCGCCAAATTTATTGACAAAAGTCAGTTTAATAGGGTCAAATCTAGTTTCACAAATCCTAATTATAGGCAATGTAGATCCATTTATAGTTAAATGAGTAGCATCTGAACCGTAATATAAATACTCTATAGCGTTAGTGTTCTCAATAGGAACATAACCGGTTGATCCCTGGGGAGCATAAACCTTAGTATTGGATATAAGAGGAACTCCAGAAGGTATTTCGTAGTTGCTTCCCTGCGTAAACTCAGTGTATCCGTCAAATCCTGCGTGATCTGTAGTGTAATTTAAGCCTATTTGCAAGTCATTCTCGTCAAAAAACCTAAGTAAAGTAGATATAGTTGCTGTTTGACTTACATAGGTACCATCATAAGTGATGTCTAAATAGTCAGCAGCTAGTTCGCTTATCTCAAAGAAAACACTTCCAGTATTAGTTGTGTCATTAGTTAGAGTATATTTAAGACTTCCATTCACGGTAAGCGCAAGCACAGCATAAGAAGATCCTACCTCACTTGCTGAGATATAATAAGGTGTTCTAAGTAGAATATTTGTCATTTTGTTTTATCTATTTGTTCTTTAACGTGTAATTTAATGTCTTCTGCGTAGGCGTCCAGGACATCTTTACTGAATTCTTGGTATATATTAGAGAAAACAAATCCTCCTATTCCACTTCCCTGATATGAGAATCTTTCAATTGTTCCTTTTTCAGCTATAACTCTTGATATGGCGAAAGCAGACTTCTTCATCTGATACTCCTTGCTGCCCCTTATCTTCTTAGTTGGCCTTGGTCTTACCTTTTTTGCCTTCATCCATTCTAAGATAGAGCTTACAAGTGGGCCCTTACCATTCCCACGACCATCATCAATGTAATTAAACGACTCATTGGCAAGTATATTAAGTCTAGTAGGAAAAGCCTTGTAAGAAATACTGTCGGCAGTATCCCCTGAAGCATAGGTTTTATCTATCTTCAACTGGGCCTTGTACTTCATTTCAAGAAGCTTGCCGTATTTCTCTAACTCAACCTTTAGATTACGATACTTCACTAGCAGATATTTATATCATTAGGCATACTAATACTTAGGTTTACTCCCCAACCAGCCAATTCATTCTCAAATCTATCCTTAAATGGCTCTGCTTGTGGGTTGCTTAACAACTGTAACCTGTCAGAAAACATATCTCCCCTTCTTAGTTGCTGAACTACATCATTTACTACCTGCAATTGAGTATTGTAAACGTCCTGGAGATTATCATTTCCATAGAAATTATCATCGTCATAAGGAAGCTTATTATAATTTACAATGTCTAAGCACATCATTTGAATAGTAAAGTTAATTACTGGCCCATCAAACGTGGCGTTAGTGATGTTTAAGTGAGTTAAAGGAAAGATAGTAGTCTTATTAAGATCAACCTCTGTAATGTCCCCGAATGTTACCGAGAAGACATTAGGGTTAGATCTTAACCTGTCCTTTATTTTGTCTAGTACTTCGTATACTTGAGTCATTACTTATTATAAGATTGTTTAATTAATTTAGATTCTACTTCATTCTTGTCTTTCTCAAACGTCAGCCAGGTTAAGCACTGATGTAATGGTATTTTGGTGATGCTATCAATTCTTGCGACATCTCCTCCAGTGAGTCCATAGATAGATTGATACCAACCCCACTTTTTCCCAAATCCCGCTTCAGCTGTGAATTCATCGCCGCCTCCTCCACTAAAGAGCTCATCGTATATCTTGATAATTTGATCCCTAAACGATAAAAAAAAACCAGGGCTCCCAGGGCAACAGGCACTGGGGAGTCCTTAAGTGTATCTGCCCACTTATCAGATCCCTCATAAGGCTCTATGCCGTAGAATTGTTTGTTGCCTGATATAATAGGCCTGTACAATACAGCCATTGCTTTATGCATAGTAGACCAATCAGTAATATACTTCTCTAAATCTATATACTCACCAAAGCTGATCTTATCCAGATTAGGTATCATACCAAACTCTACAGTTACACCATCAGAGCCAGTCATCTCAAACCTCTTTACTAAATCATTCTTCTGCTCAAACACACTTGATAAGCGTTTCAAGACGCTTTCAAACATACTTACCGGTAAATCATAACTGTCCTTTAAACTCAATCCACAAAAGATTTCTAATGCTTTTAAGTTCAGGAACTCATTATCATCCTCCTCAACATTCTTCTGCACCGCTAAGTATCTCTGGTATTGATCCAGGGTAATAGCTGATAGATCTTTAGGCAACTTAATCTGTAAGGTAGTCGACATAAACTTGTTTTATTATATTATGATAACTGCAAAACACCTTTTTTGTACCACTATAGATAAATCTTATAGTAAGTAAAACAACTATAAATAAAAAGTATTAACAATTAGCTTAAATCATACAACAAAAAGTGCATTATTGAGTTATCTTAATGTAGCAGAAGGAGATCTGTTTAAACTCCCAAACTTTAGATAGCAACATCTATTGGATCGAATAGCCTAAGTCTGCTTAGTAATTGCGATGCCTATTCTTTAATGTCTTTTGTAGCACCCAGCATCATTCAAACTAACCAGCAAACGCCTAACCATACCTTCGGCAAGTAATCCTAAAGACATCAGGGGGTGCAAAATCTATCAAACATAATAGCTTGGCTTGGCTCTTGAAGCCAGCCAGCAAAACCATTCATAAAATTATTTCTCAAATCACATAATCGATTCTGATTTAAAAGATATTTGACTATGGGTTGAATTCATTGAATTGGGGTAATCCCCCCGGGCAAATTACGATTTACGTCAATACTCTGTAGCCCTCGAACCATAGCTTATTAGCCCTGTATTAGACCATTTAAGAGACTCTGCTGTGAAACTGGATGTTGAGTATGAATGAAAAGAGATTGAGCTTTATATCGCTTTATAAGAGGTGGCTAAATTCCCAACCTATCTCCCTACTGATTTACAACCAGCTACAAAAAAAGCCCAGCATAAAACCAGGGTATAAACTACTTGAATATAGGGTATAAAAAAAGGGCCTTATATAGGCCCCTTATATGGTGTTAATTTGGTACTGTTTAGAAATATCTTAGGGCCTCGTTAAGGGCTTCTATATTAGTAACTGTTTCCTTCTGATCGGGCTGGGTTTCTGTTATGGTGGCCCCGCTTTCATCTTTATATGTGGTGGTACCATCTGCCCAATTTATTTTAATATCATAGGGCTTTGGATCGGGTGCAATATAGTCGGCTATCTGATCCACTGCTAAGGGGCTAAGGGTTTGACTTATTAGCATTATAGCCAGCTGTTTCTTCTGGTATTCTTCCAAGTGATTAATGGTGTGAACCATATTTGTAAATACAGTCTTACTACTTAAAGCCTCGGTGTATTCTTCATCTCCATCAGCATAACCGCACGCCTCGGCATCTATAACATTATGAAAGTTTGAGACATAAAACATATACCTATACATCCACTGCAACTCTCTTTTCAATTCCTTTATTTGCTTTTTCTTTTTCATAATTGGTACTTTAAATTGTTAATGATTAGGTTAATGGTATCCTGGTTTAATAAGGGTAATATCTCCCTGGAATAGTCAACCGCATAAATACTATCTATTGTAAATTCTGAGGGCTCAGGTTCGTTGTAATAGTCACCTGAATGGCCTTTTGTTTCTGTCAAATAGATATCGCAATCAATATTGCCCAGGGTTGTACTGTGGTGGTGGTGCTCAATCATAATATATTCTTTAGTTTGTTTATTTCGGTTACAAAGCCGCGGCCGTTATAGTGGTGGTATCTCCAGCGCTCCGGTTTATTGCTCAGGATATATTCACCCCAAAAATTTATAATTATATACTTTTTTTTACTGTTGGCTATCTTATAACGGTCTTTAATTGAAAGCCTGCTTATTAGCTTATATTCCATCTTTATTGGCTTTAATGGCCTGGACGTTTCTGTCCTGGCCTGGGTTAAACTTTGTGTAGGCTTCTCCAAACTGGGTAAACAATACACTCAATACCTTAACGGCTTCTTTTTTATGTCTCTTTTTCTGTTTAGATGTCATATTTTATTTATTAAATTAATTCTAATTTGTTTAGTAATTCTTTTGTCTTATATTCTACAATATATTCTAAGTGCTTTCCAATTAAGGTATTTATAAGAATGCGCTTAAATTCGTTTTTGTCGCACATTATTTTTTTGAATTCCTTAGCTCTAAAGGGATTGGGTTGTATTATATCAAAGAAAGAACCTCCATTGTATTTATTTTGTAATAAGTCAAGGTCTTGAATAAATGAGTTGACTATTTCTGTAAGTTCGTTCTTTGCTTTTTCTTCTATAGCGTTTTGCACTTGGTTTAAATCTTTCATATGTTATTTATTTAAGTAAATTAAAAAGGTAGATTAGTATTTATTACAAATCCTGAAGTATCTTTTTTGGCTTTGCCCTTGGCTTTAAGGCCCAGGCAAACCCCTTTATTGTAAAGCATTACAAGGTCTGATGCGTCACCGTCAACAACTGGAGCACCGCCAAATTTATCGGGAAGCGGGCCATTAAATACAGCGGCCACGTTCACACCCTGGGCCAATAATTCTAAACAATCTTTGTGATTTGTTTCTGATCGGCTAAAGGTCACAGTATAGTTTGGATGGTCTTTATATCTAAGGGCTTTTGTAGGCAATTTAGTGTAATCATAAAATTTAGCAAAATCTGCCAGGGTTGAAATATCCAGCATTGCATATTTATTCAACATATAAATAAAGTCGAGATCAGACGTGCCATTTAACCTAAAGGCTATTTGGTAGCCTCCTTTTTTAGCTTTGTTATATTCCTTCAGGATCTGAAAAGATAGATCCAATACAAAGCCTTTTTTATCCGAAACAAAGTATTCCGTTTTTCTTAGCCTGGCCTGGTGTACGTTTGAGAACGCACCGCGGCCCGCACTTACTAGACAGCCAAAAATGCAACCAGTTGACGCCCCTGCGCAAAGGTTTACGCCCTTACTGTTTTGGGTGTGCGGTATTAAGTATAAAATAAAGGTCTTTAGGCTGTTTTTAGCTGTTTTGGCGTTTGTGGCCCCTGGAGAAAGTAATTTTGTATTTTTCATTTTATTATATATTAAAAGGTTAGACTGTCGAAAGCCGCGCACAAAAGCACAAAGCTGTAAATTATTATTCCCGCTATGATATAAAGCGAAGCAAAAAATGCAATATTCTTAATGTCTTTTTTCATCTTGTTGTATTAAAAGATAGTTGTTAATGAATAAACCACAAAAGGCGTACATAAGCAATAAATAGAGAAAAGCTTGTATGAGATCTTCAGATTGTACAAAAACAGCGAATAAATAAAAGGCAAGAAAAGCGCCTATAGCTGATTGAATAGATAAAATGCGGTAAAAATTTGTCATAGTTTCTAAGTTTTTGATTGTTTCTTGAAGCGAATATACGGCCCTTTTTCGAAAATACAAGATAGAACGTAAATTTTAACATAACATTAACATTTTGGCTCCTGGTGGGTAAATTACCTTTGTCACTATATGAACGTGCGTGTACGGGCACGCCCGTGATACCGATAATATTTTACATATGCAAATTTTTACTATATTTTTTATTGATCGCATTGCATCTGTCGATAGTCGCATAAAAATGCGTGTATTATCCGAAAAATGGCCTTTTTTGGGGGTCTACTATGTTTAAAAGCAAAAAAACAGGGTATATTTTTGACCTACTATGTTTAAAAGCAAAAAACGCAGCAGATACACTATGACCTACTGCGTTTAAAAGAAAAAAATTACACTCCACCTCTCTACCCTACTATGTTTAAAAAAAAACGCACCACATATGATATAGGGGGGTGACAGGGGGGATTTTATCTTACCACATATTTTCCTGAGTTAACACCCTGAACTAAATACTGCAATCCGTAACGTGCCGCATCAATGTAATGATTGAATTTGTCTATTGGACGTTCTCCTTTCTCAGCCCACACATAGTTGTTAAGCTCTCTTACAATTCCATTGCTACCACGGTCTACAATGATCTCATAGTCTTGCATAAGGGCTATACCACTAAGTATACTACCTTTTTTCTTTATAGTAGGCTTTATGTTTAATCCTGTAGCTTTGAGCTCCTGGATCAAACGAGGCTCGCTGTTATCTGATATGATTAGATCTAGTCCACACTCCATTTTGTTCCTGTGGGCTATTTCAGAAGTACTCAGGCCAGTTTTACCATATATTTCCTTTACATACATTTTCCTGAGCTCTTTATCTACTGAAATTTTTATTAAAACCGAGGGATCCACCGAAAATCCAAAATCCTGTGCATAGCAAGTGGTTTCTGTTTGGATATAATCTCCAACCCTCCAGTTTCTAATTATTGTACCTTCTGCTTTAGCTAACCATCCACCAAGTATTTGATGCATATACTTGTCTGGTCTTCTTCTCTTCATCTCATCAATCTGAGATATAAAGGACTTAGAAAGGTTCTTCTTATTATCTCTATAGTCCGTGTGAATGAATGTTACATCTCCCTGGACACCATTAAATCCTTCAGGAATACCATCGGTTTCAAAGAACCGCTGGTATATCCAATGCTCCTTTGTAGTTGGGTTAAGGATCAATACACATCTGTTCTGCTTTTCCTGGGATCTAACAGAAAAATCAATCTTATCAAAGACAGACTCATCTACAAGCTCTTCTGCTTCGTCCAAGACAAACGTTGTAACGCCATTTAAAGACTTCAGGGCAGCCGTTTGGTTACCTGAAGATGTTCTTATACCTTTAAAGATTATTGAGCTCCCTGTAGTCAGATTTATTATCTCATCCTTGGTAATCCTAAACTCATCTGAAGCTCCCATTATTTCTATCTTCTCTATAAATTCAGGAATAATAGAAGTGTTAGCAGATATCATAGTATACCTGGAGAACAGTATCTTATGACCAGTCTCATAGGTTAACAGCAACAAAAAGACTGTAGCACCAAATGACTTACCTGATCCACGTCCTCCTGTAATTACAAAATACCTACTAGGATCCTTCCATAGCGGTATGTACTTATCATTTATCTTAACCTCTGTCCTCATCGTCTATCTGTTGATCTGTAATGTCAATGGTATCTTCTATTTGTTTAGTCTGCTCTGTTGAAGCAAAGAAATTGATCACTGGAGCATTACTCTTCTGTGTATCATTCTCCTTCTTCTTTTCAATAGGCTTACCGTATCCATACTGAAAAAGTAGGTTCATATGAGCAAAGGAATCTTTAGCTTGCTCTGCTAGTGTCTCCCAGGCCTCTGCTTCAGATCCAAAGACCTTCTTCATAGCGTTAACAGCATAGGTAGATATCAAATCCTTCTTAGCTTGATTAAGTTTAGCAGGCGTGGTTGAAGCCAGCCTGCTCTTTATTACCTTACTACTTGGTTGATTCTTACCATTAGTCTTCCTAGCGTCTGTAGGCTTGACATTGGCATTATTCTTTTCTTTTCTTGGCATCTTTATTTTTATTAAATATTGTCTCGTAGGTATTCCATATACCCTGGTAGATATCAGCGTACTTATAAAGATGTGTAATCTCAAAATGCTGGTGACCTATATCAATATGCACATTAAAACCACCATCCACTACAACAGGATATACCCTATAACTATTGTTAAGACACCATAACTGAGCTTCATAATTACAGCTACTAATTACTGGCTTTGGCGGTTTCTTTTTGTTATACCCCATTACAATATTGCACCTTTCATCTCTTTAATGTAAACTGGTTTCTCTACCTCTGCTAAGTTTATTAATTTAACTAAGGCTTCTACTCTTTCTATCAACAAAGGTCTCTTATGACTTTCAACTGAGTTTATTAAGTTAACTAGAAAATCATTTTTTGTTTTCAAGTTTAGCATTTCTAGCTTTAGCGCAACAATAGTATCTGCGTGCTTATCATTAACATCTATGCCATTATCTTTAAAGCTCTTGAAGTTATCATAAGCCTTTTTAATAGTCTTCTCAAACTTATATGCGTGTGGAAACACATTGTTTATATTGTGGATAGCACTGGCGTGGTCTCTGCCAACAAAATCCCCCATAAAAGATAGTGGAAGGGCAGTGTACTCTTTAGCAAGCTTAAAGTACAAAGACCTGGCGTAAACATATTCTCTCTTCCTGGTATTCCTGGTAACATTTAATCCTGTCTGTGACTCAATGTAGTTTACTATCTCATTTAATTCTTCTCTAATCATCTGTTTCAAAATCAATGGTTATTTTATCTTTTAAATCTGTTCCTGAAGTATGGTTAAGTGTTAACCAAAACCTGGCATTATCTATTGCTTTATTAATTCCGGCGCAAGCCTCAAAAAAATCACGCTCTTCATAATCTTTTAATAAATCTCTAAGTTCTTCAATAGTCATTCCATTTTCTAGATCATAGATTGACATTTTGTAAAACTGATCCTTAATGTCTTTGAAGGAATCGCTCATAATATTCTTTTGTTTGTTTGTATTTATATCCCTGGTAGATTCCACCATTCCACATCCTTACAAGCTCCTCCTGGTTAGGAAACCTGCAATGCTTCTTTAGGAATACTTCTTTGCCGTAACAGAGGTATAGCTTAAAGACTTCCTCAGAGGCTTTCTCAGAGAACATATCTTCGTGCTGATATTCTGTGTCATAAATTCTATTAACGTCTCTTATAACGCTCTCCTGGATCTGTAGGATCCCATAAGAGCTTCCATTGTCTCCAATAGCTAAAGGATTGTTATCAGACTCTATTTGCTTTAAAGTTGCCATTATAGTAGTTAAACTACTCAGGAATATAATTACTGTTTTCATATTTAAAGTGTTCCGTGTATTACATAATTGCGTACAGAATGCTTAGGATCATTCTCCAGAAAGAAATACTTATAGTTATCTATAGCTTGCTCAATCTTTCTGTAACCTTCATTAATAAAGTTAGCACTGCATTCATAAATAGCTATGTCTTTTGTCTCCTTATCAACAACCAGAAAGATAAACTCATCACAGTCGAACAGATCTAGGTAAAGGGATGCCTGAAGATCATACGAAAAATTCTTAGCACTGTACCTAAATTTATCTATGTTCATTGTTGTCTTAAGATCAATAATAGTACTGCCTTTTCTAGCATCTGATTTACCACGGACAGCTATACCATCTATCATTTTAATTGCTGGCTCTTCAAATACACATCCATCCAGAAGTCTTGCAGCTGCATCAGAATCTTTAACAGCTTTAGAGATCCAGTAGGCATTGTCCATTTCAGACTGAGTGTAAACCATTTCTGTTCCAAGTTCCTTAACAGCATCTTTAAACAGCTTACTAGCTTTAGTGGCTTTAACTACTTCCAGGTCATTTAACCTATGGGGTTCTAGTACCGCAAGATGCACCAACCTCCCATCACGGAGAGGTTGAGCATTGCTACTAAAATAGAGTGACTTCTGATATGCCTTTGGACTATCAATCAATTTCTTGAAAGATGAGCTACTTAAAGCGTGCTTGCCTAAGTGGCCATAGTAGAAGGAGTCAGCCTCCATCTTTTTTAAGATGTCAGCTTCTTCCCATTCTTCTCCATTTAATAAAGTTATCATATTATCCTTTTAATGATTTGTATAAAACAAATATAGTGAATAAAATGTCAATAACACAAATATAATTAAGTTAAATATTAGTAAAATGGCTAATCGCTTTATTTGGTTAAATAACAACCCTTCTTAACCCCAGTAAAACCAGTAGATTAAGAATTAGTAAAGTGGCTAAACCGCTCCATTATATATGACAGCAAAAGAGAGGCTATTGCCTCTCCTTATAATTGTAGTTGTATGGACTTACTACACCATCATCGTCCTTATGGTTGTAAGGATTAAATTCTTCAGCCTCCTTATTCCTTAGTTCTCTAACAAAAGCTATTTCTCTTTCTATGTAGTCTTTAGCTTTATAGAGATCCTGGAGCTCATCATCTTTTTTTCCTGCCCTGGCGATGTACTTAACGACATTTCCGCGGTTAAATCCTAGTTTGTAATGCTGGCAGAAATCTATTACATCGTAGTCCCCTGTAGCTTCGTAGTGAATTGCGTTACCTCTCATATTAATCTATCTTTAAAAAATCAGACTCTGCGTGTTGTTGAAACCATTCTCTGTTCTCCTGGTACTTATCTATAACAGAATCAATTAAAATCAATTCATCTATAGATGATCCCTTTATCTTATCTACAATACCCTCAATCTTATTAATGATATTAGTCACCATCTCAGGGTCAGTAGAATAAATAATATCAAACTCTTTCCTAACGACACTTTCAAGCATAGTATCAAGTTTGTTTATTTGGTTCTTAATGTCCAACCTAAATTGTTTAGTCAATCTTAGTTGTTCGTTTGATTCCAGCAACAGCTGGGAAATCAAAACCATCTTCAAGTAATTCAGTTGTGTTTCGTTCATAATAATTTATCTGATTTATTTGTGTTAATATAAGTTACTTCTTTTGGTATCCTAGATCTATTGCCAAATTGAGTTGTAGCAGGGTTTAAATAGTTTACCTCCCAATTACATTCTAACTTTAATAAGTTAAAACAGAACACACCTTCTGGTGTAGAGTTTATATATATAGGAGTATCTAAATGTTTCTCCACTTCCTTAAGCATAGCATCATACTTCTTCTTCTCCAGGAGTAAGTCATCATAATGTTTCTTTCTACACTTAAGCTCTATCCTATGCCCTGTTGCAGGTGAGTAACAATCCCACCTGCTTAAAGGGTTATTTGATTTAACTAGATCAGAATATATATTATCCTTTAGCCAATTAAATAAGTCTACTTCTTTCCAGTCTTTAGTTATACTCATTAACTATCTTTCTTAAAGCATCATAAGTTGATCTAAAACAAGAGCCACAAGATGTAGGCACTTTATTTGCAGCAAATATCCTGTTATATATTTTAAGCATCTTAAGCTGTGTAATTTGAGATATCTGATTCCTACCAGAATACATCTCATTAACAAGGTAGTTGTATTCGTCCTCAGTTAGACACTGTGGTTTGCTTCTGGGAAATAATTTATTAAGCTTTTCCTTACGCTCTGTACACCCACAATCCTCTCCAGCTAAAAACTTTACAGCCGCTTTGATTCCAGTTGCCTCAGTGATGCTTTCAATAACATCTCCTAATCCTGATGTGTCTGCTTCCCTGGAAGCAACCCATTCTTTGTACTCTTTGGTTCTCTTATCGAGTCCCTGATAATAATTCTCGTCTTTCATAATGGTTATTTTAATAAGTGATAATCTCCGTTTATATAGTCTTCATAGTCTTCGCCAAACTTGGCTTTTAACTTTGCTCTATAGTTTTTAATTGAATTAAAGATACTCGTTAAACTTATTCCTGATCCGCCTGATATATCTCTTAACGAATAATTAGTCTTAAAATATATTGACGATAATATGATATCATATCTTAACCAGGTTCCCATTTCTTTTGCAATTTGCTCCGTTAAGTAAACGAATGCTTCGTCTTCTTCAAAGTCTACGTCTTCAGACATAAACTCATCAGAAAGTTCTTTACCATCAGTTTCAAAGTACTCAAAGAATTCGTACTTGTTTTTTGCTTTCTTAAAGTCAATGAACATATTTCTTAATGTAACAAACACAAAGAAGCGGTTGACTTCTTCGTCATTGTACATAATCTTTTTCTTGTCCTGAACAAGTCTATGCATTCTTAAATACATTGACTGGACAATGTCTTGTGCTGTTGGTACATCACATCCCATATTGACTACCATCTTGATCCACATATCGTGATTCTCAGCAAGCTTTTCTAGCATATTTACTCATAGTTTAGAATTAGTATTATGCTGTCTTTATCCCCATAAAACTTTTCTAAATTCTGTATCGATACTATATTTTGATCTTGTTCGTATACTACTCCTTCCAAGGCATCTAGAAATGCCTTGTTAAGATTATCCTGTAAATCAGGTTTAGTGTGTTTGTATACCTTGCCCACTCTATTCTTCTTTGGCATTGACTTCAGGTACTCGTATTGATAACTTAATTTCTCTACAAATATATTAGTCCCTGCTGGTATCATAACAAACTCCGCTGGAAGCTGTTCTTTAACTAAAGCAATAACATTGTCCTGGTACTCAATAATCTTCTTAGGTTTATAGGTTCTACCCGTCCTGGTAAACCTCATCGATTGATGTGGTACTGGTCTAATGTTAATCTCTAGTTCTAATCTCATCTAAAAAAAATCAAAGTCACATCCTATTACAGATGGTATTCCATACTGGTTAACTTTAAAGCTAAATTGCTCAAACGGGAAGTTTCTACTTCTCCTGCATTTAACTGTTACTTCTGACTCCTGGAGCAGCTCTAGCTGTATTACAGTTTCCGATTTTTTCTCAAGGAAACTACCAAGGTGGCCTGTTGCTTTGGATGCATCACTGTGGTTACTGTGTATTATACATATAACTGTACAGTTAAGATCCTGAGTCCATCTCATTATACGCTGTACAATTAAGTTGGTTTGCTCAATATCGTTGACGTCTGAGACGAGATCGGCAATTCCGTCCAATACAACCAATCCCACTCCCTCTCCTTCATTCTTATCATATAAACAATATTCTATAAAATCAATTCTATCCTTGTAAGATAAAGTTCTAAGACCATAAGTATTGTAACACTCATTAGTCATTTTCGTCATATCTAACACTCTACGGAAGACACGCTGGGCGTGAAACTTGCCCTGCTCTGTATCGAAATGATAGAGACATCTACCTTCTCTGTGTCCCTTGATCTTTCCTGTAACACCTTCTACTGAGTCTGCAAGGTAAGCTGCACTCAATAAGCTTGTGAAAAAGGTCTTCATCGATTTAGGTGGCGCCTGAACCATTATTAGATTTCCGTAAGTTGCTATCGGAGTTGGGTAAACCTTCGCTCCTATTTTATGTTCACCAAAGCTTAAACACACTGGTGGATGATCTATTTCTTCGTTAGGATCAATAAAGAGATCTTCTTCCAAAGCCTCCATCATTAATCTTGTTGTTGTCCTTTTATCCCTTTCTTCTATTTCTTGTGCCGTCATATGCTGTTTCGATTAGCTTATTAATTGATTAGGGGCGTAATTAAACGCCCCCTATCAATGCAACTTAAAATGGTAAATCATCTGCCGAAGCAGCTTGAACAGCTTTTGCTGGAGCCTGTCCTTGCTCTTCTTTCTCAGCTAATACAATATTTCCGTTTGTCCAGAAAACCTTTCCGTTACCTAAATATTTTTTAGCTTCTTTAGCTTCTCTCTGCTCTTTAGTTTGAGCATCAAACATAGAAACATTGTTTCCGTACATAGTCTCATCGTTTACAGAAAGTGTAACTGGGTAGTATTTTCCTTTCTTTCCAACTATTACTTTACTCTTGTCAATTGCATCTAAGTTAATAGATAAGTTAATTAATCCTGCCATTTGTTATTTATTTAAAGTTAATTTTTGTTCTACTTCTTTTGATAATCTGTATTTAGCTTTTACCTGGTCAAGTGAGTAACCCTCAGATAACGCCTTAGCCACTTTACTAAATTCAGGAGTTCCTTCGTTTAAATATGGTAAGTTACTTTTAGCCGCTGGAGCTTTACCGTGGGTATTACTCGCATCACTATCTTGCGTGTCGTCAATCAAAAATAATCCATTCAAGGAGTACTTCCGAGCATACGAGCTAGAGGATCCAAAAGACTGTGAAATATCCATACCTTTACGGTTAGGGTCTATTCCAGCCTGAGCTTTTGCCTCTACTGTTCCTTCAGGAGAATGCAAGATTGCTCTTGCTTCTACAAATACTAATCCAGCTACTTCTTTAATCTCATCCGTAATAGTAAGAGATAAGTCATACTTTTTTAGTAATGGTTTAACAGCTTCCAAGATATCTTCTTGGTTCCTGTACTTGTACTTGCCAAAAGCGTTGTACTGATTCTTTGGTGCCTTCAATTCTGTTTGAATTGCGATTACCCTTTCGTGAAATGTTAACGTTTGTTTCGCCATAATAATAATTAATTTGTGTAAATATAGTTAATAAATATGTAATAAAAAAATTTAT
>OCOY01000041.1_pt1 | contig 33821 bp, 34 predicted proteins | sample 1494131 | NCBI WGS metagenome assembly OCOY01 (sample SAMEA3275523, study PRJEB22092) | marine metagenome | biome: ENVO:00000039; feature: ENVO:00002042; material: ENVO:00002010 | collected 2014-06-21T17:05:00+00 | depth 1 m | reverse complement strand
TTTGGTTATTATTTTGTAGTGCTGGCGGTAAAAAATCCAGTGGTGTACGAATAGATTGAACTGCATTTAGTTCTGAGGAAGGGGGGGACGGCAAATCGGCTGATGACTTCTGAGGCATCGCTTGTGCAAAAGCCGGTTGCTGTACGGTTAATCCGCACAGTGGTAGTAAAACTATCGTCAGTAGTAAAACCCAATGTTTGCGCGAGTACAATAATACGATAAATATAACGGGTAATAATAAATACGGACCGAGTTCGTACCAATCATCACCTTGCAAGGTATTAAGTTTAGTCGCGTCGGCTAACAAGGTGTCAGCCACTTGCATAATGATTTTAATATCTTGTTCATCTGCGGTTATCGGCGTAAACGCTCCATTAGTGATTCCAGCTAAGGTTTGTAAACTCGCGTTGTCGAGGCGTGGAATGACAATCGCGCCAGAACTATCTTTGAGTAACTGGCCATTAGTCAGCTTAATCGGTGCGCCATCTGGTGTGCCTACGGATAATATAGATACTCGATGTGGCATACTTTGCAGTAAGGAGGTTAATCCAGGCATTTGATCATAATCGACGCCATCAGTAAACCAAATTATATCCCCGTTTAAATAACCGGCTTGCTCTAGCATCAATGCGGCTTTTTCTAAAGCCAATTCAGGTTCACTGCCAAATTCAGGCATGATCTCAGGTCGTAAACCAGGGATCAGCGCATTAAGATTAGTACCGTCCGTCGTAATTGGGCTGATGACAAATGCATCACCGGCATAGGCGATTAAACCGATTTCTCCGCCATTATTAGCATTAATTAAATCAATGGCTTTGTAACTCATGCGTGATAATCGATCCGGAGCAATATCCGTTGCACGCATGGATAAACTCATATCCATTACTATGACCTTGGCTTGAGCAATATCATAAACAGGTTTAGGGATCTTTTGCGTCGTAGGACCGGCCATAGCAACAATCGCTAATACTGCGCCAAGCAACAGCGGCCATAACCGCTGCGTTGATTGAGTTTGCGAGCCACCTTGGGTTAAATAATTATAAAGCACATCATTAATCATATTGGTAACTTGATTTTGACGATGTTTGATACTGCGTATTAACCCATAAATAACAGCGGCAGGAATGAGCGCCCATAGCCACTGGGGACGCAGAAAATGCAACTGCATAGCGTGTTGCGTAATTTGATTGACGAGCATTTCAAGCCATTCCATTTACACCTCCACACGCCAGTTAAATTGACGATTTGCCCAATTTAGTAAGGTTAACAATCCACTAGCACATAGTGCCACTAGCAACGCCCAATAAAACATTGCGTGTTGTGGGCGCAATGTTTGTTGATTATCTTCTACAGGTTCAATTTTATCTAAAATACGGTAAATCTGTTGCAGCTCATCGGTATCACGGGCACGAAAATATTGTCCCCCTGTATCTTTAGCAAGTCGAGTTAATAATGATTCATCTAAATCCGCAGACGGATTAACTTGGCGCTGACCAAATAAGCTATTTACGACCATCGAATCTGCACCTACTCCAATCGGGTAGATTTTTATTTGTTGATCAACTGCTAACGTCAGGGCTTGGTCAGGTGTAATATTACCTGCCGTATTTTGTCCATCAGTCAACAAAATCAGAACTTTGTTGACGTTGGGTTTATCTGTAAAACGTTTCGCTGCTAAGCCGATTGCATCGCCGATAGCGGTTGAATCACCTACTAATCCAATCACAGTCTCTGATAACAGTTGTTCTACAGTGGTGCGGTCAAAGGTTAACGGAGCTTGTAAATACGCGGTGTCAGCAAATAATATTAAGCCAATACGATCCCCGATCCGGCGTTGAATAAAATCACCTAAGACCGTTTTGACCATGACTAAACGATCGACTTCTTGACCATTCACGACCATGTCTTTGGTTTGCATTGAACCGGATAAATCAACGGCGACCATTAAATCGCGTCCTTCATTAGGGATTGAGATAGGCTCTCCGTAGTAAACGGGCCGGGTAACACTAATAACAAACGCACTCCATGCAATGACCAATAAAATACTGCGCACCGGGGAGCGTCGTTTAGTCTGTGACGCAGCTTGAGTAAGCTGGCGATAAAAAGGCATATAAATAGGTTTAGTTTGCTCCGTTTTGGCTTTGCCAAACAGGAGTTGAATGATCCACGGAAATGGATATACCACAGCCAACCACCACCATGAAAAAGATAAGTTATCCCAAATCGTCAATATATTATCCATGTTCGACTGCTCCAGTTGGCAATACAGAACGCGGAGCAGTAAGTTTCATCGTAACAAGATTAAAGCGCGGCAGGCCTTTTTTACACCAAGTTTTGGGGCAGAACCATTTCTGGATCTCTTTGGCTGACAGCGACATTTTGCTTTGGGCGCAGGGCGTGGCCGTGCATGCCGGGCTGGATGTGACGATTGACGAGCCCGATGTCTCGCCTGTGCAATTGCAGGGGCCAAAGTCGGGCAAGATCATGCAGGCGCTGTTTGGCGACAGCATTCTGGATCTGAAATACTACTGGCTGCGCGAACTTGAACTTGACGGAATGCCGCTGCTGGTGTCGCGCACGGGCTGGTCAAGCGAGCTTGGTTACGAGATCTATCTGCGCGACAGCGCCCATGGCGATGCGCTGTGGGAAAGGATCATGGCGGCAGGCGCGCCCTTTGGCCTCAAGCCCGGCCACACATCTTCGATCCGGCGGATCGAGGGCGGCATGCTGTCTTATCACGCCGATGCCGATGCAAAGACCAACCCGTTCGAGCTGGGGCTGGACCGCTTGGTGAACCTTGACATCGAGGCGGATTTCATCGGCAAAGCGGCCTTGCGCCGGATCAAAGCGCAGGGGCCAAGCCGCAAGCAAGTCGGCCTGATCCTTGATGGCGCGCCCTTGCAGGGCCCGAACACCGCCTTTTGGCCGCTGCAAAAAGACGGCGTGACCATTGGCAAGGTGACCTCGGCGATCTATTCGCCGCGTCTTGAAAACAACATTGCGCTGGCGATGATTGCGTCTGAATATGCCGGTCTTGGCACGCAGCTGACGGTTCTGACCAAAGCTGGCGCGCGGAGCGCCACCGTTGTTGAACGGCCGTTCTATGACCCGAATAAGAAAATCGCCGCCTCTGAAACCACCCTTCTGTAACGTTTGAAAAGGCTCTAACCCATGCAAAACGCCGTTCAGGACAGCGCTATCCTTTTGCAAGAAACCGAGGATAGCGGCGTTTTGCGTCTGACCCTGAATGATGCAAAGCGGCGCAATGCGCTTTCAGAGGCGATGATGGCGGCCCTAAGCGCAGCCCTTGCAGCGGCGGGCAGCAATCCCGCCGTGCGGGTGGTTGTGCTGGCCGCCAAGGGGCCTGCGTTTTGCGCCGGCCATGATCTAAAGGAAATGACGGCGGCGCGGGCTCATACCGATCGGGGTAGGGCCTATTTCACCACGGTTCTGGCCAATTGCTCGGCTCTGATGCAGGCGATTGTGCATTGTCCCAAGCCGGTGATCGCCGAAGTTACCGGCATTGCAACCGCGGCGGGCTGCCAATTGGTGGCAAGCTGCGATCTGGCGATTGCTGCCGATACCGCGCAGTTCAGCACGCCGGGGGTGCATATTGGCCTGTTCTGCTCGACCCCCATGGTGGCGCTGTCGCGCAATGTTGCAGACAAACACGCGATGGAAATGCTGCTGACCGGCGAGATGACCTCGGCCGCGCGGGCCGCCGAGATTGGGTTGATCAATCGCGCTGTTGCCGCTGATGATCTGCGCGACGCGACCATGACGCTTGCGCGCAAGATAGCTTTGAAATCCAGCATGACCCTGGCGACAGGCAAGCGCGCCTATTATGCGCAGCGCGAGTTGGGGCTGTCTGACGCCTATGCCTATGCCTCGGCTGTGATGGTCGACAATATGCTGACCCTTGATGCCGAAGAAGGCATCGGCGCCTTTATCGAAAAGCGCGCGCCAAAGTGGCAGGATGTCTGACCCCATGGCACAAAATCCCTATAACACCGATCTGGACCGCACTCCGGCCAATCACCAACCCCTGACGCCGCTGACCTTTCTAGAGCGTGCGGCCTCGGTCTTCCCCGACCATACTGCGATTGTGCATGGGGCGCTGCGGCGCAGCTATGCCAGCTTTTACCAGCGGGCGCGGCAGCTTGGCTCGGCTTTGGCGCAGCTGGGCATCGGGCGGGGCGAGACGGTCTCGGCGCTTTTGGCAAATACGCCAGCGATGTTGGAATGCCATTACGGCGTGCCGATGTGTGGCGCGGTGCTGCATTCGATCAACACCCGTCTGGATGCCGCAATCATCGCCTTTCAACTGGATCACGCCATGGCGCGCGTGGTGATCGCAGACCGCGAGTTCATGCCGCTGCTGCAACAGGCTTTGGCGCTGGCCCAGGTGAAGCCCGTTGTGATCCAATATGATGATCCCGAATTTGATGGGCCGCAGGCCGAAACGGACGCCAAGGATTACGAGGCGTTTTTGGCAGGGGGCGACGCCGATTACGCTTGGCTGATGCCGAATGATGAATGGGATGCGATCTCGATCAACTACACCTCGGGCACCACGGGCGATCCTAAGGGCGTGGTGTCGCATCATCGGGGCGCCTATCTTTTGGCGCAGGGCAATGCGCTGACCGCCTCGATGCCGAAACATGCGGTTTATCTTTGGACGCTGCCGATGTTTCATTGCAACGGCTGGTGCTTTCCCTGGACGCTGTCGGCGATCATCGGCACCCATATCTGCCTGCGGCAGGTGCGGGCAGAACCGATCTGGGCAGCGCTTGCAGATGAACGGGTCACCCATCTTTGCGGCGCGCCGATTGTGATGTCGCTGATGATTGCGGCGCCCCAAGCCGCCAAGCGCAGCCTTGATCATCAGGTGCAGTTCTTTACCGCCGCCGCGCCGCCGCCCGAAAAGCTGCTGGCCGAGATGAAGGCGGCGGGCTTTGATGTCACCCATCTCTATGGGCTGACCGAAACCTATGGCCCTGCGGTGGTGAACGATTGGCACGAAAGCTGGTCTGACCTGCCGCTTGACCGTCAGGCGGCGCTGAAATCGCGGCAGGGCGTGCGCTATTTGCCGCTCGAGCAGCTGGATGTGCTGAACCCCGAAACCCTGCTGCCGGTGCCGCGTGATGGCCAGACCATGGGCGAGGTGATGTTTCGCGGCAATGTCGTGATGAAGGGATATTTCCGCAACCCAAAGGCGACGCAAGCGGCCTTTGCCGGTGGCTGGTTCCATTCGGGCGATCTGGGCGTGCGGCATCCCGACGGCTATATCCAGCTTAAGGACCGATCCAAGGATGTGATCATCTCGGGGGGCGAGAATATCTCGTCGATCGAGGTTGAAGAGGCGCTTTATCGCCACCCCGCCGTTGCCGTGGCCGCCGTGGTGGCGATGCCGCATCCGAAATGGGGCGAAACCCCCTGCGCCTTTATCGAGCTGGCCCCCGGACAGGCGGCGGATGCAGCAGACCTAAAGGCTTGGTGCCGCAAAGAGCTTGCCGCCTATAAGGTGCCGGGATGCTTTGTGTTTACGACCGTTCCCAGAACCTCGACCGGAAAGATCCAGAAATTCCTGCTGCGCGAACAGGCAAAGGCTTTTGCAACCGAGCCTGCGCCTTAACCCCCAAGCCCCAAACTGCCGTCGGTGGTGCGCCATATTATAGCAGCGGCGACCCTTTGGAACAGGCCGCCGCCCAAGACGTTTGCTGATGCTGCAAGGCTTAGTCGGCGGCTTCTGCGCCGCCCTTGTCTTTTGCAATCTCGACGCTGATGGGGGCAAAGCCATCGGCTTTCAGCATCACAGAAAAACTCTTGGCGGCGGTGCTGGTGGTATAGATCGAATTGGGATTGGCACGGAAATGCCCTGCAATGGCGGCATCGTCAAAGTGGATGCGCGCCTCGCCGCCGGCGGGCAGCGCAAAGCCCTCCAGCTTGCGAAAGCTGGCCTCGACCTTGCCGCTGTCGCCGTCCTTGATCGCATAATAGATCGAAAACCCCGCAAGCGGCGACACACCGGTATTGGTGACCAAAAGCTCTAGATGGTCGCTGGCGATTTTATTGGCGGCATAATCAAAGTTATTTTCCACCAAGGCTTCGCTGATCGCAAAGGGCGCGGGCGCGCCTGTGGTGTCGATGGGATTTGCCAGAAAGGTCGGATCGGCATCCATAAGATCGTTTTGCCCGTCGCCATCAGTATCGGCAACCATCGGATCAGTGCCAAGCAGCACCTCGGCACTGTCGGGCACGCCGTCGCCATCGCTATCGGCGGCGGTTTGCGACAGACCCGGGCTTGCCAGCGTCAGGCCAAGCAGGGATGCAAACGCAAGGGTCGAGAGGGTATGGTTAAGTGACATGTGAGATTTCCTTCGAAATGTCAGGCTTTTGCAAGCCGGTTAGGGTTCAGGGGAAGCACAAGGGCAAGGCTTGCCAGCCCCAGCGCGGTAAGGAATATCCAGACCAGATTGCCAAACATCTCGGTCAGGATGGGGGTTATGGCCATGCCGGTATAGATCGGCTTGATGCCAAGGATGGCGAAGCTGAAGCGTTCGAAATGCTTGGTGACAGACCCCGCTTCGATGCCATTGCGCAGGCTTTCAAAGTTGGCAAAGCGCTTCATGATTTCGGTTTGATCGGGCTTGGCGATATGCAGCTGGGCAAAGACACCACCCGCAACCTGATTGTCAGGATCAAGCGTGTCGCCGATTTGCGGCGCGATCAGCACCAGCAACAGCCAGACCGCAAAGCCCGCCAACAGTGCATGCGAGGGCTGGCGCATATGCAGGGTCAACACAAACCCCAGCAGGAAAAAGCAAGTGGTGTAGATCAGCGCCACCGCCCAAACCAAGCCGATGCGCAGCAGATCATTGCCCCCCAGCCCCACACCCGAGGTCAGATGCAGCAAAAGCGCAAGCCCCGCCAGCACCACAGCCAGACCCACCGCCAGCAGCGCAAAGCCCGCCAGCATCTTGCCCGCCACAAACTGCCAGTTGCGCAGGGGCCGTGTCAGGATCAGCGCCAGCGTTTGCCGCCCTCGCTCGCTTGCCGCCGCGCGATAGCCGATCAGAATGGCGATGGCGGCCCCGATGATCTCGATCTGCTCGATCGCGCCGCGCAGCAGCCGCAGGGGGTAGAACTCGGGCGCTTTGATTGCCGCAACGGATTTGCCAATCGACAACAGCGTGGCCTTTGCGGCTGCATAGGTGGCAAGGTCGCCGCGCAGAGCGATGGCGCCGGTCGCCAAGGCCACCGCGGCGGCAAGGCCCAGAAAGCCCGTCACAATCAGGATAAAGCGATCTTGCAGCGCGTCGCGCATATCTTTCGCCGCGATAATGCCAATGGGGGTCAGGTTAGACATCAAACTCTCCTTGCGTCATTGCCATGCGCGTCAGGGCGCGCCAGGCCAGACCGCCTGCGGCCAGTGTCAGCAAAATAAGGCTGGCCACCGGCGAGATCACCGAGGGCGAGGATAGGCCCTGCGGCAGGTAATCCAGCAGATTGGCCGAGGCGAATTTATAGGCATCAGCCACAGACAGCGGCCCCAGCAGCGCGCCGCTCAGGTGGAAAAAACCGGTGTCAGGCGCTGCGGCCAGGGCCGAAATCGGGTTGATGGCCGCGGTTGGGTTCAGGTTTGCGGTCAGCTGCGGCAGGATGAAGCTTGCCGTCAGCCACAGCGTTACCGGCAGCAACAGACCCACGGTTTCCGATTTCGCCCAAGCCGCCGCAGCCAGCCCGATCAGGCCAAAGCAAGCCATGTAAAGCGCGCTGATCGCCATAAAGCCGGCCAATTGCAGCCATTGCGCGCCGGTCAGGCGCAGCGCTGGCAGCAAAAGAAGCGTCGTCACCGCCATCAGCGCTGCCACAGCAATCAAGCCCAGCACCAAGCCCAACAGTGCGGCGATCTTGCCATCGGCATAGGCGCTGCGGTGCAGCGGGCGGATGCCGATCAGCGGCAGCACCCCCGCCTTGCGGTCGATGCTGACCAGACGGTTGCCGATCACAATCGCCGCAAGCGCGCCGATCAGCGCCACATAAACCGACATATTACGCATCAGCGCCAGCGGCGAGATCTCGAGCACCGGATTGCTCGGCACCGGCTGCCCCGCCGCTGCCAAAAACGCCGCCGCTTGCAGATAAATCTGATTGACCGTCGATGTGGCCTGCCAACCCAGCCAGGCCGAGATCAGCACCAGCACGACAAACAGCACCGCCAGCAAAGCCACGGTACGCTCGCGCAGCACAAATCGCGCCGACTGGCTGGCGATCAGCCAATTGGGTGAAAAATCTGACATCAGGCCACCTGTGCCAGACGGCCCTGCGGCGTCAGCGACAGGTAAAGCGCTTCAAGCGCCGCCTCATCGCCATAGCGCGCGGTCACGGCCTCGATCCGGTCGTGGTAGACCAATTTGCCGTGGCTCAGCACCGCGATGCTGGTGCAGGTCTTGGCAATTTCAGAAATCAAATGGGTGTTCATGAAAATCGTCATGCCGAAATCGCGGTTCAGCCGCGTGATCACATCGCGCAGCATCTTGATGCCCATCGGGTCAAGGCCAGAGCTGGGTTCGTCCAGAAACAGCACCTTTGGCTGGTGCAAGATCGCTTGCGCAAGCCCGATGCGCTGGCGCATGCCTTTGGAAAACCCAGCCACCCGCGCGCTGGCAAGTGCGGCGCAATCCAGCAGCTCCAGCACCTCGGCGACACGGGCCTTTGGCTTGTCGACGCCTGACAGCCGCGCAAAGAACAACAGGTTTTCGGCGGCGGTCATCGTATCGTAAAGCCGCACGTTTTCAGGCACATAGCCAATAGAGCGCCGCACCGCCAAAGCATCAGTGCAAATGTCATGCCCCGCGATGGTGGCGCTGCCAGAGCTGGGGCGCGCAAGCGTTGTCAGCATCTGAAGCGTGGTGGTTTTGCCCGCGCCATTATGGCCCAGAAAGCCAAAAACCTCGCCCGCCTCGATGGTCATGCTAAGTGCATCAAGCGCGGTAAAGCCGTCGAAGACTTGGGTTAATCTGTCGATCGTGATCATAGGGTCCGGCATTGCGGTGTCCTTTGCTTGAGGGAAGCTGTCAGCTTGCCCCGCTTGTGACGCCGCCAAACCGCAAGCGCCTTTCGGCGGCCTTACAATGTTGTAACCCTGGATTTTTGGCGCCTGAGCCCGCTAGATCTGCGCCAGCGTCAATCGCACCAGCAAGCCCGGCGCGGCATCCTCTAGCTCAAGCGCTGCGCTGTGCAGATCGGCCACGGCTTTGACCAGTGACAGGCCAAGACCCGAGCCCTGCGTGGTGCGGCTTTTCTCAAGCCGGTAGAGCCTGCGCAGAACCAAATCGCGCTCGGATTCTGGAATGCCGGGGCCGGTATCTGCGACGCTGGCCACCACCCGGCCTTGCGAGCTTGTGACAGCGCAAAAGACCTGCGTGCCCGCGGGGCAATGCCGGATGGCGTTTTCGATCAGATTGGCGAAGGCCTGCGTCAGCAGCTCTTTATCGCCCCAAATCCTCGCAAGCCCTCCGGTCTGACAGTGCAACGCCATGCCCGCGTCGGCTGCGACCTCGGCATAGATCTCGGCCAGATTGGCCATTACCGCCGCGAGATCGACGGGCGCAAAATGGTCGCGCCGCGCGCCGCCTTCGATCTGCGCGATGCGCAGCAGGGCTGAAAAGGTCTGATTGATCGTCTCGCATTCGCCCAGCGCTGCGGCAAGATCATCCTCCACCGCCCGCCCCGCAGCGGCCTTGTCGGCGGCGGTTTCAATGCGGATGCGCAGCCGGTTCAAGGGGGTGCGCAGTTCGTGGGCGACATCGGCGCTGACTTGGCGCATCGCCTCGACAAGGCTGGCAAGCCGCGCAAGGCTGGCGTTGATCGCAATCGAGATTTTGTCCAGATCGTCGCCACGCCCTGTCACCGGCAGGCGCGCGGTCAGATCGCCCTGCGCCATCCGCGCCATTGCGGCCTCGGCCCCTGACAGCTGCCGCTGCACCCGCATGGCAAGATAGGCTCCCAGCGCAAAGGTGGCGATCAGCGCAATCAGTGCGGCCCAGCCAAAGGCGTTCAAGACGATCTCTTGCAGATCATCCAGATCGGCGTTGCTAAGGCCCACAGTCAGATCATAGCCCCCTGCCTGACCTGAAAACATCCGATAGGGATAATCCGTCACGATGCCAAGCTGCGCCGCAGGCAGGGTGGACCAGCCCGCAGGCAGGGCTGCGGCTGCGATATTGCCGGTCAGAATTTTGCCGCTTGCATCGCGCAACTGGTAAAGCGTGGCATGATCGGGGCTGGCGTTGATGCGGGTGGTGATTGCCTCGATCAGATCGACCTCATCGCCTTGCAGGCTGGTCTGCTTCAGGGCCGCGAAAATCTCGGTCACTCGGGCATCTTGGCGCGCAGTCAGCTGCGCGTGCAACAGCCCATAGCCAATGCCGCTTGCCAGCATCAGGGTGGCCAGACTGAACAAGGTTACCCCAAGCGCCAGCCTGAAAGAGCTGTGGCGCCAAAGCTCAGCGAGGCGCATGGATCGAATAGCCCATATTCTTGACCGTATGCAAAAGTGCCACCTCGAAGGGTTTGTCGATCTTGGCGCGCAGCCGGCTGATATGGGTTTCCACCACCGAGGTTTTCGGATCGAAATGGAAATCCCAAACCCGTTCCAGCAACATGGTGCGCGTCACCACCCGGCCTTCGTTGCGCATCAAGACCTCAAGCAGGGTGAATTCCTTGGGCAAAAGCTCGATCGACTGGCCGCCCCGCGTGGCCCGCCTGCGCATCAAATCCAAGTCCAGATCGGCAATGCGCAGCGTGGTTTTCACCTCTTGCAGCACCGGACGGCGCGCCAAAGCATTGACCCGCGCCAGCAGCTCGGCAAAGGCAAAGGGCTTGGTCAGATAATCATCGCCGCCCGCCTCTAGCCCCTCGACGCGGTCATCAATGCCGCCAAGCGCTGTCAAAAACAGCACCGGCGTCTTGCGCCCCGCCGCGCGCAGCGCCCGCACCAAGGAAAGACCATCCAGCCCCGGCACCATGCGATCAACCACCAGCACATCATAGCTTTCCCGCGTGGCCTGAAACAGGCCATCCGTGCCCTCTGACAAGACATCGCAGATATGGCCCTGCTCGGTCAGCCCGCGCGCGACATAATCGGCGGCCGAGGTGTCATCTTCGATCAGCAAAATACGCATGGGCCACTTTCATTCAGGTCTGTGCCAGCAACGCTAGGGCTTTGGTCTAACACAAAGCTCTCGGCCACCATACAAATCTGTAATCCGAGCGAAAGTCACCCGTATGCTGGCCTGATTACAGACGCGACGCAGGCCGATGTGGACCTGTTTGCGGAGCTTTATCATGAAACAAATCTTACTTGCGACCGCCCTGATCGCGCTGCCCGTTGCAGCCTTTACCGGAGCGAATATTTTTCTTGCCAAGGCCAGTGTCAGCACCACCGCTGCGGCAGGGCTTGGCGATATGACGCCATTTGCCACCATCATTGCCGATGTGCAGACAGCCGCAGCCAAGGGCGATCCCGCCGCGGCCAAGGCCCGCGTTAAGGATTTCGAGATTGCATGGGATGACAATGCCAAAGGCCTGCGCCCGATAGATCCCGCAGCTTGGGATCTGATCGACAGCGCCGCAGATGCAGCTCTGCGCGCGCTGCGCACGGCGACCCCTGATGCGGCCACGATCACCCAAACACTGGCCGCGCTGCAAACCTCACTTTCAGCCGCCTCGGTGCAGAAATGACCCAAACGATGGATAGACCCACCCCGAACCGCGTGCCTGAAGTCACGCTTGATTTCTGGCTGATCAAGCTGATGGCGGTGACCATGGGCGAAACGGCGGCCGATTATCTGGCGGTCAACCTTGGCTTTGGCCTGACCGCGACATCGTTGATCATGGCCGCCATCTTGGTCGCCGCGCTGGTCTTGCAGTTTGGCCAAAGGGCCTATCTGCCTTGGTCCTATTGGCTGTCTGTGGTGCTGATCAGCATCGTCGGCACCTTGATCACTGACAATCTGGTCGATACCTTTCATGTCTCGCTGATAACGGCCACGCTTGGGTTCGGTCTTGCATTAGCGGCCACCTTTGCGCTGTGGTTTGTCAGTGAAAAGACGCTGTCGATCCATAAGGTCTTCAGCTTTCGGCGCGAGGCGTTTTACTGGCTGGCGATCTTATTCACCTTTGCGCTGGGCACCGCTGCGGGCGATATGGTGGCCGAACTGTTCGGGCTGGGCTATCTTGCGACGGGGATTTTATTTGGCATGATCATCGCCTCTTTGGGGCTTGGCTATGCCTTTTTGGGCTTGGACCCGATCCTTGGGTTTTGGCTGGCCTATATCCTGACCCGCCCGTTGGGTGCCTCTTTTGGTGATTTGTTGTCGCAACCCCACCAATACGGTGGCATGGGTCTGGGCACCATCATCACCAGCGCGTTGTTTCTAGCGGCCATTATCGGCATCGTCACTTATATGAGCGTGACCAGAGCCGCTAAATCGCAGCCAAGTCTTTAGGCAGACCTGCGTCAGCAGCTTTGGTTCAGGCAGATAACAGCCAGAGTAAGCTTAGGACTTCGCCCGATGCAGCACGCTGGCCACAAGGATGCAAATGCAGCCTATCAGCAGCAGGGCTGACGCAAGCAGCGGCTCTAGAGCGGCAAGTTTGACCAGCGCTGTTATTGCACAGACCAGCCCAAGCACTTGCAGCGCAAGCCGGCTGTCATCAACAAAGAGTGCCAGAAGTTCGGCCAAGATCGCGCGGAGCAGGGTCATCACAGGCTCCGCGCTTTTGGGGTGGCTCTGCGCGCAAGGCTGACGGTGCCTGCCGAGACCGCCACAAGGCTTGCGAGGATATAAAGCAAGGCAAGATCAGCGCCTGGCCAATCGGCACCCAGCCCCTCTCCCAGCCAGAAAACGCCAAAGGCCGTCAGCATCAGGCCGACCGCGAATTTCAGCGTGTTCTCCGGGATTTGAGTTAGCGGCCTGTGCAGAATGGCTCCGACACAGACCACCAAAATCACCGCAGCCAATGCGCCAAGACCGGCGTAAAGTGTCAATCCTCGTGCTGTGCCAACTGCGATGACGATAAACACCACCTCGACGCCTTCCAGCAGCACCGCTTTAAAGGCAGCCAGGCCGGCAAGATAATCGGCGCGACGCTCGGCGGCTTGACGGGTCAACAGGTCTGTCTCTTTGGCAAAGGCCATAGCCTCGTCATGCAAAGCAATCACTCCGGCCGCACGCAAAATCGCTTTGCGCAGCCAGCGCATGCCGAACATCAGCAACAAAACGCCAACGACAAATTGCATCAGATGTATCGGAATCAGGGCGATCAGCGGACCAAAGATCACGACCAGCCCCACCAAGAGCGCCAGCGCCAAACCGGCCCCGATCAAGGCCGGTTTCCAGCTTCGGGTGATGCCGACGGCCAAAACGATGGTGAAAGCTTCGACAACCTCGACCAAAGATCCAAGGAAGGCGGCGGTGACAGTCGAGCTTAGGGCGGTGAATGTGGGCATCGATCGTTCCTTGTCGGCGCGGCTTTATCATAGTCGATCCTGGCCTGAAGACAAAGCTGTTACCCGTAAACCAATCGCCGCTGCCAAGTCGTTTGTGTTGCCCACCGCCTGCGGGTTCCCCCGTCTGGCGACAAAATCAGCTTTTCAGCGGTAAATGACGGCTCTGAAGCCTTGGCCAGGGCGGAAAGCCTGCGAAGTTGGACGGCTTGCGTTGACCGCCGCGTCGCTGGGGTCTACTTCCTTTGCAACTTTGCAAGAACGGAACATGATGTGGCGATCCACCTTTACAAGAATGACCTGCCGGACGGGCTGAAATTTGGCGCGGTTGTGGCGATTGACACCGAGACGATGGGCCTGAACCCAAAGCGGGATCGTTTGTGTTTGGTGCAGCTGTCGTCGGGCGACGGCAATGCGCATCTGGTGCAAATCGCCAAGGGCCAAACCTCGGCCCCAAACCTTGAGCGCTTGCTGACGGATCCTGCGGTGATCAAGCTGTTTCACTATGGCCGCTTTGACATTGCCGCGATGAAACAGGCCTTTGGCGTGACCACCGCGCCGGTTTGGTGCACCAAGATCGCGGGCAAGCTGGTGCGCACCTTTACCGATCGGCACGGGTTGAAGAATTTGCTGACCGAACTGGTTGGTGTCGATGTCTCCAAGCAGCAGCAAACCTCGGATTGGGGGGCAAAGGTGCTGACCGAGGCGCAGAAAGACTATGCGGCGTCGGATGTGTTGTATCTGCACCGGCTGAAAGCCGCGCTTGAACCGATTTTGATCCGCGAAGATCGTATGGATCTGGCGCAGCGGTGTTTTGATTTTCTGCCAACCCGCGCCGAGTTGGATTTGTTGGGATGGGATGAGCCGCATGACCTCTTCCACCACTGAAGCCGCCTTTCTGGCCGTTGGCCGCCGCGTGATCAGCCGCGAGGCCGAGGCGCTGGCGCTGTTGTCGGCGGGGCTGGGGCCAAGCTTTGCCCAAGCGGCGACGCTGATCATGGCGGCCACGGGGCGGATTATCGTCTCGGGCATGGGGAAATCGGGTCATGTGGCGCGCAAGATCGCGGCGACTTTGGCCAGCACCGGCACGCCTGCGCATTTCGTGCATCCCGCCGAGGCCAGCCATGGCGATTTGGGCATGCTGACCAAGGGCGATGTGGCGCTGGTGCTGTCGAACTCTGGCGAGACGCCAGAACTGGCCGATATCGTCGCCCATACCCGGCGCTTTGGCATCCCCTTGATTGCGGTGGCCAGTCAGCGCGACAGCACCTTGGCGCGTCAGGCCGATGTGGCGATCATCCTGCCGCAAGCCGCCGAGGCCTGCGACACCGGCATTGTGCCCACCACCTCGACCACAATGACCTTGGCGCTGGGCGATGCTTTGGCGATTGCGCTGATGGAGCATCGCGCCTTTACGCCCGAACATTTCCGGCTGTTCCATCCCGGTGGCAAGCTGGGGGCCAAGCTGTTGAAGGTGCGCGATCTGATGCACAGCGATCTGCCGCTGGTCAGCAGCGATTGCCCGATGACAGAGGCGCTTTTGGTGATCAGCCAAAAGGGATTTGGCGTTGTTGGCGTGACCGAGGCCGACCGCTTGGTTGGTATCATCACTGATGGCGATTTGCGGCGGCATATGGATGGGCTGCTTGGCCTGACCGCGGGGGCTGTGATGACGCGCGGCCCGCGCAGCGTGGCGCCTGATGCCTTGGCGGAACTGGCGGTTGCGATGATGAATGATGGCAAGATCACTTGCCTGTTTGTCGCCGACCCGCAGCAGGCGGGTGTCGCGCTGGGCATCGTGCATATTCATGATTGCCTGCGCGCTGGGGTGATCTGATGGCGCGTGCGGCAAGCGACAATCTGCATTCGCGACTGGTGAGCGTGCTGAAACTTGTGCTGCCTTTACTGGCCTTGGCACTGCTGTCGACGCTGTTCTTGGTCTCGCGCAAGATCGACCCCGAGGCCGCGATTCCCTATGCGACGGTCGATGTTGCTGATCGTTTGCGTGACCCAAAGATGACGGATGCCGGCTTTGCTTCGGTGGCCGCAGATGGCTCTACCATCGCCCTGACCGCAGCGCAGGCGCGGCCAAATTCGACGGGGGGTACGATGCATGAGGTCTTCGGCACCCTGACCACGCCTGCGGGTGCCGCCACCCAGTTGACGGCGGCAGAGGCCTTGCTGAACTCTGCACAGAACCTTTTGGTTCTGAGTGGTGGCACCAAACTGCAATCCTGGGCGGGCTATCTGGTCTTGTCGCCAGGGTTGGATGTTGCCACTGATCTGACGCGCGTCGAAAGCACGGGGCCGATTACCGCAACCGGTCCAATCGGCGATTTAAGCGCCGAAACTATGGTATTATCGCAACCCGTTGCAGGCGCGTCCTATCTTCTGGTTTTCAAAGGCAAGGTGCGGCTGATATACAGGCCGCAAGAGTGATAGGATTGTCTATGTTGATCAGGACATGTGTTCAGACTGCTGCATTTGCCCTGATCCTCTCGGGCAGCGCCTTTGCGCAAACCACACAAGTCAGTTTTGGCGGTATCAAATCGGATACGTCGTTGCCGGTTGAGATGGTCTCGGACTCGCTGACGATAAACCAAGCCGATGCCACCGCACTGTTTTCTGGCGATGCCGTTGTCACTCAGGGCGAGATGAAGCTTTCGGCCAATACGCTTTTTGTTGAATACTCTCAGCTAGATAAAGCGATTGAAACCATCACAGCCGATGGTCAGGTGCTTTTGGTCAATGCCAGCGATGCGGTGGAAGCCGATCATGCGGTCTATACCGTGGCGACGGGGCTGGTGGTCTTGACGGGCAATGTTCTGATGACCCAAGGGCCCTCAGCGATTTCGGCGCAGTCGATGGTGATTGATCTGACCACGGGCACCGGCCAGATGGAAGGGCGCGTGACGACGACCTTTGTGCCTGGAAAGAAAAAGTAATGTCCGACCCAAACGCTCTTGAAGGCGATTTTGGCCTGTCGATCCGGCATATCCGCAAAAGTTACAAGCGGCGCATGGTGATCCGTGATGTCTCGCTTGAGTTGCGGCGTGGCGAGGTTGTGGCGCTGCTGGGCCCCAACGGCTCGGGCAAGACCACGACGTTTTACACCATCGCAGGGCTTGTCACCCCCGAAAGCGGCCAGGTTTTGATCGATGGGCGCGATGTGACCACGCTGCCGATGTACCGCCGCGCCCGTTTGGGGATTGGCTATTTGCCGCAAGAAGTCTCAATCTTTCGGGGCCTTTCGGTGGAAGATAATATCCTTGCCGTGCTGGAAATTCGTGAGCCAGACCGTCACAAACGCCGCGAGCGGTTGGAGGCCTTGCTGTCAGAGTTTTCGATCACCCATCTGCGGCGCGCTGCGGCCCTGTCCCTGTCAGGAGGCGAGCGGCGTCGGGTCGAGATCGCGCGCTGCCTGGCGGCTGATCCGAAATATCTGCTGCTGGACGAACCCTTTGCCGGTGTCGATCCGATTGCGGTGGGGGAAATCCGCCAGCTTGTGCATGATCTAAAATCGCGCGGCATTGGTGTGTTGATCACCGATCACAACGTGCGTGAAACCCTAGATATCGTCGATCGCGCCTATATTTTACACGATGGTGTGGTGCTGAAAACCGGAACCGCCGCCGAGATCGTCGAAGACGAAATGGTGCGCCGCGTCTATTTGGGCGAAAATTTCCGGATCAATTGAAACATTCGTGTGACGACAGTTGACAAGAGGCCTAACGCGTCCCCAAATATAAAGGATGCGAGCCAAATGCGCCTTGCCCCTTCAGACCCAAGCGGCCACACCAAGGCCCCGCGACCGAAGACGGTTGGTCTCGCTAACACTCTCTAAATCAATACAAGTCAACCTTTCCGTGTCTTACGGAAGGCAATGACTTTTGCGCAAAAGGAGGCATTATGCGCTATCAGATCACTGGAAAACAAATCGACATCGGTGAAGCCCTTCAGACCCATGTGAAGTCTGAACTTGGCGAAGTCGTCGAAAAATATGCCCAGCGTCCGACGGATGCCGTGGTGATCTTTTCCAAATCCGCACATGAGTTTGTGTGCGAATCTGTCGTGCACCTTTCCACCGGCCTAAGTGCTTCGGCCAAGGGTCATGCGACCGAGATTTATGCCGCTTTCGAATCCTGCCGCGAGAAGATGGACAAGCAGTTGCGGCGCTATAAGCGGCGGATCCGCAACCATCACCACAATCGTCCGGGCCCTGTTGAGTTCGGCGGCGGCGCGTCCTATATCATCGCTCCTAGTGAGGAACCCGAAGACGACGATAACGGCGGCATCGAACCCATCATCATCGCAGAGATGGAAGCCAAAATCCCGCACATTACGGTGGGCGAGGCAGTGATGCAGTTGGAACTGTCGGCGCAGAAATTTCTGGTATTTCGCAACGAAGGACATGCGGGCGTGAATGTTGTTTACCGTCGTGAAGATGGCAATATCGGCTGGATCGACCCGCGCAACACCAATTAAATCCCTGCAAGGGTAAAGAGTACGCCGGATGGATCTATCGAAACTTCTTGTTCCTGAAGCCGTAAAGGTTTTCGGCCAAACTCCCGCAAAAAAGCGGCTCTTCCAAGAGTTGGGAGAGCTGGCTTATCAAGCCTATGGCCTCAGCTCGGCCTATGTGTTTGACGGGTTGCAGGAACGGGAAAGTCTGGGTCCAACCGGCGTTGGTAATGGCATCGCGCTGCCCCACGCGCGGCTGGAAGGCATTGAGCGGATTTTTGGCGTCTTTATCCGCCTTGAACGGCCGCTCGATTACGAAAGCGTTGATCGTCAGCCGGTTGACCTGATCTTTGGGCTGTTTGCGCCCAAGGATTCGGGGGTTGATCACCTTAAGGCGCTGGCCTTGGTTTCGCGCACCATGCGCGATGCCAATGTTTGCGCCAAGCTGCGGGCAAATGCAGACGCGGGCAAGTTGCATGCGATTCTGACCGAGGCGCGCACGCCGCAGGCCGCGGCCTAGGCCCAGGGTTTGAAGCCAAAGCCAATGTAATCGCGGCTATAGGCCGCTTGCGCCGCCTCTTCCAGATCGGGCCCATAGAGCTTGGCCAGATCATAGGGGCCGTTTAGCTTAATCTGCGGCGGCGGTGACAGCGGGATGCCAACATCGGCCGTCAGATAGGCCAAGCCCTCGGCCAGCCGGTCCTCGCGGATCAGCATATCGGGGCTTTGCACCTGCGAAAACCCGTGAATCAGCGCGCTTTGGGTGGCAAATGCGGGCAAAATCCGCAACTCGGTCCGCCCTGCCAGCATGTATTTTGCCAGTTCAAGGAACACCAGAAAGCCGTGACGAAACTCTGCCTCGGTTTCAAAGCCCTTGCCCTTGGGCGGCAAGATAAACTTATGCACACGCTTCAGATAGGGTCGCAACTCGGGCATGAAATCGCGGGCCAGCAGGTCACAATAGGCCGAATAGGCCCGCGCCAAAGGATGCCTGACCACGGTAAAGCTGCGTTGCCCCGGATTGCCAGCTTTCCATTTGCGCAGACTGTTGCGATCAAAATCCTGAACCAAGGCGCCATAGGTTTGCAGCCATTTTTTGATCGGCGACTCTGGTGCGGCCTTGATCGGCATGAACAGCAAAGGCGCCCCCTCCGAGGCAACATATTGCGGCACCATGCCCTGACGGCGCGGCTCGAAATTGGGGGCAAAACTTTGGTCGAACCAATCGAGGGTCGCCAAGCCTTGGCGCATTTCCTGCGGGTTCGAAACCTTTTCTTCAATTGGTTCCGGATTTTGCTTTTTAAAGCGGAAATCCAGTGTCTTAAGCCGCGATTCGACGCCAAGAAACGCGGCAAGACCATTCAGCACATCCAGATCGCGCACATCTTCATAATCAATATAAAAGGCGGTTTGGCCGGTCACCTGCAAGCGATTCACGATGCGGGTTTGAAACAGATGCAGCGCCGCCGTACGTTCGGTGAATTCGGCCAGATCAAAGCGCGGCCGCACGGTTTTCAGATGTTTGGTATTGGCCAGCCACCACTGATCGCTTTCCATCGCGATTTTCCAGCTGATAAAGCTTTCCAACTGGTTACGGGTCAGGATGATTTTGGCGCAGGCCTTGTCTTGCATCACCAGATCAAAAACCCTTGGGTCGTGATCGGAGAAATAGCGAAAGCCTGCCAGCCCCTTGGTTTGCGCCCGCATCGCCCGCAAAAAGCCGGCGGGATCGGCGTCGCGGCCGACCATATCAATGCCGAACATCTCTTGCTTGCCTTCGCCACCAATCAGATAGGGGTTAAACGACTCGCCGTGGCAGCTGACGCCTTCCAAAGCATTAAGATTGGCTTCCAAAAAGTTGGAGCCAGTGCGCATTTCGGCCAGCACCACAAAAGACGTAAATTGAGACACGTTATTTCACCAGATAGGGGCGCCCGCGACGCGCATGAAGCGGGCGTGGATCGTCGCCCGTTGGAAAATCGCCCATCAAGGCCGGTTGCATGCCTTGATTGCGCAGGTTTTGCAGGAATTGGCCAAAGCCGGACAAATCCGCCAAGCGTGGCGCCTCGGTCAGCCGTCGCATCGCGCGCGGGCTGATTTCATCGACAATATTTTGCAAGGGTTCCATCGGGTTTTCAACAAATTCGGCCAGCGTCCATGTTCGCACGCGCGCCTTGACCCAAGGTTTGCGCAGCTCGTTCAGAAAATGCGCTTCGATCTTTTGTAGGCGGGCGGCCTCTCTGCGGATATCCGAGAAATTCCGGTTCGAGTGAAACATTGGAATCGCCCAAGCCCCTGAAATAATTGAGATCTGTGCATTAGGATCGCCGGCCATGAAGTAGATCAGCGTCTGATTGTCCTGTGGCCCGAACTGAAAACATTGCCGCTCGCCGCGGGTGTTCCAGATCAGATTTGTCAAAAAGCTGGTTGGATTATAGTCGCGTGTCGCTGTGCTGTTGCAGATCGCGCCGTTGTAAATCTTTTCGCCGCCCGCAAAATTCACCGCATCGGGGGCGAAAATATGGCCATGCACACGGGTGCCCGTGGCCTTGCCAAGCCAGACTTCAAAGTTTTCAAACAGATCTGAAAACCCTTCGAACATGGAATAGGGCGCAGCAGTGCGGCCGTTTTCCCAGTTTTCATTCGGATGCCGCGATTGCATGTAAAGCCCCGGCCGCCCCTTGGTCCGCCGCTCGACCGCCTTGGCAAACAGCCTGTCGATCTTGCCGGGATTTGGCTCTGCAATTGCCTGCGCCCCTGGCTCATTGCCCATAAAGCTTTGGTACAGCCGATCGGCATGTGGCCAGATTTTGCGCGCTACAAAGCAATCCGAGCGCCGCAGCAACTGCAAATGGTCATCATAAAAGATATGTGGCTTGCCCTGAAAATCGAACTTGGACAGCGTCAGAGACCGGCTTTCAACCGAGTCGGAGACCTGCCGCACCATGGTCTGGAAATAGCTTTCATCTGGAATCCAGACGCGGCTGAAATAGCTGTCAATCTCGGCGCGATCAGGGTTTTCCAGAATCGCGCTGAGGGTTTGACGGGTTAGGCACCACCATTGGCTGCCAAGATGCGGCATGATGCCCTTCGGGATCTGCCTGCGAAAGCCCAAGCGCCGCTGCAAGCGCACATAGCCGTCAAACAACCGCCTTTGCTTACGCCAGCTGAAGGGAAAGCGCAGGGTAAACCGCTCTAGATCCAAGCCGCCGATGGTCCAGCCGACGTCTTCGGTGGTCACGGATTCAATGAAATTGGTGCGTGGGCGCTCGCTCAGATAGGCAATGAGCTCCTCGACCGGACGCAACGGCAAACAAGAGCCAGAGGCCAGATAAACATGCCGCACCGTCGGAAAATCCTGCAACATGATCATCGAGGCTTCTTGCGTTGCCGCAACGATTCCCCAGGTGCCCCACTCACAGGCATGCCGGCCCGAAAAGCGGATATTCTCAAGATCAGCAAGCGATTTTACCAGCGCGTCATACTTCGCCACCGCCACGCGGCGATCGACATGGATCACCACAGGGCAGTTACGGATCGCCCAGTGGCGCGCCACCTCTGACGCGCGCTCCAGCGCGGTATGACACAGCATGACAAAGCCAATCGTCATGCCCAGTTTCCCTTTGACATCAGGCCCAGAATTTCCAGCTGACGCCAGTTGATGTATTTCTCGCTCCACTTGCACCACAGATCGGGCTGCGTGCTGACTCCCGCACGATAGGCGCGGTATTCGTGGCTGTTGGCGTAATGCTGGCGCCGCTGCATCTCTTCCTCGGCTTTAAGTGCAAAGGTGTCGAGGAATTTGGCGTGCAGCAAACAGCCCGAAGCCTTTTCGCCGCCCCATTCGTCATAGGTTAGGTTCAAGCCGCGCGGCAGCAACATATGGGTCGAACTGACATAGGTGTAAGCGCGATCCCATTTCACCAAGGGGATTTTATTCAGGGCAGGTGCGCGCTCTGGCATGTCTTGAAAGAACATCCGCATGCGCGGGCCGCCCTGAATCCACAAGTTGCCGAATTTGTAATTCCGCTGCACCACATAGTTGCCACTGTCAAAGTAGGGCGCAAGATCAAAGGGGTCTTGGCCTTCCTGATAGGGCGTCAGATCAAACGGGCCCTTGGGGTACATGTCGAGCAGCATGGCGGAAAAGGATTTGATCGAGCTTGCATCCAGCCAATCTGTCAGAGCCCGCAGCGGCCGCGTGTCGCTGAAGGGGTAAACGAAAAACTCGTCAGGATCGACGACCAAGGTCCAATGGCCGTGACCATATTTCGATTGCAGCCAGTTCAACCAATCCACCCCAAAACGCGACCGCTTATAACTGGCTTTGGTTGTCCACAGCGACACATCGGGTTGGGCGGCAAGATATTCACGGCTGCCATCGTCGCTGTTATTATCGACGATCAGAAAATGGCTGATGCCCAAAGACCGATAATAGCGCAGGAAAAACGGCAGACGCACCCGCTCATTTCGCAGGGTCGAGAACAGCAAGATCTGCTCGGGCTTAATCGCCTTGGTGCGGTTCACAACGCTTTGCAACTCTCGCCGTTTGCGAAAGGCACGGAACCGCCAGCGCTTGCGCGCCAAACGCAGCATATATTGCGAAAAAATGCCCAAGGCCTACCTTTTTATCCTCGTTGATCCCTAACCTTAAGCGAGTGTAGTAAACACAAGGTTGAAGTGCCCCCGCCAAGTCGGTGGGTTTATTTGAGTATGATATATATGCTTATGCGCCGCAAGATAACCTATTGTTTCGCGCCAGGCATAAATATCGGTGGGATCAAGCAGAATTGCCGAGGTGGGCGCGATCTCTTGAAAGACGGTAATATCCGAAAGCACCAGCGGCGTGCCCTGTGCAGCGGCCTCGAAGGCGGGGATGCCAAAGCCTTCGGCCAAACTGGGAAACAGCAAGGCCCGTGCGCCCGAAAGCAGGGTGGAAATCTGGCCGTCCCTTAGTCCGGTCAGCAGTTGCACCGGCCCATCTTTTGGCAAAGCGTCAAGCCGTGCCAGCAGATCGGCGCTGGCCCAACCGCGAGTGCCGGCAAGATAAAGCTGCGGCACCGGCTGCGGCAGCTCTTGCCAGATATCCAGTAAAAGCGCGTGATTCTTGCGCGGCTCGATGGTGCCGAGACACAGAAAATAGGGCTGACTTGGGGTAAAGGTCAGCGGCTCTGGCGGAGCAGGCACGACGCCCAGCGGTGCTACCACCGCGTTAGGCACCCGACCAAAGCGCGCAAAATGCACTTCGGCCTGCCGGCGGGCGTCTTGCGTGCTGAAAATCACCAGATCGGCCAAGGCCGAGACCGCCTGCATCGCCTGGCGAAACCGCTCTGGCGTGTCGGGGCGGCAAAGCGTGGGATGGTCCAGCGGAATCGTGTCATGAACCAACACCACAAGGCCGACCGTGGCCTTGGCGATGCGGCGCAACGTGCTTTGATCGAGGTTGGCATGGCCAGTGTTGAAATAAATGGCACCGCGCGGCAGCTTGGCCCGCAACATCGCTGCCAGCCGATGCGGCAGGCAGCGCGCCACCGCCAGACCTCGAAGACCCGTCTCGGCACGGGCGCGGGCGGGATCTTTGCGCCAAGCCAAGCGGCTGGCGAAATCTGCGAAGCCAAGATCAACGCTTTGATCGCGCAGGGCTATAAGGCCCTCGCGGTCAAGCAGTAAAAATCCCAAAGCCGTGCGCACAAGCCCAAAGACGGCTGGGCTTTGCGCCAGAAATTCTGCCAGATAGGCCTGTTCAACCCGATCAATGCCTGTCTGTGGCCCCTTGCCCAGCCGCGACACCAGCCGCGTCACATCCAGCAGGCGCGCAAAAGTCATGGGTGTTACTGAGCAGCCTGCTGCAAGGCCATCAGATCGGTCAGATATTCGCCAAACTCATCGCGCAGATCTGGCCGCGCCAAAGCAAAGGCCACGGTTGCCTGCAAAAAGCCCGCCTTAGATCCGCAATCATAGCGCTGACCCCGAAAGCGATAGCCAAAGACATTGCCGCTTTTGGCCTCTTCGGCGATGGCGTCGGTCAGCTGAATCTCGCCCCCCGCGCCCTGCTTGAGTTTGTTAAGATTGGTCAAGACTTTCGGCGACAGAATATAGCGGCCGATCACGGCAAGGTTCGAAGGCGCTTCTTCGGCCGTGGGTTTTTCGACCATGCCTTTGACCCGCACGATCGCACCCAGATCTTCCTCGATGTCCAAAACCCCGTAAGACGAGGCCCTGGCCGGAGCCACCTCCATCGCGGCGACCATATTGCCGCCTGTCTGTTCGTAAGCCTCGATCATCTGCTGCAAACAGGGTTTTTCTGCTGCGATCACATCATCGGGCAGAAGAACCGCGAAAGGTTCGTCGCCAATCAGACGGCGCGCGCACCAAACGGCATGGCCCAAGCCCATCGGCCGGTTCTGCCGCAGATAGGCAATCGCCCCCGAGTCCATATTGGTTTCTTTCAGAATCTCGAGCAAGGCGTCTTTGCCGGCTTTGCGCAGTGTGCTTTCAAGCTCGGGGGAATGATCGAAATAATCCTCAAGCGCCGATTTCCCGCGCGAGGTAACAAAGATGAATTCCTTAATGCCTGCCGCGCGCGCCTCGTCGATTGCATATTGAATAAGCGGACGATCGACCAAAGTCATAATCTCTTTCGGGATAGATTTTGTCGCGGGTAAAAAACGTGTTCCCAGCCCTGCCACGGGAAAAACTGCTTTGGTAACTTTTTTAATTTTCATCTGCCTTTGCCTTTAATCAGCTGCGTTACTTTTGCGATCAAAGCGCGCAGGGGTGTATAGACCACAGAGCAATTAATCTTTTGTAACGCTACAATGCCACGCGTTTAGCATAGCCTTTGGCGCTTGGATACCAAAGGGGAAAAAACACCGGCAGAGGTTGTTTACCTTAAAAATAAGCTAATTTATGGGCCGAAATGCGGCGAAACGCGCTGTTTCTTGCAAAATGCGGTTCTGAAAACTGCTAAAGACAAGGCGAGGTCCATCGCGCGTGCTGCGGCCAAAGAGGCCCCCAGTTTGCAGCCAAAACCCCTCTGGTTGAAACCGCATCTGATGCGGTCGCGCTGTGGGCGACAGGCAGATCACCGTTGTTACTCGGCTTTGCGCGCTGTGCTTTGCCGCATTCATCAAAGCGCTTTTCTGCCAAAAGCGGCCGCACAAAACGCTACCTTTGCTTGGCCCAAAGCTGGGAAAATTAAGAAAGCCGGTCTTGGGCTGGACAAGTGGGGCCAGCGGGGAGAGAGGTTCTGTGCAGCCCGCGGCCCAGCCCTTGGCCATCGACAGCAGCAAATCGGTTTCTGCCCGTGCATTCAGCCTGCCTGTGCGGCGGTGCTGGCTCAGACGCTGGGCCTCGCGATGCGACAATTGCCGCAAGCCCATTGCCAGATCGGGCGCAGACTGATGTCGGCGCAGAAACAGCGCGGTGCTGGCGGCGATGTCAAACAGGCTAAGCGGCACACGGTTGGCGGCGCGGCGGGCGCTTGCTTCAAAGCCGTGATGCACCTGCGCTTCGGGCACGATGGCGGTCAGGCCCAGGGTAGCCATGCGCAGATTGACATCGGCCTCGTCTAGATAGAACCGAAAGCTGGGGTCAAAGCCGCCAATGGCGCGCAGGGTATCGGCGCGAAAGGCGCAATTGGTGCCTTGGGTTTTCACCGCAAGCTGCGGCGTGCCTGCGCGTAGGGTAAGGGCGTCAATCTGCAAGGCATGGTCTTGGGCATCCGCCCCGATCTCGCAGGCCTTCCATTGATAGGAAATGCCATTGCGACCGCGCACATAGCCGGTCGAGGCGATCACCCGCGCATCAGAAAACGGCGCGACAAGCCGCGACAGCCATGTTGGTTCGGCCACCGCATCATCGTCGATAAAGGCCACAACCGCCCCCGCCGCTTGGGCAAGCCCTGCATTGCGCGCGGCGCTGATATTGGCCTGATCAAAGGCCACAAGCTTGATCGGTTTGGCCAGAGCCGCAACCTCGGCTGCGGCCTGCGGATCGGCGACGACGATCACCTCGAAATCGGTGTGATCCTGCTGCGTAAGCCCCAAAAGACAGCGCTGTAGGGCCGCCGGTCTGTGGCGGCTTACAACAATCACGCTGATCTGGGTGGCGGTCATGCCGTGGCGGCCAACATCGCTTCGATCACCGCCACATCGCTTGGGTTGTTCAGCTCCCAAAACTGGCGACCCTTTGCCTGCACCTCGACACAAAGCAGGCGGCGGCCGTTTTCCAAGAACCGCAACTGTTCGAGCCCTTCAAGCCGTTCAAGCGGACCGATGGGCCAAGCCGGATAGGCCGCCAGCGCGCTGGGCCGATAGGCATAGACGCCAACATGGTGAAACACCGGCGTCGGATCGGCGTCAGCATAGGGCTGGGCGGTAAAGGGGATCACTTCCTTGGAAAAATAAAGCCCGTGCATCTGCGCATCAAAAACAGCCGTGGTGCCGCCCACACGCCCGGCGCGACGATCTGCCAGCAGGCCGTTCAGGGCGCGGCCATCGCAGCGCAGAACCGGCGTTGCGATTTCGGCCGCTGCATCAGCGGCCAGCCCTGCGATCAGGTCTTCGACAAACCAATGCGGCGTAAGCGGCGCGTCGCCTTGCAGGTTCACCACCATATCAAAGCCGGGCAGCTGCGCCGCCACCTCGGCGCACCGCTCGGTGCCGTTTTGCGCGCTGCCCGAGGTCATCACCACCTCGGCGCCAAAGGCTTGGGCGTGGTCGCGAATGCGGTCGTCATCGGTCGCCACCACCACGCGATCGGCGCCGCGCACTTGCATCGCGGCCTCCCAACTGCGGCGGATCAGGGTCTTTTCACCATCAGGCCCACGCAGGCTGACCAAAGGTTTTCCGGGATAGCGGCTGCTGGCATAGCGGGCGGGGATGGCGATCAGAACGCTCATTTTTTCAACTCAACCCCTGCGGCCAGCGCGATGAAAAACGGATTGTCCCAGCCAGATTTGCCGTAAGCCAGCGGGCTGTGGTCGTCAAAGCGCACCACATGGCCGCCCGCCCCGCGCAGCACGGCATCGCCTGCGGCGGTGTCCCATTCCATGGTGCGGCCAAGCCGGGGATAAAGATCAGCCTCGCCGGTGGCGATCAGGCAGAACTTGAGGCTGGATCCGGCGCTGGTCATATCTTTGACCGCGTATTTGCTGATGTAATCATCGGTTGCCGCATCGCGATGTGATTTCGAGGCCACCACCATCAATGCCGCATTATCAGGGGTCGAGACCCGCAAAGGCGTCACGGGGCCAGCGAGGGCTTTATCAAACGCGCCGGTCTCTTCCACCGCAGTGCCATCGGCTTGGGTATAGAACAGACGGCCTTTGTCGGGCGCATAGACCACCCCGCGCAGAGGCACGCCATTTTCGACATAGGCGATGTTCACCGTGAAATCGCCGCGCCGCTGCACGAACTCTTTGGTGCCATCCAGCGGATCGACGATCAGAAAGGTCGAGGCCGTCAGCGCATGGCTGTCGGCTTGCTCTTCGGTGATCAGGGTTACATCCGGAAAGGCGGCACGCAGACCGGCAGAAATCAGCGCATCGGCTGCCTCATCGGCTTCGGTGACAGGGCTGGCATCAGATTTTGATTTTACGTCGAAATCGGGCCCGTGATAGACTTCAAGGATACGATCGCCTGCTTCTAATGCAAGACGGCGGATCACGGGTATAAGGACGTCAAAATTCATGGTCTCTCCTATCGGTCGCCGTCGGGCTTTTGCCATACAACTGCCGCCTTGTTGATTAATACTTACGCTGCCCTTATCCTGTTTTGGCAAGGGAACAGCAAGATTTTCGATCTATAAAGACCCAAGTCGAAGAGTGAGATGCGGTTAAATGTTTCGTCCAGTTACCAAGAAAACACCTTTTGCGACAACCATGGCTCTGTTGGAGCTGATTTTTCACGCCTCGATCAGAAATATCCGAAAAAGCAGCGGCAATGCTGTCTTGGGGCTGGTGATGAATATCATTCAGTCCTTGGTTATGGTTGGCGTGATGATTGTGATGTTCAATCTTTTGGGCATGCGTGGTTCGGCAGTGCGGGGTGATTTCACTTTGTACATCATGTCGGGTGTGTTTAATTTTGCCACCCATTCCAAGTCTTTGATGGCCGTATCCAAATCTGATGGCCCGACATCGGCGATGATGCAGCACTCGCCGATGAACACCATCGTGGCGATCTGTTCCTCGGCGCTCAGTGCGCTGTATCTTCAGACGCTTTCGGCGTTTTGCATCCTGTTTTTCTATCACACGCTGATGAATCGGATCACGATCTATGATCCCGTCGGGGTTTTTGGTATGTTTTTGCTGGCTTGGGCCTCGGGGATTGGTGTTGGCATGATCTTTAAGGCGGCAACGCCTTGGCAACCCGAAGCTTTTGGCATTGTGACCACGCTTTATGCGCGGGCAAATATGATCTTTTCCGGCAAGATGTTTTTGGGAAATTCGTTGTCCGAGCGCATGCTTTATATGTATTCTTGGAACCCGCTGTTTCACTGCATTGATCAGACGCGCGGCTATATGTTTGAAAATTATAGCCCGCGCAACAGCTCGCTGGAATATCCGCTTGTGATGACCTTTGTGTTGATTGTGATCGGTTTGATGGCGGAAAACTTTACCAAGAAACACGCCTCGCTCAGCTGGGGTGCGCGCCGATAACGCCAAAGTTGTGCTGCAAGACCGGTCGAAAGCGCCAGAAAATCGCAGGCAGATAGAGTTTTCCTTAAATTCGGCATGCGATAACCGCGTGCCGGTGCTTGCAGGGACAAATCGACCTCCCTATATAACCCTGCGAAGCCGGATGCAGGCGGGTGCTTGCTCCGTGTCTCATGGGATCGGGACGGAATGCCTTAACGGGTTTCGCCCCTCAACATCGCCGAAAGAAAGGGACCACTCATGGCTAAAGTCATTGGTATTGACCTCGGGACGACCAACTCTTGCGTTGCCATCATGGACGGCTCGCAGCCCCGGATCATCGAAAATGCTGAAGGCGCGCGCACGACGCCGTCTATCGTTGCTTACACGGAAACCGAACGTCTGGTTGGCCAAGCCGCCAAGCGTCAGGCCGTGACCAACGCACAAAACACTGTCTTCGCGGTCAAGCGTTTGATCGGGCGTCGTCACGACGATCCGGTTATTCTGAAAGATCAGAAGAACATGCCGTATAAAATCGTCAACGGCGGCAATGGCGATGCTTGGGTCGAAGTGCGTGGTGAGAAATATTCGCCTGCTCAGGTCTCGGCCGTCATCCTGCAAAAGATGAAAGAAACCGCTGAATCCTATCTGGGCGAATCTGTCACCCAGGCCGTGATCACGGTTCCTGCCTATTTCAACGACGCCCAGCGTCAGGCCACCAAGGACGCGGGCAAGATTGCCGGTTTGGAAGTGCTGCGCATCATCAACGAGCCGACTGCGGCTGCGTTGGCTTATGGGCTTGACCGCAAAGAATCGAAAACCATCGCGGTTTATGACCTTGGCGGCGGCACCTTTGATATCACCATTCTGGAAATCGACGACGGTCTGTTCGAAGTGAAATCGACCAACGGCGACACCTTCCTTGGCGGTGAAGATTTCGACATGCGCATCGTGAATTTCTTGGCCGATGAGTTCAAGAAAGAGCATGGCGTTGACCTGTCGCTGGACAAGATGGCGCTTCAGCGTCTGAAAGAAGCGGCTGAAAAGGCCAAGATCGAACTGTCGTCCAGCCAGCAAACCGAAATCAACCAGCCGTTCATCTCGATGGATAAATCGACCGGCCAGCCGCTGCACTTGGTGGTCAAGCTGACCCGTGCCAAGCTGGAATCTCTGGTTGACGATCTGATCAAAAAGTCGATGAAGCCCTGCAAGGACGCGTTGAAAGACGCTGGCCTGTCGATGTCTGACATCGACGAAGTGGTGCTGGTGGGCGGTATGACCCGCATGCCGCGCGTGATCGAAGAAGTGACCAAGTTCTTTGGCAAAGAGCCGCATAAGGGTGTGAACCCTGATGAGGTTGTGGCCGCTGGTGCCGCCATTCAGGCCGGCGTTTTGCAAGGCGACGTCAAAGATGTGGTTCTGCTGGACGTCACCCCGCTTTCGTTGGGCATCGAGACTTTGGGCGGCGTGTTTACCCGCCTGATTGATCGCAACACCACGATTCCAACCAAGAAGAGCCAGATCTTCTCGACCGCCGAAGACAACCAGAACGCCGTGACCATCCGTGTGTTCCAGGGCGAGCGTGAAATGGCTGCCGACAACAAGATGCTGGGCCAGTTCAATCTGGAAAACATCCCGCCAGCGCCGCGCGGCATGCCACAGATCGAAGTGACCTTCGACATCGACGCCAACGGCATTGTCTCGGTTAAGGCCAAAGACAAGGGCACCAACAAAGAGCAAGCGATCACCATTCAAGCCTCGGGCGGCCTGTCTGATGAGGACATCGAGAAAATGGTCAAAGACGCCGAGGCAAATGCCGAAGCCGATAAGGACCGTCGCGAGCTTGTCGAGGCCAAGAATCAGGGCGAGAGCCTGTTGCATTCGACCAAGAAATCGCTGGCCGAGCATTCCGATAAGGTCGATCCTTCGACCGTCGAAGTGATCGAATTTGCGATGGCGGCTTTGGAAGAAGCCCTGCCAAGCGACAGTGCAAGCAAGATTAAAGGCGCGATCCAGAACCTGACCGAAGCCGCAATGAAGCTGGGCGAGGCGATCTACAAAGCCAGCGCCGACGCGTCGGATGGCGACGATCAGGACGAGCAGCGCAGCGTGGATGACGAGATCATCGACGCTGACTTCGAGGATCTCGGCAACAACAAGCGGAAGTAAACCGCCGGGAATGATCTAGGGCGGCCGTCATGGCCGCCCTCTTTGTTCCAAGGAAAGGGTTTTGCAATGGCAAAGCGTGACTACTACGAGGTTCTTGGTGCCTCGCGTGGTGCCTCGGCGGAGGAATTGAAGAAGGCCTATCGGGTCAAAGCCAAAGAGCTGCACCCCGACCGGAATTCCGACAATCCAAATGCTGAAGCCCAGTTTAAAGAACTGAACGAAGCCTATGAGGTTATGAAGGACGCCGATAAAAAGGCGGCCTATGATCGTTATGGTCATGCGGCCTTTGAAGGTGGCATGGGCGGCGGCGGTCAGCGCGGCGGCTATGGCGGGCAGGGCGATTTTTCCTCGGCTTTCTCGGATGTCTTCGAAGATCTGTTCGGCGATTTCATGGGCGGCCGGGGCGGCGGTGGCAATGCCCGCAGTCGGGCGCAGCGTGGGTCTGACCTGCGCTATAACCTGCGCGTCAGCATGGAAGAGGCGTTTTCCGGCGTTCAGAAAACCATCAATGTGCCAACCGCGGTCACCTGTGACACTTGTCGCGGCACCGGAGCCGAAGGCGGGGCTGAACCCGTGGGCTGCCCCACCTGTTCGGGCATGGGCAAAGTCCGCGCCCAGCAAGGCTTTTTCACGGTTGAACGCACCTGCCCAACCTGTAGTGGTGCGGGTCAGATCGTTAAGAACCCCTGCAAATCCTGCCGTGGTCATGGCCGGATCGAAAAAGACCGCTCGCTTTCGGTGAATATTCCGGCAGGCGTCGAAACCGGCACCCGTATTCGGTTGGCCGGCGAAGGCGAGGCCGGCGCGCGCGGTGGACCTTCGGGCGATCTTTATATCTTTATCGAGATGAAAGAGCATGCGCTGTTCCAACGCGATGGCGTGCATCTGTTCTGCCGCGTGCCGATCAGCATCGCGACCGCAGCCCTTGGCGGCGAGATCGAGGTTCCCACCATCGACGGCGGCAATTCGCGGGTGAAAGTGCCCAGCGGCTCGCAAACTGGCAAGCAAATGCGCCTGCGCGCCAAGGGCATGCCAGCCCTGCGCGGGGGTGGCCAAGGCGATATGGTGATCGAGCTTGCGGTGGAAACGCCGGTCAATCTGACCTCGCGTCAGAAAGAGATTCTGCGCGAATTCGACACGCTTGCGACCGACAACAACCCCGAAGGCTCGAGTTTCTTCACCAAGGTCAAAAGCTTTTGGGATGGAATGAAGGGCTAACAAAAGGGGCGGCAGCAGATGCCGCCCTTTTTCGATCGCGGCGCCAATGTTTCAATCTGCTGGCGCATATGTGACGCAAGATGATTTGGAATTTAGCGGCAAATGCAGCATCCTCTGTCCAAATGCAGAGGAGCTTCAGATTTTGTTCAAACCCGATTATACCGCCGCAGATGTTACCCCCGAACATCTTTTCCTGAACCGCCGCCAGCTGATCGCCGGTGCCGCAGCCCTTGCCGCAGGTCCCGCTCTTGCCGCCGGCCCCTATTCCACCGACGAGACGCCCAACACCTATGAGGCGATCACCAGCTATAACAACTATTACGAATTCGGCTATGATAAGACCGATCCCGCGCAATACGCAGGCGCGCTGACCACCGATCCGTGGTCGGTCAAGGTGGATGGTCTGGTCGACAATCCCGGCACCTATGCTTTGGCGGATCTTATCGGCGATATGCCGATCGAAGAGCGGATCTACCGCTTCCGCTGTGTCGAGGCTTGGTCGATGATCATTCCGTGGCAGGGCTTCCAGCTGTCGGCCTTGTTGAACAAGCTTGGGGTTCAGGCTGGCGCGAAATATGTCTCCTTTGAAACCTTGGTGCGCCCTTCGGAAATGCGTGGTCAAAACGGCGGCAGCATCCAATGGCCCTACCGCGAGGGGTTGCGGTTGGACGAGGCGATGCATCCTTTGGCCTTTATGGCGACGGGTCTGTACGGCAAACCGCTGCCGAATCAAAGCGGCGCGCCGATCCGGCTGGTGGTGCCGTGGAAATATGGCTTCAAATCCGCCAAGGCTTTGGTGCGCATCAGCCTGACCGAGACCCAGCCGGTGACAACGTGGAACACCTTGGCGGCGAATGAATACGGCTTTTACGCCAATGTGAACCCAGAGGTCGATCATCCGCGTTGGTCGCAAGCCACCGAGCGCCGCGTCGGCGGTGGTCTTTTTGCTGGCCGCATCGATACGCAGATGTTCAACGGTTACGGCGATCAGGTCGCCAGCCTTTATAGCGGTCAAGATCTGACCAAGGACTATTGATGCAAGACCTCATCAACAGGGCCGCGCGCAAGACCCCGACTTGGGTTTTCTATCTGGCCGCAATCGCCTTGGCGGTATGGACTGTCTATGGCGCGGTGCAGACCCCAGACCCGGCCAAAGTGCTGGAGCGTGATCTGGGCACGCGCGGGCTGCAAATCCTGATCGCCTCGCTTTGTATCACCCCGCTGCGGTGGGGCGGCATCAATCTGCTAAAGTTCCGCCGGGCGCTGGGCTTGATGGCCTTTATGTTCATCACGCTGCATTTTCTGACTTGGTCGGTGCTGGATCTGGGGCTGCGCTGGTCGGTCATCCTGACTGACCTGACCAAGCGTCCCTATATCATCATCGGCTTTGCGGCTTTTGTCGCTTTGATCCCCTTGGCGTTTACATCGAATCTTTGGTCGATCAAACGCATGGGGGCGCAGCGCTGGAAGCAGCTTCACTGGCTGGTCTACCCAGCCGTTTTGGCTGGCGCCGTGCATTTCATCTTGATCGGCAAAGTCTACACGTTGGAATCAGCGCTTTATTTCGCGGTTGCGGCGGGTCTTTTGATTGCGCGCCGACTTAAATCTCGCAAAGCTGTGCTGCAAACAGCCTGAGTCGTAAGTTGGGATAGTGCGGCGGTGTAAGATTGTTGCGCAAAATGGGGGGAAATCAGGTCGAAGCTTCCGCTAACCAATCGATTTCATGGGAATATTCACAAAACTGTAAAAAAGTGGGTCTATAGGCGTTTTTTGCTATTGCGGGTTCTGTTGAGTTTGCCTAAACACCGCCTTACCGAA
>OCOY01000036.1_pt1 | contig 37719 bp, 39 predicted proteins | sample 1494131 | NCBI WGS metagenome assembly OCOY01 (sample SAMEA3275523, study PRJEB22092) | marine metagenome | biome: ENVO:00000039; feature: ENVO:00002042; material: ENVO:00002010 | collected 2014-06-21T17:05:00+00 | depth 1 m | reverse complement strand
AAGCCCAGCGCTTAGCTAAGCATCTGTTAATACACACATATTGCAACTTGCCTCAGCTTAGGCATCGATTTGTGTGGACACTCAAGGGCTTACCTTTGACAACCACTCATGCAGAACCTCGATTGGGTAGCCTTCCCCATAGCCATGCCCAACACCATTGGTTTGCCAGCCTCCAATCTGATCAACAATATCAGCAGGGCATTGTACTGCTCTGAGCCTGTCACGCATGGAATGCCTAAAGCTATGCATGGAACACCCTGCGGGTATCATCGGCTTCATCCATTTGTTCAGGGCAGCACTTGCTGAATTGGCATTTGTGATGGCAGTTTTATTGTACCTTGGGAAAGCAAAGCGGCTGACTGGCTCTTGTGACATGATACGTTTAGCAGCCCAAAGCGATGCGCCGACTAATGGTACGTTTCGTTTACTGCTTTCAGTCTTAAGTGTCCGCCAAGTATATGGAATTATACGGATAAATGGTAAGTCACCTTCTACATGCACAAAGTCTTCACGCAGCAATCCTGTCGCTTCAGCAAGGCGCATTCCTGTGTCTGAGACCAAAGCTGCAAGCCATCGCATTTCATCATCACCTTTAACGCATTGGCTTTGAATCTTACGGATGCTGATAAGCGGGATTGGCTTTCGATCTAGCACACCTGCTTTGCGATCATGATAAATGCCAATGAAAGGGTTTCGTGTTTCTAAGGCCAGTTCTGAAGTCGCAAAGTTTATCACAGCTTTCAGGCTCGACATCACACGGGTGACACTGGAGCCGCTAAGTCCCTTTGCGATCAGCCAATCTCGAAACTTCAGGGCATCTGTTCTGCTATAGCTGGTCAAAGGTTTAACCCCACATGCAGCTATAAGGTAAGAACAAGCTCGCTCAGCCCCCGCTTGAAACGTCTTGCCACGGCCTTTGCCCTTTTGTGTCACATATAGCTTTAAGGCTTCAGCCAGTGTTGGCCCTAGCGCTTCAGCAACCTGAGGTTCAACGTTATACCTGCGACTATGCGGGGCAGCTTCAGTGCCAACTTTTTGCAGCTTAGCGCCAAAGACATCGCCATGTGCCAAGCGCAATTGTGACCAACGTTCATCGAGTTTTGCAGCTGCAACCAAAGCGCGTGTTTTAGCTGTTTGTTGCGACTTGGTACGAAGCCCCTGCACGATTCTGGGGTAGCTATAATGATGCAGCAAGTCTGATGGAACACGACGCGAAAAGTAAAAGTAACCGCCACGGTTAAACGTATAAGGGATGTTTTTGGTCAGCATTTTGGTCCACACAAATCGATGCCTAAGCTGAGGCAAGTTGCAATATGTGTGTATTAACAGATGCTTAGCTAAGCGCTGGACTTAGAATCTGAAGCTAAATGGTGCCCCCATCAGGATTCGAACCCGAGACCCCCTGATTACAAATCAGGTGCTCTACCAGCTGAGCTATAAGGGCAACACAGCGCCGATTTAGCAAGTCGCAGCAGCAAGTGCAAGACGGATTGCGTAGGTTTAATCAGATTGACTGCTGCGCGCCAAAAGTGTCACCGCCACCAGACCAACAGCGGTGACGATCAGGGCGGCGGGGGCGGCCTCGCCGATGCGCTCTAGACTGGCAAGCTCGTAAACGCGGGTGGAAAGGGTGTTGAAATTGAACGGCCTCAGCAGCAAGGTTGCGGGCAGTTCTTTGACGCAATCGACAAAAACCACCAAAAGCGCCGAGCCGACAGAGCCGCGCATCAGCGGCAGGTAGATCGCGCGCAGCGTTGCCGCAGGGCCGCGCCCCAGCGCGCGCGCGGCCATCGGCAGCGAGGGCGCGATGCGGCCAAAGCCTGCGTCGACAGCGCCTTGTGCTATGCCGAAAAACCGCACCACATAGGCCAGAATGATCGCCACGGCAGTGCCCGTCAGCATCAGGCCCGGATCCGTGCCGCTGATCGCCAGCACCAGATCGGCCAGCCGGTGGTCAAGGGCTGCCAGCGGCAGCAAGATCCCCACCGCCAGCACCGCGCCGGGGGCCGCATAGCCCAAGGCCGTCAGCGGCAGCACCGCTTGCGCCAGCCTGCGGCGCGCCAGCTTTGCCGCGTAAACCAGTACCAAGGCTGCGGAAACCGTCACCACGGCCGCCACCCCCGCCACCAAAACCGTGTTCAGTGCCGCCTGCCCCAGCCCTGCCGCCGCCCAAGCCTCGGGCTTGGCCAGCGCATGGCCCGCCATCACCGCCACCGGCAGCACAAAGCCCATGCAAAACGGCAGTGCGCAGGCCAAAAGCGCCAACGCGCCACGCCAGCCTGCCAGATCTTGCGCCACCACCGGACGGCTGGCGCGGGCCTGGGCGTAAAAGCGCGCGTTCCTGCGGCTATAGCGTTCAAGGCTTACAAGCCCCAAAACCAGCGCCAAAATCACGCCGGAAATCTGCGCAGCCCCGCCTGCATTGCCGCCGTTCAGCCAGGTCGAGAACACCCCCGTGGTCAGCGTTTGCACGCCAAAGGTCGCCACAGTGCCAAAATCAGCCACCGTCTCCATCATCGCAAGCGCCACCCCAACCGCCACCGCAGGCCGCACCAAGGGCAGCCCCAGCCGCCAAAAAAGTGCCCAAGGCCCCAGCCCAAGCGCGCGCGCCACCTCGTAGCTTGCCCCCGATTGCTCGCGCAGCGCAGCCCGGGTCAGCAGATAGACATAAGGATAAAGCGCCGCCGAAAGCACCAGCGCCGCCATCGGCTCGGAATGGATCTCGAAAAACCAATAATCGCGCGCCGAGGTCCAGCCAAACGCGGCGCGCAAGGCCCGCTGCATGGGGCCGGAATAATCCAGAAAATCGACCAAGGCATAGGCGCCAACATAGGCCGGGATCGCCAGCGGAAACAACAAGAGGGCGGACATCACCTTTGCACCGCGAAAGCGGTACATCGTCACCAGCCAAGCCGTGCCAACCCCCATCACCGCTGTCAGCACCCCCACGGCCAGCATCAGCCGCAGCGTGGCCGCCAGATAGCGCGGCAGCACGGTCGACAACAGATGCGGCCAGATATTGCCCGTTGCCGTCAGCGCCAGCCAAACCACCGAGAGCATCGGCGCCAACACCACCATGGCCACGGCAGCTGCGGCAATCGACCAGCCATCCAACCAGCTTGGCCAACGCCGTCGTGGTATCTGAGTGTTTTTATCGGACATCATATAGATCGACTTATCCGAAACCGGTTTCCCTGTAAAGAAAAGCGGCTATAGTGGCGCAAAGAACAAAGCAGTCATCAGGTACAGTAACTTATGCGGATCGTTTACCACCTTGGCGCGCATTTCACCGACGAAGAGCGTCTGTTGAAATCCCTGCTGAAAGATCGCGACATTTTAACCCAACATGCCGTCTCGGTCCCCGGCCCGAAACGCTATCGCCATCTGCTGCGCGATACTGTCAAAGAGCTAAAGGGCGGGCAGGCCGATCGCGACACCCAAGCGCTTATCCTTGATAAGATCATGGAAGAAGCCCTTGCCGACCGGCTGATCCTGTCATGGGACAGCTTTTTGTCGTTGCCGCCTTGGGTTTTGGATAAGAAACTTTATCCAGTGGCGGGCGAAAGGGTGCAGGCTTTTAACCAGATTTTTCCCGAGATCGAGGCCGAATTCTTTTTGGCCATCCGCAATCCAGCGACGTTTTTGCCGATGCTGCTGCAAAGAATCGAGGATAAAACCTATGACGACTTTATCGGCGCTACAGACCTTTTCACGCTAAGATGGTCGGAAACCCTTGAACGGATTATGAAACTTTCGCCAGGTGTGCCGCTTACGGTCTGGTGTGATGAGGATACGCCGCTGATCTGGCCCGAGGTGCTGCGCGCGGTGGCCGATTTGCCCGAAGATGTCGCGCTGCGGGGGGATGACGATCTTTTGGCTACGCTGATGGCGCCCGAGGGCTTAACGCGGCTGCAAGGCTATCTTGCCAATCACCCCCCCGGCTCGGTGGCGCAGCGGCGCAAGATTGTCACGGCGTTTTTAGAGAAATTCGCCCTGCCCGAGCGGCTGGAGGCCGAGGTCGAGATGCCAGGTTGGACCCAAGAGGTTGTGGACGCGCTGTCGCAGCTTTACGCCCAAGACGTTGCCCGCATTGCACAAATGCCCGGTGTGCGCTTTATCGCGCCCTAAGAAAAAGGGGGGCAAATGCCCCCCAAATCTGACTTACTGCATACCCAAGGCAGACTTATACATCTCGATGATCGCCTCTTCTTCGGCAATCTCATCGGGCTTGCGCCGGCGCAATGCGATGACCTTTTTCATCACCTTGGTGTCATAGCCACGGCCCTTCGCCTCGGCCATCAGCTCTTTTTGCTGCTCGCTGACATCCTTTTTCTCGGATTCCAGCTGCTCGAACCTTTCGATGAATTGGCGCAATTCGTCGGCGGTTACACTATAGGCATCATTCATTTGACAACTCGCTTTGCAAGGATTGCCCCGTTCCTATAGCCCTCGCGGCGCAGGATCAAGCGGGCCTTGCAAGCACGCGCCGATCACGCTACCCCGCAGAAGGCAAAAACGAGGAAATCCTTATGCAATTCGTGATCTGGGGCGGTGCAGCCCTTACGATTTTGGGCATTTTTGGGCTTTTAGGTTGCATCTGGATCGTGCTGGGCATCAAGCGCGCCAATTTGCCCGATGCCGAGGCACGGGCAAAGATGCAGCGCGTGGTGGTGCTGAATATGGCAGCCCTAGCGGTGTCGTTTCTGGGCCTGATGGCGGTTTTGGTCGGCGTGATCCTTGCCTAAGCCAAGCCAAAGCTAGCCTGCCCGGTTCAGGCTTGCAAAGCTGCGGCCTTCCGAAATAAGCGTGTCAAACAAAGCACTTGGCGCATAAAGCTTAGGTTTTTGCGGCACCAGCTGGCGCAGCTCTGCGCGCATGACCAAGAGCCCCTTGCGGTCGGCAAGAAACATCGGCCCGCCCAGCCAGCGTGGAAACATCCCCGACATCACGCTGACCGCATCGACATCCGAGGGCTGAAACGCCACACCTTCCTCGACCAGCCGCGCGCCTTGATTGCACAGCGCCGCGACACAGGTGCTGAAAATCTGTTCAGCTTCCGGTGGCCGCGCCGGCAGCGTCTTGCTGCCATCATGCCCCAACCCATAAGAGCCAAGAGCCGCCACAATCACCGCCCGCGCCAAGCCCTGCGCCTCGAGCGCGGCGATCACGGTGGCCAGCGTCGCGCGCAGGCGCTGATCAATCGAGCCTCCGGCACCAACAAGCATCACCCGCCAGCCAAGCTGGCGGCCAAAACTCAACACCCGCGCCAGCAACTCAGGAGCGGCCTGACCGTTGTGGCCCAGTTCGGAAAACTGCCCCGCTTGTGCCGGTGTCAAAGCCACCCGTGCGCCCTCGCCCGCGGCGGGCAAGGCCCCCAGCAACACCGACTGCGCCAGAGGCAGCGGCAACGCGGGCGCGGTCTTTCCAACCAGCAAAAGTGCGGCGCCTCGCAGCCGCTCGGGGTCTTGCGAGCCTTGCAACCGCGCCCAATCGGCGTCACGGGCCTCGGCACTTTGTCGCCCCGCGCTGACCGCCTCGGCTTGGCGCACAGCAATCTGCTTAAGACACGCACTCAGCGCCTCGTGCTGCGGCTCGACGATGCAAACCTGCATTCCCGCCGCCAAAGCCTGCACCGCCACCTCGCCGACACTGGCATCTGAACCCCAGATCGTCACCGACGCAAGCCGCGCAAGCCCCAGCTGCGCCAAATCTTTTGGCAACATCAGCGCCCGCCGCTCGGCCAAGAACGCCGCACGCAGACCCTGCGCCTCGGGGCTGTGGATCAGCTCGGCATGGGCGGCGGCCTCAAAGGCAAGCGCTTGATCTGGCGGCAAAAGCTGTGCGGCTTCGACACAATCAATGGCGCGCTGCGGGGCGGGCAAGAGCGCGCCCTCGAATTTTGCGCGCGCCGCCATCACCGCGGCATGAAAGGCCTTGCCGTCGCGCAACCCCTCGCGCCGCTGCATGCTGCGCGGCAGACCATCCGGCTGCGCCGCGCCGATCAGAGAAGTTGCGGCCTCGACCGCAGCCTCTAGCAGCTTTTGCTCGACCACCTGATCGACCAAGCCGATTGTCAGCGCCTGTGATGCCGTCAGACTGCCCGGCTCAAGCAAAATCCGCAGCGCCACCTGCGCACCGACCAGCCGCGCCAAACGCTGCGTGCCCCCCGCCCCTGGAACCGCGCCAAGCCTGATATCGGGCAGGCCCAACACCGTGCCCGCCAATGCCACCCGCCGATGCGCCGCCAAAGCCAACTCGAGCCCCGCACCCAAAGCCCGACCATTCAGCGCCACAACCACAGGCTTCGCACAAGCTTCAACCGCCAGACATAGATCGGCAAGCGTCAGCGCAGATGCATTGGTCTTGGCAGCCTCTGGTAGATCGCCGCCCGCCGAAAACACCCCGATGTCTGAACAAATCACCACAGCCTGTGCCGCCGGATCGGCCTCGACCTCGGCCAAAGCCTGCGCCAAGGCCTGACGCAGCGCCGCCGTCAGCGCATTCACCGGCCGCAGCGCCATCTTCAGCAGCACCACGCCACCACGCCGCTCGTGCCGCACCAGCCCGAATTGGGTCTCTTGATCCATCGCCTGCTCCATCGACCGATACCCCATTAAGCGGTCAGTTGCGGCTCAAGGCAATCCCATCAGGCGGTCTTGCCGCGGTTCAAACAGGTATATTGTCGAATTTCGCTTCAAAATCAGACCCAACATCAGGGCCAACCGGTCGCAGTGGCGGCACATCCCAGGCGGGAATCACCGCCGCAAGATCCTGCATCTGCGCAAAAAGCTGCGCCAGACGGTTGCGGGGGTCAGGGATTTGGGGAAGTGTTTCGGCCATCTTCGCCTCCTTGCGCCGCGGAACTGCGGCAAGCGCATCTTATCCCAAGCCTAGCCCGCCCCCCCGCCGGCGGCTTTGATCCACATCAAAACTATTACACATTCTGTTATTGAAATATATTATCCCACGCCCTATCTTGACACCAAAGCAAAGGAGACTGCGATGACCCCCGCCGTGCATGCGTTTTTTGATGAGGCCACCAACACCATCACCTATCTGGTGCGCGAGCCCAAGGGGCGTGGCTGTGCGGTGATCGATTCTGTGCTGGATTTCGACTATGCTTCGGGGCGTACCGACACCCGATCGGCCGATGCTGTGATCGCCTATATCAAAGAGCAAGAGCTTGATCTGCAATGGGTTTTGGAAACACATGTTCATGCCGACCACCTCTCGGCCGCACCCTATATCCAAGAGCGGCTGGGCGGCAAGATCGGCATTGGCGACCAGATCACCACTGTTCAGACCACCTTTGGCAAGATCTTTAACGAGGGCACCCGCTTTGCCCGCGACGGTTCGCAATTCGATCAGCTGTTCCACGAGGGCGATGCGCTGATGATCGGGCAATTGCGTGTCGATGTCATGCATACCCCCGGCCATACCCCCGCCTGCCTGACCTATGTGATTGGCGATGCGGCCTTTGTTGGGGATACGCTGTTCATGCCCGACTTTGGCACCGCGCGCTGCGATTTCCCCGGTGGGTCGGCTGAAGTGATGTTTGACAGCGTACAGCGTATTCTTGCTCTGCCCGATGCCACCCGCATCTTTGTTGGCCACGACTACAAAGCTCCCGGCCGCGAGGACTATGCTTGGGAAACCACAGTTGGCGCACAAAAGGCGCGCAACATCCATGTCGGCGGCGGTGCAGAAAAATCCGATTTCATCGCCCTGCGCGAAAAGCGCGATGCGACGCTGGCCATGCCACGGCTGATCATTCCGTCGCTGCAAATCAACATGCGCGCAGGACATCTGCCCGAACCCGAGGACGATGGGCAGTCCTATCTGAAAGTGCCGCTGAATCGGCTGTGATCAGGGCTTTTATCGCGGTGATAGCGGCGGTAAGCTGGTCGCAACATCGCCCAAACCCGAGGATACCATGGAATTTCGTGCCCTGACCCCAAGCTATGCAGTCTCGCCCCAGATCGAGATTGCCGATCTGGCCACAGTTAAGGCCGCAGGCTTTGGTGTGGTGATCGACAATCGTCCCGATGGCGAAATTCCAAACGATCTCCAGACTGATGCGATGCGCGCCGCGGCCGAGGCTTTGGGGCTGATCTTTGTCGCCAATCCAGTGATTGGTGGCGCGATCACCATGGCCAATGTCACCACCCAAGCCGAGGTTTTGGCGGCGGCGCAAACCCCTGTCTTTGCCTATTGCGCCTCTGGCAACCGCAGCTCGGTGGTTTGGGCGCTTGCGCAGGCAGGTCGACTGTCTACCGATGATTTGATCGCGATTCCGGCACGTTACGGCTATAACCTCGAGCCTTTGCGCGCGCAGTTGGATGCGCTTGCGGCGCAAAGCCAAGCCTGATCAGCCGGCTTGCGCCATAGGCAGGCCATAGGCTGAGGCCTCCTCCTCTGGGTCTGCTGCAAACATGGGTTGCAGCGGCAGACCCTGATCAAGATCTGGCACCTGCGCGGCAAAGCCTGCTTCGGCATGGGGTAAAGACAGCCTGATTGCCCGCATGCCGCGCTGCTGACCCAGCTTGCCCTCGGTCAGCGTCAGACCATTTGAACCCATCAGCTGCAACTTGTCGATCGCGGCCCGTCCCAGCGGCACCACCGCCCCCACATCCAGCGCCATGACCTGCGCCAAAGGCAGCGAGACCTGTGCCAAAACCGCCTCTAGGATGCAGCTTGACGCCTCGACCTGTGCGGCAAAATCATGGGTAAAGCTTTGCGCGCCCGACGCCTCTTCTTGCAGCGCGGGGCTGGCATAGCTGGGACTAACCCCACGACCTTTGGCGGGTAAAACCATATAAATCATACCCTTGCGCGCGCCAATGCCCAAAGACACCTCGGCACTCAACAAGCGATAACCGACATCCTCCATCAAGAGGCCCAAGGGGCGAGCATCATCAAGGAAAGAGGCATAGCGAAAGCCGCCAGCCCAGATCAGATCGGCCTCTTCAGCCAGTTGCTGTTCCAATTCGATCAGCGCTGCATCCAGCAGCGGAGCCACCATCGCGGCATCGGTTCGGGTGGGTTTGCGCGGATCGACTGGCGCAGTGCCGACGCGGCCATAGGTCTGCACCTCGATCAGCGCCGCCAGAACGTCGGCACTAAGCACCATCAGCCCCATGCCCTCTGCCGGACCCTGCAAAACCGCGATCAGGGCATATTCAAAGGGCAGTTCCAACACCTCGGCCAAGGATTGCGCCTTGATCCGCAGCCCCGTCACATCCAGCACCAAGCCCAACCTGTCACGCGCAGAACGTGCCAAAGCCATCCGCCAAGAGCGATCTGCGCCGGGGCTCCCCTCGGCCAAGGCTGCGCGCTGCGCCGCAAGCCTGCGCCGCAACACCGCATTTCGTCCAGCTTCTGCCATATGCTTCCCCATCGAGCAGCTTTTGCCCAGACTAGACCGCAGCTTGCTAAAAAAGCGTTTACGCCGGCAGATTTATCGCCAAGCCAGGATCAAAGCGCAGCGGCAGGCTGACACGAAATGCGGCGCCCTTTTGTCCGGGCAGATAGGCAACAGTGCCGCCCAAATTGGCCATGATCTCGCGACAAATCGCCAAGCCCAGCCCCGCGCCCCCTGCCCGCGACTCGTCGCTAAGGCGCGCAAATTTCTCGAAAATCAGCGCCTGCGCCGGCTTTGGAATCCCCGCGCCATTGTCAATGAAATCAATCATGATCCGCCCGCCCTTTTGGCGCACAGCAATGCGCAGCACAGGCTCGGCCGCATCACAATATTTGCGGGCATTTGAGATAAGATTGATAAAGACCTGCACCAGACGGTCTGAATCCGTGCGCAAAAATATCGCCTCTTGCGCGACGTCACGGCGGATCTCAAAGCGGCGTTCGGGGCGGGTCTGGCTGGCCGAGGCCAAGGCGCGTTCGATCATATCCGAAAGGTTCGCCGTGCCAAGCGTCAGCTGCACCGCGCCGTTTTCTAGCACCGAGATATCCAACAGATCATCCAGCAGCCGTGTCAGCCGCTGCGCTTCGGTATGGATGATCTGACCATAATCGGCGACGCGCTGCGCGGGCAGATCGCCTTCGGTCAAGATCTCGGAAAAGGCGCGGATCGAGGTCATCGGCGTGCGCAACTCATGGCTGATCTGGCTGAGGAAAGCATCCTTTTGCGCCGAGATTTGTGTAAGCTTTTCATTCACATCACGCAATTGCCGTGCGGTGCGCGACAGCTCGCTTTGCTGGCTTTCCAGCCGCGCCGAATATTCCATGATCTGCGCGGTTTCATTGGCCACCGCCATCAGATCTTCGACCGTCACCGTGGCGCGGCCAAAAAGCTGGCTGATCATTGCATGCGCCGTGGCCGCCCCCACCGAGCCCGCAAAGCGCCGCTCGAGGGCCGCCAGAAACGCAGGCGTCAGATCGGGCAGATAGCCCGCCTTGCCCTGCCCCGCGGTTTCGGCTTCAAAGAATGACAGCGCCGCCTCGTCGCCCAAAATCCGCTGCGCCATGTTCAACAAGGCTTCGGGTTCGGCTTGGCCTTGGCTCCAACCCAAGCGTTCGGCCTGCTGCTCGTTGTCAAAGGCATTAACGAAACTTGCGCCCTGCACCCGTTCGACCGGATCGGGGAAAGACAGCATCGACCCCAGCGCATAGGCGGCCGTGTTCAGGCAAAACGACCAAAACAGCGCGTGGATCAGCGGATCCATGCCCTCGGTGCCAAACAGCGCCTGCGGGCGCAGCCAGTGCCAGCCAAACAGCCCCTCGCGGAAGACCTGCGCCGAAAGTGCCGCACCCTCGCCAAAAGACGGCAAGAACAGGGTATAGGCCCAGATCACAACGCCAATCGACATGCCCAGACCAGCACCAAGTTTGGTGCCGCCGCGCCAGAAAATCCCGCCCAGCAGCGCTGGCAAGACCTGCGCCATGCCTGCAAAGGCAATCAGCCCAATCGCGGCCAGTGCGTTTGAGCCGCCAGAAAGCCGGAAATACCCCACCCCCAGCGCCAGCACCGCCATGATCGACAGCCGCCTTGACAGCAAGATCCCCACCCGCAGATCACCCGAAAGCGCCGTTGCAGGCCGCAGCCGCAGCCAAAGCGGCATCACGATATGGTTCGAGACCATGGTCGCCAGCGCAATCGTCTCGACAATCACCATCGAGGTGGCACTGGAAAACCCGCCCAGAAAGGCCAACATCGCCAGCCCACCTTGGCCCTGCGACAAAGGCAGCGTCAGCACCAGCATATCGGGATTGGCCCCTTTTGGCATCAGATCCATCCCCACCACTGCGATTGGCAGAATGAAGATATTCATCAAGAACAGATAAAGCGGAAAGGCCCAAGACGCCCGCGCCAGATCGCCTTCGTCGATATTCTCGACCACCATAACCTGGAACATCCGCGGCAGGCTGATCACGGCCGCGGCAGAGAGAAAGATCAAGCCAGCCCAACGGCTTGGGCGCATCTCCCAAGCCGGATTGGCGATGTTTTCAATACGATCAATCATCGCCATGGCACCACCGCCAAGGCCCCAGACCACAAAGATCCCCACCGCCAGCAGCGCCACCAGTTTGACCACCGCCTCGACCGCAATCGCGATGACAATGCCGTGGTGCTGTTCCTTGGCGTCCAGATTGCGGGTGCCAAAGACGATTGTGAACAGTGCAAGCCCCGCCGCCACCCAAAACACCGTCGCATCACGATTGGGCAGCGCCCAATTCTCGGGCGTCTCTGAAGCAAAGACCCCAAAGGACAGCGTCACCGATTGCAGTTGCAGCGCAATATAGGGCGTCGCCGCCAGCACCGCGATCAGCGTCACCAAAACGCCCAAAGTATTGCTTTTGCCGTAACGGCTGGAAATCAGATCGGCGATCGAGGTCACCCTTTGCTGGCGCCCGATCCGCACCAGTTTGCGCAAAATCCACCACCAGCCGACAAAGACCAGCGTCGGCCCCATGTAGATGGTCAAGAACTCTAGCCCCGAGCGCGCCGCATAGCCCACCGCGCCGTAAAAGGTCCAAGCGGTGCAATAGATCGAGAGCGACAGCGTATAGACAATCGGCGCGCGCAAAAACCGGCGCTTGCCCGAGGATGCGCGGCGCTCTCCGGCAAACGCCACCGCGAACAGAAAGGCGACATAGGCCAGACAGACCAGCACCAAAAGGTTAAACGGCATCCTCGCCCTCCGGCTTGGGCAGGACCGGATCTATCCGCGTCTCGGCATCTGATTCAGGGCGCGCAAGCCCCGGTGCCAGATAGGCCGCAAGCCCGATCAGCATTGCCCAGATCGCAAAGACATAGACCACCATCGCCCCCGCGCCCTTGCCGTCCGGCGTGCCCCACAGCAAGGGGATCAGCAGCAAGAACACTCCCAACAGCGGCAGCATCCGCGCCGCATCGCGAAGACGCCGGCGGCGGTAGACCGAACGGGCCAGAAACAAAGGCGCACGCGGTCGCAGCATTCAAGCCCCCAGCAAAGCCCGCACCCGCGCGCGGATTTCGGCATTGTCAAAGGGCTTTGTCATGAAATCAGACACGCCTGCGGCCTCGGCGGCGGCGCGGTCGCGCTCTTGACCCTTGGCGGTCAGCATCAGGACCGGCAGCGCCGCCGTGGCCGCATCGGCGCGCAGGGCCGCCACGACCTCAAGCCCGCTGAGGCTGGGCAGCATCAGATCCAAGATCACCAGATCGGGGTGCAGCTCGGCCACCGCAGCCAGCCCCAAAGCGCCGTCTGCCACCACCGAAACCGACCAGCCATCGCGCGACAGAATAAAGCGCAACGCCTCGGCGATATTGGCCTCGTCTTCAATCAACAGCACATGGCGCATGGTGTCCCCCCCCGCTGTGCGACTATCACGCCAAAGCTTGGCCAAGTCAAAGCCCCAGCGTCAGGCGGTCAGAATAGAGGGCTCGCGCCGCGCCGCACAGCCCGCGCGCTGGCAGATCCGGCAAGTTGAGCCCACCGCCACCACCTCGGCGGCAAAATCGGCATCGGGCAAGATCAGCATCGCGGCCTCGCGCAGCTCTGGCCCGCGAAAGCCCGCAGGATAGCGCGGCTGGCAAAAGGCCAGCACCCGAAACCGCGCGCCGCCTGCAACCTCGATCACCGTCTCGATCGGGGTCATTGGCCGCCCAAGGGCGGTAAACAGCGGCCAAAGCGGACAAGCCGCGCCAAAGCGGGGCAGCGCAAAGCCCGCCACCGGTTTGCGCAGCGTCAAGGTGCCAGAGGCATCGCAGCACACCAGCCCGGCTTGCGCCGCCGGATGCAAAGCGATGCGCCGAAACGCCGCCATCACATCCGCGCCAAAACGGGCAGCCAAGCGCATCGGATCCGGCCCCAGTTCAGCCAAGGCGCGCACCAAAGCGGCATCGGGCAGTGCCTGCGCATCCGCCTGCGCCTGCGCCAAAAAACCCCGCGCCATCACCCGCCCCGCCGAAGAGGCGACGCCCGCCAGATCACCGCCCTGCCAATCGCTGCTGGCAAGCCAAGCCTCGACCTCTTCTTGCGGCGAGGCAAAGCCGCGCTCTTCGGCCTGACCGGCACTGTCCAGATAGCGCACCAAAGCCTCGGCCCCCAAGGCCAAACGCTTGGAATCGCTTTGTAAGTTGACCAAGAACCGCTTTTGCCATTCGGGTTCGATATCATCGGTATCGGCCAAAATCGCAGCCGTTGAATGCACCGAGGACACCGCCGACAGCACCTCGTGCAGGCTGGCCGAGAGATGCGGGTCGTGGCTCATGCGGTCGCTGACCTCTTCCAGCGCGCGTTCAAGCCCCACCACGCGCTGATGCAGGCCGGTCACCAAGGCTGCCCAACCGGGATAGCGGCCGGCGAAATCTTCGGTCCGCTCCAGCTCTGCCCCCGGCAGACGCGCAGCAGCCGCGCGCAACTCGTCAATCACAGCGCCGCCGACGCCTTCTTGAAACGCCTGCATCGGCAGCTCTAGCACTTGGGCCAAGCGTTCCAAAAGCGCATCGGCGATGCGGCGGCGGTTGTGTTCGATCAGGTTCAGGTAGCTGGCCGAAATCCCCACCCGCTCGGCCAAATCGGCTTGGCGCAGCCCCAAGGCGACGCGCCGCGCCCGCAGGCGGCTTCCGGTCAGGGCAGACATCGGCATCGGCGGCTCCTTTTGCAAATAAATTTACAGATTTACAAAATCTTCACAAGCCGCAAATGCAAAGGGGCGCGGCCAAAAACCGCGCCCCTTCAGACTGTTGCGCCGCGCTTAGTTCAGCGCTTTGTCGGTCACCGCATGGGTCCAAGCGCCCTCTGGCGCCTTGGTGATCACCGGATCCGAGCCACCCGACATCAGCGCCTCGACGGTGCGCTGATAATCAGCCTCGTCCAAAGCGCCGTTCGAGCCTGCGGTCAGCTTGGCAATCTCGCCCATCATGCGGGTCTGATGCTCGATGGTCTGCGCGCCGGTGGCATCGTTTTCGATCACGATATTGGCGGATTCGTCGACATTGCCCTCGGCATATTTCCAACCCTTCATCGAGGCGCGCACAAAGCGCACCATCTTATCTTCAAAGGCAGGATCGGCCAGCTTGTCTTGCATGACGTACAGCCCGTCTTCCAAGGTCGCCACGCCCTCGTCTTGATATTTGAACACGGTCAGATCGTCGGGCTTGATGCCTGCGTCAATCACCTGCCAATATTCATTATAGCTCATGGTCGAGATGCAAGCCGCCTGTTTTTGCAGCAAGGGATCAACGTTAAAGCCCTGTTTCAGAACGGTAACATCGCTGCCATCAGTCTTCAGACCCAGCTTGTTCATCCAGTTCAAGAAGGGATATTCATTGCCGCCAAACCACACGCCCAAGGTCTTGCCCTTGAAATCAGCAGGCGATGCGACGCCGCTTTCTTTCAGGCAGGTCAGCTCCATGCCGCTGGATTTGAACGGCTGGGCGATATTGACCAAGGCCAGCCCCTTTTCGCGCGCAGCCAAGGCCGAGGGCATCCAGTCGATCACCACATCAGCACCGCCGCCCGCAATCACCTGCGTGGGCGCCACATCGGGGCCGCCGGGAAGGATGGTCACATTCAGACCCTCTTCCTCGTAAAAGCCTTTGGCTGCGGCCACATAATAGCCGGCAAACTGGGCTTGGGTCACCCATTTCAGCTGCAAGGTCACATCATCGGCCGCCTGCGCCGCCGATGCCATCGCCATAAGAACCGCAGAAGTCAGTAGCTTTTTCATCTCAACCTCCAAGTTGATGCCCGTTTTCGAGCTGTTTAACCCCGTTGTGACGGATGCCAGAAAGTCACCCGTTTCTCGATCAGCGCGACCAGCCCGTAAAAGCCAGAGCCCGCCAAAGCCGCCACCGCAATCGTCGCCCAGATCATATCCAATCCGGTGCGGCCAATCTCGGCATTGATCCGAAAGCCCATGCCCTGCGTTGGGCTGCCAAAGAATTCGGCCACAATCGCGCCAATCGGCGCAAGCGTGCTGCAAATCTTTAAGCCGTTGAACATAAAGGGCATCGCGGCAGGCAAGCGCAGTTTCAGCAGCGATGTCCAATAGCCCGCCGAATAGGTCGCCATCAGATCGCGCTGCATCGCCTCGCTGGCGCGCAGGCCCGCCATGGTGTTCACCAGCATCGGAAAGAACACCATAATCACCACAACCGCGGCCTTGGATTGCCAATCAAAGCCAAACCACATCACCATGATCGGGGCCACGCCCACAATCGGCAAGGCGGCGGCGAAATTGCCAATCGGCAGCAGACCCGCTTGCAAAAACGCGCTGCGGTCGATCAGCACCGCCACGATCACCGCAGCCATGCAGCCGATCAGATAGCCCGACAGCGCACCGCGCAAAAAGGTCTGCACAAAATCGCCCCACAGCACCGGCAAAGACCCCATCGCCCGCGCAAAGATCGCTGAAGGCGGTGGCAAGATCGCGGGGCTGATCGCAAAACTCTGCACCGCCAGCTGCCAGATCACCAAGACCGTGACGCCAAACAGCGCCGGCACGATATAGCGCACCCCGGCAAAGCGTTGCTTGGCCAACCAAGCATTGCCCGCCCAAGCCGCCAGCCACAGCGCGATCAGCTCCAGAGCCATCATCGTGACATTCCCATTCGCAACAACACCCGCGTCTCGACCCGCGCCATCAGCGCCACCAAAACCGCAGCCATGCTGGCCGCCACAAACAGCGCCGCCCAGATTTGCACGGTCTGGCTATAGTAAGACCCCTGCAACAGCCGCGCACCCAAGCCCACCGGCTGGTTCAACTCGGCCACAATCGCCCCCACCAAGGCCGCCGCAATCCCCACCTTTAGGCTGGCAAAGAAATAGGGCATCGAGGCGGGAAGGCGCAGCTTCCAAAACACCTGCGCCTTGTTGGCGGCATAGGTGGTCAGCAGGTCCAACTGGCTGACCTCGGGGCTGCGCAGGCCTTTGACCATGCCCACCACCACCGGAAAGAAACTCAGATAGGCCGAGATCACCGCCTTGGTCATAGCCCCCGAAGCCCCCAGCGCATTCATCACCACCGCAAGCATCGGCGCAAGCGCCACAATCGGCACCATCTGGCTGGCAATCGCCCAAGGCATCACGCTCATATCCATGGCGCGGTTGTGCACAATCGCCGCCGCAAGCAGCACCCCCAGCCCGGTGCCAATGCCAAATCCCGCCAATGTGCCCGAAAGCGTCACCCAAGCATGATAGACAAGCGAGCGTTTCGAGGTGATCGCTTGCCCCGTCAGCCCCTGCCAAAGCCCCACCACCACCTGATGCGGCGCAGGCAGCACCGGGCTTTTCTGCGCCATGGTCAGGGCCACCAATTGGCCAAACTCGGGGGCCGCAGCCCCTGCGCGTGCGGCTTGGTCATATTCCCATTGCGCGTTCAGCTTGACCGCCGCGCCATACCAGACCAGCACCAGTGCCAGCAGAACGCTCAAGACCGGCAAAAACCGCCTCATCCCCGCCCCCCAATGGCAATCAAACCAACTGCAACCACGCCCAAAGCCATGCCCGCAAGCTGCATCGCCGTGGGCCTTTCGCCAAACACCACCAGCGCCACAAGCGTGATCGCGATCAGCTGAAACACCAGCGACAGCGACAGTGCGATCCCTAAGCCATTGGCGCGCATCACCTGCACCATGCAGGCGTTGCCCACGCAAAACAGCGCCAGCGCCAGCGTCAGCATCCAAAGCCCACCATTTTGCGCATAAAGCTTCAGCGCCGAATTGGCCGCCATGAACACCGCCGTCGATCCTGCAAGCCAGCCAAATATCACCGCATTCATTGCAAGACCTCGTTGAAACAGATCGGACTGAACAGCTTAGACATCGCCATGCCCCGCCCGCAAGCCCTCACGCACACGGTGCGCTACGGCAATGAACTCGGGCGTATCGCGGATGTCCAAGGGGCGATCTTTCGGCAAAGGGCTGTCGATCACATCGGTGATCCGCCCCGGACGCGGGCTCATCACCACGATCTTGGTCGACAGATACACCGCTTCGGGGATCGAATGGGTGACAAAGCCAATGGTCTTTCCGGTGCGCGCCCAAAGCTTTAGCAGCTCTTCGTTCAAGCGGTCCCGCACGATCTCATCCAGCGCCCCAAAGGGTTCATCCATCAGCAGAATATCGGCATCAAAGGCCAGCGCGCGGGCAATGCTGGCGCGCTGCTGCATGCCTCCCGACAACTGCCAGGGGAATTTATTGCCAAATCCAGAAAGCTCTACCAATTCAAGAACTTCCTCGATTTTCTTCATGCGATCAGCCTTGGAAAACCCCATGATCTCTAGCGGCAGGCCGACGTTTCCGGCAATCGTGCGCCAAGGATAAAGCCCTGCGGCCTGAAACACATAGCCATAGGCGCGCTTGCGCCGCGCCTCATCCGGCGTCATGCCGTTGACACTCAACGCCCCGCCCGTGGGATGCTCCAAAGCCGCAATCGCGCGCAGAAAGGTTGTCTTGCCACAGCCACTTGGCCCGATGAAAGACACAAACTCACCCTTGTTGATGGTCAGGCTGACATCGCGCAAGGCCTGCACCGGCCCGTCGGCGGTCTGAAACACCAGATCCAAATTCTGCGCCACAATCACCGGGGCGCCAAAACTATCCTTCATCACACCCCCGTCGCCGGCAGACCCGAGCGCGCAACCGGCCGCGGTGCGGTCAGATCTTTCCACGCCGACAGCGCCCGATTGACAGCAGGGCGCGGCGCGCGCGGCACGAACAACCCATGACCCTCGCGCGCCTTGATCTCACCATCCTCCACCGAGACGACGCCGCGCGATAGGGTGTAGCGCGGCAGACCCTTCACAGCTTTGCCCTCAAACACATTGTAATCAATCGCAGATTGCTGATTGCTTGCCGAAATCACCTTGGTCTTTTCAGGATCCCAAACCACCAAATCCGCATCCGCTCCGACCAGAACCGCCCCCTTTTGCGGATAGCAGTTCAAGATCTTGGCGATATTGGTGCTGGTCACGGCGACAAATTCATTCGGCGTCAGCCGCCCAGTGTTCACCCCATAGCTCCAAAGCATCGGCATGCGGTCCTCAAGCCCGCCAGTGCCATTCGGAATCTGCGCGAATGACTTCAAGCCAAAGCGTTTTTGCTCGGTGGTAAAGGCGCAGTGATCGGTGGCCACCACCGACAAAGACCCCGATTGCAAGCCCGCCCAAAGGCTGTCTTGGTGCTTTTTGTCGCGAAACGGCGGGCTCATCACCCGGCGCGCGGCATGGTCCCAATCGGGATGGAAATATTCGCTCTCATCCAAGGTCAGATGCTGGATCAAAGGCTCGCCCCAAACCCGCTTGCCCGCCTGTTTCGCGCGCCGGATCGCCTCATGCGCCTCTTCACAAGAGGTATGCACCACATACAAAGGCACCCCCGCCATATCGGCAATCATGATGGCGCGATTGGTGGCCTCGCCCTCAACCTGCGGCGGGCGCGAATAGGCATGCGCCTCGGGTCCGGTGTTGCCCTCGGCGATCAGCTTGGCGGTCAACTCTGCCACCACATCGCCATTCTCGGCATGCACCATAGCCAATCCGCCCAGATCGCCCACCCGCTTGAAGGATTGATACATCTCGTCGTCATTGACCATAAGCGCACCCTTATAGGCCATGAAATGCTTGAAACTGGTCATGCCGGCTTTGACCGACAGCTCCATATCCTCCCAAACCTTCTGCCCCCACCAGGTGATCGCCATATGGTAGGAATAATCGCAAGAGGCGCGGCCTGACTTGTTGTGCCACATCGCTGCGGCATCCATCAGCCCCTGTCCCTGCCCTGGCAAGACAAAATCGACGACCATCGTCGTCCCCCCCGCCAGCGCCGCCCGCGTGCCGCTCTCGAAATTATCTGCCGAATAGGTGCCCATAAACGGCATCTCAAGATGCGTATGCGGATCAATCCCGCCCGGCATCACATAGCAGCCCGTGGCATCCAGCACCCGATCCGCCGTCAAGCCCTGGCCAATCTCGATAATCTTGCCACCGTCAATCAGCACATCCGCCTGATAGCTCAGGTCCGCCGTCACGATTGTTCCGCCCTTAATCACCGTCGCCATCATGCACCTCTGCTTGGTTCATCTGTCTCTAAATATCCCGGGGGTAGACCCGATTGGCCGCAAGGCAAATCGGGTCAAGGGGGCTGGCCCCCTTGCGCGCTAAACCACCACCGCCACCTGTAAAACCGTCTGCAACATCACATCCGTCGCCGCTGCCGCCCAAGCGGGGGTGATCTCTTCAGCCTCGTTATGCGACAGCCCGCCGACACAAGGGCACATAATCATCACCGTCGGCGCCACCCGATTGATCCAGCAGGCATCATGGCCCGCGCCCGAAATAATATCCATATGGCTGTGGCCCAAGCGTTCGGCAGCCCCGCGCACCACTTTGACAAGGCCTGCATCAAAGGTCACAGGGTCGAAATGCCCCACCGCCTCAATCGCGCAGCCAAGCCCAAGCTCTGCGGCCACGGCTTGGGCGGCGCGCTCGACTTCGGCGCGCATGGCGTCCAGCTTGGCCTGGTCGGGGCTGCGGATATCGACGGTAAAGACCACCTTGCCGGGGATGACATTGCGGCTGTTGGGAAAGACCTGCACCTGCCCCACCGCCCCCACAGCACCGGGCTGATGGCTCATCGCGATCTGATGCACCCGCTCGGTGATCCGCGCCATGCCCAGCCCTGCATTCACCCGCATATTCATTGGGGTCGAGCCGGTATGGGCATCGCGCCCGGTCAGCGTAATCTCTAGCCACCACAGGCCTTGGCCATGCGTGACAACGCCAATTTCTTTGCCCTCGGCCTCTAAAATCGGGCCCTGCTCGATATGCAGCTCGATCATCGCCTGCATTTTGCGCGCCCCCACCACCTCGGTGCCAACCCAGCCAATCCGCGCCAGCTCGTCGCCAAAGCGTTTGCCCTCCATATCGGTGCGGTTATAGGCGTAGTCTTGGCTATGCAGCCCCGCAAAGACACCACTGGCCAGCATCGCAGGCGCAAAGCGCGCGCCCTCTTCATTGGTCCAATTGGTCACCACGATTGGATGTTTGGTCTGCACGCCGGTGTCGTTCAGGCTGCGCACCACTTCCAGCGCGCCCAAAACCCCCAGCACACCATCATAGCGCCCGCCAGTGGGTTGGGTGTCCAAATGGCTGCCCATATAGACCGGCAGCGCCTCTGGGTCGGTGCCGGCACGGGTGGCAAACATATTGCCCATGGTGTCCACGCCCATGCTCATGCCGGCAGCTTTGCACCAATCGGCAAACAGATGGCGTCCTTGGCTGTCAGCATCGGTCAGGGTTTGTCGATTGCAGCCGCCTGCCACCCCGGGGCCGATCAAAGCCATCTGTTCCAAGGCATCCCAAAGACGCGCGGAATCAATCCGCAGGTTTGCACCGGCTGCTGACATCTTAAACTCCCCTTGAGGGTCTTTGCCCCCGAATTGACTCTGTTGCGAATCTTTTCCTGACCCTATGGTCAGCTTGAAGGCTATAGAACCTGACCAAGCGGTCAATAAAAATCTGAGAGGTTAGCCCCCGTGGCCGATAATGTCCGCCCCCTGCGCCGAAACGAGATCCGCCAGCACAATGAAACGCTTATTTTGCAGGCGGCGGAAAAAGTTTTTGCCGAGGCAGGCTTTGGCGGCGCCACCATGCAGCTGATCGCAGATCTGGCGGGCCTGCCCAAGGCGAACCTGCATTACTACTTTGCCAGCAAGGAAGATCTTTACCGCCAAGTGGTGCAAAACATCTTCGACATCTGGCTACATGCGGCGGAGTCGATGGATCAGGCCTCTGGCCCGATCGAAGGCATCGGCGCCTATATTGACGCCAAAATGGAAATCTCGCGCCGTCATGCCGATGGCTCCAAAGTTTGGGCCTCAGAGGTGATGCACGGCGCGCCGGTCATTCAGGATTATCTGGAAACCACGCTGCGGGATTGGACAACGGGGCGCGTCGGCTTGATCCAGCGCTGGATTGATGAGGGCAAGATGGCGCCGGTGAACCCCGAACATCTGCTTTATATGCTTTGGGCGACCACCCAGCATTATGCCGATTTCGGCCATCAGATTGAAACCTTGAACGGCGCGCCAATGACAGATAGCGATTGGCAAGCCGCAAAACACAGCGTCAAATCCATGATCCTGCGCGGCATTGGCGCGATAGAGTGAGGGCAGCATGATCACCGAATTGGAAACCGAATTCGCAAGCCTAAGCTTGCAGCGCTTTGACGAGACCGAGGCTTTGGCCTTGGGCCAGATCTTGCTGGGGCTGACGCAGGGCAAGGCCGTGGTGATCAATATCCGCAACGCGATGCGGGTGTTTTTTCATGCCGCACAGCCAAATTCCGCGCCCCATTTTGATCTTTGGGCCAAGCGCAAAGGCAATACCGCGCTGATGTTTCAGCTGCCCTCGATGCTGGTGGGAGAGCGCAATCGCGCCAAGGGGCAAAGCCTGAGCATCCACGGACTTTCGGAAGCAGACTATGCCGATCACGGCGGCGCTGTGCCGATCCGCGTGGCCGGTGTCGGGGTTGTGGGCGTGGCGGTGATTTCGGGTCTGGCCTCGATCGAGGATCACGCTTTGGTGGTCGCTGGCCTGCGCGCGCTGATGCAGCAGCAAGCCTCTGGCGGCTAAGGGCTTTACAAGTCGGGCATGCTTGCGCCACCTTAGAGCGCCAGAAAGACCTCCTCGAAAGGCAGAAGCCGATGAACAAACCTTTGACACGGATCCAAGCGATGAACAGCTCTGCGATCTTGGAAGCCGCGCTTGAGGTCTTTGCCGCCCATGGCTTTCGTGGCGCGACGTTGGATCAGATTGCCGAAGTGGCGGGGCTGTCCAAGCCCAACCTGCTGTATTACTTCCCCTCGAAAGAAGCCGTCCACGAGGCGCTTTTGGCGCAATTGCTGAAAACATGGCTTGATCCTTTGCGCGCGATGGATCCCTTGGGCGACCCCAAGCCCGAGATTATGGGCTATGTGGCGCGCAAACTGGAACTGGCGCGCGACTTCCCGCGGGAAAGCCGGCTGTTTGCCAATGAGATTTTGCAAGGCGCCCCCCGGTTGCGCGCGGTGATCGAAGGCGATCTGAAAACGCTGGTCGATGAAAAAGCCGTCGTGCTGACCCGCTGGATGGAGGAAGGCCGCATCGCCAAGATGCCGCCGGTGCATCTGTTGTTCTCAATCTGGGCGCTAACCCAACATTATGCCGATTTTGATGTGCAGGTCCGCGCGGTTCTAGGCGAGGGCCATGATCCCTTTACCGAGGCGGGTGATTTTCTTGACCTGTTGTTCGACAAGCTGCTGACCCCCTGACGCCAAAGCAGGCTTTCGCAGGCTTAGACGTTTCAGGCGCTGGACCTTTGCCGCCACTGGGTATATCCAAGGCCAGCGAGAATGTTTCTGGTCGAGGCCTATGAACCAACCCATCGAAACGTCGGTCCGGTCGCAAGACCCGACTCCGCTTCCCCCAAATACCGATCACAACCACGGCAAAAACCTAGGAAAACTGGTTTTGGGCTGCATTGGTGTGGTCTACGGCGATATCGGCACCAGCCCGCTTTATGCGATGCGGGAATCGCTGCATGCTGCAAGCTATGACGGGCTGTCGCGCGATGATGTGGTGGGGGTGATCTCGCTGCTGATCTGGACGCTGATCCTGATTGTGACGCTGAAATATGTGGCCCTGATCATGCGGGCTGACAACAAGGGCGAAGGCGGCACGCTGTCGCTGGTGGCTTTGGTGCAGCAATCCTTGGCGCGCCGTCCGGGCTGGCTGCTGGCGATTGGCGTGGTGGGGATTTCGCTGTTCTTTGGCGATGCCATGATCACGCCGGCGATGTCGGTGCTCTCGGCGGTAGAGGGGCTTGATCTGGTAGCCCCTGCTTTTGGCGATTATGTGCTGCCGGTGACTTTGGTGATTATCCTTGCGCTGTTTTTGTTCCAATCGCAGGGCACCGAGCGGGTTTCGATCCTGTTTGGCCCGATCATGCTGGTTTGGTTCACGGTGATGGCGGTGATGGGGATTTACCATCTCAGTGACGATCTATCGATTCTGGCGGCCTTTAACCCCTATTATGCGGGGCATTTCGTCATCGCCAACGGCACGGCCTCGTTCTTTGTGCTGGGCTCGGTGTTTCTGGCCGTGACCGGCGGCGAGGCGCTTTATGCCGATATGGGCCATTTTGGCCGCCGTCCGATCCGGCTGGCTTGGGCGTTTTTGGTGTTTCCGGCGCTGACGCTGTCTTATCTGGGCCAAGGCGCTTTGGTGCTGGCGCATCCTGAAACCGCCGAGAACCCGTTCTTTCTGATGGCACCAGATTATCTGCTGCTGCCGCTGGTGCTTTTGTCGGTGATGGCCACCATCATCGCCAGCCAAGCGGTGATTTCGGGCGCGTTTTCGATGATGCAACAAGCGGTGCAAATGGGCCTGCTGCCGCGTCTGGAAATTCGCCACACCTCGGAAACCCAATTGGGCCAGATCTATCTGCCCAAGGTCAATACCATTCTGATGGTCGGGGTCTTGTGCCTTGTGGTGGCCTTTGGCTCTTCTTCCAGCCTTGCCTCGGCTTATGGCATCGCGGTGACGGGCGATATGGTGATCACCACCATCCTTGCATCGTTCTTGTTCTACAAATCCTGGAAATGGCCTTTGTGGATGGTGGCCGCGGTGTTGCTGCCGATCCTGAGCATCGAGCTGTTGTTCCTTTCGGCCAATATGATCAAGATCCCCGAAGGCGGCTATGTGCCGGTGCTGATGGCGATCTCGACCTGCACGCTGATCTGGACATGGGTGCGTGGCACGGCCCATGTGAAGCGCAAGGCGCATGATTCAGCGGTTTCCCTGCCCAAGCTGATCGAGATGCTGCAAAAATCGCATCCGATCGAAGTGCCGGGCACGGCGGTGTTCCTGACCCAAGACCTTGATATTGCGCCCTCGGCCCTGCTGCATAACCTGAAACACAATCGGGTTTTGCACAGCCAGAACTTTATCGTTCAGGTCGCTGTTGCCGATACGCCAAAAGTGGCCGATGAAAACCGGCTGTCGATGGAGCGGCTTTCGGATAAGTTTGTCCGCATCAAGCTGATGTTTGGCTATATGGAGACGCCAAACGTGCCGCGCGCCTTGGCGCTGGCGCGGCGGCGGGGCGAGAAGTTTGACATCATGACCACCTCGTTCTTCCTCAATCGGCGCACTTTCCGCTCGGCCAGCAATCAGCAGGGCCTGCCGTTCTGGCAAGAGCGGATCTATGTCTCGATGACGAAATCGGCCTCGGATGCGACGGCGTTTTACTGCCTGCCGTCGAACCGCGTGGTGGAATTGGGCCAGCAGCTGGCGATCTGAGGCGCTACAGGCTTTGCAGCGCCTTAGCAGCAAGTGCAAAGCTATGCAGCCGTGCGGCATGGTCATGTATCATGCCGGTCAGCATGATCTCGTCCGGGGCGTAGGTCTGCATCAGGTGGCCAAGGCCCGCCCGCAGCGCCACCGGACCGCCCACCGCCGCACAAGACAGCGCCTGATCGACCTGCGCCCGCATCGCGGCAGGCACCTCGGACAGATCCTGCACAGGGCGCGGCAGCTTGCCCGGCCGACCCGCGCGCAACCGCGCAAAGGCAAGGATCTGCGACGAGCGCAGATAGTCCGCCTCGCCGTCAGTGTCAGCGGCGCAAACCCCTGCCAGCAACATGAAATAGGGCTTTTCCAACCACTGCGACGGGCGGAAGGTGGCGCGATAGGTCGCCAGCGCATCCGCCAGCATCGCAGGCGCGAAATGGCTGGCAAAGGCATAGGGCAGGCCCAGATAGGCCGCCAATTGCGCGCCATAAAGGCTTGATCCCAAGATCCAGACCGGAACCTCGGTGCCCTCACCCGGCACAGCGCGCACTGGGGCCTGCGGATCGGCGGGGCCAAGATAGCCCAGCAGCTCGAGCACATCTTCGGGGAATTGGTCAGAGGATTGCATATGCCGCCGCAAAGCCCGCGCGGTGGTCATATCACTGCCCGGCGCGCGGCCAAGCCCCAGATCAATCCGGTCGGGGTAAAGGCTGGCAAGGGTGCCAAATTGTTCCGCAATCACCAAGGGCGCGTGGTTGGGCAGCATGATGCCGCCTGCGCCCACCCGAATGGTCTTGGTGCCGCCCGCCACATGGCCAATCACCACCGATGTTGCCGCCGAAGCGATGCCGGGCATGTTGTGATGCTCGGCCAGCCAAAAGCGGTGATAGCCTGCGGCCTCGGCATGGCGAGCAAGGTCAAGCGTATTGGCCAGCGCCTCGCGCGAGGTCTGGCCTTCGGCGACGGGGGAAAGATCAAGCAGGGAATATTTCATCCCCTTTACCTAAGCCGACAAGGCCGCCGCGCCAAGGCCCTTCGAGAAGCGCTTGGGCTTTGATAAAACTTTCAGGACTATTGCCATGCCCGAAGTTGCGATCTGTGTTAAACATCTTCCTTGGGGGCATCTTCGTGGGAAGGGCTGGTTATGGGTATTTCACCGTCAATTGCTGCGCCACCGGGGGGCTATGCAGCTGTGCGCCCTGCGTCAGCCGATGTTGGCAAACCCGCGCTGGTGGCAGATTTCGCCAATTCCAGCGCAAGGTCTGATTTCCCTACACGACAGGCCGGATTGGCCCATACCTCGACCACTGAATTGCCCAAGGCCTTGGCTGCCCGAATGTCTGTGGAAAGCGTCGATGGCATCGAGCTGGATCATATCCCCTTTGTCGGCGATGCGGCCGTGCTGATTGATGATCTGCCCGCCCCCAAAGCGCCAGAAGATATCCCGCCCGCCACTGCTGCCAAGCCACAAGCAGAGGCAGAGGGCCCGCCAAAGCCCGAGGAAGAGATCAAGGATCCAGTCTCGCCCGATAGCAAATTGGCGCAGGCCGCAGCACAGGCCTATCTGATGGGCCGCGAGGTCGCAGGCCAAGCCCCAGCAGCGCAACCGCTAATTTCAGCGGATCAGCAGGCGACGGTTGCGCCGCCTGCTAAGGTTTAATCACTCTGCCGCCGTAACCGAAGGGTTATTGGGGTGCGTGGTCCAATTGGCATAATCGCCAACCTTGCGCCCCGTGCGCGCATCAACAGCTCCCTTTGGCAGCTCGACCATGGTGATGCAATTCTCGACCGGGCAGACGTTCACACAAAGGTTGCAGGCAACGCATTCGTCGTCCTTGACGGTAAAGGTGCGATCCTCTGACATCGCAATCGCCTGATGGCTGGTGTCTTCGCAAGCGGCATAGCAGCGGCCGCATTTGATGCAATCGTCTTGCGAAATCTGGGCCTTGGTGACGTAATTCAGATTCAGGAACTGCCAATCGGTGACATTGGGAACCGCGCGGCCAATCAGATCGGCGGTCGAGTGCATCGCCTTTTCGTCCATATATTGCGACAGGCCCGAGATCATTTCTTGCACGATCTTAAAGCCGTAGGTCATCGCCGCTGTGCAAACCTGCACATTGCCCGCCCCCAGCGCCATAAATTCAGCCGCATCACGCCAAGTTGTCACGCCGCCAATGCCCGAAATCGGCAGGCCGCGCGTCGCCTCGCTGCGGGCAATCTCGGCCACCATATTCAGCGCAATCGGCTTGACCGCAGGGCCGCAATAGCCGCCATGGGTGCCCTTGCCGTCAATCATCGGCTCGGGGCTGAAATCATCCAGATTGACCGAAGTGATCGAATTGATGGTGTTGATCAACGAGACCGCATCCGCCCCGCCGCGCTTTGCCGCCTCGGCCGGTTTGCGGATGTCGCTGATATTAGGCGTTAATTTCACGATACAAGGCATGCGCGAATGGGTTTTCACCCAGCGCGTCACCATCTCGATATATTCAGGCACCTGCCCCACAGCCGAGCCCATGCCGCGTTCGGCCATGCCATGCGGGCAGCCAAAGTTCAGCTCGACCCCATCGGCCTCGGTATCCTCGATCCGCGCCAGAATATCCTTCCAGCTTTCCTCATCGCAAGGCACCATCAGGCTGATGATCATTGCGCGGTCTTTGTAGTCGCGCTTGACCGATTTGATCTCGCGCAGGTTCACCTCCAGCGGGCGGTCGGTGATCAGCTCGATGTTGTTCAGCCCAAGCAGCCTGCGATCGGCCCCCCAAATCGCGCCGTAGCGCGGGCCGTTGACGTTCACCACCGGCGGCCCCTCAGAGCCAAGGGTTTTCCAAACCACGCCGCCCCAACCGGCCTCAAAGGCGCGGCGGACGTTATATTCCTTATCCGTCGGCGGCGCAGAGGCGAGCCAGAACGGGTTGGGCGACTTAATTCCGATGAAGTTTGTTGTCAGATCTGCCATGTCAAAACCCTTTTCAACGCGCTTTAGCGCATCGCCCCCTTCAAATAGGCGCTGATCTCTTCGGCGGCGTCGCGGCCCTCGGCCACCGCCGTCACGGTCAGATCTTCGCCCCCTGTGGCACAATCGCCGCCCGCCCACACCGGACCGGCCCGCTTGACCAGTTTTGCGCCATCCTTGGCGATAAAGCTGTCTGTCAAAGTCTGGCCAATCGCCTTAAACACTTGATCGGCTTGCAAAATAAAGCGTTCGCCCAGCTCCAAGCCGTTTGCTCCCTGATGGGTGTAGGCAAATTCTACCGCCTGCACGTTGCCCTCACCCATCAGCCGTACCGGCGCCGCGCCATAGATAATCCGCACCCCAGCCGCCGTGGCGTGGTCTTGCTCATAAGCGCTTGCGCTCATCCGATCTTTGCCGCGCCGATAGACCATTGTGACCGAATTTGCGCCCAAAAGCTTGGATTGTACCGCCGCATCCACTGCCGTCATGCCCCCGCCAATCACCACCACATCGCGACCGATGGGAAGGCTGGATTTATCAGCAGTCTGGCGCAACTCGGCAATGAAATCGACGGCAGTACGCACACCTTGCAGATCTTCGCCCACAGCGTGCAGCGCATTGACGCCGCCCAAACCTATCGCCAAAAACACCGCGTCAAACTCGGCCTGCAAATTCGCCAATTCGATGTCGCGCCCCAGCCGCATGCCGGTTCTCACAGTGATTCCCCCGATTTGCAGCAGCCATGCCACCTCACGCGCGGCAAAATCATCTGCCGTTTTATAGGTGGCGATGCCGTATTCATTCAGCCCGCCAGCCTTTTCACGCGCCTCAAAAATCACCACCTCGTGGCCGCGCAGCGCCAAGCGGTGCGCGCAGGCAAGCCCCGCAGGCCCCGCCCCCACCACGGCAACCCGCTTGCCCGTAGGCGCCGCGCGGGCAAAGGGATGCACGCCCTTTGCCATCAGCCCGTCGGTGGCAAAGCGTTGCAGACGACCAATTTCCACCGGCTTGCCTTCGGCCACTTCGCGGACGCAGACCTCTTCGCACAGCTGTTCGGTCGGGCAAACCCGCGCGCACATGCCCCCCAGAATGTTTTGCGAAAAGATCGTCTTAGCCGCCGCATCCGAGGTGCCCGTCGCGATTTGGCGAATGAACAGCGGAATGTCGATCGAGGTCGGACAGGCCGTCATGCAAGGCGCGTCATGACAGAAATAGCAGCGATCAGCTGCCACCCGCGCCTCGTGCGGGGCCAAAACCGGCTGAAGGTCGGCAAAATTCTGGGCATAGGCCTCGGCACCCAAACGCTGGGCCGCAACACCTGCCGTCAAAGGGCTGTTAGACAAGACAAAGCCTCCCTTGGCATCTTTCATTTCAGAAAGGCTGGCACAGCTTTATTTTTTTATCAAATGGTAAATTTTGATTTTTGCCAGATTTATTACCCTGAAAATCCGCTGCTGAAATCTTGGGCCTTTTTTCTGCCGCCAGCCTGACGTATAGGAAGGATAGAAATTGCGGAGGTTGGCCCCTTCCGCGAGAGAGCAATGACGCCAACAGGGGACGGCATGAGCAAACAATCTTCCGACGCAGACGTAGCGTTTATCTCGGCTCTGGCAGAGCTGTTGAACAAAAATGAGCTGACCGAGATTTCGGTAAAGCGCGAATACGGCGAGGCGGACAGCCTGAATGTGCGCGTGGTCAAGCAATCGACCGTGGTGCAGATGGCGCAAGCAGCCCCCGTGCAATACGCAGCGGCAGGCGCGGCCGCAGCCCCCGCAGCCGCGGCGGCCGCTGTAAATGACGATCCTGCCCAGCATCCTGGTGCGGTGACGTCGCCTATGGTTGGCACCTGCTATATGGCCGCCGAGCCTGGCGCCACGCCTTTTGCAAGCATTGGCATGGCCGTGACCGAAGGCCAGACCGTGTTGATCATCGAAGCGATGAAAACCATGAACCACATCCCTGCTCCGCGCGCTGGCACGGTCAAGCGGATTTTGGTTGGCGATGGCACCGCCGTGGAATTCGGCGCACCGCTGATGATCATCGAGTAAGCGCATGTTCGATAAAATCCTGATCGCCAATAGGGGCGAAATCGCCCTTCGCGTGATCCGCGCCGCGCGGGAAATGGGGATCAAATCGGTCGCCGTGCATTCCACTGCCGACGCGGATGCAATGCATGTGCGCATGGCCGACGAATCCGTTTGCATTGGCCCTGCCTCTTCGACCCTCAGCTATCTGAACAAGGCGGCGATCATCTCGGCTTGCGAGATTACCGGCGCGCAGGCTGTGCATCCGGGCTATGGCTTTTTGTCGGAAAACGCTGCGTTTTCGCAGGCTTTGCACGATCACGGCATCACCTTTATTGGCCCAACGGCGGAACATATCCGCATTATGGGCGATAAGATCACCGCCAAGGAAACCGTCAAAGCGCTTGGCATTCCCGTGGTGCCCGGCTCGGAAGGTGGCGTGCCAGACTTTGAAACCGCAATTGGGGTCGCCGCAGCCATTGGCTTTCCGGTGATCATCAAGGCCACCGCAGGCGGTGGCGGGCGCGGCATGAAGGTTGCCAAAAACGCCGAAGAGCTGGAGGTTGCCTTCCGCACCGCCCGCGCGGAATCGAAAGCGGCTTTTGGCAACGACGAAGTCTATATCGAGAAATATCTGCAAAAGCCGCGTCACATCGAGATTCAGGTCTTTGGCGATGGCAAAGGCAATGCGGTGCATCTGGGCGAGCGCGACTGCTCGTTGCAGCGCCGCCACCAGAAAGTGTTTGAGGAGGCTCCGGGCCCCGCGATCACCCCTGCGCTGCGCGCCAAAATCGGCAAGGTCTGCGCCGATGCTGTGGCGAAAATCAACTATATCGGCGCAGGCACGGTTGAGTTCTTGTATGAAGACGGCGAGTTCTTTTTCATCGAGATGAACACGCGTTTGCAGGTCGAACATCCGGTGACCGAAGCGATCTTTGGTGTCGATCTGGTGCGCGAGCAGATCCGCGTTGCCGCTGGCCTGCCGATGTCCTTTACGCAAGACGAGCTGGAAATCAACGGCCACGCCATCGAGGTGCGCATCAACGCCGAAAAGCTGCCGAACTTCTCGCCCTGCCCCGGCAAGGTCAAGATGTTCCATGCGCCCGGCGGCTATGGCGTGCGGATGGATTCGGCGCTTTATTCCGGCTATTCGATCCCGCCCTATTACGACAGTTTGATTGGCAAGCTGATCGTGCATGGCCGCGACCGCCCCGAGGCTTTGGCGCGTTTGCACCGCGCTTTGGGCGAATTGGTGGTGGATGGTGTCGAGACCACCGTGCCGCTGTTTGATGCGCTTTTGGCTGAACCTGACATCCAATCGGGCGATTACAACATTCACTGGCTGGAAAAATGGCTGGAAAAACAGTTCGGTTGATCTTGCACAGGGCGCCTTCGGGCGCCCTTTTGCAGCCATGACCCAAAGCATCACCCCCGAGATTTTGCTGCGCGCCTATGCGATGGGGGTGTTTCCCATGGCCGAAAGCAGCACCTCGACGGACATTCGCTGGGTCGAGCCGCGCCAGCGTGGGGTGTTCGCGTTAGACAGCTTTCACATCTCGCGCAGCCTTGCCCGCCATATTCAGCGCAGCGATTGGGTGATCCGCACCGACAGCGCTTTTGCCCAGACCGTCGCCGCCTGCGCTGACCGCCCCGAAACCTGGATCAACGCCGAGATTACCGCGCTGTATCAAGCGCTTTACCACATGGGCCACGCCCATAGTCTTGAGGTCTGGGAGGACGACGCGCTGATTGGCGGGGTTTACGGCGTAACGCTGGGGGCTGCGTTCTTTGGCGAAAGCATGTTTTCGCGCCGCACCAATGCCTCGAAAACCGCGCTGGCCTATCTGGTGCATCGGCTGCGGGCGGGTGGCTTTACGCTGTTTGACACCCAGTTTCTGACGCCGCATCTGGCCTCGCTGGGTGCAACCGAGATCAGCCGCGCCGCCTATCAGCGCCAGCTGCGCGCGGCGCTGGCGGCAACCGCCAGCTTTGACCCCGTAGGTTATCCGCCGCTGCCATCCGCAGGGGCAGTTTCCACATCGGGCAAGACCAGATCGGCGACATCGCAGCGCAGGGGCCAAACGTCGTAGCGCGGATGATCCAGCGCCGAAAGCGCGGGGCTTGAGGCGGTCATCCAACCGTCAAAATCTGGCGTGGTCGATGCGGCATCCAGAATTGTCAGATGCACAAAGGCTTCTTGGGCGGGGTTTTCAGGATAGTAGCGGCAGTCATCCATCCGCACCGTCAAACGACCGATGGTCTTGGATTGCCCCTGCGCCAGCGTCAGATCGCTGACCTCTCCAGTCAGCTTGTCCAGCACCCGCAGCTTGGCAGCCGCCGCATCTGCGACCTCTTGCGCAAGGGCAGGCGTGGCAACCAGCAGCAAAAGCGCCAAAAGTCGCGTCATGGCGCGGCGGGGTCTGACTTGCCGCCAGAGACAAATTTCATCAGCAGGCTGATCAGGCTGACAGAGCCCTGAGTGTCTTCGATTGACGCACCAGCGACAAGATTGTCTGACGACCCGCCCGGCTGGATTTCAACAAAATTGCCGCCCAGCAAACCTTCCGAGGAAATCAAAATCGCCGAGTCGTCGGGCAGTTGGATGGATTTATCTATTGCGATGGTGGCATCGGCGTAAAAGCTTTGCGGGTTCAACGTCAGCTTGGTGATGCTGCCGATCTTGACCCCCGCGAGCCGCACATCCGAACCCGGCGTGATGCCTTCAACCGAGCGGAATGAGGCGTGCAGCTCGTAAGTGCCGCCTGAGGCCGCACCGCGCCCGCCGCTTGCATAGACCAAAAATCCGATAGCCGCCGCCAGAACAGCCGCTCCTGCCAAAATCTCTGCGCGATTCTCGGCCATTATTCGGGCTGCCACGCCTCGTAATCCTGCCGGCGCGCAGGAGCCGCGGCACGGATCGAGCCAGCCGGCGCATAGGCCGCAGCGGTGCCGGTCAGATTTTCAGAATGCGGCTTTTCCCAAGCTTTATGCTTGAGCGGGGCTTTGGTGGGCGGCTGATCCCAAGTAAAATGCAGCCAGCCGTGCCAGTCGGGCGAGACCCGGCTTGCCTCGGATTCGCCGTTATAGATCACCCAACGACGCTTGGTATCTGCGGTCTGGTAATAGATATTGCCCTGCTCATCCTCGCCGACCTTTTGGCCTTTGCGCGCGGTATAGATCTGGGTGCCAAGGGTTTGGCTGTTCCACCAGGTCAGCAGTCGCTTGAGGAAATACATCAGAGCCTCCGATATCATTTGCCTTGATATGGCCGAAACTGCGGCAGAGGTCCAGTGGCCTTGGCACTTTGGCGCAAAGAACCGCTGCAAATGCAGCCTAAATTTAAAAAACAAAACGGCGAGCCAATGGCCCGCCGTTGTTTTTCGCAGCGTCAGGTGTCAGCCTGCCGTTGCGGGTTTTTTCTTCTCGGTTTCGGTCAGCACCAACAAGGGTTTTGCACCTTTGTTCACGCATTCTTCATTAACCACGATCTCTTCGACGCCTTCCATGCCCGGCAGTTCGAACATGCTGTCCAACAAGATATCTTCCATGATCGAGCGCAGGCCACGCGCGCCGGTTTTGCGCGCAATCGCCCGTTTCGCAATCGCAGTCAGCGCATCGGCGGTAAAGGTCAGCTTGGTGCCCTCGATCTCGAACAGGCGCTGATATTGTTTGACCAAAGCGTTCTTCGGCTCGGTCAGAATGATCATCAGCGCAGATTCGTCCAAATCGGTCAGGGTCGCAATCACTGGCAAACGGCCGACAAATTCGGGGATAAGGCCGAACTTCAGCAGATCTTCCGGCTCCAGCTCCATGAACAACTCGCCAGCACCGCGCGCCTCTGGGTCTTTGACATCAGCGCCAAAACCAATAGCCGAGCCCTTACCGCGCTGTGCGATGATCTTTTCCAGACCAGCAAAAGCCCCACCGCAGATGAAAAGAATATTGGTGGTGTCCACTTGCAGGAATTCTTGCTGCGGATGCTTGCGCCCGCCCTGCGGCGGCACCGAAGCAACCGTGCCTTCCATGATCTTCAACAGCGCTTGCTGCACGCCCTCGCCCGAGACATCGCGGGTGATCGAGGGGTTGTCAGATTTGCGGGTGATCTTATCAACTTCGTCGATATAGACGATGCCGCGCTGGGCGCGTTCAACATTATATTCCGAAGCCTGCAACAGCTTTAGGATAATGTTTTCAACGTCTTCGCCCACATAGCCCGCTTCGGTCAGCGTGGTTGCATCTGCCATTGTGAAGGGCACATCCAAAATCCGCGCCAGCGTTTGGGCAAGCAAAGTCTTGCCGCAGCCGGTCGGGCCAATCAGCAAGATGTTGGATTTTGCCAGTTCGATATCGGTTTTGCTAGCGTGGTTCAGACGCTTGTAATGGTTATGAACCGCGACTGAAAGCACGCGCTTGGCATGCATCTGACCGATCACATAATCGTCCAACACCTTGCAGATGTCGCGCGGTGTCGGCACGCCATCCGTGGTTTTCATCCCTGCTGTCTTGGTTTCTTCACGGATGATATCCATGCACAGTTCGACGCATTCATCGCAGATGAAAACCGTCGGACCGGCGATCAGCTTCCGAACCTCATGCTGGCTTTTGCCGCAGAAGGAACAGTAAAGCGTGTTTTTGCTGTCGCTGCCGGTGGTATTCGCCATGGGTATCCTCTGACCTGCGCCTATAAGAGGCGATCTTTGGGAAGTTTAGGCCAAGGCCCGCCCCTCTACAATCCGAAAACGCCCCCGATTTGCATCGGGGGCAAAAGCCTTATTTCACTTCGTCAACTTTGGTGCGGTTTTCCAAAATCTCGTCAATCAGACCCCAAGCTTTGGCATCTTCGGCCGACATGAAATTATCCCGCTCAAGGGCTGCCTCGACCGTGTCATAATCATTGCCGGTGTGTTTGACATAAATCTCGTTCAAACGGCGCTTCAGCTTTTCGGTTTCGCGCGCGTGGATCATGATATCTGTCGCTTGGCCCTGATAGCCGCCCGAAGGTTGGTGCACCATGACGCGGCTGTTTGGCAGCGAAAAACGCATGCCCTTTTCGCCCGCTTGCAGAAGCAAAGACCCCATCGAGGCCGCCTGCCCGATCACAAGCGTCGAAACCTTGGGGCGGATGTATTGCATAGTGTCATAGATCGACAGACCCGAGGTCACAACGCCGCCTGGGCTGTTGATATACATCGAGATTTCCTTCGAGGGATTCTCGGCCTCGAGGAACAAAAGCTGGGCGCAGATCAGGCTCGACATGCCGTCATGCACAGGGCCTGCCAGAAAAATGATCCGCTCTTTCAGCATGCGGCTGAAAATATCATAGGCCCGCTCGCCGCGGCTGGTCTGTTCAACCACCATAGGCACGAGGGTGTTCATGTAGTGTTCAACAGGATCGCGCATAAAACTTGCCTCTTTGGTCCGTGAAAGTGGTATTAACGCTGGATGGTTTCCAGAGTCTTAGTTGCGCGCGCCAGAGGGTGCAAGGGCAGCTTGTCGCGAAGTTTTCTGACAATGGCGCGGTCAGCGGGGGGATGCAACCGCCCAAGCGATCACATTTGTCATCGCGCCAGAGAAAGTTCGGCGCGCAGGCCGCCCAAAGCCTCGCTTTTGCTTAGGCGCAATTCGCCGCCATGGCTGCGCGCGATATCGGCGGCAATCGACAGACCTAAGCCGACACCGCCGCCCTTATTAGGGTCGCGCGCGGCATCCAAACGCTCAAAAGGTTCCAGCGCCAGCTCGCGTCGATCTGCCGCAATCCCCGGCCCGTCATCTTCCACCACAAACCGCAGCGAGCGATCGGTGAAGATCACACTCACCTCAGCGCGCTTGCCATAGCGCACTGCATTGCCTAGCAGATTCTCCAGCGCCCGCGTCACCGCTTGCGGCCGCAGCTTCATCGCGCCGGGTGACTGCACCTGCCCCAGATCGACCGGCTGCTGCATCCGCCGCGCATTCTCGACCAAGCGCTGCACCAGCGTTGCAGGATCGACCAATTCGGTCTCTTCCATCGCATCGCCGCGCGCAAAGGCCAGAAACTCGCTGACCAACCGCTCCATATCCTGCACATCTTGTTGCAGGGCGCGGGTTTCCTCGTCTTCGGGCAGGAACGACAGCCCCAGCTTTAACCGCGTCAAAGGCGTGCGCAGATCATGGCTGACACCCGACAGCATCAGCGTGCGGGTCTCGATCTGCCGCTCGATCCGGGCGCGCATGTTCAAAAACGCCACCCCCGCTGCACGCACTTCGGTCGCCCCGCGCGGGCTATAGGGGAGGGTCTGCCCCTTACCAAAGGCCTCGGCTGCAAGTGCAAGACGCGTGATCGGCGTCAGCTGATTGCGCAAGAAAATATAGGCGATAAAGGTCATCAACCCCGAGGTGAACACCATCCAGACCAAAAGCTGATGCGGATTGGTCGCCGAAACCCGCGTCCGCGCCAAGGACACCCGCACGGGGCCCCATTTGGTATCGAAATAGGCCTGCACCAAGGCCGAGTTCGAGGTCAGATCCACGGCAAAAACCCCACCCAGCCGCGCGCGCAGGGTCAAGATCACCCGCCTACCGGAATAATCCAGAAACCCGCGGCTGTCGGCTGCGGGCACCGCCTCGGCGGGCAAGCTGACCTGAAGCTGCAAATCCGACGCCAGTTGCGCAATCGCCGCCTGTGCGGTGGTCATATCCGGCGCCTTGGCAACGCGGTCCAGCAGCGCGCTGATCTCGATGGCGACCCCCGAGGTCATCTGCTCGGTCACCGCTTCAAAGTGACGCTGGATAAAGGCAATCGAAACCGTCACCTGCACCACGATCACTGGCAGAACCAGAATCAGAACAGCCCGACCAAACAGGCTTCGCGGAAGAAGGGACTTGAGGCGCGGATGCATGCGCGCAACACTAGCGCCAGCCCAGCCGCAAGGAAAGTCCGCATGCAGCGCAAAAGCCAAATCACCAAGATCAGCCCGCAGATCACCTGCCTGCGCGCCGCCAATGCCTCGGCGATGACGGGCACTGGGACCAATAGCTATCTGCTGGATGGGCCAGAGGGCGCGGTGCTGATCGACCCCGGCCCCGATCTTGATCCCCATCTTGAGGCGATTCTGCACCAGATTGGCGAAACGCGACTTGTGGCGATTCTGATCACCCATGCGCATCTGGACCACAGCGCACTTGCCCCCCGCCTTGCCAAAATCAGCGGCGCGCCGATGCTTGCAGCGGGCGCAGTCTGGGAAGGACGCTCTGACATGATGCAGCGTCTTGCCGCCTTGGGGCTGGATGAGGCGGGCGAAGGGCTGGATCACAGCTTTGTGCCCGATCAACGCATCCGCGACGGCCAAACGCTGCACCTTGCCGGACTAAACATAACCGTCATCGCCACGCCCGGCCATCTCTCGGGGCATCTCAGCTTTGCCCTTGGCCAAACGCTGTTCAGCGGCGATCATGTGATGGGCTGGTCGACCTCGCTGGTCTCGCCACCCAGCGGCGATATGAGGGCCTATATGGCCTCGCTTGCCAAGCTGCAAACCCAAGGCTGGCAGGTGTTTCTGCCCGGCCATGGCGCCCCCGTTAGCGACCCCGCCGCGAGGCTGGCCGAGCTGATCGCCCACCGCCAAGCCCGCGAGCGCGCAGTCCTGGAAAGCCTTGCCCAAGCCCCCAATACCGCAGCGGCACTTGCCCAAGCAATCTACACCCAGACCCCGCCTGCGCTCTTGCCAGCCGCAAGCCGCAACATCCTTGCGCATCTTATTGATCTGCATGAAAGAAACCTTATTCGCCCCCAAGGCGCACTGACCAGTGAGACGGTTTTCGAATTGATTTAACCGCGACATCATTTTTCTTCACGCCCCCCCTTTACGCCCCCGAAACCCCTTGCTATAGACCCCCTCGTGTTCCGGCGTAGCTCAGCGGTAGAGCAGTTGACTGTTAATCAATTGGTCGTAGGTTCGATCCCTACCGCCGGAGCCAAAA
>OCOY01000032.1_pt1 | contig 39782 bp, 37 predicted proteins | sample 1494131 | NCBI WGS metagenome assembly OCOY01 (sample SAMEA3275523, study PRJEB22092) | marine metagenome | biome: ENVO:00000039; feature: ENVO:00002042; material: ENVO:00002010 | collected 2014-06-21T17:05:00+00 | depth 1 m | reverse complement strand
TACTTTGCCAATTCCGAAACCGTCGATAACTTTTTGCGGCTGATCGGGGCGGGGATGGACTATGTCGCTGCCGGGCATTCGTTTTATTCCGCTGAAACCCACATTCGCCATCTGGGCGAGGCCAAGCTGGGCGATCGGCTGACGGGCACGCTTCAGATCATCTCTGCGGATGAAAAGCGCTATCGCTCCTTTGTGCGGATCATGAAGGGCGAAGAGTGCGTCGCCACCATCGAACAGCTGTGTCTGCATGTCGATATGGCCGCAGGCAAAGCCTCGCCGGCAGCGCCCGAGGTTTGGGCAAAACTGCGCGCCATTGCCGAAGCCCATGCAGGCCTGCCGCTGCCCGAAGGCGCGGGTCGCGCCGTGGGGCAAAAACGATGAGGCGGGTTCTGGTAACCGCCGGGGCCAATGGCATTGGTCTGGTGATGGCACAGGCCTTTGCAGCGCAAGGCGACCGGGTTTGGGTGACAGATGTGGACGCCGCGATGATCGCGGCGCTGCCTGCGGGCATCCGTGGCTCGGTTTCGGACGCAAGCTCGGAAGCGGGGATGCAGATCTTGTTTGACGAGATCGCAGCGGCTTGGGGCGGTCTGGATGTGCTTTGCGCCAATGCGGGCATCAAAGGCCCGACGGCTGCGATCGAGGACATGGACCTTGAGGCTTGGCACCAATGCCTTGGTGTCAATCTGGACGGCGCAATGCTTGCGGCCAAGTTCGGCGCCAAGATAATGAAACCCGCGCGGGCGGGCTGCATTATCTTCACCTCTTCGACCTCGGGGCTTTATGGCACGCCCTATCGTGCGCCCTATGTGGCGGCGAAATGGGGGGTGATCGGCCTGATGAAAACCGTGGCGATGGAGCTGGGCCCCCATGGCATCCGCGCCAATGCGATCTGTCCGGGCTCTGTGAACGGGCCGCGCATCGACCGCGTGATCGAAGCCGAAGCCGCCGCCAAAGGCATGAGCGCCGATGCCGTGCGCCAAGGCTATGCCAGCGGCACCGCAATGAAGCGGCTCTCGGACCCCGAAGATGTGGCAGCCCTGGCGCTTTATCTGGCCTCAGACGGCGCACGGATGATCTCGGGTCAGGCGCTGGCCGTGGACGGCATGACCTACAACGTTGATCCCTAAGGAAATCAGATGCATTTCGGACTGACAGAAGAACAGCAGATGATCGTCGATGCGACGCGCGGCTTTGTCGAAGCCGAGCTTTACCCGCATGAAGCCGAAGTCGAACGCACGGGGGTCTTGCGCGAAGAGCTGCGGCGCGAAATCGCTGCCAAAGCGATTGCCGCAGGGCTTTATGCCGCCAATATGCCCGAAGAGGTCGGCGGTGCCGGGCTCGATACGCTGACTTGGCTGCTTTATGAAAAAGAACTTGGCAAAGCCAATTACGCGCTGCATTGGACCTGCGTCTCGCGGCCCTCGAATATCTTGCTGGCCTGTGTCGGCGATCAACGCGAGCAATATCTGCTGCCCTGCGTGCGCGGTGAAAAGCACGACTGCCAAGCGATGACTGAACCGGGGGCCGGCTCTGATCTGCGCGGCATGAAGGCCTCGGCGCGGGCCGATGGCGATGATTTTATCCTGAACGGCACCAAGCATTTCATCAGCCACGCCGATCTTGCCGATTTCGCGATTGTCTGGGTGGCCACTGGCGAAGAAGACACCCCGCGCGGCCCAAAAAAACGCATCACCGCGTTTTTGGTCGATAAGGGCACCAAAGGCTTTACGGTGCGCGAGGGCTACCGCAACGTCTCGCATCGCGGCTATAACAACATGATCCTCGAATTTGATGATTGCCGCCTGAACAAGCGACAAATCTTGGGCGAGCTACACCAAGGCTTTGAAGTCGCAGGCAAATGGCTGGGTGCGACACGGCTGCAGGTGGCCTCGACCTGCCTAGGTCGGGCCGAACGCGCGCTGGGCCTTGCGATCAGCTATGCCGCCGAACGCAGGCAGTTTGGCCAGCAGATCGGCAAGTTCCAAGGCGTGTCGTTCAAACTCGCCGATATGGCGACAGAGCTGAAAGCCGCAGAACTGCTGACCCGCGAGGCGGCCTGGAAATACGATCAGGGCACGGTAAGCGAGGCTGATATGTCGATGGCCAAACTCAAGGCAAGCGAAGTGCTGGCGATGATTGCCGATGAGGCGATCCAGATCCATGGCGGCATGGGCTTGATGGACGAATTGCCACTAGAACGCATCTGGCGCGATGCGCGGGTGGAACGGATCTGGGAAGGCACCAGCGAGATCCAGCGCCATATCATCAGCCGAGAGCTTCTGCGCGCGCAGGGCGCCTGAAGCAAACAGGGGGGCTGTCTGCCCCCCACGGCTTTGCAAGCAAAGCCTCCCCCCGAGGATATTTTTGGACAGATGAAACGAAATGTTAACCTTAATGAGCGATTCTGATCTCACGGAACAGGGGGGGACCCCGATGGCCGTGACAGGTGAAACCCTACCCCGTTTCGTCGGGGTGGGGCGCCCTTGTGTTTCATCTGTCTCTAAATATCCCGGGGGAAGCTGGCTTGCGCAGCAAGGCAGCGCGGGGGCTGGCCCCCGTCTTGGCGGCGGTGTCGCGCGGGTCGGAGGCGGGCAATGAAACCCTTGGACCGTTTGCTGCGTCCGAAAACCATCGCAGTTTTAGGCGCGGGTTGGGCGCTGAATGTGATCGAGCAATGTCGCAAGATGGGCTTTGCGGGTCAGGTTTGGCCGGTGCATCCAAACAAGCCCGAGATTGGCGGTCTGCGGGCCTATGCCAGCCTTGCGGATCTGCCAGAGCCCCCCGATGCGGTGTTTATCGGGGTGAACCGCTTTGCCACCGTTGAGGTTGTGGCCGAGCTTGCGGCGATGGGGGCGGGCGGGGCGATTTGTTTTGCCAGCGGCTGGACCGAAGCTGGCGCGCCCGAGTTGCAGGCGCAGTTGATTGCGGCGGCGGGTGATATGCCGATCTTGGGGCCGAATTGCTACGGCGTGATCAACTATCTGGACGGGGCTTTGCTCTGGCCCGATCAGCATGGCGGTGTGCGGGTCGAGCGCGGCGTGGCCTTGGTCAGCCAATCCTCGAACATTGTGATCAATCTGGGCATGCAAAAGCGGGCTTTGCCGGTGGCCTATGTCGCCTGTCTGGGCAATGCGGCGGTGGTTGGCTTGGCCGATTTGGCGGGGGCTTTGCTGGAGGATCCGCGCGTCACTGCCTTGGGGCTTTATATCGAGGGCATCGACGATGCGGCGGCTTTTGCCGCCCTTGCGGCCCGCGCGCGGGCGATGGGCAAGGGGATTGTTGCGATCAAATCGGGCAAGACCGAACTGTCGCGTCTGGCTGCCGCCTCGCATACCGCGTCTTTGGCGGGCGGCGGCGCGGCGTCATCGGCGTTTTTGCGCCAGATTGGGGTGGCCGAGGTCAATACGCCTTCCGAGCTGATCGAGACCTTGAAGATTTTGCACTGTCACGGCGCTTTGGGGCAGGCGATCTGTTCGCTGTCGTGTTCGGGCGGCGAGGCGGGTTTGGTCGCGGATTTGGCGGCGGGCTTCGGTCTTGCCTTTCCAGCCGTGCCAGAGGCGGTGCGTGCGCGCTTGGGCGAGATTTTGGGGCCCATCGTCACCATCGCCAATCCATTGGATTACCATACCTTTATTTGGGGTGACGGGCCGCGCACCACGGATGTGTTCAGCACCATGCTGTCGGGCTATGATGCGGGGATCTATATCATTGATCCGCCGCGTGGCGACCGCTGCGATCCTTCGGGCTATCAGCCGGCGCTGGATGCGATTGTGGCGGCGCAGGCGGCGACGGGGCGACCGGCGCTGCCAGTGGCCTCGATGCCCGAGAACTTTGACGAGGCACGCGCGGTGGCCTTGATGGCGCAGGGCGTGTGCACGTTGATGGGCTTGGAAACCGCCCTGGCCGCGATCAAGGCGGCGCAGCGCTGGGATGTCGTGGAAGGCTGGCAGCCGGTGGCTGTTGTCGCCGAAGGCGAAAGCCGGTTGCTGAGTGAGGCCGAAGGCAAGGCGGTTTTGGCCCGCGCTGGCGTCGCGGTGCCTGCTGCGATCAGCGCGCCCAGCCTGCCTGAGCTGACCGCGCGGCAGGGCGAGCTGCGCGCGCCCTTTGCGCTTAAGGGTTTGGGCTTTGCGCATAAGACCGAAGCCGGCGCGGTGCGGTTGGGCCTGACCAGCTTGGACGGGCAGGTCGAGATGGCAGGCGCCAGTGGCTATCTGCTGGAAGAGATGGTCACGGGGGCCGTGGCCGAGATTCTGCTGGGGCTGCGGCGCGATCCGGTTTACGGCATCGCGCTGACCATCGGCATGGGCGGTGTCACGGCCGAGGTTTTGGCCGATACGGTGACGCTGATCTGGCCGGTGAGCGCGGCGCAGGTCATGCAAGCGATGCGCGGTCTGCGGCTTTGGCCGCTGCTTGACGGCTATCGCGGCCGCCCGCGCGCGGATGTTGCGGCGGTGGCGGCGATTGCGCTGCGTTTGGGCGAGTTGATGGCGGCTGATCCGCGGCTGGAAGAGATCGAGATTAACCCTATCCTTGCGCGCTCTGACGGAGCTGTGGCTGTGGATGCTTTGGTAAGGACAAGATGATGCAGATGCTGACCGACGGACCGATCAAGACGCGGGTGGAGGGGGCGATCCTAGAGGTGACGCTTGACCGACCCAAGGCCAATGCGATTGACCTGATCACCAGCCGCATCATGGGGCAGGTGTTTCGCGGCTTTCGGGATGACGCGGCGCTGCGGGTGTGCATTTTGCGCGCCGCAGGCGAGAAGTTCTTTTGCCCCGGCTGGGATTTGAAGGCGGCGGCGGGTGGTGATGCGGTGGATGGCGATTACGGGGTCGGCGGCTTTGGCGGCTTGCAGGAATTGCCGAACCTGAACAAGCCGGTGATTGCGGCGGTGAACGGGATTTGCTGCGGTGGCGGGCTTGAGCTGGCGCTGTCGGCGGATTTGATCCTTTGTTCCAGCAATGCGACCTTTGCGCTGCCGGAAATCCGCTCGGGCACGGTGGCTGATGCTGCCAGCATCAAGCTGCCCAAGCGCATTCCCTATCATGTGGCGATGGATCTTTTGCTGACGGGGCGGTGGTTTGACGCCGAAGAGGCGCATCGCTGGGGCATTGTGAAAGAGATCTGCACGCCCGAAGATCTGCTGGCCAAGGCTTGGGATCTGGCGCGGCTGTTGGAATCTGGTCCGCCTTTGGTCTATGCCGCCATCAAGGAAGTGGTGCGCGAGGCCGAGGATATGCGGTTTCAAGACGCGCTGAACCGGGTGACCAAGCGGCTGTTGCCGACGGTTGACAGGCTTTATTCCAGCGAGGATCAGTTGGAAGGCGCGCGCGCCTTTGCCGAAAAGCGCGATCCGGTTTGGCAGGGCCGCTAGGGGCTGGACAGCTTCATCAGCACCAGCCCGGCGACGATCAGCACAGCGGCGGTCAGGCGCATCGGCGTGACGGGTTCGCCCAAAAGGGTGATCCCAAGCACAAAGCTGCCGACCGCGCCGATGCCTGTCCAGACCGTGTAGGCGGTGCCAAGCGGCAGGGTTTTCATCGCCAAACCCAAAAGCACCATGCTGGCAATTGCGCCCAGAACCGTGATGCTGCTGGGCAGAAGCAGGGTAAACCCTTCGGATTTCTTCATCGCAAAGGCCCAAAGCACCTCGAACAATCCTGCGATGGCCAGTGTGATCCAAGCCATGATGGCTCCTGTCGCGGGTCGTCCCAAGGTGTTGCAAAGGCGCGGGTCGTCCCGCGCAGCGCCATAATGGCGGGGCTTTCGCCGGATGCAAGCCCGCGTTAGCCTAAGCCGGGGCAAGCGGGGGCTTTGATGCAGCACGACTACACAACGCGGGTAATCTGGACGGGCAATCGCGGCACCGGCACCAGCAGCTATCGCGGCTATGACCGCACCTGGAACATCGCGGCCAAGGGCAAGCCGGTGGTGGCCTGCTCTAATGACCCCTTGCTGGGCGGCGATCCGAGCAAGATGAACCCCGAAGATCTGCTGATCTCGGCGCTCTCGGCCTGTCATATGCTGTGGTATCTGCATTTCGCCGCCGAGGCGGGGATTGTGGTGCTGGGATACGAAGACGCGCCCTTGGCGGTGGGCGAGACCGGCGCAGGCGGCGCGGGGCGGTTTTTGTCTTGCGAGCTGCGGCCGCAGATCTTGCTGGCAGCAGGCGCTGATCTGGTTGAGGCCGAGGCGATTCACCACCGCATTCATCAGGTTTGCTATATTGCGCGTTCGGTGAATTTTCCGATCAGCATTCGCGCCAGCTTCACTGTAACATCTGCGTAAAGCCGACATATTCTGTCGCATCGGGCCAAGTCAGCGCGCTGCGCCGCGCTAGGTTGGGCAAAACGAAGGGGTGCCCAATGGACGACTGCGATTATATCATTGTGGGTGCAGGCTCGGCAGGGTCGGTACTGGCCGAGCGGTTGAGTGCAAGCGGCAAGCACCGCGTCACGGTGTTGGAAGCGGGCGGATCAGATCGGCGGTTTTTCGTCAATCTGCCGCTGGGCTATGGCAAGCTGTTCTACGATCCCAATGTGAACTGGATGTATCAGACCGAACCCGATCCGGGGCTGGCTGGCAATCGGGATCATTGGCCAAGGGGCAAGATCTTGGGCGGGTCGTCTTCGATCAATGCCATGGTTTGGATTCGCGGCAATAAGGCCGATTATCAGGCTTGGGGGGCTGAAAATCCGGGCTGGGGCTGGGAGGAGTGTCTGGCCGCCTATCGCGCGATTGAGGATACCGAAGCGGGTGGCGATGCCTTTCGCGGCAAGGGTGGGCCGCTGTTTATCTCGGAAAACCGCAAGGGGCTGCATTGGCTGGTGGGCGATTACATCAAGGCCTGCGCTCAGGCGGGGCTGCCCTATAACCGCGATTTCAACGGCGCCGAGCAAGAGGGTGCGGGCACCTATCAGATGACGATCAAGGGCGCGCGGCGCAATTCCACCGCGCGGGCGTTTTTGCGCCCTGCGATGCGGCGCAAGAACCTGTCGGTGCTGACGCGCGCGCAGGTGACGCGGGTGATCTTTGAGGGCAAGCGCGCGGTTGGGGTGGAATATCTGAAAGACGGCAAGCGCCAAGAGCTGCGCGCCAAAGCCGAGGTGATTTTGGCCGGCGGCGCGATCAATTCGCCGCAGATCTTGCAGCTGTCGGGCGTGGGGCCTGCGGCGTTGCTGGCCGAGCATCGCATTCCGATTGTGATGGCCAATGACAATGTCGGTGCCAATCTGAACGACCATCAGGGCATCAACTATACTTGGCGGATGAAGGTTGCGACCTATAACGACATCTTGCGGCCTTGGTGGGGCAAGCTGTTTGTGGGCATGCAGTATTTCCTGAGCGGCGGCGGGCCTTTGGCGAAATCCATCAACCATGGCGGCGGATTTTTCCGCACCCGGCCTGATTTGGCGCGGCCGAACATGCAGTTGTATTTTCAGGCGTTTTCGACCCTGCTGCCGCGCGCGGGCGAGCGGCCCTTGCTGACGCCAGACCCGTTTTCGGGGCTGTCGATTGGCCTGTCGAATTGCAATCCGACCAGCCGCGGCAGCATTCGGATCAAGTCACGCGACCCCTTTGAGGCGCCGCAGATCATCGCCAATGCGTTTTCGACCCAAGAGGATGTGACCGAGATGTTGGCGGCGGTGAAATTCCTGCGCCATATCGTCGCCCAGCCGGCTTTTGCGCAGCATGTGGCCGAGGAATTGCGCCCCGGCCCTGCGGTGCAAAGCGATGCCGATCTGATCGCAGATTTCCGCGCCCGATCCGGCACGGTCTATCATCCAAGCTGCACGGCGCGGATGGGGCGGGATGCGGCGGGCTCGGTGGTGGATGCGCGCTGCCGTGTGCATGGGGTGCAGGGCCTGCGGGTGATTGATGCCAGTGCCTTTCCAAGCCTGATTGCCGGCAACACCAATGCGCCTTCGATCCTGATGGGGTGGAAGGGGGCTGAGATGGTATTGGCGGACGCGCGCTAGGCGGTGGTGGTGCGCCGGAGGCAAGGCGGGGCCTCCGGCGGGGATATTTTTGCCAAGATGAAAGCGGCGCTTTGGCTTATTCGCCGCGCGGGAAGCGTTTGCTGTCTTCCAGCACGTTCAGATCCATATGGTTGCGCATATAGCGTTCAGAGGCGGCGCGCAGGGGTTGGTAATCCCAAGGGTAGTAATTGCCATTGCGCAGCGCCTGATAGACCACCCAGCGGCGGGCTTGGGATTGGCGCACCTCGGCGTCATAGGCCGGCAGATCCCAACGCGCGGCGACCAAGGTTTGGAAATGCGCCAGCACCTCGGCTGCGCGCGGGTCGGCGGCGAGGTTGTGGTTTTCCAGCGGGTCGGCGGCCAGATCGAAGAGCTGGTCGGGGTCGGCGGGGCAGTGGATGAATTTCCATGCCCCCATGCGCAGGGCGACCATGGGGGTGATGCTGCCTTCGGCGGCATATTCCATCGCCACGGGTTCGGTGCGCGGCGTGCCCATGGCCAGAGGCAGCAGGCTGATGCCATCGGTCCAGGGCATGATCTCGGCCATCGAGATGCCGGCTAGGTCGCAAAGCGTGGGCGTGATGTCGATGGTAGAGACGGCGGTTTCGATCCGCTGTGGGGTCAGGCCTGCGGCCGAGATCATCAGGGGCACGCGGGCCGCGCCTTCAAAGAAGCTCATCTTGAACCACAGGCCCTTGCGACCCAGCATCTCGCCATGGTCAGAGACAAAGATCACGGTGGCCTCTTGGCGGGTGGCTTCGAGGGCTGTGAAAATCTCGCCGATTTTGTCGTCGATATAAGAGATATTGGCGAAATAGCCCTGGCGGGCGCGGCGGATATGATCGTCAGTCACCGTCAGGCCACGCCAATCGCAGGCATCCATCAGGCGTTTGGAATGCGGGTCCATTTCGGCGTAGCTGCGCGGTTCGGGCGGTTCACATTCCGGCGCGTCATTGTAGAGATCCCAATATTTGCGCCGCGCCACAAAGGGGTCATGCGGATGCGTAAAGCTGGCGGTCAGGCACCAGGGCCGCGCGTCAAGCCCGCGGGAGAGGTCGTAGATTTTCTGCACCGCTTGGTGGCAGACATCATCGTCATATTCGAGCTGATTGGTGATCTCGGCCACGCCCGCGCCGGTGACGGAGCCGAGGTTGTGATACCACCAATCGATGCGCTCGTTTGGTTTGCGGTAGTCTGGGGTCCAGCCGAAATCGGCGGGGTAGATATCGGTGGTCAGCCGGTCTTCAAAGCCGTGCATCTGATCGGGGCCGACGAAGTGCATCTTGCCTGAGAGGCAGGTGTAATAGCCCGCACGGCGCAAGTGATGCGCATAGGTGGGGATATCGGAGGCGAATTCGGCGGCATTGTCATAGACGCGGGTGCGCCGCGGCAGCGCGCCCGACATGAAGGCGGCGCGCGCGGGCGCACAGAGCGGCGAGGCGGTATAGGCATTGGCAAAGCGCACCGAATGATCGGCCAGCCGGCGCAGATTGGGGGCATGCAGGAAGGCCGCGGGGCCATCATCGAACAGGGTGCCGGTCAGTTGGTCGACCATCAGGATAAGGATATTGGGCGGGCTGGACATGCGGGCTCCTTGGGACGTGCTACGCTACAAAAGTCTTTGCCCCTAGGGGTGCCGATTGAACCGCCAAGCTGCAAGCGGAAACTTTGGCAAGGGCGCCAGATTGTCGGTTTTTGCGCTTGGGCGGGCGGTTTGGGGTCGACGCAGGCGCAGGCGCAGGGTCTGATGGTGGCACAGCTTTAGGAGGGCGTCATGCAGGTTCGCAGCGAGTTTCCGTTCAAGATCATCGAAGAGCCAGATCTGGCGATTGTGTTGTCGGATGGCTGCCGCCTGTCGGCGCGGGTCTGGCGGGCCGAGGGCGCGGGCAGGGTTCCGGCGGTTTTGGAATATATTCCCTACCGCAAGCGTGATGGCACTTTGCCGCGTGACGAGATCATGCATGCCTATGTGGCGGGGCATGGCTATGCTTGTGTGCGGGTCGATATGCGCGGCACCGGCGACAGCGAAGGGTTGATGCAGGATGAATATACGCCGCAGGAATTGGCGGATGCCTGTGAGGTGATCGCTTGGCTGGCTGCGCAGGACTGGTGCTCGGGCGCGGTGGGGATGATGGGCAAAAGCTGGGGCGGGTTCAATTGTTTGCAGACCGCATTCTTGCAGCCGCCTGCGTTGAAGGCGGTGATTTCGGTCTGTTCGACCACGGACCGGTTTGCTGATGATATCCACTTTAAGGGCGGCTGTTTGCTGGGCGAGAATTTTGGCTGGGGGGCGGTGATGCTGTCTTATTCCAGCCGTCCGGCTGACCCAGCTTTGCGGCCTGATTGGCGCGAGGATTGGCTGGCGCGGCTGGAGGCGGAGCCTTGGCTTGCGCCGCGCTGGGCGGCGATGCAGGAAAAGAACGCCTATTGGAAGCACGGCTCGGTCAGCGAGGATTATGCGCGCATGACGGTGCCGGTGCTGTCTTGGGGCGGTTGGGCGGACAATTATATGAATACCGTGGCGCATTTGGTCGAGAATGTGCCTGCTCCCGTGCAGGGGATTGTCGGGCCTTGGGTGCATCAATACCCGCACACGGCCGTGCCGGGGCCTGCGATTGGGTTTTTGCAATGCGCGCTGCGCTGGTGGGATCGCTGGTTGAAGGGGATTGAGAATGGCGCCGAGGGCGATGGCGCCTATCGCGCCTATATGCTGCATTCGCAGCCGCCCGATGCCTCGGCGCGCGCCCGGGCGGGGCATTGGGTGGTGGAGGCGGAGTGGCCCTCGGCCCGGGTGTCGCGCGCGGTTTTGCATTTGGCGATGCCTGCGCAGGTGCCGGGGGTTTCACACCCCCGGACCCCCGTGGGATATTTAGGGACAGATGAAGCGGGCTTTGCGGTAGAGGTGGCGACGCCGCAGCATCTGGGCTTGCAGGCGGGCGAGTTCTTTCCGATGGGTTTGAATGCCGAGATGCCCGGGGATCAGGCGGGCGAGGATGCCATGTCGGTTTGTTTTGACGGCGCGGTGTTGGCGCAGCCGATGGATCTGTTGGGGGCGGCGCAGCTGCGGTTGCGGCTGGCGAGTGACAAGCCTTTGGGCTTTGTGGTGGCGCGGCTTTGTGATGTGGCGCCTGATGGCAGCTCAGTCCGGATTGCGCATGGCATGTTGAACCTGTGTCATCGCAACAGCATGGAGCTGCCCGAGCCAATGCCGCTGGATCAGGCGGTGGAGGTGGGCTTTGCGCTGGACCAGATGGCCTATCGTTTGGCCGCGGGGCATCGGCTGCGTTTGGCGATTTCGAACAGCTATTGGCCGTTTCTTTGGCCTTCGCCCGAGGCGGGGCGGTTGCGGATCACATCGGGGCAAGTAGAGCTGCCGCTGCATGCGGGATCGGGGCCGGAATGGGCGCCGCCGCCTGCGGAAGGGGCGGCGCCTTGGGCGCATCGGGTGCTGCGGGCGGGCAAGACCTCGCGCAGGATCGAGCAGGATCTGATCGGAAAAACCGTGTCTTTGATCGTAAATGACGATCTAGGGGATGTCGAAAATTTGAAACATGGGTTATGTAGTGGCGAGACCATGCGGGAATTGTGGCAGATCCATCCCGATGATCCTTTGTCCGCGCGTGCCGAGCACTGTTGGGAGCAAAGGCTGTCACGCGGGGATTGGTCTGTGAAAACAGTGGCATGGGCAGAGATGACTGCCACCGCTACGGCGTTTCGCATGGTGGCGCGGTTGCAGGCCTATGAGGGCGAGGCGCTGATTTTTGAGCGCCATTTTGACGAAGAGGTCGCGCGCCGCTTTGTGTGAGATCGGGCGAAGGGTGCAAGAATCCTTGCCACATTCAAAAAGCGTGGGTTATTGATTGGAGAATCAATAACAAAGGCAACACCAAGTTGCTGTCACGACAACCTGGCGAAAACGCCAACTCAGGGAGAAAACGATGTCTGTTGAACTGAACCATCTGTTGAAGACCGCCGCGAAAGGGCTGATCAGCCGCCGCGAGTTCGTGGGTCGTGCTGGCGCTTTGGGCGTGTCTGCGGCTATGGCGGGCGCTTTGCTGACCACCGCTGCCAAGGCCGAGGAGCCCAAGAAGGGCGGCATCCTGCGTGCCGGCATGTCGGGCGGCGAAAGCACCAACTCGCTTGACCCGGCGCTGGCGGCCTCGGAAGTGCCGTTCACGGTCAACCTGCTTTGGGGGGATACTCTGGTCGATGTCAGCGAAAACGGCGAGATCGTGCCGCGGATTGCTGAAGAGATTTCCTCGAACGCCGATGCGACCGAGTGGAAGTTTAAGATCCGTCAGGGCGTCAAGTTCCACAATGGCGCGACCGTGACCCCTGAGGATGTTGTCGCCACGCTGAAGCGTCACACCGATGAGAAATCGCAGTCGGGCGCTTTGGGCATTGTGAAGGGCATCGCCGAGATGTCTTCGGATGCCGACAGTGTCACGCTGAAACTGGTGGCGGGCAACGCCGACCTTCCGTTCCTGATGGCCGATTATCACCTGATCATTCAGCCAAATGGCGGCATTGATGCGCCAGATGCGGGCATTGGGGCCGGGCCTTACAAGGTCGTCGCCAACGAGCCGGGCGTGCGTCACACCTTTGAGAAATTTGCCGATCACTGGGACACCACTTTGGGTCACGCCGATCAGGTCGAGATCCTGGTGATCAACGACAACACCGCGCGGATGGCGGCCTTGCAGGCTGGCCAGGTGCATATGATCAACAAGATTGACCCCAAGATCATCGGTCTGCTGAAAGGCGCGCCGGGGATGTCGGTGGAAAGCGTTGCAGGGCGTGGCCACTATGTCTTTATCATGCATTGCGACAAGGCGCCCTTTGACAACAACGACATGCGGATGGCGTTGAAACTTGCGATCAACCGTCAAGAGATGGTGGATAAGATCCTTGGCGGTCTGGGCTCTGTCGGCAACGACTTCCCGATCAACGCGGCCTATCCGATGTTTGACGACAGCATTCCGCAGCGCGAATACGATCCGGTCAAGGCCAAGGAATACTATGACAAAACCGGCCATGATGGCTCGCCCATCGTGTTGCAGGTGGCCAATGGGGCCTTCCCCGGTGCGATTGAGGCGGCGCAATTGTTCCAGCAATCGGCCAATGCGGCTGGCATCCCGCTGGAAATCAAGCGCGAGCCTGATGATGGCTATTGGTCCAACGTCTGGAACGTGGCTCCGTTCTGTGCGTCCTATTGGGGCGGGCGTCCGGTGCAAGATCAGATGTATTCCACGGCCTATCTGTCGACCGCTGATTGGAACGACACCAAGTTCAGGGATGCAGGCTTTGACGCCACGCTGATCGCGGCCCGCGCTGAATTGGACGGCGGCAAGCGCAAGGCGATGTATTCCGAACTTGCCAATACGCTGCGCGACACCGGCGGTTTGATCCTGCCGATGTTCAACGACTTTGTTGCAGCCAAGCGCGATGAGGTTGGCGGCTGGTTTGCCGATCCAAACGGCGAGATGATGAATGGCCGCGCTTTGGCCAAGTGCTGGCTGAACGCGTAAGATCGGTATGCATCCGGTTGTGAAACTTGTGACCCAGCGCCTTGCGCTGGGTCTGATCCTGCTTATTGCAGTCTCGGCGCTGATATTTTTCGGCGTCGCTGCTTTGCCAGGGGATGCCGCACAGGCGATGTTGGGGCAATCTGCCACGCCAGAGTCTTTGGCCAACCTGCGCGAAAAGATGGGGCTGAACGAGCCGATCTTGTGGCGCTATGGGCATTGGCTTTTGGGCTTTGCCACCGGGGATCTGGGCGTTTCGCTTAGCAACGGCCAAGACATTGCCAAATCGGTGGGGCAACGTCTGGGCAATACGATTTTTCTGGCCTTTTGGGCCGCGGTTATCGCGGTGCCTTTGGCAATCACGCTGGGCTTGATTGCGGCGCGCTATAATGGGCGCTGGCCCGACAAGCTGATTTCTGGCGTCACCCTTGCGACGATTTCACTGCCCGAATTCGTGGCAGGCTATATCGTGATGTATGTGCTGGCGGTGAAGTTTCATCTGTTTCCCTCGATGTCGATGGTGTTTCCGGGCATGGGCATCTTTGAACGCCTGAACGCCATCATTCTGCCAGTGATCGTTCTGGTGATGGTGGTGCTGGCGCATATGATGCGGATGACCCGTGCGGCGATTTTGAACGTGATGGAATCTGCCTATATCGAGACCGCCGAGCTGAAGGGTCTGTCGCCGATCAATGTGATCTGGAAACACGCTTTCCCCAATGCCATTGCCCCCGTGGTCAATGTGGTGATGCTGAACCTTGCCTATCTGGTGGTTGGCGTCGTGGTGGTCGAGGTGGTCTTTGTCTATCCCGGCATGGGGCAATTCTTGGTCGACCATGTCACCAAACGCGATATGCCGGTGGTGCAGGCCTGCGGCATGATATTTGCCGCCGTCTACATCGGGCTGAATATCTTGGCCGATGTGGTCTCGATCCTTGCAAACCCAAGATTGAGGCATCCGAAATGAGCCGTATTCCCGTTTCTGCCCTGCTGGGGCTGGTGCTGACCGGAGGCTTCTTTCTGGTGGCGATTTTTGCGCAATGGATTGCGCCCTATAAGATGGACGAACTGGTGGGCGGGGTCTGGGATCCGATGTCGGCCAAGCATCTGCTGGGCACGGATTCGATTGGCCGCGATCTGCTGACGCGGATGATCTATGGCGCGCAGGTGACGATCTTTATCGCAACCTGTGCCACGATCCTGTCCTTTGTCACCGGGTCGGTGCTGGGGTTTCTGGCCGCCACCGCAGGCGGCTGGGTCGATCTGGCGCTGTCGCGCTTTGTCGATCTGGTGATGGCGATCCCCTCGCTGATCTTGGCGCTGGTGGTGCTGACGGCGGTTGATGTTTCGGTTTTCACGCTGATTGTGGTGATGGGGCTGTTGGATTCCACCCGCGTGTTCCGCCTCAGCCGAGCGGTGGCCGTCGATATCACGGTGATGGATTACGTCGAGGCCGCCCGCCTGCGTGGCGAGGGCACCTCTTGGGTGATCTTTCACGAGATCCTGCCCAACGCGCTGTCGCCTTTGGTGGCCGAACTGGGGCTGCGCTTTATCTTTGCGGTGCTGTTCATCTCGACGCTGTCCTTCCTTGGGCTTGGGGTGCAACCGCCCTTGGCAGATTGGGGCGGGCTGGTGAAAGAAAACTCGGCGGGGCTGGTCTACGGCATTCCGGCGGCTCTTGCGCCTGCGATGGCGATTGCGGCGCTGGCGATCTCGGTCAACCTTGTGGCGGATTGGGTGCTGTCGCGCACCTCCAGCCTGAAAGGAGGCCGTGGTGCATAATGTTCTGGATATCAAAGGTTTGCGGATCGAGGCCACCTCTTATCCGCCGGGCGAAGCGCCGCGCAATGTGGTCTTGGTCAATAATGTCTCGGTCGCGGTGCAACAGGGCCGCGTGCTGGGGCTGATCGGCGAATCGGGTGCGGGCAAATCCACCATCGGGCTGTCGGCCATGGCCTACGGTCGCGGTGGCGTGCGGCTGACGGGCGGGCATATCCTGCTCAACGGCCGCGAAATCCGCGAGGCGAGTGCGGGCGATCTGCGCATCCTGCGCGGCCGCGAGGTCACCTATGTCGCGCAATCGGCCGCCGCCGCCTTCAACCCCGCCAAACGCCTGATGGAACAGGTGATCGAGGCCAGTCTCTTGCACGGCGTGATGGGCCGCGCCGAGGCCGAGGCCCGCGCGGTCGATCTTTTTGACAAGCTTGGCCTGCCCGATCCCGCCAATTTCGGCAACCGCTACCCGCACCAAGTCTCGGGCGGGCAGTTGCAACGCGCGATGACGGCAATGGCGCTGTGCCCCAAACCCGATCTGGTGATCTTTGACGAACCCACCACCGCGCTGGATGTCACCACCCAGATCGACGTACTAGTGGCGATCAAAGCAGCCATCCGCGATACCGGCGTGGCGGCGCTCTATATCACCCATGATCTTGCCGTAGTGGCACAGGTCGCCGATGACATCTTGGTGCTGCGCGGCGGCAAAAAGGTCGAATATGGCCCGACCGATCAGATCATCAACCACCCGCAAGAAGACTATACCCGCGCGCTGGTCTCGGTGCGCTCGATCGACCATGTTGAAAAGACCGAAGCCCCCGCCGTGCTTTCCGTCTCGGGCATCACCGCACGCTATCGTGGCACCAATTTCGATGTGCTGAAAAACGTCTCGGTCGATCTGCCCGCAGGCCAAACCCTTGCCATCGTCGGCGAAAGCGGGTCGGGCAAATCGACGCTGGCGCGGGTGATCACCGGGCTTTTGCCCGCAGCCAAGGGCGATCTTACCTTTGCAGGCCGCAAACTGTCGCCCGATCTGGCCAGCCGCAGCAAAGATGATCTGCGCGAGGTGCAGATGATCTATCAAATGGCCGATACCGCAATGAACCCGCGCCAAACCGTCGGCACCATCATCGGCCGCCCGCTGGAATTCTACTTCGGCCTCAAAGGCGAGGCCAAACGCCAGCGCATTCAGGAATTGCTCGATGATATCGAAATGGGCGCGGGCTTTATCGACCGCTTTCCCGCCGAACTCTCGGGCGGGCAAAAACAACGCGTCTGCATCGCCCGCGCGCTGGCCGCAAAGCCCAAGCTGATCATCTGCGACGAGGTCACCTCAGCGCTCGACCCGCTGGTGGCCGATGGCATCCTGAAACTGCTGCTCAATCTGCAAGCCCGCGAATCCGTGGCCTATCTCTTCATCACCCATGATCTGGCCACGGTCAAAGCCATCGCCGATAAGATCGCAGTGATGTATCGCGGCCAGGTGGTGCGCTATGGCAGCAAAACCGATGTGCTGACGCCGCCCTTTGACGATTACACCGATCTTTTGCTGTCCTCGGTCCCCGAAATGCAGATCGGCTGGCTGGAAAAGGTGCTGGCGGGCCGCAAAATGGAAAGCGCAGGCAACTAGGCCCGCGCTTTCATCTTGGTGAAAATATCCCCGCCGGAGGCTCCTTGCCCTGCCGCGCGCCGAAAGGTTTGCATGAAAAAACTGCTGCTGATCCTCATCGACGGCGTGCCCTACCGCAATTGGCGCAGGCTCTTTGGCAATCTTGAAGGCTGGGTTGCCAGCGGCGAGGCGCGGGTCTGGCGGATGCGGGCGACGCTGCCCTCGACCTCGGCTTCCTGCTATGCCTCGATCCACACCGGCGTGCCGCCGCAACAGCACCGGGTCTGGGGCAATGAGGCGGTCTACCGGCTGGCCCAACCCGATGTGTTTTCCGAACTTTCCGCCGCGGGTAAACGCACAGGCGCTGTCGCCCACAGCTTTTGGTCCGAACTGTTCAACCGCAGCCCCTTCGATTTGGTGCGCGATATCGAGTATGACGAGGAGGCAGGCCCGATCCATCACGGCCGGTTTCACACCATGACCGGCTATGACAACATCAATCAGATGACGCCCTCTGATGTCGATCTCTTCGCCACGCTCACCCGCCTGTGCGAGGTCAAGGGCGTCGATTATGCAATGTATCACAGCTGCACGCTCGACAGCATGGGGCACCGTTTTTATCACGACTGCGAAGAAATGGACAACGCCTGCTATATGCTTGATGCCCAGATGGCGCCCTTTGTGCACCGCTGGCGCGCCGCGGGCTACGAGGTGATCATCACCGCCGACCACGGCCAAGACGCGCGCGGCCATCATGGCGGTGCCGATCCCTTGCAGCAGGATGTGGCGTTTTACTACTTTGGCGATGCGCAGATGCCCGCAGGCGATGTTCTGCTCGACCAGCTTGCACTGGCCCCATCAATCCTTGCGCGGATGGGTGTGGCGGTGCCGGCCTCGATGCAGGCCAAGCCGTTTTTCACCGCCTAGCCCCTGCGCGGGCGCTAGCTTGCGTAGCTAGCACCTTCCTCATCCAGCAGCGCCTTGATCTCGCGCAGATGGAACTCGGCAAAGGCCGGATAAGCCTCCCATTCCTGGGCGGTCTTTTCGGCCACGGCATCCGACAGCACCCGCAGTGGCTTGCCGGTTTGCAGCGCACGAATATAGGTCTCGGCAGCGCGTTCGAAATAGGTCAGCCGGTTAAAGGCATCCGCCACGTTTTGCCCGATGATCAGCACGCCGTGGTTGCCCATGATCAGCGTGGTGATTTTCGGGTCGCGCAGCAGATCAGCGCAGCGCGCGGCTTCTTCGGCAAAGGCCATGCCGCCGTAATGGGCATCCACCACCTGACGGCCAAAGAACATCGCCGAGTTCTGATCAATCGGCGGCAAGCTGCTATCGGCAAGGCTTGCCAGCACGGTGGCATGGATCGAATGCACATGCATCAGGCAGCGCGCATGCGGCAGCGCGCGGTGAATGCTGCCGTGCAGGCCCCAAGCTGTGGGGTCGGGCGCATCGGGGCGGTCCATCGTGCTGGGGTCATTGGCGTCAATCTCGATCAGGCTCGAGGCCGTGATACGCGCAAAATGGCGGCCATTGGGGTTGATCAGAAACCGCGTGCCTTCGGGATTGGTGGCAAGGCTAAAGTGGTTGGCCACCGCCTCGTGCAGGTTCAGCTTGACCGTCCAGCGAAAGGCCGCGGCAAGGTCGACGCGTTCGGCCCAGTTGGTGATATTGGCGTGTAGGGTCATTGGGTTTCCTTAAAGGGCCATTCGCTGCGCGCAAAGGCCGAGAGGGTTGCGCAGATCCGCGCAAAAGACGCCGCCGCGCGGTCAGACATATGCCGCGCGCGCAGATAGCCATGTACAAGGCCCGCTTCGGTTTGCGCAGATGCCTGACCGCCTGCGGCCACAATCGCGGCACCGTAGGCCAAAGCATCGTCGGCAAGCGGATCGCATTCAGCGGCCACTGCATAGGTCGGTGGCAGGCCCGAAAAATCGCTGTCTTGCAGCGGCGCAAGGCTGGCGTCGCCACGGGTTTCCGGCCCGCGAATGCTGGCATAAAACTCCACATCCGCCAGGGTCAGCATTGGCGCGAAAGCGTGGGTTTGATAGCTGCCACGACTGCGATCGCCGCCAAGTCCCGGATAGATCAGCACTTGCCCCAGAATTGCAGCCTTGCCGCGCAGCGCATGTGCTGCCGCTGCCGCCAGATTGGCCCCCGCACTGTCGCCCACCAGCAGCAAAGGCCCCCGCAGTGCCAAGGCCACCGCACAAGCATCCTCAAAGGCGGCAGGATGGTCATGTTCGGGCGACAGCCGATAATCGACCGAGATCACCTCTAACCCCGTCGCCGCTGCGATTTCGGCGCATACATCATCATGGCTGTGCAAGCCGCCGACCACAAAACCGCCGCCGTGAAAATACAGCACGCTGGGCGCAGAACCGCTGTAGCGCCGACAGGGCACCCCCGCGATTGTTTCGTCTTGGGCACGAATCCCCTCGGGATAGGGCTGGCGGAACTGCGCGCACATTATGTCGTAAACGCGGCGCTGTCCGGCGATATCCAGGCTGGCGGTCTCGGGCGGATAGCAAGAGTCCGTTGCACGAATAAAGCTGTGGATTTGTGAATCGATAAGGTTTTGGTAATCTGGGCCTGTCATCTTGGGTCAGACTCCTGCTGATCTTGCGTCAATCATGGCGCGGTAACGATGGGGGTTCAATGTCTAATAACCGCCTTAAACTCTCGAAATATACCTTAATGCGCCCGCAATTCTGCCTTAACGCTTCGTTAACCTTTAAGCACAAGGCAGAATAAGCAGGCACAGGAGACGATCATGCAGGTTCTTCGTTCCATAGAGCAACTTTATATTGCGCCCGTCGGACTCAACATTCGGGTAATGATGGTCAGCGCTGATCAGGCGGGCTGCGGATTGTACAATCGGCTGGCGCAACTTGGCGGCTCGATTGATGCCAATCTGGATCTATTCACCGGGCTTGAGGCGGTTATCGACGATCCGTCGGGCTATGGTCTGCTGGTGGTGGATTGCGACCATATCGGCGGGCTCGAGGCAGGGCGGCGCGCGCATATGCTGCTGGGCGAGGCGGTGACGCGGGTGCCGGTCATCCTGATCTCGAGCGAGTGCAAGACCCAAGAATTCCCAGAACAGCGCGGAAAACCCGTGGTGCTGCGCGGGCCTGCAACAAGTCTTTCCATGCGGATGGGGTTCGAACATGCGCTGCGAGATCGCTATCCGCTGCGGTTTTCCTAAGCCAAGGGGGCAGGCTTGCGGCTGCCCCTCTGGTCTATCTTCGGGTGGGCGTCAGATCATGCCACCGACAGGTTGATCGCCGATTCGCGGCCATCTCGGCCGGCTTCGATGTCAAACGTCACCGCTTGACCATCTTTCAATGACCGCAGCCCCGCGCGTTCCAGCGCGGTGATATGCACGAAAACATCCTTTGATCCGCCCTCTGGCGCGATAAAGCCGTAACCTTTGGTTTCATTGAACCATTTCACGGTGCCCTTAGCCATCGTGAAGTCTCCTCTAGCAAGTCCGCCCGCGAGATTGCGGCGGTTCGGCGCAGTCAGCTTTTGATCGAAGGCTGTGGCCGATAACGGAGACAGGGATCGAGTAGCGATAACAACGCCCCTTAAAAATAGGTGCTGTCGATCGCAGTTCAAGAAAAAAAATAGGCCGAAAGCTTTGGCTTTGCCTAAAATCTGCGCCGCGCGCGCAGGGCGGCGCCGATGGTGCCATCGTCCAGATAGTTCAGCTCGCCGCCAATCGGCACGCCTTGCGCCAGCGAGGTGATCTGCACCTCTGCCCCGCCCAGACTGTCGGCGATGTAATGCGCAGTGGTCTGGCCATCAACGGTGGCCCCCAGCGCAAGGATGACTTCGGTGATGCCTTCGCTTGCCACGCGGGCGGCAAGGCGGGGGATGCCCAGCTCGTCCGGCCCCATCGCATCCAGCGCCGAAAGCGTGCCGCCCAGCACATGATAGCGGCCGCGAAAGGCTTGGCCGCGCTCCATCGCCCAAAGGTCAGCGACGTCTTCCACCACGCAAATCTCGCCAGTGGCGCGGGCAGGGTCGGCGCAAATCGGGCAGGTGGCTTGGCTGCTGATATTGCCGCAAATGCCGCAATCCTTGGCCGAAAGCGCCACGCCCGCCATGGCTTGCGCCAAGGGTGCCATCAGCGCCTCGCGCTTTTTCAGCAAGGTCAGCACAGCCCGGCGCGCCGAGCGCGGCCCAAGACCGGGCAGCCGCGCCATCAGCTCGATCAGCGTTTCGATGTCGCGGCTGTCTTGCATTCTGCCAGCCTTCAGAACGGCAATTTCATATCGGCCGGCAGGCCAAGCGCTTGGGTCATCTTTTGCATCTCGGCCTGCCCACGCGCGGCGGCTTTTGCCTGCGCATCGCGCAGCGCGGCCAAGATCAGGTCTTCGACCACCTCTTTTTCCGAGGCGACAAGGATCGAAGGGTCAATATCCAGCCCCGTCACCTCGCCTTTGGCGGTGCAGCGGGCTTTCACAAGCCCCGCCCCCGCTTCACCGATCACCACGGTGCGGGCCAGCTCGTCTTGCATCTCGGCCATTTTGGCCTGCATGTCTTGCGCTGCTTTCATCATCTTGGCCATATCGCCAAGACCGCCTAAACCTTTTAGCATTTCAACCTCTTAGTCATCTTCAAAGGGGTCCCATTCGTCTTCAACCTCGGGCAAGGCCTCGATGGCAGCAGAGGCTTGCATCGCCGCGGCAGTGCGAATTTCGCTGATCTTGGCACCGGGAAAGGCCGCGATCACGGCTTGCACCAAGGGGTTTTCCATCACCTCGGCGCGCTGGTCTTCCTCGGCGCGGTCGCGCTCTTGCGCAATCGTCGCCGCGCCGCCGGTCGAGACGATCGACACCCCCCAGCGTTCACCCGTCCAAGTTTGCAGCCGCTGCGACAGCCTTGCAGCAAGATCAGGGGCGGCATTGGCCGCGGGTTCAAATTCAATCCGACCGGGGGCGTATTTCGCCAGCTTCAGGCTGGTTTCCACCTCCATCAGCAGGCGCATGTCACGCTTTTCGCGGATCAGTGCCACGACCTGGTCAAAGGTCGCATAGACCGGCATCTGGCCTTGCGCCAGTGCAAGCGCTTGACCGCCCTGCATCGTCGGCCCGCGCGCGGGTGACGCGGGCGCCATGCGCATCGCGCCATGCACCATGCCGGCGCCACCGCCACCCGCAGGCGCACCGCCACTGCCACCGCCGCTTGGGCGCGGCTCTGACATCAGCTTTTTCACCAAGGTTTCAGGGTCGGGCAGATCCGAGACATGGGTCAGGCGGATCACCGCCATCTCAGCCGCCATCATCGCATTGGGCGCAAAGGCCACTTCTTCCAAGGCCTTAAGCAACATCTGCCACATCCGCGACAGCACCCGCATCGGCAAGGCCTGCGCCATCGCCAGCCCGCGTTCGCGTTCTTCTTGCGGCGTCGTCGGGTCTTCGGCTGCGCTTGGGGTGATCTTGATCACCGAGACCCAATGCGTGATATCGGCCAGATCGCGCAGCACCGCCATCGGGTCTGCGCCATCGGCATATTGCCCCGACAGTTCCGCCAAAGCCCCCGCCGCATCGCCCTTCATGATCAGATCAAACAGATCCAGCACCCGGCCACGGTCGGCAAGACCCAGCATCGCGCGCACCTGATCGGCCGTGGTCTCTCCGGCCCCGTTCGAGATCGCCTGATCCAGCAGGCTGGTGGCATCACGCGCCGAGCCTTCGGCCGCGCGTGTGATCAGCGCCAAAGCCCCATCCGAAATCTGCGCGCCCTCGGCGGTGGCGATCTTGCGCAAAAGCGCAATCTGCACCTCTGGCTCGATGCGTTTCAGATCAAAGCGCTGACAGCGTGACAGCACCGTCACCGGCACTTTGCGAATTTCGGTGGTGGCAAAGATGAATTTCACATGCGCAGGCGGCTCTTCCAGCGTCTTCAGCAGCGCGTTGAAGGCGGCGTTCGACAGCATATGCACTTCGTCGATGATATAAATCTTATAGCGGGCCGAGGCGGCGCGATAATGCACAGAATCAATGACTTCCCGCATATCCCCCACGCCTGTGCGCGAGGCCGCATCCATCTCCATCACATCAACATGACGCCCCTCTGCAATCGCGATGCAGGGCTCACACCGGCCACAAGGCTCGGTGGTAGGCCCACCCGTGCCATCGGGGCCCACACAGTTCAACCCCTTGGCAATGATCCGCGCGGTGGTGGTTTTGCCGGTGCCGCGAATGCCTGTCATCATGAAAGCATGGGCAATTCGCTCGGCCGCAAAGGCGTTTTTCAAGGTGCGGACCATCGCCTCTTGCCCGACCAGATCGGCAAAAGTCGCGGGGCGATATTTGCGCGCCAGAACCTGATAGGTTTGTTCAGAGGTTTCGGTCATGATGGCCCTTGGGATTCGACTGACGATAGACTAGGGCGCGCAGGGGCGAAGGTAAACCTAAGAGGCGAAGATGCGGCTGACAATTGCAGAACTGCCCCTGGGGCGTGGCGTTTTGGGGATCTGCCCGATGCCGGGACGCGCAGGCTTTTACGCAGCCGATTTCGAGGCTCTGCGTGTCTGGCGGCCGTCTTTGGTGATCAGCCTGACCCTGCCGCAGGAATTAGCCGCCAAGGCCCCCGATTTGCCGCAGGATCTCGCCGATATGGGCGTGGCTTGGCTGCCCTTCCCAGTGCCCGATTACGGCATACCGCAAGCGGGCTGGCCAGAGATCTCTGCCGCAGCCCATGCGATCTTGTCACAAGGCCAAAAGGTGTTGCTGCACTGCATGGGCGGCTGCGGCCGCTCGGGCTCTGCCCTGCTGCGTCTGATGGTCGAGGCAGGCGAGGCCCCCGCACTCGCGCTGCACCGCCTGCGCCAAGCCCGCCCCTGCGCTGTGGAAACTGATGCCCAATACCACTGGGCCACCACGCTCTAAGCCTTTCATCTTGGCCTAAATATCCCACGGGGGAGCGCCGCAGGCGCTGGGGGTGTGAAACCCCCGAAGTCCCAGCCTAGGACGGTCGCCGCAGCCGTCGCTCTACCAAAGGCCCGATCAGGATCACCAAAATGATTCGCAGCAGATGATGGCTGACCACAAAGGCCAGATCCGCCCCGGCCAAAATCGCGATCACCACCATTTCGGCCTGCCCCCCGGGCAGATAGGCCAGAAAGGCGTCTTTGGGCGGGGCAAGGTGAAAGACATGGATCAGCTCGATAAACCCCAGGCTGATCAGCGCCAGCAGCAGCGCATAGACCACGCCGGCACCGACGCAGACCCGCAGCTCGCGCAGGGTGATGCCGGCATATTTCACCCCAACCGCGATGCCGATAAAGAACTGCGACGCCCAGATAATCTCGGCTGGCGGGCGGTGGGTGATCACCCCGCCAATCGACAGCGCCGCGGTCAAGATCATCGGCCCCAGGATCGAGGCGCCAAACAACCCCACCCGCTCGGCGATTTTCCAGCCCGCAAGACCTGCAAACACCATCAGCCCCAGCTGCGACAGCGCAATCTCGCTGGCAGCCACGCCCGGTGGCTTGGTCAGATCAACACCCCAATAGCTCACCATCACCAAAGGCGCGATGGTGACCACCACCAGCACGCGGGTGGCATGGATCAAAGACAGCGCGCGCACATCGCCCCCCGCCTCTTCACCAAAAACCAGCATATCTTGCAGCCCACCCGGCATCGCCGAATACCAGGCCGTGGCATGGTTAAAGCCAAAGCCATAGCGAAACAGCGGATAGCCCAAGGCCCCGATCACCGCGATATAGGCGGGCACAAAGATCAGGCTGCCGGCAAATTGCTGCAACTGTCCAAGGATCGCCGGCGTGATCGAAGATCCCACCGCCACCCCCAAAAAGGTCCGCATGAACACGCCAAAGATGCCGGAATCTTGCAGCTTGGCCCCCGCAAAGGCCGCAATCAGGCAGCCCAGCATCGGCCCCAGCAACAGCGGCAAAGGCAGGTGCAGCAGCAAAAACGCCACCACCCCCAGCGCCGAAATCGCAAAGGTCATCAGCCTTGTGCGGGTGAAATAGCTCACAAATCCGCCTCTTCCAGCAAGATGCCCCATTGCGCGCCATGCATGTCGCGGTCGCGCGCAGAGCCCTGCACCACCGGACGCGGGATCGAGAATTTGATCACGCTTAAATCCGCAATATCAAAGCGCTTCACCAAGTGCAGCGGGCAGCCGTAAAGCGCTGCCACCGCTTCGGTTTGCAAGCCTGCGCTTAGCTTTGCAAAGGCTGCGGCGGTGCCGCAAAACACATCAATCGTCACCCAAAACGGCCCGGCATTTTTTGATCGCACTTTTAGAACCTGATCGCCAAGCCTCATGCTGTCACCTCGCTCACCACAAGGCGAAAGGCCGACATCGGGTCGGCCAGATGCAGCACATGGTTCAGCGCAAATTCATAAAGCGGGCCACGGTCGGTGGTGGCGGGCGAATAGGGGAAGGCAAAGGTCGGCAGCTCTTCGCTGGCGGTCAGCGGGAAATGCAGCACCCAAGGGTTGATCAGCTTGCCGATTTCAGCCGCGATGGCTTGGGTTTGCGCGGTGACAAGACCCAGCACCCCAACCTCGACCGGATCGGCGCTGCGGTTTTCCATCGCGCCCAGCGTGGCATCAACCCCGATCAGGCGAAATTCAAGCTGATAGCTCTCCGCTGGCAGCGCCATTTTGCGGGCGATATCGGCGTGCAGAAAATCGGTCAGCCGCGCCACCCAATCTTTGGCATGGGCGACGTAATGCGGCGCGCGCAGGGTGGCAAGGATGGTGGTTTGATAGCCTGCGATGCGCGCGCCCTCGAGTTTCACGGTATAGGGTGCCGGCTGCCAGATCGAGCCTTCCACCCGCACGCGGCGCGCGTCCAGTGCCAGATAGCTTGCGCCGCGCACATCCAGATGGCCGCCCGGTTCGTGCAGAATGAACGGATCGGCATTCTCGTAAAGCATATGCGCCGAGACCGAATGCGGCGTGCAGGCGGCGTCCAGTGCCATAGGCTCGACGCTAAAGCCTGCGGCATCGAAATCGACCATGATCACGCCCGAGGTCGGGTTGGTGGAACAAAGCGCGCCGCATTCCGCGATTTTTGCGCCATGCCAAGCACCCCCCGCATGATCGCCGCGCAGCAAGGGCAGGGCTGCGATGATCGCGGTGTCGGTGGTGCGACCGCAGAGGATGATATCGGCTCCGGTGGCAAGCGCTGCCTGCACCTGCTCGGCGCCGGCAAGGGCGACGATATGGGTCATCTGGCCCAAAACCTCGGCGCTGATCGGCGGGGCTGGGGTCAGGGGGGCGATCTGGCCCATGCCAAGGGCTGCGATCACGCTGATCGGGCTTTGGCTGCAATAAAGCCGCGCGATTTTCAGGCTTTGGCCCAGCTCGGCGGCGATTTCGGCGGTGATGCCATACATCCAATCCACCGTGCTGTCGGTGCCACAGGTGCCGCAGGTGCCAATCACCAAGGGCACGCCAGCCTCGGCGCGGGCCTGCATCAGCGCGCGCCATTCCGACCTTGTGGCGGCGCGCGCATATTTCGACTGCCCCGCCCCAAGCGAGAAGGGCCCACTGTCGGTGGACCCTCCGTCGATGGCGATGATGTCGGGGCGCGCGGCTATGCCGCGGGCAAGGGCTGCATGGTCAAACCCCAGCCCTAAAACCCCAGATGGCACCAGCACACGCGTTGTCATAGGCTTTCCTTAGTCTTGGTCGAGCGTTGTATCGCTGACAGGAATTGGCTTGCCAAGTTTGCCACGCAAGAACAGCGGTGCCAAGAAACCGCCGATGGCCGCAACCCAAAGCCCGATGGCGATGGGCGAAGAGAACAGATAGCTCCAATCGCCATCCGACAGCACCATGGCACGCCGCAGCGCGTCTTCCATTTCTGACCCCAGCAGAATGCCCAAGATCACCGGAACCGTCGGCACATCCAGCTTGCGCAGCAGATAGCCCAAAGCGCCAAAGAAGATCATCAAGATCATGTCGAAATAGCTGCCCGTCAGACTAAAGATGCCGACAAAACTGACCATCGTCACCATCGGCATCAGCACCCAAGCCGGCACCAGCAGCACTTTGACAAACAGCTTCACCATCGGCACGTTCATGATCAACAGCACGACATTGGCGATGAACATCGAAGCAATCAGGCCCCAGACCACATCGGGGTGATCTTTGAACAGCAGCGGGCCGGGGGTGATATTCAGCGTCAGCAAAAGCGCCAGCATCACCGCCGTGGTGCCCGATCCGGGCACGCCCAGCGTCAGCATCGGCACCATAGCCCCGCCTGCGGCGGCATTGTTGCCGGCCTCGGGGGCGGCGACACCGCGCGGGTCACCCTTGCCAAAGTAGCCAGAGCTGCCAACATAGCCCTTTTCCGCCATATAGGCCATAAAGCTGCCAAGGCTTGCGCCTGCACCGGGCAGCACGCCTGCCACAAAGCCGATGCCGGTCGAGCGCATCATGGTGCCAAAAGTGTTCTTCAGATCTTTCCACGGAATGCTGATCTTGCCCAAAGTCACGCCAAGCGCCGAATTGCGGCCATGGCTTTCGATAAAGATAAACACTTCGGAAATCGCGAACATGCCGACGATGGCGACCAAAAAGTCGATGCCATCAGACAGATGCAGATTGCCGCCGGTAAAGCGCGGCATGCCGGTGGAATTGTCCAACCCGATCATCGCGATGCCAAGGCCAAGGCAGGCGGCCAGCGCGGCCTTGGCTTGGTTTTTGCTGGCAACCCCGCCCAGCGTACAAAACGCCAGCAGATAAAGCGCGAAATATTCCGCTGGGCCAAACAAATAGGCGATACTGGCCAGCAAAGGCGCCATGATAACAAGGCCTATGGTCGACAGAAACGACCCCATGAAAGACGCCACCCCCGAAATCACCAGCGCATCGCCGGCGCGGCCTTGTTTGGCCATCGGATAGCCGTCCAGCGTGGTCATCATCGCAGGCTCGTCGCCCGGAATGTTCAGCAAGATCGAGCTGATCCGCCCGCCATACATGGTGCCGTAATAGACCGAGGTCAGCAGCACCAGTGCTTGGGTCGCATCCAGCCCCAGCGCAAAGGCCAAGGGGATCAGGATCGCCACACCGTTTGACGGCCCCAGACCGGGCAAAGCCCCGATGATGGTGCCCAAAAAGCAGCCGCAGATCGCCAGAAACAGCGTGTAAGGGGTCAGCGCAACACTGAACCCCAAAGCGAGGTTTGCAAGGGTATCCATGATGTGACCTTCCTAGCCCATCCAAGCCCGAGGAAAGGCAAAAAGCCCAAGCCCAAGGCCGTATTTAAAGATGACAAACAGCACCAACGACAGGCCAAGGCCGGTCAGGGCTGCGGTGCGGGCGTTTTTCTCGATCAGATAGCTGACGCCTGCGGCGGCCAGCGCGGTCGAGGTCAAAAACCCCATCGGCCCGATCAACAGCGCATAGCTGACCAAAACCACCAAAGCGATGGCCATATTGCCCCAAGCCGCAAGTGCAGGCCACTCGGGTTCGGCATCAGGTTTTGCAATCAAGACCAGCCCACAGAGCAAGGCCGAGGCGGCGATCAGCATCGGAAAGACGCGGGGGCCAACGGGGTCTGACAAAAAGCTGGTCTGGATTTGAAGAGCGCCCGCGAAAAACGCGAGCGCCCCCATTACCACGACCAGACCAAAGATCCGGTCGCTGGACATTACTGAATAACCCCGATTTCGCGCGAAAGCGTCTCGGTTTCAGCGATCACACCGTCAACCCAGCCTTGGAAATCGGTGCCAACCTTGGTGAAAGGCGCCAGACCGTTTGCGGTCATGGTCTCTTTCCATTCAGCGCTGTCGGCCACGGCTTGCAGTTTGGTGGCCCAAGCGTTGAACTGATCGTCCGAGATGCCTTTTGGCACATAAAGACCACGCCAGTTCACCGCGACCACATCAAAGCCCTGCTCGCGCGCGGTTGGAATGTCTTCAAAGCCCGGAACCCGCGCTTCGGTCAGCACGGCCAGAACGCGAACGTCGCCCGATTTGATAAAGCCAACGATTTCCGACATATCGCCGGTCATCGCTTGGGTATGGCCGCCGATGGTCTGGGTGATCGCATCTGCGCCACCGTCAACGCCGATGTATTTCACCTTGGTGATGTCGCTAAAGCCTGCGGATTTCATCACTTGCAGCGGTTTCATATGGTCAAAGCCACCAGCAGCCGAGCCGCCTGCAAAGGCCACAGACCCCGGATCAGCCTTGATCGCTGCAACCATATCGCCCAGATTTTGGAACGGGCTGTCTTTGGCCACAACGATCACGCCCGGATCTGCGCCAATCGCGCCAACCCAGCGCACTTGGTCTGCGGTCGCATCGCCAAAGGCCTTTTGCGCAAGGCGGGTGGTGGTGGCCGAAGAGGCCGCAACGATGACATCGGCATCGGTGTTCATATCGGCCACAACATGCGCATAGGCCAGACCGCCGCCCGCGCCCGCCATATTGGTGACCTGAACCGGCGCATCGACCAGTTTCAGATCATAAAGCAGCTTGCCCACTTGGCGGCAGGTGAAATCCCAGCCACCGCCAGCGTTTGCTGGGGCGATACATTCAGTTGCAAAGGCAGATGTGGTGCCGGCCAGCATCAGCGCAGCCGTCGTTGCCAGCATTTTAAGCTTGGTCATAGGTCGTTCCTCCCGTTTTTTCTGTCAAGGCGCCGCCCCCTCCTTGGGTGTCGTGGCGCTTGCGTGGGTCAGATAAAGCTGAAAAGCTGACACCAACCTGTCACGCCTGCGTAAATTCGTCGCAGCGTGCTGGGCCAAGGGGGGGTGATGCGGTTTTTATTGGTCGAGGATAATCGCGATCTTGCGGCTTCGGTGAAGGCACGGTTGTCGATGGATGGGCATGGCGTCGACGTCGCCCATAGCTTGGCCGAGGCGGGCGACTGTTTGCAGGCCGCAAGCTACGATCTGATATTGCTGGATATTATGTTGCCCGATGGCGATGGGCGCGATTTTCTGGCGCGGCACCGCAAGGCCGAAGGGGCCACCCCCGTGATCGTGATGACAGCGCGGTCTGCGGTCAGTGATCGGGTCGATGCGCTGGACACAGGCGCCGATGATTATATCACCAAACCCTTCGATTTTGCCGAACTAGAGGCCCGCTGCCGTGCGGTTTTGCGCAGGCGGGGCGGGGTGGCACAGGCCACACGCGCCTTTGCCGATTTGGTGTTTGACCAGATGGCGGCGACTTTGGCGGTGGCGGGCGATCTGCGCGATCTGCGCACGCGCGAGATGCGGCTGATGGAGTTGTTCATCGCAGCACCCGGGCGAATTTTGTCAAAAGAACATCTGGTGGACCGGTTGTTTTCGTTTTCAGAACCCGTGTCTGACAATGCGATCGAGGTCTATGTCGGCAGGCTGCGCAAGAAAATGCTGGGCAGTCGGGCGCGAATCGAAACCGTGCGCGGGCTGGGTTACCGGCTGACGGAAACCCTGGAATGAGAATGCGGGTGACGCCGGTTTCGCTGCGTCAACGGCTGGTGATGCCGCTGCTGGCTTTGTCGGCGGTGCTGTCGGTGCTGATTTATCTGTCGGTGCGCATCGGCGCGGATCGTGCGTCCGAGGCAACGCTGGACGCGGTTTTGGGCGCGGCGGCACTGGCGATGGCCGAGGAAATGCGCGCAGGCGAGGGCGGGGCGGTGGTCGATCTGTCGCCGGTGACGTTTTCGATGCTGGCCGCGATGGGCGAAGAGCGGATCTTTTACCGTGTAGCGCTGAACGGGCAGACGCTGACCGGCTATGATGATCTGCCCGCCCCTGCAACGCCGCCAACCGCGCTAAGCCCGGTCTATTATACCGTGCCGTTTCGCGGCTCAGAGCTGCGGGTGGCGGCGGTGTCGCGCAGCCTGATGGTGGACAATCGCGCCAGCCCCTTGACCGTGCTGTTGGGCCAAACGCGCGAGGGGCAAAAGGCGATCTCGACGCGGCTGGCCAATCGCGCGGCGGGTTTGGGGCTTTTGGTGTTTTTGGCGGCGGTGCCTTTGTCTTTGCTGGCGGCGGGGTCGCTGTTGCGCCCGATTGCGACGCTGGCCGAGGCGGTGGGGCGGCGCGGTCCGCGCGATCTGCGCCCGATTCGCCATCCGGCCCCGGCCGAGCTTGCGCCTTTTGTCACCGCGCTGAACGGCTTTATCGGGCGGCTGCGCGGCACGCTGTCGCAAACTGAAACTTTTATCGCCGAGGCCGCACATCACATTCGCACCCCGCTGTCGGTGATGCGCAACGAGGCCGAATTGGCGCTGCGCCAAACGGCAGAGGAGGCCACGCGGGCGCGGCTGCGCAGCCTGATCCGGGCGGTGGACGATTCTGCCCGTTCGGCGGGGCAGTTGCTGGATCACGCCACGGTGCTGTTTCGCGCCGATCAAAAGGCGCTGGCGGTGGTGGATCTGGCCGCGATGCTGGCGGCGATGGTGGCGCGCTTTACCCCCATGGCCGAGATGAAGGATATGGCGCTGCGGCTGACCCCCGCCGATCGGGCGCTGCCGGTGGCAGGGGATGCGGTGCTGGTCGAGGCCGCGCTGCGCAATATCATCGACAATGCGATCAAATACTCGCCACAAGACAGTGACATTGATCTGCATGCGCGAATGGCCAATGGCTTTGCGGTGATCGAGGTTTGTGATCGTGGCCGCGGGCTTGGGGGCAGTGCGGTGCAGGGTCTGCGGGTGCGGTTTCAGCGCGGCAGCAATGTCGGCGATGTCGCAGGCTCGGGTCTTGGGCTGACGATTGTAGACGAGGCCGCCACCGCCATGGGCGGGCATTTTGCGCTGACCGAACGGGAAGGAGGTGGCACTTGCGCCACGCTGTCGCTGCCCTTGCAGGGCTGATCCTTTGGGCAATGCCCGTGCAGGCGTTTCAGATCGAGGCCTCGCGCAGCTTTGGGGCGGCGGCCCCGGCGCGGGTGATCGAGGTGCTTTCAACCACCGATATAGATGTGCTGGCGCCGGTGATCGAAGAATTCTTGCAGCGCAATCCAAGTCTGGGGGTGCATTACACGCTTGCCTCTAGCCAAGAGGTTTACGCGGCGGTCAGCGCGGGCGGGGCCTTTGATGTGGTGATTTCCTCGGCAATGGATTTGCAGATGAAATTGGCCAATGACGGGCTGGTGCAGCCGCTGCCGCAAGCCTTGGTCGAGGCGCGGCCCTATTGGACGCGCTGGCGCAATCTGGTGGTGGCGGTGGCGCAGGAACCTGTGACCGTGCTTTTGGCCGATAGTGCTGTGGCGGGGGGCTTGGCGGTGCCGCGCACAAGGCGCGATCTGATTGCCTTGCTGCGCGATCACCCAGACCGCTTTCGCGGCAGGGTTGGCAGCTATGATCCGGCGGTTTCGGGGGCGGGCTATTTGTTTGCAGCCCAAGATGCGCGGTTGTCTGACACCTTTTGGCGGCTGGCCGAGGTGATGGGGCGGCTGGATGCCAAGCTTTATTGCTGTTCGGGTGATATGATTGCCGCCATTCGGCGCGGCGATTTGCTGATGGCCTATAATGTGCTGGGCAGTTATGCCGCGCCAAAATCCGAGGCTGGTGGCGCGGCAGGGCAGGGGTTTCAGGTGATCGAGCTGGAAGATTTCACCCTGACCTTGCTGCGCACCGCCCTTGTGCCGAAATCGGCGCCAAGCCCAGACCTTGCGGCGGGCTTTGTCGCCTATTTGTTGTCGCCCGAAGGCCAGACGCTGATCGCAGGCGCGGCGGGCCTGCCTGCAATCGAGGCCGAGGCCTTTGTGGCCAAACCCCACCTCAGCCCGATCCGGCTGGATCCGGGCTTGCTTGCGCAGTTGGATCAGCTGACGCGGCAGCGCTTTTTAGAGGAATGGCGCGCCGCGATGGATCAGCCTTAGGGCAGCAGATCCAAGGCCTGCGGGCGGGTCAGCATTTCAGGGCGCAGCAGCATATCCAGCCGTTCTTTTGACAACAGCCCCTTTTCCAGCACCAATTCATAGACGCCACGGCCGCTGCGATGCGCCTCCATCGCGATTTCGGTGGCATTGCTATAGCCGATATAGGGGTTCAGCGCCGTGACGATGCCGATCGAATTTTCCACATAGCCGCGCAGCACATCGCGATTGGCGGTGATGCCGCGAATGCAGTTCGCCTCAAGCGTCAGGCAGGCGGCGGTCAGATGCGACAGCGAGCGGTTCATGCTGTAAAAGATCACCGGCTCAAAGGCGTTCAGCTGCAATTGCCCGCCTTCAGCGGCAAAGGAGATCGTGACATCATTGCCGATGACTTCAAAGGCCACTTGGTTGACGACCTCGGGGATCACCGGATTGACCTTGCCCGGCATGATTGACGACCCGGCTTGGCGGGCAGGCAGGTTGATCTCGTTAAAGCCTGCGCGCGGGCCAGAGGACAGCAGGCGCAGATCGTTGCAGATCTTCGAGAGCTTGACAGCCACCCGTTTCAACACGCCCGAAAGCTGCACAAATGCGCCGCAATCCTGCGTGGCCTCGATCAGATCAATCGCGGTGACGACCGGAACGCCTGCAATATCGGCCAGCTTTTCGCGCACCAAGGCGGCATAGGCGGGGTGAGAGGTGATGCCGGTGCCAATCGCGGTGGCGCCCATGTTGATCTCGCAAATCAAGATCGCAGCCTCGGAGAGCCGCGTTTCGTCTTCCGACAGCATCAGCGCATAGGTGCCAAACTCTTGGCCCAGCGTCATTGGCACCGCGTCTTGCATCTGGGTGCGGCCCATTTTCAGGATATCGGCAAACTCTGCCGCCTTATCGGCAAAAGCCCCGCGCAGGGTGGCCATGGCGGCGATCAGGCGATTGACGCCAAACCACGACGCGATTTTCAGAGCGGTGGGATAAACATCATTGGTTGATTGCCCCATATTCACATGTTCATTGGGGTGCAGCGCGCGGTAATCGCCGCGCTGGCGGCCCATCAGTTCAAGCGCGCGATTGGCGATCACCTCATTGGCGTTCATATTGGTCGAGGTGCCAGCGCCGCCTTGGATCAGATCGACGACAAATTGGTCATGCAGCGCGCCGTTGCGAATTTCGATACAGGCGGCGATGATCGCTTCCGCGCGCGGCGCATCCAGCAGGCCAAGCTGATGATTGGCGGCGGCGGCGGCCTGTTTGATGCAGGCCAGCGCGCGGATCAGATCGGGGGCGTCGCAGATGCGCTGGCCGGTGATGGGAAAATTCTCGACCGCGCGCAGGGTATGCACGCCCCAATAGGCGTCATGGGGCACTTCGCGGTCGCCCAGCAGATCATGTTCAAGACGGGTCGTGGTCATAGCGGCCTCCATTCAGGGTTGCCGCGGGTTTGCGCCTGATTTGGGCTTTCGTCCAATGCCGCTTGGGTCTGGGTTATGCGGGCTTTGCATAACCTTGCGCCGCCGCCTGCCAGACCTGATCCAGAAACCGGCGGCTGCGCTCGGCGCTGCGGTAAAGCCGGATTTCCATCTGCAACTCTGGCCCAACCACGATCAGCCGGCCGCTGGCGACTTCGTCCACAATCAGACTGCGCGGCAACCAGGCCATGCCATGCCCCGCCAGCACCATATATTTCAGCGCCTCGGCCATCGAGTTTTCGTTGGTATGGGCAAGATAGGTCGCAGGCGCGCCCTCTTGCCGCTGCGCCTGCGCGGTGATCAGGCCCAGAAAAGAGCCGCGCGAATATTGCAGCAGCGGCAGGCGGCCGTCCAACAGGGGCGCTTTCAGATTGGGCACCGAGACCGGCAGCAGGCTGTCTTGCCCGATCACCAGATGCACAAAGCGGGCAGGGTCCAGCGGGATCGGCACGCTGGGATGGGCATAGGTCATCAGAAAATCATAGCCACCCTCGATCAGGGTCTGGATGCAGATCAGAAAGTTATCTGACATCACCTTGCTGGTGCAGGGGCCGATGCGGTCGCGAATGCCTGCCAGCCAGTGCGGAAAGAAGGTGATCGACAGCGTGTGCAGGGCGGCAGTGGTGATCACGGGCAGCGGTTTGCTGTCGGGGCCGTGGCGCTGGGCGTTCAGCAGGCGCACCACCTCTTCGGCGGTTTCGCGAAAATGCCGCCCCTCGGGCGTCAGCGCCACCGGATAGCTTGATCGGTCCAAAAGCGGCGCGCCAAGCCAGAGCTCCAGCGCTTGGATGCGGCGCGAAAACGCCGATTGCGTGACATGGCGCAGCTCTGCCGCGCGCGAAAAGCTGCGGGTCTCGGCAAGGATCAGAAAATCCTCGAGCCATTTATGCTCCAACTTGCCCCCCTGCGCTAAACCTGCGCCATCATGCCCGCCCCGCGCGGGCTTTGCCAGTGGGCGATTTTCAGGCGGGGGTGATTCAGATCAAGGCGCGCACGCCAGTTTGCGGGCAGGATGTGGGCAGGTGTGGCGATGATAAAGGCGAATGCATGAAGCAGCGCGGCAGAATGGCCCAAAGTCTGCGCAAAGCCGCGCAGGGCATTGGCGTGCTTGCGGGCGGTGTTGCGGTGTTTTTGCTGGCGATGCGGGCCTCGTTTCCGCTGCCCGATCAGGCGGGGCCGGCTGAAGCAGCGGATTTGGTCAGCCTGAGCAGCGATCTGGCGACGCGGCTTGCGCCGCACATCGCCTTGCATCCGGGGCTGTCGGGGGTGGTGACCTTGCAAAACGGCGCGGATGCTTTTGCCGCGCGCATTCATCTGGCCCGCGCTGCGACCGTGTCGATCGACGCGCAATATTACATCTGGAACGACGATCTGACCGGATTGCGGCTGCTAAGCGAATTGCAAGCGGCGGCGCAGCGCGGCGTTAAGGTGCGGCTGTTGGTGGATGACAACGGCACCACCGCGCTGGATCAAGAGCTTGCAGCACTTGACGCTCTGCCCACAGCCGAGGTGCGCCTGTTTAACCCCTTTACCTTGCGCAGATACCGGCAGCTGAATTATCTGTTTGATTTCTTTCGGCTGAACCGGCGGATGCACAACAAATCCTTCACCGTTGATGGCAGCGTTACAATCGTTGGCGGGCGCAACATTGGCGATATCTATTTCGAGACCGGAAGCCCGCTAAGCTATGTTGACCTTGATGTCTTGGCGGTTGGTCCGGCCGCCAAGGATGTGAGCGCTGACTTTTCGCGCTATTGGTCCAGTCCTGCGGCCTTTGCGGCCAGCGCTTTGATCACGCCGCAAGCCGGGTCTGAAACCCTGTTGCAGGCGCGCGATGCTGCGCTGCGCGACACGCCTGCGGGGCGGCGCTATGCCGAATATGTGCACAGCTCGGCCTTCTCGGATGCCTTGATGGCGATGACCCTGCCGATGGATTGGGTGCCGGTGCAGCTGTTCAGCGACGCGCCCGAAAAGGTGCTGGGCGGCGATCAGGACAGCGATCTGATGATCCGGCGGCTGTTTGCCGAGATTGGCACGCCGCAAAGCAGTCTGGATCTGATCTCGGCCTATTTCATTCCCGGTGCTTCGGCGACGGCGCAACTGGCGGGCTATGCCGCGCAGGGTGTGCGGGTGCGGGTGCTGACCAATGCGCTAGAGGCCACCGATGTCGCCATCGTGCACAGCGCCTATGCGCCCTATCGGCGCGACCTGTTGGCGGGCGGGGTCGAGGTTTACGAGCTGAAAAGCGAGGGCGAGGCGCGTCAATCGCTGCGCGAGGTCGAGCTGTTTGATCTGTCAAAAGCTGCGCTGCATGCCAAGGGCTTTACCATTGACCGCAGCCGCAGCTTTATCGGTTCGCTGAACTTTGACCCGCGGTCGCGGCGGCTGAACACCGAGATGGGCCTGCTGATCGACAGCCCCCGCATTGCCAACAGCCTGTCGGATTGGCTGGACCAGATACTGCCCGCGCAGGCCTATCGCCTCAGCCTTGGCCCAGATCAGGCGATGCTCTGGACCGGGCAAGACAGGGATGGCGCGGCACAAGTGTTTGACGCAGAACCCAACACCACGCTGCCGCTGCGCTGGCTGATCGGCGCGCTTGGGCTGCTGCCTATTCAGTGGTTGCTGTAGATGCCCCCCGAGATCACTGTCGCCTCATATAATATCCACAAAGGTGTGGGCCGCGACCGCCGCCGCGATCTTGGCCGCACCGCGGCGGTGATTGCCGAAATCGGTGCCGATATTCTGGCGCTGCAAGAGGTGGACACCCGCTTTGGCACCCGCAAGGGCCTGTTGGATTTAGACGCCTTGCAGCGCGATCTTGATCTGGTTGCGGTGCCGCTGGATCAAACCGGCCCCGCGCATGGCTGGCATGGCAATCTGTTGCTGGTGCGCAAGGCCTTGGTGCAGCAGGTGCATAAGCTGATCTTACCGGGGTTCGAGCCGCGGGGGGCGATGGTCACCGACCTTCAGATCAACGGCCAAGCCTTGCGGGTGGTGAACACGCATCTTGGCCTGCTGCCCAGCTCGCGCAGCGCCCAAGCCCGCGCGATTGTTGCAGCACTGGCGCAGTTGCCCGAGCGGCCGCTGTTGCTGATGGGCGATCTGAACGAATGGGCGCGCGATGCTGCGATGTTTCGCACGCTCTCGTCGCGGGTGTCGATCCTGACCCCGCTGCCAAGCTTTCCGGCACGCTTTCCGCTGCTGCGCTATGACCGGATATTCAGTTGTGACAGGGGCCGTCTGCTGGATCTTGCACCGCATGACAGCGCCTTGGCGCGCAGCGCCTCGGATCATCTGCCGATGAGGGCGCGGTTGCAGCTGTTGGGCTAAGGCTGTGGGATCACAGTCTTGGCATCTATATTGCGCTGCCTGCCAAGCCTGCGCTAGGCTAGTTCTATGAAACAGGTAGCCTTGCCCCCGCTGATCCGCACGCTTCGCCTTTTGGGGCTGTTGTTGGCGGTTTTTGCGGTTTTGGCCGTGGGCACGCCGCAGCGCATGCACGCGATGATGGCGGTGGCAGCGCCCGAAGTGGCGATGGCGATGGATCATAGCGCGCATATGGGTGCTGCGGATGTGATGGCCAAAGGCGCGGCGCATTTGGCTTGTGATGTTTTATGCGTGGGCACGCTTGTTGACGGCGCGCCTGTGCTGCCAACCCAGCAATCGCGTCTGGGCGCGGTGGCTTTCCTGCCGATGGCACAGCGGGCGGTCAAAGCCCAAAGCCCTGATGCCGCGCTGCGCCCGCCCCAATCTGCTCTGATCGCCTGAAAACCCCTGCCGCGCTTGCGGCGTTCTTTTCTTGCAAGGCCCCCCTTTGGGGCCAATCGGAGCTATCATGACATCTTCTTTCACAAGACGCGGCTTTTTGGCCGCAGGTGCTGCGCTGGGATCGCTGGGCTTGCTGCCGCAGCTGGGCCGCGCGCAATCTTCGGTCCTGTCTTTGGTTGCGGGAACCCGCAGCTTGGATATCAACGGACGGGCGGCCAGTGTTTACGGGCTGAGCAATGGCTTGGGCGGGCAGGGGCTGATCCTTGACCCTGATCAGCGGTTTCAGGTGCAACTGACCAATGCGCTTGACGTCGAAACCCTGATCCATTGGCACGGGCAAATTCCGCCCAATGCCCAAGACGGCGTGCCGGACATGCCAATGGCCAAGCTAAAGCCCGCCGAGACGCGGAATTATGATTTTGCCCCCCAGCCCGGCACACATTGGATGCACAGCCATATCCCGACCCAAGAGATGCAGTTGCTGGCAGCCCCTTTGATCGTGCGCAGTGCCAAGGATCTGGCTGAGGATCGCCAAGAGGTGGTGATGTTCCTGCACGACTTCTCGTTCCTGACACCCGAAGAGGTGCTGGCGCAGATCACTGGCGGCGCGTCGATGGCTGGGATGGGGCATGATATGTCTGGCATGAGCCACGGCGGCGATATGGGCGGCATGGATATGTCGGCGATGGGGCATGATGGCATGGCTATGCCGGGAATGGCGATGCCCGGGATGGCGATGGACCTGAACGACTTTAACTTTGACGCCTATCTGACCAATGACCGCACCTTGGCCGATCCGCAGGTGGTTAAGGTCGATATTGGCGGGCGGGTGCGGCTGCGCATCGTCAATGCCTCGGCGGCCACGACCTATTGGATCGACACCGGTGGGGTCGAAGCGGCTTTGGTGGCGGTGGATGGCCATGATGTGGTGCCTATAAAAGGCCGCCGCTTTGGCATCGCGATGGCGCAGCGGTTGGATATTGTGCTGGATCTGCCCGCGGGGCAGGGCGCCTTTCCGATCTTGGCGCTGCGCGAAGGTGCGCGCGAACAGACCGGCCTGATCCTTGCCACCGCAGGGGCGGCAGTTCTGCGGCTGGACGATCTTGCGGCCGTTGCCTCGCCTGCCTTCGATCTGGATCTGGCGCAGGAAAGCCAGCTGCGCGCGTTGGTGCCCTTGCCAGACCGCGCCGCTGCCAAGGCCGAGATGGTGATGCTGGCCGGAAGCATGGCGCCCTATGTCTGGACGATCAACGGTCAGACCTGGGGCAGCCATCAGCCCATTACCGCCAAAACTGGCGACCGTGTGGAACTGATGTTCCACAATATGTCGATGATGGGGCATCCGATGCATTTGCACGGCCACGCCTTTCAAGTGGTGCAGATCAACGGCACCCGCTTTGCTGGTGCCGTACGCGATACCGTCTATGTCCCGCCGATGTCGCAGGTGACGATTGCGATTGATGCCGGTGAGGCTGCGCGCTGGATGCTGCATTGCCACCACATGCCGCATCTTGCGACCGGCATGATGACCGAGTTTGCCGTTCAGGCCAGCTAGATCTGATGCGCACTGGCGGGGTCGGTCGATTCTGGCCCCGCCAGCGCCTTACAGCGGTGCAAGGAATCACTTTGGCGCTGCAAATGCCCCTTCAAGCCGCGATTCTCCCGTCAAAAGCCGACCCAAGGGCTGGGTCGCTTGGAAAAATCCACTCTGGCAAGCATTGGAAAACGCGGAATCTAAGGGAAATCCAAGCCAATGTGAAAAAAGCGCGACAGAAGCGTTTTTTGCTATTGCGGGTTCTGTTGAGTTTGCCTAAACACCGCCTTACCGAA
>OCOY01000029.1_pt1 | contig 41281 bp, 39 predicted proteins | sample 1494131 | NCBI WGS metagenome assembly OCOY01 (sample SAMEA3275523, study PRJEB22092) | marine metagenome | biome: ENVO:00000039; feature: ENVO:00002042; material: ENVO:00002010 | collected 2014-06-21T17:05:00+00 | depth 1 m | reverse complement strand
CACCCGCATCTCGGGCACCATGGACAACCACGAGCGCCGGGTTGGCGATGACTGGGTGGTCACGCTGCAAAACCACGATTATGCGGTCAAGATCGAGGCCGATCATCAGGGCTCGACCGTGCGCTTTGCCGATGGCAGCAGCCACCGCGTCGCCTCGGATTGGACGCCGGGCCAAAGCCTTGCGCGGCTCAGGCTGGACGAAACCGACCTGGTGATGAAGGTCGGCAAAATCTCGGGCGGCTTCCGTCTGCGCCTGCGCGGCGCTGATCTGCGCGTGCATGTCCGCACCCCGCGTCAGGCCGAATTGGCCAAGCTTATGCTGGAAAAACTGCCGCCAGACACCTCGAAATTCCTGCTGTGCCCGATGCCCGGCCTGATCGCCAAAATCATGGTCGAGGTCGGCGACGAGGTGCAGGAAGGTCAGGCACTTGCCACCGTCGAGGCGATGAAGATGGAAAACATCCTGAAGGCCGAACGCAAAGGCACCGTCAAAGCCATCAAAGCCAGTGCCGGCGCCAGCCTGAAGGTCGACGAAGTGATTATGGAGTTTGAATGACCTACCGCCCCGCCGGATTGCGCTCCAGCACCTCGGCCAAGCGCGAGGGGAACTTGTCGATGCTGCGCGAGATTTCGCGCGCATCCCAAGGCAGCGGCTTGCGGATCGCCACAGAGCCGTCCTTGTCCATGATCACCAGCGAAAACCCGCGCGGATGCAGGGTTTTGCGCAGCTCGGACCCCGCTTGCGGGTCGGTGTCGGTGACCAAAAGCACATCGCGGGCCTGCAAATCCAGCAGATGCGGCTGCAAGATCTCCATCTGGCGCATGAAGGATGTCTCCAGCGGGCTGTCAGAGAAAACGACCACAAGCCGGTGGACATATAGCTCATCGGCCAAGACCACGCTCGACGCGGGCACGGCGCCATAGGGTTGCGGCAGCGTCTGGGCTGACCCGGCAAAAGCAAAACCGCCCGCAAGGGCAATGACGATTGATTTCAAAACGGTGTTCATGGCCCTGATATAGGACGCCACGACACCAAAACCAAGCGGGCCGCAAGGCACTTGGGTAAAAATGAGGGAATGCAGATGGATAAGATTGCAGCATGGGCGGCTTTGGCCTCCAAGGAAATGAAGGGCGGCAACCCTGACAGCCTGATGTGGAACACCCTTGAAGGCATCGCGGTGAAACCGCTTTACACCCAAGCCGACACCCAAGGCCTGCCGCAGATCGGCGAAATGCCCGGCTTTGCGCCCTTTACCCGTGGCGTCAAAGCCACGATGTATGCGGGCCGGCCCTGGACCATCCGCCAATACGCGGGCTTTTCGACCGCCGAGGCCAGCAACGCCTTTTACCGCAAGAATTTGGCGGCAGGCCAGCAGGGCGTCTCGGTTGCCTTCGATCTGGCCACCCATCGCGGCTATGACAGCGACCACCCGCGCGTCGAAGGCGATGTCGGCAAGGCGGGCGTGGCGATTGACAGCGTCGAGGATATGAAGATCCTGTTCGACGGCATCCCCTTGGACAAAGTCTCGGTCTCGATGACGATGAACGGTGCGGTGATCCCGATCCTCGCCAGCTTTATCGTCGCGGGCGAAGAACAAGGCGTTGATCGCGCAGCCCTTTCCGGCACCATCCAGAACGATATTCTGAAAGAATTCATGGTGCGCAACACCTATGTCTATCCGCCAGAACCCTCGATGCGCATCATCGCCGATATTATCGAATATACTTCGGCCGAGATGCCAAAGTTCAATTCGATCTCGATCTCGGGCTATCACATGCAAGAGGCCGGCGCGAACCTTGTGCAGGAATTGGCCTATACTCTGGCCGATGGCCGCGAATATGTCCGCGCCGCCATCGCGCGCGGCATGGATGTCGATGCCTTTGCCGGCCGTCTCAGCTTTTTCTTCGCCATCGGCATGAACTTCTTCATGGAGGCCGCAAAGCTGCGCGCCGCCCGCCTGCTTTGGCACCGCATCATGTCCGAGTTTCAGCCGCAAAAGCAGGGCAGCCTGATGCTGCGCACCCATTGCCAAACCTCGGGCGTGTCCTTGCAAGAGGCCGATCCCTATAACAACGTCATCCGCACCGCCTATGAGGCGATGTCGGCGGTGCTCGGTGGCACCCAAAGCCTGCACACCAATGCGCTGGACGAGGCGATGGGCCTGCCCACCGACTTCTCGGCCCGCATCGCGCGCAACACGCAGCTGATCTTGCAAGAAGAAACCGGCGTCACCCATGTGGTCGACCCGCTGGCCGGCAGCTACTACGTCGAAAGCCTGACCGACCAACTGGCCACCGAGGCCTGGAAGCTGATCGAAGAGGTCGAGGCGATGGGCGGCATGACCAAGGCCGTGGCCTCGGGCATGCCGAAACTGCGGATCGAGGAATCGGCCGCCAAACGCCAAGCCGCCATCGACCGCGGCACCGATGTCGTGGTCGGCGTCAACAAATACCGCTTGGCCAAAGAAGACCCGATCGACATCCTTGATATCGACAACCACGCCGTGCGCGAGGCCCAGATCGCAAGGCTCACCGCCACCCGCGCCGCCCGCGACGAGGCCGCAGCCCAAGCCGCCCTCGCCGCCCTGACCTTCGCGGCAGGCCACGACGGCAACCTGCTTGCCGCCGCCGTCACCGCCGCCCGCGCCCGCGCCACCGTCGGAGAAATCAGCATGGCGATGGAAACCGTCTTTGGCCGCCACCGCGCCGAGGTCAAAACCCTCGCCGGCGTCTATGGCGCGGCCTACGAAGGCGATGCAGGCTTTGCCGCCATCCAAGCCGATGTCGAAGCCTTCGCCACTGAAGAAGGCCGCCGTCCGCGCATGCTGGTGGTGAAAATGGGCCAAGACGGCCATGATCGCGGCGCCAAAGTCATCGCCACCGCCTTTGCCGATATCGGCTTTGACGTTGATGTCGGCCCGCTGTTCCAAACCCCGGCCGAAGCCGCGCAAGACGCCATCGACAATGACGTGCATGTCATCGGCATCTCCAGCCAGGCCGCTGGCCATAAAACCCTGGCCCCAAAACTGGTCGAGGCCCTGCAAGCCGCAGGCGCGGGCGAAATCTTGGTGATCTGCGGCGGCGTCATTCCGCAACAAGATTACCAATTTCTTTATGATGCGGGCGTCAAGGCGATCTTCGGCCCCGGCACCAATATCCCCTCGGCCGCAAAAGACATCCTCGACCTGATCCGCAAGGCCCGCAGGTCCTAAAACAGCAAAGGCGGGGTCACCCCCGCCTACAGCCACCTTCATCTGTCGCTAAATATCCCACGGGGGCAGCAAGATTTGGCCGCAGGCCAAGGCTTGCGCGGGGGTGTGAAACCCCCGCCTTGGCCGGCCAAACAAACCGGCCTCAGATACTTCCGTAAATCTCGACGATCCGCGCCACCGCGGCCTCTGGCGTCATCTCCTCCGAGACACCACTGCGCCGCGAGGTCAGCTCGACCAAACCATTGGCAAGCCCGCGCGGCCCGACGGTGATGCGCCAAGGCAGACCGATCAGGTCCATGGTGGCAAATTTCGCCCCCGCCCGCTCGTCGCGGTCGTCATAAAGCGCCTCAAGCCCCTTGGCGGCCAGCGCCTTGTAAAGGCTCTCGCTCGCCGCATCCGTGGCCGCATCGCCCTGCTTCAGGTTGACAATCCCCACCGGAAACGGTGTGACGCCCTCGGGCCAGATGATGCCCTTATCGTCATGGCTGGCCTCGATGATCGCGCCCAAAAGCCGCGACACACCAATGCCGTGGCTGCCCATCTCGACCGGCACTTTGCTGCCATCGGCGGTGACAACACTCGCGCCCATGGCTTCCGAGTATTTGGTGCCAAAGTAAAAGATCTGCCCAACCTCGATGCCGCGCGCCACCTTGCGGCGCTCTTCGGGAATGGCCTCGAACAGGGCGGCGTCATGGGTCTCATCAGTGCGCGCATAAAGCGTGGTGAATTCTTTGCAAACCGCAGCCACTTCGGCGCGGTTGTCGTAATCGACAGCGCGATCGCCCAGCTTCAACTCGGTCACCGCACTGTCAAAGAACACCTCAGACTCGCCAGTGGCCGCCAGCACCAAAAACTCATGCGTGTCATCGCCGCCAATCGGCCCCGAATCCGCCCGCATCGGAATCGCCGTCAGCCCCATCCGCTCGTAGGTGCGCAGATAGCTGACCATATGCCGGTTATAGGCATGCAAAGCGCTGTCGCGGTCGACGTCAAAGTTATAGCCGTCCTTCATCAGGAACTCGCGCCCGCGCATCACCCCAAACCGAGGCCGCATCTCGTCGCGGAATTTCCACTGGATGTGATAAAGCGTCAGCGGCAGGTCTTTATAGCTGGTGACATGGGCGCGGAAGATGTCGGTGATCATCTCCTCATTGGTCGGCCCATAAAGCATCTCGCGGTCCTGGCGATCCTTGATCCGCAGCATTTCCTGCCCGTAATCATCATAGCGCCCCGACTCGCGCCACAGATCGGCGGGCTGTAGCGTTGGCATCAACAAAGGAATGTGGCCTGCGCGGATTTGCTCTTCGTTCACAATGGCTTGGATGCGGTTCAACACCCGCAGACCCAAGGGCAGCCAAGAATAAATCCCCGCCGCCTGCTGCTTGATCATCCCCGCCCGCAACATATAGCGGTGCGAGACGATCTGCGCCTCGGCAGGGTTTTCCTTCAGAACGGGCAGAAAGTAACGAGAAACGCGCATGATCGCCTCATGATTAGGGTTCAGCCGTTCCTAACGGGTTGCAGCACGCGGGGCAAGAACCCTGCGCAAGGCTTGCTCGCCAGCTTTTGCTCTGCCAAGCTTCTTAAAATTGTTTGGATTTATTATGTACAGCCCAGAAGTAACGATTATCGCCATTCCACCTCAAGATTTCTGGGGGGCAACCTTTATCTTGGGTCTGCTTCTCGCCACGGGCCTGATCTATCTGGCCGTGAGCCAACCGGGCAAACCCTACCGCGCCCCTGCTTGGGAAAGCCTCTCGCCGCTTGCCCTCGCGATAATCATCCCCCTTGCCATCCTCTGGGTCGCCCTTTTCCTGCTCGCCGTCTGGGCTGCTTTTTGGGCCACCTACCAACTGCTGCAACCTCATGCCGCCACCAGCAGCCCCCAAACCTCGGGCCTTGGCGCGCTCGGTCTTGGTACGCTTCTCGCGGGCCTCCTTGGCGCGCCTTTCGTGATTTGGGGCACTGTTCTGAAACACCGCACCGTCGGCTTTCAAAAAGAAGGCCACCTGACCGACCGCATCTCGAAAGCTGTCGAGCAGTTGGGGGCCGAAAAGACCGTCAAGCGCGCTGGCAGCGAAGAGACCCTCCCCAATATCGAGGTCCGCATCGGCGGCATCCTGTCCTTGGAACGCATCGCCCAAGACAGCACCGCCTATGACTACGGCCGCGACCATGTGCGCTGCATGGAAATGCTATGTGCCTATATCCGCGAAAATGCCCCTGCTTCCTTGGCACCAGAACACCCAAATCCAGCAGATGGTCTTGATAAAAGTCTTGACGAAATTCGCGAAAGTGCAAGGAAAGTTCTGCTTTGGGCTAATGAGCTTCCAAGCCCGCGGGTTGACATTGCCATGGCGATCAAGGTGATCGGTAAACGCTCTTCCGCTCAGCTTGCGATAGAAAAGCGTGCCGGCTTTGAATTAAACCTGTCACGCACCTGTTTGCAGCGCGCGGATTTAGCCGGCTTCGAGTTTGCAAACGCAAACTTTGGACAGTCGCGACTTGAAGGAGCGTTTGCAAAGAACACGAATTTCAGAGGCGCAAATCTTAGACGTGTTCGCCTTTCGCGAGCATCTTGCGTAAATGCTAACTTCGATTTTGCAAAGTTAGAACAGACAGATTTCACCTACGCGATTTGCGATGGTGCAAGTTTTTCTGAATGTCAGTTTTCCTATACCGCCTTTATTGGTAGCCAGCTGAAAGGCGCAGATTTTAAGTTTTTGGGAAATCCTTCACCGAGGACAGTTGCTGTGAACCGTGCGTACTTTATCGATCCTTATCTTGAATCTGCAAAACTGTCGGGTGGAACACGAGAAAGCATCCTTTTTGCGTTTATGCGATCGCCCAGTCATCAGGGGTCCGCAACAAAATATCTCGCCTTGCGGGATATGGCTGCGCCAAAGCCCTTCTGCGAAGACGCGGCACTGGCAAAGTGTTTTGGCGATGCCAGTGTGACCTTGCCTGAAACGCTGTCATGGCCAAAGCACTGGCCGGCCTTTGCCCTCAGCGACGGTGCATTCGACACCGAATGGCGCAAATGGCAGGCCTCGCCCGATACCTACACCCCGCCCGATCCGCCAAAATAGCCAGCTACAGCTGTCGTTACAGATAAACGACGCATCAGCGACGCGGGACCTACAGCGTCAAACCTCGTGTTTTCCGTCGTCCCTCTTGCAAGCGCGGGGCGCAGGGGCGATATGTGGGGGGGACCAAAGGGGTGAAATCATGGCGCTGCCGACGCGGGAACAGGCGAAATATTGGGGCGGCGCTTTGCTGCTGTTTTTCGTGATGTTGTGGTTCTTGGGCGGGGTGATGCTGCCCTTTATCATCGGCTCGGCGATTGCCTATTTTCTGGATCCTATCGCCGACAGGCTCGAGCGGCTGGGGCTTAGCCGCGCGGCGGCGACCACGGTGATCACCTTGCTTGCCTTGATGGTTGTGGTGGTTGTGGTGCTGGCGCTGATCCCGACGCTGATCAAGCAGACCACGGCGCTGATCAACGCGGCACCCGAAATTGCGCAGCGTTTACAGATGTTTCTGGTCGAGCGCTTTCCGCAGCTGACCGATAGCACCTCGACGATACGGCAGTCTTTGGCCGAAATTGGTGCCGCGATCCAAGCCAAGGGGGCCAGTCTTGCGCAGGGGGTGATCTCGTCGGCGCTGAGCCTTCTGTCGGCGCTTTTGTATATTGTGGTGGTGCCGGTGGTGGCGTTTTACATGCTGCTGGATTGGGACCGGATGATCACGCAGATTGATCAGATGCTGCCGCGCGATCACGCGCCAACGGTGCGCCGTTTGGCTAATGAAATCAATGCGGTGCTGTCGGCCTTTGTGCGCGGTCAGATGACGGTTTGCCTGACGCTTGGCAGCTATTACGCGGTGGCGCTGATGGCGGCAGGGCTGCAATTTGGGCTTTTGGTGGGGGCGGTTGCGGGGGCGATCACCTTTATTCCATACGTCGGCGCGCTGGTGGGCGGGGTGCTGGCAATTGGCTTGGCGCTGTTCCAGTTCTGGGGCGATTGGCTGTCAATTGGGCTGGTTGCCGCGATCTTTGGCTTGGGGCAGTTTTTGGAAGGCAACGTGCTGACGCCGCGTCTGGTGGGCAAATCGGTGGGCCTGCATCCGGTGGTGCTGATGCTGGCGCTGGCGATCTTTGGGTCTTTGTTCGGCTTTGTCGGGCTGTTGGTGGCGGTGCCGGTCTCGGCGGCGATTGGGGTGCTGACCCGATTTGCGCTGGGGCATTACCAAACCAGTCTGCTTTACACCGGTCTTGCGGGCCGCAAGCCTGACGGCGAGGATCAGGCGTGAGCCAACAGCTTGCCTTTGATCTGCCGGTTCAGGTGGCCTTTCGCCGCGCCGATTTCTTTGCCTCAGCCGCCAATGCCGAGGCGCTGGCGGCGATCGACCATTGGGCGGGTTGGCCGGGCGGTAAGATGCTGCTGATTGGCCCCTCGGGCAGTGGCAAGACCCATCTGGCCCATGTCTGGGCCGAGGCTGCGGGCGCGCAGATTCTGACCGCAACCGATTTGGCGCAGGCCGATTTGCCCGATTTGGGCGCGCGCCCCGTGGTGGTCGAGGATGCCGAGCGCATCGGCGGCAACCGCGCCGCCGAGACCGCGTTTTTCCATCTGCACAACCTACTTGCGGGGCGCGGGCTTTTGGTGACTGCCAATGCGCCGCCGCGCGATTGGGGGCTGTGCCTGCCAGATCTGCAAAGCCGGTTGCAGGCGGCAAGCCTTGTGGCCTTGGCCTCTCCCGATGACGCGCTGCTGTCGGCGGTGCTGGTCAAGCTGTTCAACGACCGCCAGATTGCGGTGCCACCCAATCTGATCCCTTACCTTGTGGCGCGGATGGATCGCTCGATTGCGGCGGCGCGCGCGCTGGTGGCCGAGCTTGATGGTCTGGCGCTGGCGCTGCGCCGTCCGGTGACCCGCGCGCTTGCGACCTATCTTCTGGACAGCGCGGCATCTGAATGAAACTGTTGGTTTGTCATCGTTCTGTTACGCTCAAGGCCGAAGAACGCGGGCGCAACTGCCCTGAAAAGAATGCTCCATGACCCAATCAGATTTCCTCAAAGCACCATTTCCCGAAACCGTCGTGCTGTCCGAGGCCGAAATCAAAGGGCCGCATCGGTTTTTCAACCGCGAACTCAGCTGGCTGGCCTTTAACTGGCGGGTGCTGGATGAGGCCTCGAACCCTGCGGTACCGCTGCTGGAACGGTTGCGGTTTTTGTCGATCTCGGCCACCAATTTGGATGAATTCTACACCGTGCGCGTCGCCGGTCTTAGCGCCTTGGTGCGCGCCAAGAACGTCACCCCTTCCGAGGATGGTCGCACCCCTGCCGAACAGCTGAAGCTGATCAATGCCAATGCTCGCCGCTTGATGCACACCCAGCAAGCGGTGTTTAACAAGCTGAAAAAGCTGATGGAGGTCGAGGGCATTTCGCTGTGCACGCGCTCGAAACTCACGGGGCGGGATCTGAAGTTTCTGGAAGATCACTTTCTGAACAAGGTCTTCCCGGTGCTGTCGCCGCTTGCGATTGATCCAGCGCACCCGTTTCCTTTCATTCCCAACGCGGGCTTTAGCCTTGCGCTGTCGCTGGAACGCGAGACGGATCGGCGCACTTTGCAAGCGCTTTTACCGATTCCGCAGCAGATCGCGCGCTTTGTGCCGCTGCCGTCAAAAGAGGGCGAACAGCGGTTCTTGCCGCTGGAAGAGCTGCTGCTTTTGCATCTGGATATGCTGTTTCCGGGCTATACCGACCGTGGCCACTGCCTGTTTCGGGTGCTGCGCGACAGCGACCTAGAGGTCGAGGACGAGGCCGAAGATCTGGTGCGCGAGTTTGAAACCGCACTGAAACGCCGCCGCCGTGGCGAGGTGATCCGGCTGAAGCTGTCCTCGGGCGCGCCGCCGGAATTGCGCGCGTTGATCATGGAAGAATTGGGCGTCACCGCCGATGAGATGGTCGAGGTGCGCGGGCTTTTGGGGGTCTCGGACCTGAAAGAGCTGGTGCTTTCGTCGCATCCAGACCTGTTGTGGCCGCCCTTTACCCCACGGGTGCCCGAACGGGTGCAAGACCATGACGGCGATCTGTTTGCGGCGATCAAGCAAAAAGACATCCTGCTGCACCACCCCTATGAAACCTTTGATCTGGTTATCAGATTTCTGGAACAGGCCGCGCGTGATCCCAATGTTCTGGCGATCAAGCAGACGCTTTATCGCACCTCTTGGGACAGCCCGATCGTGGCCGCGCTGTGCGAGGCAGCCGAAGCGGGCAAATCTGTCACCGCGTTGGTCGAGCTGAAAGCCCGCTTTGACGAGGCCGCCAATATCCGCCAATCGCGCCGGCTGGAACGCGCGGGCGCGCATGTGGTTTACGGCTTTATCCACTATAAGACCCACGCCAAGATCAGCACCGTGGTGCGGCGCGAAGGCGATCAGCTGGTCACCTATACCCATTACGGCACTGGCAACTATCACCCGATCACCGCCAAGGTTTACACCGATCTGTCGTTCTTTACCTGCGATGCGGCCTTGGGGCGCGATGCGACGCGGGTGTTCAATTACCTTTCAGGCTATGTGCAGCCGCAGGGGCTGGAAAACCTGTCGATCTCGCCGATCAGTCTGAAGAAAGACCTGATCGCGATGATTGCAGCCGAGGCCGATCACGCCCGCGCAGGGCGACCGGCGCAGATCTGGGCCAAGATGAATTCGGTGGTCGATCCTGATGTGATTGACGCGCTTTATGCGGCCTCCCAAGCGGGGGTTAAGATCAGCCTGATCGTGCGCGGCATCTGCGGGCTGCGGCCCGGGATTAAGGGGCTGTCGGAAAACATTCGGGTGAAATCCATCGTTGGGCGGTTCTTGGAACACAGCCGGATCGTGTGTTTTGGCAATGGCGCCGGCCTGCCTTCGGCGGCGGCGCGGGTGTTTATCTCGTCAGCCGATTGGATGGGGCGCAATCTGACGCGGCGGGTTGAAACCTTGGTGGAAATCAACAATGACACGGTGAAAGCCCAGATCGTGGGCCAAATCATGGCGGCAAATCTGGCAGATGAGGCGCAGTCTTGGGTGCTGCAACCCTCGGGCGTCTATAAGCGCGACCTGACACCTCTGGACGGGCAGGCCTTCAGCTGTCACCGTTTCTTTATGGAGAATCCTTCGCTTTCTGGCCGTGGCACGGCGGGCGCGAAAGACGTTCAAAAACTGGCATGACGGACAAAGTATGAGCAAGCACGACCCAGACGACGACAACGGCCCCTTTGGACGGCCGCTGTTTGACGACCCTTCGGCCCGCGCGCTTAGTCGGGTTGGCGTGGTCGATGTCGGCTCGAACTCGGTGCGGATGGTGGTCTTTGACGGCGCTGCCCGCTCGCCTGCCTATTTCTTTAACGAAAAGCTGATGTGCGGTTTGGGTAAAGGCTTGGCCGAAACCGGTCAGCTGAACCCCGAAGGCCGGGTGCGTGCGGTCGCAGCCCTGCGACGCTTTGCGCTGCTGGCCAAAGGCATGGGCATCGGTCCCTTGACGGTGGTGGCCACGGCTGCGGCCCGCGACGCCAGCGACGGCCCCGATTTTCAGGCCGAGGTGCTGCGCGAAACCGGCCTGCGGCTTTGGGTGGTCGATGGTCCCGAAGAGGCGCGGCTTTCGGCGCAGGGCGTGCTTTTGGGCTGGCCCGAGGCCAAGGGGATTGTCTGCGACATCGGCGGCAACTCGATGGAACTGGCGCAGATTGGCGACGGTCAGGTCGGCACGCGGGTCTCGACCCAACTTGGCCCGTTTCGTCTGGCGCGCATTTCTGACAGCCCAAAGAAACGCGCGGCCCATATTGATCAGGTCTTGGCAGAATGTCAGACGCAATTGCAGTCCGAAGGCCAGCGCATCTATCTGGTGGGCGGCTCTTGGCGGGTGATCGCGCGGCTGGATATGGAGCGGCGCAATTACCCGATGACGGTTTTGCATGAATACCGCATGCTGCCCGCAGATCTTTTACAAACGCTGGATTGGCTGGAAACCTCAAATCTCGAGGATCTTCGCACCCGCACCGGCACCTCTTCGGCGCGGATGGAGCTGGTGCCTTTGGCCTGCGAAGTGCTGCGCGAATTGATCAAAGTGCTGAAGCCGTCAGAGATTGACGTCTCGTCTTATGGCATCCGCGAGGGGCTTTTGTATGAACAAATGCCCGCCCGCCTGCGCGCGCGCGATCCGCTGATCGAGGCGGCGCGTTCGGTCGAAAAGACCATGTCGCGGATCCCGGGCTTTGGCAAAAAGCTTTATGAATTCTTGCAACCGCTGTTTCCAGATGCCAGCCCAGAGCGTGTGCGGCTGATCAAGGCGGCCTGTCTTTTGCACGACACCACCTGGCGCACCCACCCCGATTATCGCGCCGAGGCCTGCTTTGACAATGTCACCCGCGCCAACCTTGGCGGCTTGGATCATCCGGGGCGGGTGTTTTTGGGGCTGGCCTTGCTGCACCGCTATAAAAACTCGCGCTCGGGTTCGCGGTTGGAACCGCTGTTTCAACTGCTGTCCGAGGCCGAGCAGCGCGACGCCGAGATTTTGGGCAAGGCGATGCGGTTTGGCGCGATGTTTGCGGTGTCTGATCCTTCGGATGTGGCCCGTTTGGTCTGGCGGCCCGAGCTGAACCAGCTGGAGCTAAAGCTGACCAAGAACGGCCATGCGCTGTTTGGTGAAGTGGCGCAGGCGCGGTTTACCAGCCTGATCAGCGCCATGAAGGCCGAGGCTTTGATCGGCGAGCGCGCGTGATGCTGCGCTTTGACCATCTGGCGGTCTCGGCGCTTGATCTGGCCGAAGGGGTGGCTTGGGTCGAAGAGGCGCTGGGCACAAAGCTGGCAGGGGGTGGCCAGCATCCGCATATGGCGACGCACAACCGGCTGTTGGGCTTGGGGGATTTGTATCTTGAGGTGATTGCCGCCGACCCATCTGCGGCCAAGCCCGCTTGGCCGCGCTGGTTTGATCTGGACACTTTCACCGGCCGCCCAAGGCTGACCAATTGGATCGCAGGCTGCGATGATCTGACCGCCGCCCTGCGCGCAAGCCCTGATGGCACAGGTTTGCCGGTGGCTTTGCAACGCGGCGACTATCGCTGGCAGATGGCGGTGCCAAAGGATGGCAAGCTGCCCTTTGACGGTGGCTTTCCGGCGCTGATCCAGTGGCAGGGCACGCTGCATCCGGCCCGCGCCTTGCCCGACAGTGGGCTGCGGCTGCGGCGTTTGGACATTGTGCATCCTGATGCGGATGCGCTGCGCGGGCTGCTTGCGCCGCTGATCCAAGACGACCGTTTTGCCATTGTCCAAGGCCGATGTGCCATGCGCGCCAGTTTTGACACCCCAAGCGGTTTGCGCGTGCTGGAATGATCCGGCCCGCCATCTGCGCCGATGTGCCCGCCATCACCCAGATCATCAATCAGGTGATCACCGAAACCACGATCACCGTGACCTCGGTGACCAAATCCGAAGCCGATGTGACAGCCATGCTGACCGATCGGCGCGCGCTGGGCCACGAGGTTTTTGTGGCAGCGAAGGCCGATGTGATCCTTGGCTATGCCACCTATGCGCAGTTTCGCCCCTCGCCGGGGTATTTGCGCACGATGGAACATTCGCTGGCGCTGACAGAGACCGCGCAGGGCAGGGGGCTGGGGCGCGCGTTGATGCAGGCGGTGGAAAGCCATGCGCGGGCCGCGGGGGTGCATGTGATGATTGCGGCGATTACCGCGGATAATCTGAAAAGCATCGGCTTTCATGCGCGTCTTGGCTATGCGCAGGCGGGGCTGTTGCCGCAGGTTGGCTATAAATTTGGCCGCTACCACGATCTTGTGCTGATGCAGAAAATCCTGACCTGACAACGGCTGCGGGCTGGGCTATCCTGCGCCCCATGTCGATCTGGATCCGCATCTCCGAAGCCCTTGCCGCCCTTGCTTCGGGCGAGGGGTTGGCGGCTGTGTTTGACCGGTTGCTGAATGCGCCCAATGCCGAACGCTCGGTCGGCTTTACCATCGGGGTGATCGCGCTTTCGGCGAAAATGGCCAAGGCCGACGGGCAGGTGACGCGTGACGAGGTCGCCACCTTTCGCCAGATCTTTCAGATTGATCCGACCGAAGAGGCCAATGCCGCGCGGGTTTACAACCTTGCGCGCCAAGATGTGGCGGGCTTTGACGCCTATGCGCGCAAGATTGCGGCGCTGTTTAACAGCACCGGCGCGGCCCTTTGCGCCGATGACCGCAATGTGCTGATTGATATTCTGGAAGGTCTGTTTCAGATCGCCATGGCGGATGGGCGCTATCATCCGGCCGAAGACGCGTTTCTGGCCGAGGTGTCGCGGATCTTTGGGCTGGACGAGCGCTGTTTTCGCGTGCTGCGCGGCCGCTTTGTCGAAGGCGCGCCGCGCGACCCCTTTGATGTGCTGGGCCTGCCTGCCGATGCCGATCTGGCCGCCGCGCGGGCGGCATGGCGGCAGGCGGTCAAGGAAAGCCACCCCGACCGCATGATCGCGCGCGGCGTGCCCGCCGAGGCTGTGAAACTGGCCGAGCGTCGGCTGATCGCCATCAACGCCGCGTGGCAGGAAATCCAGTCGCGCGTGGCGGCCTGATGCGGCTGGCCAGCTATAACGTCGCTTGGTTCAATGCGCTGTTTGATAACGCGGGGCGGATGCTGGCGGATCACGAATTGTCGTCACGCTACAAGGTGACGCGGGCGGAACAGCTGGCGGCTTTGGGCGTGGTTTTTGCTGCCCTGAACGCCGATGCGGTGATGGTGATCGAAGCGCCTGACAGCAATGGCAAACGCAGCACCGCCACCGCGCTTGAAGGCTTTGCCGCAGCCTATCAGCTGCGCGCACGCCGCGCGATGATTGGCTATGCCTCTGAAACCGAACAGGAAATTGCCTTTCTTTACGACCCTGATGTGCTAAAGGCACAGCACGACCCACAGGGCGATCCCGCCCCCAGCCACGGCGCCCCCGGCGCGCCGCGCTTTGACAGCCAGTTGCGGCTGGATCTGAACGGCGATGGCGAGGAGGAGCTGATCCGGTTTTCCAAACCCCCGCTCGAGCTTGCCGTGACCACCGCCACAGGGGCTTTGCTGCGTCTGATCGGCGTGCATGCCAAATCCAAAGCCCCGCATGGCGCGGGGTCAGAGCGCGAATTCACCCGCATTTCGATCGAGAACCGCCGCAAGCAATTGGCCGAATGTCTGTGGCTGCGCGCGCGCATCGACCGCCAGCTTGAGGCGGGCGACAGTCTGATTGTGATGGGCGATTTCAACGATGGTCCGGGGCTTGATGAATATGAAAAGCTGTTTGGCCGCTCGGGGATCGAGATTGTGCTGGGCCACAACCGCCCCGCAAATGCACGGCTTTACGACCCCCACGCCAGCCTTGCGCTGACCCAAAGCCTTGGGCTGACGCCAACCACCGCGCGGTTTTACCAGCCGCAAAAGCGGCATTACTTTGAAGCGCTGCTGGATTTCATCATGCTTTCGCCCGATCTGGTGGCCAAAGCGCCCGACTGGCGGATCTGGCATCCGTTCAACGATCCGGCTGTCAGCCAATTTCCTGAACTGAGTGCGGCGCTGCTGACCGCCTCTGACCACTTTCCTGTTACCCTTGATATTCAGCTTTAGCCCAAGCGTCACAGAAGCGTTTCTTGACGCAAGGCGATGAAACGGGCAGTTTGCCCGAAAATGAAAGAGCAGCACCTTGGCAACGACCAAACCCTTTTCCCGCTTTGAATTCTTAATCGCTTGGCGCTATCTGCGCGCAAAACGTGCCGAAGGCGGCGTGTCGGTGATGACATGGATCAGCCTGATCGGCATCACTCTGGCGGTTTTTGCGCTGATTGCCACTTTGGCGGTGCGCTCGGGCTTTCGGGCGGAATTTGTCGATACCATTCTGGGCTCGAACGCCCATGTCACGGTCTATTCGGCCGGGCGGGTCAATGCAGATGGCCAATCGGTCAAGGGCTTTGCTGATTACGAAACCATCGCGCAAAATATTGCCGCCATTGCGGGGGTAAAAAACGCAGCCCCTGTGATCCGGGGGCAGGTGATGCTGACCACGGGCCAAAGCACCACTGGAGCCGAGGTTTACGGGATCACGCTGCAAGATCTAAAGGCGATCCCGCGTGTGGGGATCGGTGCCGATGCCTATGGCAATATCGAAGATTTTGCCACGGGTGTGGCGATTGGCTCGGGCATTGCGCGCAGCCTTGGCGTGACGGTGGGCGACCGCATTCGGGTGGTGGCGCCATCGGGGGTGAAAACCGCCTTTGGCGCCTCGCCGCGGGTGAATGCCTATAGCGTGGCTTATGTGTTTACCGCCGGCCCCGATGTCGACAAGACCCGGCTTTACATGCCCTTTGCCGAAGCGCAGTCGTTTTTCAACCGCGAAGGCTTTGCCGACGAGATCGACGTCATGGTGCGCGACCCCGAGGCGATCGACGATTACGCCATCCCGCTGATGCAGGCGGGCGGGCCGGATGCCTTATTGTGGACATGGCGCGACAGCGCGGGCGGTTTTTTGCGCGCGCTGGATATGGAGGATAATGTGATGTTCATCATCATGTCGATCCTTGTGCTGATTGCGGCGATGAACATCGTCTCGGGCCTGATTATGCTGGTGAAAAACAAGGGGCGCGACATTGGGATTTTGCGCACCATGGGGCTGTCTGAAGGCTCGATCCTGCGGATCTTTTTCATCTGTGGCGCCTTTACCGGAGTGGTTGGCACTGCGATGGGGGTGATCTTGGGCTGTTTGTTTGCGATCTATATCGACCCGATCTATGCCTTTGTGAACTATCTGGCGGGGGGCGGGGTTTGGGATCCTGATTTACGCCACATCTATGCCTTGCCCGCCAAGCTGCAATGGCGCGATGTGCTTTCAGCGGTCTCGCTGTCACTGGGATTGTCGTTTATTGTCACCATTTTCCCAGCCCGCCGTGCGGCGCGGATGAACCCGGTCGAGGCGCTGCGCTATGAATAACTTTGCGCTTGAGCTGGCCGAGATCGAGAAATCCTACAACCTTGGCAAGCCCTCGCAGGTCAGCGTGCTGTCGGGTGCCACGCTCGAGGTGAAGGTGGGTGAGATCGTCGCGCTTGTCGCGCCTTCGGGGGCAGGCAAGTCGACGCTGCTGCATATCGCAGGGCTGCTGGATACGCCCGATCAAGGTTCGGTGGCTTTGGGCGGTATGAATATGATCGGCCTGTCAGATCGCGCACGCACCCAAGCGCGGCGCAGCGATGTTGGCTTTATCTATCAGTTTCACCACCTGCTGCCAGAATTTACCGCGCTGGAAAACATCGTTATTCCACAGCTTGCCAATGGCGTGCCAGAGCTCAAGGCCACTGCCCATGCGATGGAGCTGCTCGATCATGTCGGTGTCGCAGACCGCGCCAGCCACCGCCCCGCAGCCCTGTCAGGCGGCCAACAGCAACGCGTCGCCTTTTGCCGCGCGCTTGCCAATCGGCCCAAGCTGTTGCTGGCAGATGAGCCCACCGGCAACCTTGACCCCGAAACCTCGGAGCAGGTCTTTGCGGCGCTGATGGCTTTGGTGCGCGACACCGGCCTTGCGGCGCTGATTGCGACGCATAACCTGGACCTAGCCGCCCGTATGGACCGCACTGTGCGTCTGGATAAGGGCCGTATCGCCGGCCTGTGATCTGGATCAAGGTAGAGGTCGCGCAATCGCGCGATGCTTTTCATTTGGTCTAAGGAGAATTCCATGCGTGTTGTGATGATCGCTGCCGCCTTGATGCTTGGCGCTTGCGTGCCTGCGCCCGCGCCGCTGCGCGAGGCCAATGCCACGCCGCAAATGGATTTTGCCGACTATTGTGCGGGCTGCCATGGCGCAGGTGGCAAGGGCGACGGGGCCGCCGCCGCAGGGCTTGCCAAAAAGCCCGCCGATCTGACCACGCTTTCGGCGCGCAACCAGGGAAGCTTTCCCACCACTCGCGTGATGGCGCAGATCTGGGGCTATACCGGCAAAAAGGGCGACGGGGTGATGCCCGATTTCTCGCCCTTGATGGCGGGGGCGCTGGTGCCTTTTGACGGCGGCGATGGCATTCAGACGCCAACGCCGATCCGTCTGGTGGCCTTGGCAGAATATCTGCAAAGCCTTCAGGTCAAATAATCAGGCCCATTCGCCGCGGCGGAACACCGGGGTTTTGCTGCCATCGGCTGCAACCCCGTCAATATCAACCTGACCCGAGCCGATCATCCAATCAACGTGGATGATGCTGGAATTGCCGCCCTGCGCTGTCACCTGTTCGGGCGTCAAATCCGCGCCACCGACAAAGCATTTCGAATAGCATTGCCCCAGCGCGATATGGCAAGCGGCGTTTTCATCGAAAAGCGTGTTGTAAAACAACAGCCCCGAGGCCGAGATCGGCGAGCCATGCGGCACCAGCGCCACCTCGCCCAAGCGGCGCGCGCCCTCGTCGCTGTCGATCAGCTTTTGCAGCACGGCCTCGCCCTTGCTGGCATGCGCCTCGACAATGCGGCCGGCTTCAAAGCGCACGGCGATGTTTTCGATCAGGCTGCCCTGATGCGCCAGCGGTTTGGTCGCGGCCACGGTGCCTTCGACGCGCAGCGCGTGCGGGGTGGTGAACACCTCTTCCGAGGGGATATTCGGGTTGCAGGTGACGCCATTCTTGGCAGGCGAGGCGCCGCCCATCCATTCGTGGCCGTCCGCCAGCCCCACCGTCAAATCGGTGCCGGGGCCGCTAAAATGCAAAGCGGCAAAGCGCTGATCGTTCAACCACTTGCGCCGCGCCAAAAGCGCTGCGTTATGCGCGCCCCAAGCCGCCACCGGGTCGGGGGTGTTGATGCGCGAGGCTTCAAAGATCGCCTCGGCAAGCTTTGCCACCGCCGCCTCGACGCTTAGATCGGGGAACATCTGCCGCGCCCAAGCCTCGCCCGGATAGGCGCAGATCGACCAGTTCACCGCAAAATTGGTGATCGCCGTCATCGCAGGCTTGGCCGCCATCGCATTGGCCTTGCCAAGCTGCGCCACCTTGGCGGGGTCTTGACCTGCAAGCAGCATCGGATTGTCGCCCGCAATCGCCATCCGCGCGGCATTGGCGGCAAAGCCTTCGGCCATGCCGTTGTAAAGCCAGTTCGGGGCGCGGTCAAAGCTTGCCTCGGATCCATGCGCGAACTTTGCCAGCGTGATCGCCTCATCGGCAAAGATCGGCGTCACCACGCCTGCGCCGGCGCGGTAGGCCGCGGCTGCCACCAAACGCACCAAGGGCAGGGCCGCCATCGGCGCGGTCAAGATCAGATCCTGCCCCGGTTGCAGGTTCAGACCAACCCGCACCGCCACCTCTGCCAGTTTCGCCAGCTTGTCTTGATCTATCGCGCTCATCTTTGGCCTCCTGATTTGGCCGCAGCATAGCCCGATGCGATCAGGCCGCAATCCCCTGATAGCGGCCATAGCCCAGATCGCCGCTTTCAATTTCAGCCGCGCGCCCCGAGATCAGATCGGCCAGCAGCCGCCCCGAGCCTGCCGCCATCGTCCAGCCCAAAGTGCCGTGGCCGGTGTTCAAAAACAGATTGTCCACCGGCGAGCGGCCGACAATCGGCGTGCCATCGGGGGTCATCGGGCGCAGACCGCACCAGAACTCGGCCCGGCTTTGATCGCCCGCGCCGCCAAACAGATCTTCGACCGAATGCACCAAAGTCGCCTTGCGCCGCGGGCTTAGCGTCATGTCAAAGCCTGCAATTTCGGCCATGCCCCCGACGCGAATGCGGCTGCCAAGACGGGTGATCGCGATCTTATAGGTCTCATCCATGATGGTTGATTCGGGCGCGCGGCTGGCATCAATGATCGGCACGGTGATCGAATAGCCCTTAACCGGATAGATCGGCAGTTTGATCCCCAAGGGCCGCGCCATCAGCGGCGAATAGCTGCCCATGGCCAGCACAAAGGCATCCCCCGCGATCCGCCCCGCCGAGGTTTGCACCGCCACCACCCGCCCCATCGCGGTTTCCAGATGCTTCATCGTCACGCCATAGCGAAACACCACCCCCGCCGCTGCCGCCATCTGCGCCAAGCTGTTGGTGAATTTAAAGCAATCGCCGGTCTCGTCGCCGGGCAGGCGCAGACCGCCTGCGATCTTGTCGCGCTTGGGCGCCAAAGCCGGTTCGGCGCGGATGCAGCCTGCGGCGTCCAAAACCTCAAACGGCACGCCATCGGCCTGCAAGACCTTGATATCTTTGGCCGCTGCATCGACCTGCGCTTGGGTGCGGAACAGCTGCAAGGTGCCTTGGCTGCGTTCATCGTAAGAAATGCCGGTGTCGCGGCGCAGGTCTATCAGGCAATCGCGGCTGTATTCGGCCAGCCGCACCATGCGCGATTTGTTGCGGCCATAGGCGCTGGCGGTGCAATTCATCAGCATCCGCCCGACCCAAGCCACCTTGGCCAGATCGGGGCGCGGCTGGATGATCAGCGGCGCGTGACGCATTAGCAGCCATTTGGCGGCCTTGGCCGGAATGCCCGGCGCGGCCCAGGGGCTGGCATAGCCGGGGCTGATCTCGCCTGCATTGGCAAAAGAGGTTTCCAGCGCCGGGGCTGGTTGGCGGTCGATCACCGTCACCTCATGCCCTGATAGAGCCAGATAGTAGGCCGTTGTAGTGCCAATAACGCCCGCGCCCAGAACCACAACCTTCATTCGCATCCCCTGCCTTTGAAATCTATCTGGGCAAACATAACAGGATTGCGTGAAAGGACTTGGCAAAGAGCTGAAAGCGGCAATGAAAAGTTAGAATATTCTTCGCTAAATACAATAAATAGTAGCGCTATGTTCTACTGATGATTATTTTCGCACAATATTACACGACTATTGCGCTTTCGCACTCTGCCTGTAAAAACGCCGCTTTGCTGCCAATTTAGGCCCCCTATGCGGGGGCAACATCGCCCTGCCGTAAGGTTAATAAGAATTGTTGACAGATTGCCCCTTCACCAGCGTAATCTTGCTTCAGAAACGGGGAAAATGGCTGCGGTTTCATCTTGTGAGGCGCAGAAACCACTCCGGCTCTGTCAACAGAGATGCCCTCAAGAGCATCCGATCTCCGTATCCACGGACCAACAGTAGGGAGACTTTCGTGACCACAAAATCCACACTTAATCGTCGCTCGTTCCTGAAAAACACCGCCGCCGGTGCGGGCGCACTTGCCGCCCCTGCGCTGATCTCTTCTAAGGCGCTTGCCTCTTCGGGCGAGCTGAACTTTGTCGGCTGGGCGGGCTATGACAATTTCAAATCCACCGTGTTTCCGGCCTTCGAGGCCGCGACCGGCATCAAGGTGAACTTCAAAGAGCTGCCCGATCAGGAAACCATGTTCGGCGAGGCCAAAGTTGCGCTGGAAGCTGGCGGCGTCGATATGATCGAGCCGACCATTGACCGTGTGGGCGCTTGGAATTCGAACGGCATTCTGGCCGCTTGGGATCCGGCAAAGCTTGCCATGGACAACTATCTGCCAGGTCTGGCGGATGGTGCGGCAGGCGAGCGGTCGCGCAAAGACGGCGCACTTTTGTATGTGCCATCGAACTGGGGCACCGAGTCGCTGGTCTATAACAAGGACGAGGCCAAACTGGGCGAGCCTGCCTCGCTGGGCGCTTTGTTCAGCACCGAGAACCAAGTCACCCTGCGGCCGCATTCGGCTCTGGCTGCCATGGGCCGTTGGTTGGATGCCACCGGCAAGCTGCCGCGTCCTTGGATGGACAGCTATTCCGACATGGGGGCCATGGTCGAGCTGTGGGACATCGCGCTGGCCGAGGCGATCAAGGCCAAGGGCAATGTGGTGCAGTGGTGGTCTGGTGAAAACGAGGCCAATGCAGGCTTTACCGCCAATGGCGCGACCGTGGGCCTGTGCTGGGATTCGACCGGCTTTAACCTGCGTAACGATGGCTATGGCTATGCCGCCCCAGTTGAAGGCGCCTTTGCATGGCATCAGGGCTTTGTGCTGATGAAGAACGCCAAGAACATCGACCAGGCGCACGAACTTGCGAAATGGACCTCGACCGCCGAGGGGGCTGCGATGTGGGCAACCGCCTTCTCGTCCAACCCCGTTGGCAAGGGTGCTGCCGATATGATGGATCCGGATGTTTCGGCCTATTACAACGGCACCTTCAACGACGACGCCCTGTCCAAGCTGTGGTGGTGGCCAGATCAATCGGCCGAATTCCTGTCCAAGCGGGCCGAATACGCCGATAAATACAAGGCAGCCTAAGGGTTTGCGCTGAAAGAAACGCCGGGGCCCTATGGTCTCGGCGTTTGTTTTTCTGGACCAAGCATCACGCATAAACTGGCACTATGACAGCCAGAAAATAACGGGCCGAATGGCCTTATAATACGACCAACAGGGGGTTAGGCGGTCTATGAGCGCTGGGATTGATCTTGAAAATGTCTGCTGCGATTTCGGAAGTTTTCGCGCCGTTGATACCGCAAATGTCTCGATAGAACCCGGAGAGTTCTTCTCGTTTCTTGGCCCCTCGGGCTGTGGCAAAACCACGATCCTGCGGATGATTTCTGGCTTTATCGAGCCGACGCATGGCCAGATCCGCATCGGCGGCATGGATATGAAGGGCCAACGCCCCAACCAGCGCCCCACCGCGTTGATCTTTCAAAACCTTGCGCTGTTTCCGCTGATGCCGATCTGGGAGAACATCTCTTTCGGGCTGGAAGTGCGCGGTGTGGATAAGGCGGCGCGGCGCAAGCGGGCGCAAGAGCTGTTGGATATGGTCGATCTGCCCGATGCCGCCGACAAGATGGTCAGCCAGCTGTCGGGCGGACAAAAACAGCGCGTGGCAATTGCGCGGGCTTTGGCGGTGGAACCCAAGGTCATGCTGCTGGACGAGCCGCTTTCGGCGCTCGACCTCAAACTGCGCCAACATATGCGGGCCGAGCTGCGCGCCATTCAAAAGCGCACCGGCGTCACCTTTATCTATATCACCCATGATCAGGGCGAAGCCTTGGCGATGTCGGACCGTGTCGGCGTGATGAGCCAAGGCCGCATCCAGCAAATCGCCACCCCGCGCGATATCTACAACAACCCCGTCAACGGCTTTGTCGCCGGATTTGTCGGCGAAAACAACGTCTTTACCGGTTCGGTCGTGTCCCCAAGTGCTGGCATGGCGGGCTTTGACACCGGCCTTGGCCGTCTGACCGCGCGGCTGGGCGATGGCGCTTTGGGCGAGGGCATCAAGCTTTATGTCCGCCCCGAGCACACCATCCTGACCGAGACCGAGGGGGCGGAAAACTCGGTTCCCGTCACCGTCAGCGAGGTTTCTTTTGAGGGCGCCTTTATCGCGGTGCATGCCAAGGCCGCCAATGGCCAAACCCTGGTGGCCGAGGTGCGCAATGATGGTGCTGCCACCGTGCCCGCGATTGGCGCCAAACGCTTTGCCAGCTTTAACGCCGCCCATGCCGCGATCCTTCCTGACGCTTTTACGGGGGGCTGACAGATGGGCGATATGTTTCGACGCTATGGCCGCGCCGCCACGCTGATCATCTGCCTGCTGACGGCGTTTTGGCTGGCGATGCTGGTGGTCCTGCCCAATATCACCCTGCTGGAAAGCTCGTTCCGGCCCTTGCTGCCGGTGACAGAAATCGGCGGGCCTGCGGATCAATACACCTTGGCCAATTACCTTAAGGTGTTCAACGGATCCATCGACACCACGCTGATGGGCATTCCTGTCAATATTCCGGTGCATGTGCTGACGTTTTCGCTCACCATTTTCTATTCGCTTTTGGTGACGATCCTGTGCTTTTTGCTGACCTATCCGCTGGCTTATTATATGGCGAAAATCCTGAACCCACGCAGCCTGCCGACGATCTTTTTGCTGCTTTGTGTGCCGCTGTTGGTGTCAGAGGTGCTGCGCGCCTTTGCTTGGTGGATCATCCTTGCGCTGAAAGGCCCGCTTTCGACGCTGCTGGTGACGCTGCATGTGATCGACAAGCCGGTGCGCTGGATTTCGGGCTATAACGGTGTGATGATCGGGCTGGTCTATACCTATGTGCTGTTCATGATCTTTCCGGTCTATAACGCGATGTCCTCGCTGGACAGCAACCAGATCGAGGCCGCCGAAGACCTTGGCAGCCCGTGGTGGCGCACGCATCTGCGCATCGTGCTGCCGCATTGCAAGCCGGGGATCGCTTCGGGGTCGGTGATGGTCTTTATGCTCTCGGCAGGCTCGCTTTTGGTGCCGACGATCCTTGGCTCGACCACCTCGCAATGGTTCACCCAGACCATTCAGCAATGGATGTTTGACGCGCTGGATTGGAACACCGCCGCCGCCTATGCCTTTTTGCTGCTGTTGATGTGCACGCTTTTCGTCAGTCTGGTGATGAAGCTGTTCCGCGTCAAACTGTCCGACATCGCGAAATAGGAGGGCAAGATGTATCAATTTCGCCAAACACTTGCCCGCGTCTATGCCTTTGTCTTCATCCTTTACCTGCTGATCCCGCTGGGGATCATGGGGGCGGCGGCGTTCAACGACAACAAGACCCCCTCGATTGTGCCGTGGAAGGGCGTGACCGGCAAATGGTTCGACGCGCTTTTCGCCGATGAAACCATGTGGCTGGCGTTTCGCAACACGCTGGTGGTCGCGGTGGCGGTCAGCCTGCTGGCGATTTTGGTTGGCACGGCGGCGGCTATCTTGATCAATTCGATCTCGGGGCGGCTGCGCACCACGCTTTACGGGCTGATGATCTCGACCCTGCTGATCCCCGGCGCGGTGATCGGGATTTCCACCATGATCATGTGGACCAAAATCGGCAATGGCATCCATTCCGACTTTATTCTGTTCAAGCCGGGGCTGCATCTGTCGGTGCTTGGGCAGGTCAGCTATATCGCGGCCATGGTGATGCTTTTGGTGCTGGCGCGGTTGCAAAGCTTTGACGAAGGGCTGGAAGAGGCGGCGCTGGATCTGGGGGCAAGCCATGCGCAGGTGATGCGCCGGATTCTGCTGCCCTATCTTTACCCGGCGATCGGGGCAGGCGGCGCGGTGGCGTTCTTCCAGTCGATCGAGAATTACAACGTCACCCAATTCACCCGCGGCGGGGCGAATACGTTGACGGTCTATGTGTTCTCGAAGGTGCGCTCGGGCATCACGCCGACGATCAACGCGCTGGCGCTGATGCTGATGATCGCCACGCTTGCGTTGGCGATTGGCTTCGAGATCAACCGGCGTCGCAAGGCGCGGATCGAAGACGCGCGCCAAGCCGAAGCCCGCCGCGCAACCGCCCTTGAAGAGGCGTTTTAAGCATTAGGGGTGCGCAGTCGCTGCGCACCCCCAAAGGGTTTAGAAAAACGCCTGCACACCCGTGATCGCGCGACCCAAGATCAGCGCATGCACATCATGCGTGCCCTCATAGGTGTTGACGGTTTCCAGATTGACCATATGCCGCATGATCTGGAAGTCTTCCGAAATGCCGTTGCCGCCGTGCATATCCCGCGCCATCCGCGCCGCATCCAGCGCCTTGCCGCAGTTGTTGCGCTTGATGATCGAGATCATCTCGGGGGCCGCATTGGCCTGATCCATCAGCCGGCCCACCTGCAAAGACGCCTGCAAGCCCAGCGAAATCTCGGTCATCATATTGGCGAGTTTCAGCTGATAAAGCTGGGTGCCGGCAAGCGGTTTGTTAAACTGTTTGCGGTCCAGCCCGTATTGCCGCGCGGCCTGCATGCAGAATTCCGCCGCTCCCAAGACCCCCCAAGAGATGCCATAGCGCGCGCGGTTCAGACAGCCAAACGGGCCTTTCAGCCCCTCGACATGCGGCAAGAGCGCGTCTTCGCCAACCTCGACGCCTGCCATCACGATCTCGCCGGTGATGCTGGCGCGCAACGACAGCTTGCCGCCGATCTTGGGCGCTGACAGCCCCGCCATGCCTTTTTCCAGCACAAAGCCGCGGATCTTGCCGCCATGGGCTTCGGATTTCGCCCAGATCACAAAGACATCGGCAATCGGCGCGTTGGAAATCCACATCTTTGCGCCGGTCAAGACATAGCCATTGGCGGTTTTCTTCGCCACGGTCTTCATCCCCGCAGGGTCAGAGCCCGCATCGGGTTCGGTCAGGCCAAAACAGCCGATCCATTCGCCGCTGGCCAGTTTCGGCAGATATTTCAGCCGCTGCGCCTCTGAGCCATAGGCGTAGATCGGATACATCACCAAAGACGATTGCACCGACATCATCGAGCGATAGCCCGAATCCACCCGCTCGACCTCGCGTGCGATCAGGCCATAGGCGACATAAGACGCGCCAAGCCCGCCGTAAGCCTCGGGGATCGTGGTGCCCAAAAGCCCCATTTCGCCCATCTCGCGGAAAATCGCGGGGTCGGTGGATTCCTCGCGATAGGCCGCAATCACCCGAGGTTGCAGCTTTTCTTGGGCGTAGGCGCGTGCGCCGTCGCGCAGCATGCGTTCTTCTTCGGTCAGCTGATCATCCAGCCGGAACGGGTCTTGCCAATCAAAGCGGCCCAGATCGGGGGCGTCTTTGGCCTTTAGGGTGGGGCGATCGGTCATGCGGAACCTCCATAAGATTTGCGCCCTTATTGCATATATATGCCAAATCCCCTAACGAGGGCTTCACATCAAATCATGAGGAAAACTCATATGATTTCGCGCCGCTATCTGCCTTCGATGCCCTCGCTTTTGGCGTTGGAGGCGGTGGATCGCACCGGCTCGGCCTCGGCGGCTGCGGCCGAGTTGAACCTGACCCAAGGCGCCATTTCGCGGCAGTTGCAGGCCTTTGAGGCGCAGATTGGTGTGGCGCTGATCCAACGCGAAAACCATCGGTTGCGGCTGACCCCTGCGGCGCAAGACTATTGCCGCGAGATCCGCCGCGCCTTGCAAGCGCTGTCGCAGGCTTCGCTGACGCTGCGGGCCAATCCTGAAGGCGGGGCGCTCAACTTGGCAATTCTGCCTGCCTTTGGCATGCATTGGCTGGCGCCACGGCTGGCCGATTTCGCCGCCCGCCACCCCGAGGTGACGGTGAACCTGTCAACCCGCCTGCGCCCGTTTGACTTTGCCAACTCGCATTTCGACGCGGCAATCCATTATGGGCGGCAAGATTGGCCGGGGGCGGCCTATTTGCCGCTGCTGCAAGAGGATCTGATCGCGGTGGCATCGCCTGCGCTGCTTAAGGCACCCTTGCAGCGCGCTGATGATATAATCTCATATCCCTTGCTGCAATTGGAAAGCCGCACGGGGGATTGGGGCCGCTGGCTGGCCCATCACGGCCAGCCGCATCAGCGCCCTGCTGCGATGTTGTTTGACCAATTCGCCACCATGACCCAAGCCGCCATCCACGGGCTGGGGGCCGCCCTGATCCCACGGTTCTTGATTGAACCCGACCTTGCCTCGGGCCGGCTGGTGCCTGCCTTTGGCCCTGCGATACAATCCTTGGGCAGCTATTACCTTGTCTGGCCAAAAGACCGCCCCGAGCGCAGCCCGCTGACCTCGTTTCGCAGCTGGCTGGGCGGGCAAATCGCCGCCTAATCCCGCTTGCAAAGCGCTGCCCTGCGCGCCAGCATGCAGCCAGATCGGAGGCCCCCATGCAGCCCACCACCCTTGGCGATGTGTCGTTTTGGTATGCCGATATCGGTCTGCCGCAAAGCCGGCGTCCGGCGCTGCGGGCCGATGCGCAGGTCGATGTGGCGATTATTGGCGCGGGCTATACCGGGCTTTGGACCGCCTATTATCTGAAAAAGGCGCAGCCCGATCTGCGGGTGGCGATTGTCGAGAAAGACTTTGCTGGCTTTGGCGCTTCGGGGCGCAATGGCGGCTGGTGCATGGGCACCTTTGCCTGGAACCACGAGGCCTATGCGCGCGCAACCTCTCGCGCTGCGGTGTTGCAGATGGTGCAAGAGTTAGAGGCGACGGTCCCCGAGATTGCCCGCGTCTGTCAGGCCGAGGGCATCGACGCCGATATGCTGCCCACCGAAGAGATGATGGTTGCCACCAATCCTGCGCAACTGGCGCGGATGAAGGCCGAGATCGCGCATCGCAGCCATTGGGGCGATGGCCACCGCATCCGCGAGCTGACGCAGGCCGAGGTCGCCCAACGCATCAGCCTGCCCAATGCGCTGGGGGCGATGGTGGTGTCGGGCATGGCGCGGATCCAGCCTGCAAAGCTGGTGCGCGGCTTGGCGCTGGCGGTCGAGCGTTTGGGGGTGACGATCTATGAGGACAGCGCGGCGCTGTCTTATGACGAGGGCGAAATCGTCACAGCGCAGGGCCGCCTGATGGCGCCGATCATCCTGCGCTGCACCGAAGGCTTTACCGCCGCAATCGCCGCGCATAAACGCGATTGGCTGCCGCTGAACTCGGCCCAGATCGCCACCGTGCCGCTGCCGCCCGAGGTTTGGGCAAAGATCGGCTGGCAGGGGCACGAGCTGATCGGCGATATGAACAACGCTTATTGCTATTGCCAGCGCACGCGCGAGGGGCGCATCACGGTGGGCGCGCGCGGGGTGCCCTATAAATTCGGCTCTAAGATTGACCGCAACGGCAGGCCGGATGCCGAGACCGTTCGGCGGCTGACGGCGGTGCTGCGCCAGCATTTCCCCGCCGCTGCCGATTACGGCATTGATCACGCTTGGTGCGGGGTGATTGGGGTGCCGCGCGATTGGTGCGCGACGGTGGGGCTTGACCCTGCCACCGGGCTTGGCTGGGCGGGGGGCTATGTTGGGGTGGGGGTATCGACCTCTAACCTTGCGGGGCAAACCTTGGCTGATCTGGCGCTGGGCAAGACCACGCGGCGCACTGGCCTGCCTTGGGTGAACCGCCGCGTGCGGCAATGGGAGCCAGAACCCCTGCGCTGGCTGGGGGTGCATCTGATGTATCGACTGCTGCATATCGCCGATGCGCGCGAAGCCCGGCTTGGCATTGCGCCCTCGCGCTTTGCGGCTTTTGGCAATTGGCTGACGGGGCGGCATTAACCGCCCCTGCCGATGTTGCTAGGCCAGATTGGCCTTAAAGAACGCAATCGTGCGGCCCCAAGCCAAGTCCGCCGCCGCCTCGTCATAGCGCGGGGTGGAATCGTTGTGAAAGCCGTGATTGACGCCTTCGTAGATATAGGCCTCATAGCGCGTGCCTGCGGCTTTGAGTGCCGCCTCATAGTCAGGCCAGCCCGCGTTCACCCGTTCGTCCAAAGCGGCGTAATGGATCAGCAGCGGCGCTTTGATCTTGGCGACATCGCCGGCCTCGGGTTGGCGGCCATAAAACGGCACCGCCCCGCCCAGATCGGGAAAGGCCACGGCCGCCGCATTGGCCACACCGCCGCCATAGCAAAATCCGGTGATGCCGACGCGGCCAGTGCTGGCCTCATGGGTCTTCATCCAGTCGATGGCGGCAAAAAAGTCGTTCATCAGCTTGACCGGATCGACCTTGGATTGCAGCTCGCGGCCGGCGTCGTCATTGCCGGGATAGCCGCCAAGCGAGGTCAGCCCGTCGGGGGCAAGCGCCACAAAGCCCGCCTTGGCCACCCGCCGCGCCACATCCTCGATATAGGGGTTCAGCCCGCGGTTTTCATGCACCACCACCACGGCGGGCACTTTGCCTTCCGCCTTGGCAGGGCGCACCAGATAGCCGCGCACCTCGCCATGACCATCGGGCGAGGGGTAGGTGACATAATCGGCAACAATATCAGGGTCGGTAAAGGACACCTGTTCGGCCAGCGCGTAATTGGGCTTCATCATCGCCAAAACGGCCGTGGCGGTCAGCCCGCCCAAAGTAAAGCGGCCGGCCTTTTCCAAAAATTCACGCTTTGAAATTTTGCCATGCGCGTAGAAATCATAAAGTTCGAGCAGGTCTGGGCTAAAGTCTTTCGCGGTCATGCGTGTCATCAAAGTCCTCCTTGCTAAATGAGACACTTAGGTAGGGTCTTTGGCGCGGATTACTGCTAACAGTTTTGTGAAGATTTCTAATTGTTTTAAATTGCTTGATATTTTGTTTTAAACTGACGCGGCTGCGCCTGTCTGCCCGCAGCGTGGTGGCTGTCACCGACCTGCGACCTGAGTCCTCTTCGCAACACCTATGCCGCTATATGCAGTATCTGCATTTCTGCTCTAGGCGAGGGCTGGGGAAAAGCGCTACAGTCTGTGGATAACTCGGGGAAACACTCGGGGTCTACGAGGCAGTAACAATAACAAGCAAGGAGGGAGCCGATGCGCTGCCCATTCTGCGGTAACGTTGACACACAAGTCAAAGACAGCCGTCCAGCGGAAGACCATGTGTCGATCCGCCGCCGTCGCTTTTGCCCCGCTTGCGGTGGCCGTTTTACCACCTATGAACGCGTGCAGCTGCGCGATCTTGTGGTGGTGAAATCCTCGGGCAAGCGCGAAGATTTCGACCGCACCAAACTGGAACGCTCGATCCGCATCGCGCTGCAAAAACGCCCGATTGATCCGGACCGCATTGATCAGATGATTTCTGGTATCGTGCGGCGTCTGGAAAGCCTTGGCGATACCGATATCTCGTCGAAAATCATTGGCGAGATCGTGATGGAATCCCTCGCGCGGATCGACACGGTGGCCTATGTGCGCTTTGCCAGCGTCTATAAAAACTTCCAAGCCGCTGATGATTTCGACCGCTTTGTCTCGGAATTGCGCCCGCCCTCGGCTGCGGATGAATAAATAAAAAAGCCCCGCAAAAGCGGGGCTTTTTTTATGGGGGCAGGGCTTACCAGCTGCCGGTATTGCCCATGCTGACCCAAGGCTCGGCAGGCTCTAGCGCCTCGCCCTTTTGCAACAGCTCGATCGAGATATTGTCGGGCGACCGCACAAAGGCCATATGGCCATCGCGCGGTGGGCGGTTGATCACCACACCATTGGCCGCCAGATGCGCACAAAGCGCATAGATATCTTCGACCTCATAGGCCAGATGCCCAAAGTGGCGCGCATCCGAAGGCAGGCCCGCGTCGCCATCCCAATTATAGGTCAGTTCGACAGGGCAATCTGGCTGGCTGGGTGGGGCCATGAAAATCAGCGTGAAACGGCCCTTTTCATTTTCATACCGCCGCGTTTCCTCCAGCCCCAATAGGCTGTAAAAGGCCATGGATTTTTCCAAATCCAAGACCCGAACCATGGTGTGCAAATAGCGAAGGCTCATCTTAATCTCCTTTTTTCTCAAACCTAGCAGCAAAAGCTGCGATGACCACCCATGGAATGCTGCGTTAAAAGCTGGATTTCAGGCTGATCCCGATTTGAGCATTGGCTGAATTGTAAAGATCGACGGTCGAGCTTGTCTGCGAGACCTCGGCATTCAGCACCGGCACAAAGCCATAGTATTCAAGCCCTTGCAGGCTTAGATCCGCCTGAATCGCGTGACTGTGGTCTTGTCGCGCGCCGGTGTGAACCCCTGCCACCCCGTAACGGCGCCACTCGGCCTCAAGCCCAAGGGTTAGGCCCAGTGTCGGCATGATCTTGCCAAAATCATAGCCGGCGCGGGTTAAGACCCCGTCATAGGCGCGCAAAACTGCCGCAGATTGGATCTGCGATAGCTCGGCACTCAGCCAAAGCGCACGCTTTTGGGGCAAGTGGCGCTGCCAAGTCCCGCGCAACCGCTGGCCATAGCTGGTCTGACCGCTTGGGCTATAGCGCACCCGCTCAAGCCCAAAGCCCGCCGAGACAAGATCGCGCCGCCCCATCGCCCAATCGCGCTCATAGCGCAGCGTGATGTGCTGGGCATAGGCTTCACCGCCCAGAAAGCTGTGGCTCAGATTGGCCGAGGCGCTGTGTGACCCGCCGGCCGTCGCCGCAGCCCAGCGATGTGTCAGCCCCAGCCCGATCTGGGCCGTGCCATAGTCGCGCCCCCGCGCCAAAGGGGCGGCGGCTTTGGCCTGCGCCGACAGGCGGGCTTGGCGGGCGAAGAGATCAAGGTTCAGGCTGGTGCTGGCCTGCGGGCTTTGCGCCAAACGATAGGACAGGGACAGCTTTTCAGTCAGCTCGATGCCCGAAAGCGCGCGCGCTGAAGGGGCAAGCACAAACACAAAGGGCAGGCCTTCAAAGCTGGTGGTGGCCTTGGACGAGCCATTGTTGACATTGTTTGACGGTGCGGCGGCAAAGGTCAAGCGCAGGCTTAAGGGATTGATTTGGCGTAGCTTTGCATGGTCTTGCGCAGCCAAAGCGTGGGTCTGCGGGCTTGGGGCCACTTGCCCCGCCCGCCGCAACCAAAAGCCCGCAGCGCCAAGCCGGTGGTCCAGCACCTGCCCCCGCGCGGTGACAACGGCGGCGGCAAACTGCTCTGCGGGGCTGCGCGCCAACTGCCAGGCCGCCTTGCCCGCCAGCGCCGCAGATCGGCCCTGTCCCAGCGCGCTCTGCGCCTGCGACATCAAGATCAGCACCTGCGCCTCTTTGGGGCGGGCCTGCGCCAAGGCGGCCAGAACCTGCTGTGCTGCTGCGGGTTGATTGGCGGCCAAAAGCTCTTGGGCAAAGACCAAGCCCTGTTCGGGGCTTAGGTGCTGCGGCGAGGCCTGTGCAGGGTTGGCCGCGATCCAGAGTGCGGCCATCACGCCGCAGCAAAGCCGTCGCATCGGTACGCCCTAAGGCGTTGTCGGCACCTGCGTGCCGACAAACACGCCGATTTCGCGGGCGGTGTAATCGGTGCGCAGTTGCAAATCGACAAAGCTGGATGTCGTCGCTACGGCATCTGTTGGCAACGGCGGGGCCAGCAGAACACTGGGCAGGGTCTCGCCGGCGTTCAGCATGTCTTGCAGCTGCGTTTGGCTGATGCTGTCCAAGCCAGAAGCCACGCCGTTCACGCCCGCAAGCGTGTAGTTTTGCACCTGATAGCGCACCGATTGCACATCGGCCGTGCCGGTGATCACGGTATAGCCGCCAATCTGTTCGCCGCTTGTGCCGCCCAAGATGCCGCTATAGGTGCCGCTTTCCCAAGCGGTGGTATCGGGTGCATAGCTCTCGGCGGTGCCGTTATCAAAGCTGCCCTCAGTGGTGCTAAAGCCCACTTCGGCCAAGATAACATCGGGTAGGGCGCGGCCCTGAGTGGCCGTGGTTGACGAAAAACGGTTCAAGGCGACCGGCAACACACTAAAGACGCGGGTCCGATTAAAGATCCGACCGGCGATATCGCCCTGCACCCCAGCCTTCGGATCAAAGTCCAGAACATCGACAATCAGGCGTAGATCCCCCGTCACCAGCTCAAGGCCCGTGCGGCCATCGAACACCCGCGTGGCGGCATATTTGCCGACATAGATATATTCGCCCCCTGCGGGCAGCCGAAAGCCTGTGCGGTTCACATTGGCGCCCGAATTGCCGTAGCCCAGCCAATTTGCGCCCGCAGCCGAGGTGGCCTGCATCGCCACCGTTGAAACGAAGACCGCATAATGCGGCATTTGCCCTGTCGTCTCGGTGCTGCGGCTTTTATAAGCCTTTGCGCCATTGGCGAAGGTCAGCACATTGTCATAAATCCCCTCTGGACCGTCAAAGGGCAGGTTGTTGATGACCAGTTTATCGCTGACACTGTCATAGGTCACGGCGTTCATCGTCAGACTGCGCGCTGGGTCCCAGGCGAATTTGCTATGTGAGGAGACATTGGGGTCAAGCGATAGGCTGGGCGTTTCCGCCGCTGTTGGGGCCGTAGGTATCACTGCAACCTTTTCCGGCGCAAAGGGGCTGCCGCCGCCGCATCCTGCAAGGCCGCCCACCATTGTCAAAACCAATGCTACCCGCGCCATAAAGTCCCCTTGAATCACTTATTTTTATACGAAAGAGATAATAATATCTCTAAAGATATTTTCTTATACCTGAGCAAGATTTGCTGGAAAGTCAAAACCTTTCCCTTGTTACCCCTGTAAAGCGCTGCGCCATGGCTTGATGGCAACGCCCCGCAGCTTGTGGTTTCGTAATGCCTTTCCCCAAGATATAGTCACGGGCGACTCATACCCGCGAAAGGCCGCTCCCATGTCCCTGACCCCTGACCAGATCGCCGAAATCGAAGCCGCCCGCGCCAATCCGCGCCCGACCCTGCGCGCGGTCTCTGAAGGCATGGAGGCGCATCTTTATCGCGCGCATCAGGTGCTTGATCACGGCCTTGTCCGCGTCATCGACTATATGGGCGACGACAGCGCCATCGTCCAAGCCGCCCGCGTGTCGTACGGCGCTGGCACCAAACATGTGCAAAACGACGAAGGCCTGATCCGCTATCTGATGCGGCACTGGCATTCGACCCCGTTCGAGATGTGCGAGATCAAGCTGCACATCAAACTGCCGGTCTTTGTTGCGCGCCAGTGGATCCGCCACCGCACCGCCAACGTCAACGAATATTCTGCCCGCTACTCGATCCTCGACCGCGAGTTCTACATCCCCGAGCCCAGCCAATTGGCCGCGCAATCGGTCATCAACAACCAAGGCCGCGGCGAAGTGCTGCAAGGCGAGGAAGCCGCCCGCGTGCTGGAAATCCTGAAATCCGACGCCGCGCGCTCTTATGACAACTACGAGGCGATGCTAAGCCAAGAGGGCCAAGCAGGCCTTGCCCGCGAACTTGCCCGCATGAACCTGCCGATGAACATCTATACCCAGTGGTATTGGAAGACCGACCTGCACAACCTCTTCCACTTCCTGCGCCTGCGCGCCGATGCGCATGCGCAATACGAAATCAGGGTCTACGCCGAACAAATGGCCCGCATCACCGCCGATTGGGTGCCCTTGGCCTATGCGGCCTTCGAGGACTACCGCATGGGCGGCGTGACCTTGAGCGGTAAGGCGATTGAGGTGTTGAAGCGCAGGCTTGCGGGGCAGGTGGTCGAGCAGGAGACCAGCGGCATGAGCAAGGGCGAGTGGCGGGAGTTTATGGAGGTTTGGGGGTGAGGCGTGGCCCCAGCTCTGCTGGTGAGACAACGCCCGCGCAACCCTGCGCGGGCTGTCGCTCTTCGTTATGAGATTGAAGTAGCGTAGGGTGGGGTTCTACCCCACCACTTAATTCATCCAAACCACGGTGGGGTAAAACCCCACCCTACATCAAATCTGTATAGCCATCGCGGTGCCAGGATGAAAACGGCCAATCGCGGGGATGCTCAACCAAACCGTGCTTCACCGGATTGATCCAACAATACCTAAGATGCGCTCGGTAATCCGCCTCGTCACGAATGTGGTGTTCCCAAAAGCGCCGCTGCCAGATCTTCCCGTCTTGCTTGGCAACTTTCGAGGCTGACCGTAGGGTGGGGTTCCACCCCACCGCTTCGTTGCCATCTTTCAAAAAACCACCCGTATTGGTGGGGTGGAACCCCACCCTACCGGCGACCGCTCTGGTAAATCTCGCCTTGATCGCGCCCATCTTGGTCGAAAAATCGCTATCCGTCTGGGGCAATGTCCAAACGCAATGCATGTGGTCGGGCAGCACAACCCAAGCATCAATTGCAAAAGGCCGCTCGGCCCGTGTGGCCCGCACCGCCTGCCGCAGCGCCTCGATCTCGCGCGTCAGAATATCTGTTCCGCGCGTCGCCAAGGTCACCGTGAAGAACACGGTCGCACCGCGCTGTTTTGGGCGAATGTAATTTGACATAAATACCACCTAACCTAGGGATGGTTAAAGAATGGTTTCGGGCAGATTAAATTTAGGTTGATCGTCCAATCTGCCACCTCGGCCAGATTTGCCCAAAGCAAATCTGATCGCGCCCGGCCCGCGCAGGCACTCACGCCACTTTCTTTTTCTGCAAAATAACCTAAGTTGATGCCAAACGGAGGCCACCGATGCAAACCCTGACGCTCTACCTTGCCACCACAGCGATTTTCCTGATCCTTGACGCCGTGATGCTGACCCTGCACATGCAGCCGCTGTTTCAACGCCATCTCGGGGCGGCCCTGCTTGACAGCCCGCGCGCGGCCCCCGCGGCGGCCTTCTACCTCGCCTATATCGCGGGGCTTTTGTATCTGGTCTCACTGCCCGCGCTGAAATCTGGTGCGCCCCTGCTGCTGCCCGCCGCCGTGCTGGGCGCAATGGCCTATGGCACCTATGAATTCACCAGCTATGCGATTATGAAGGACTGGTCCCCAGTCATGGTCGCCACCGACGTGATCTGGGGCACCGTGCTGACCGCCACCTCGGCCTGGGGCGGCGTTGCCCTGACCCGTTTGTTCTTCAAAGGCTGACCATGATCCTCTACGGCATCCCCACCTGCGACACCTGCAAAAAAGCCATCAAAGCCTTGCAAGCTGCTGGCCATGAGGTGACATTCCGCGATGTGCGCGCAGAGCCTTTGTCCGAGGCCGAGATCGACAAGATCGTGCAGGAATTTGGCGATTTGGCGGTGAACAAACAATCCACCACCTACCGCGCCTTTAACGACTATCTTAAAGTCTCTGACCCCGAGGCTCAAATCGCAGCCCAACCGGCCGTGATGAAACGCCCAGTGATCGAGGCCGACGGCCGCTGGTTCCTTGGCTGGGACGATAAGGTGCAAACCGCCCTGCTGTGAAAACGGCCCCCGCGGGGGCCGCCTTCGAATGCCTTACAACAGACGCAGATCGCCCGCAGATTCCTTGCCGTCACGGCCGGACTGCAATTCGTATCCGATCTTTTGGTTGTCGTTCAGAGCTTTCAACCCAGCCCGCTCGACTGCCGAGATATGGACAAATACGTCCTTCCCGCCATTGTCGGGCGCAATAAAGCCATAGCCCTTGGTGCTGTTAAACCACTTAACGGTGCCGGTAGGCATGCCGCATCTCCCATCTCGACCCTCCCGAGGCGACATTGCCACGGGCCGTGCAGCATTCCTTCAGGGCCTTGATCGGCGGTCAGAAAGTCTGTCTTCACATCTTAAATCATGCCAAACCTTAAGTGAAAATCAAGAGCAGAGATGAGAATGCGCAAGGCTGGGTTGACTTTAGGTCAAATTGGCAGCGTTTTGGCCATGATTATCGGCTTTTTGAGGGCCAAATTGCCTCGCTGCATGCAGAGAATCAGCCAGACATTGCCTGCCTTGCCGCGATTTCTCCGCTTTCTTCGCCCTCCTTTGCGCGTTTCAAGCTTTGTGCTGCCTATTGGTTTGGCCAAAACCTGCGCAGCATCCGGTCCGTTGACAGCGGTCCTGCGCCCTTGAACACCAAAATCGCCAGCAACAGCAGCCACAGCGCGCGTTGATCCAAAATCAGCGCGTCCGAACTGCGATCAAACCAAGCGCCAATCGTCGTGCTATCTGCCATATGACCAAAAACATCTGTCAGGCTTTGCACCAGCACAAAGCCAATCATCCCCAAAGCCGCCAACCGCGTCAGCAGCCCAATCAGCAATAGCAGCGGCAAAATCACCTCTGCCCAAGCCCCCGCCAGCGCCACCAGATGCAGCGGCAGGGCCAAGGCGCTGGCATCATAGCCCACCGCCTCTAGACTTTGCGGAAAGATCTGCGCAAAGGCGCCCGTCGAAAGCTGAAACGGATTGCCTGCGAATTTCGTCGCCGCCGAGGCCCAGAAATATCCTGCCAAGACAGCGGCAAAAACCCCGCGCGCCAGCGTCGGCAAGACCCAGTCGCCGCTGCGGCTCAATGCCTGAAATAGCGCTCTCATCCTGACACTCCCACAAGGGCGTCGGCGGCAATCAACAGCGCCAAAACCTGCCCCAAGTCCAATTCTTGCCCTGCCTGAGCAAGCGCCAGATGCAAGGGCGCGCCCCGCTCCAGCGCCGCCACAAAGCCATAGGCCTCTGGGGACAAGACCTGTGGCTTGGGGTCGAAATCCTTGCGCGCAATCATCACATGCTCGGCGCGCATCTGCGACGGTGGCGGCCCAAACCCCAAAGCCGCCGCCCAGATCGAGCCGATGGGCCAGTCCGAGCGCAACAGCCGCAGGCTTGGCGCCAAGCGAAACCGCGCCTGCAACAGCTGCGCCTCGCTCATCTGTGTCAACTGCGCCGCTGGCAGAGCTGTCGCATCCGCCGCGTGATAACTCTCGCGCAAAGCCTGTTCCAAGCATGCCACATCGGCCAAATACCCCAGCCCCTGCGCGGGCGCAAAACCAGCAATAAAATCGGCAAATTCCGCGCCATACAGCATCATGATCCGGCCTCGCGGCGGATGCTCGCGCAAAAAGCGCAGCGCCATGGCGCGAAAAAACGCGGGCCCAACCAAGGCCAGAACCGCCGGAAATCCTGTCTCCAAAGCCGCCCCCAAGCCTTGGGTGACGCTGTTGCGATAGATATTGAAGCGCCTTTGTGCGGGCCTGCCCGCAGGGTCAACCACCCCCAAAGGCAGGGGCAAATCCGGATCTAACAGCGCTGCGGCAAATGCGGCTTGGTTCATGATGCGGCCATGACCGCGCCCGCCCGCGCCGCCTCTGCTTGCAACACTGCCCAGTCAGGCACATCTGCGTCCCATTCGATCAACACCGGCCTTGGTCCGGCCTGCGCCACAACTTGCGCAAAAAGCTGCCAAACCGGATCGGCGATCGCAGCGGCATGGCTGTCAATCAATAGCACCGCGCTCTGGTCGTCCTGGTCCTGGCCATGCCCGCCCAAATGAATCTCCCCCACCGCCGCCAGCGGAAAATCCGCAAGATAGGCCGCGGCCTCAAAGCCCTGGTTTACCGCCGAGACATAGACATTGTTCACATCCAGCAGCAACCCGCAGCCTGTCCGCTGCACCACTGCACGCAAAAACGCCACCTCACTCAGGCTTGTTTCGGCAAAACCCAGATAGCTCGAGGGGTTTTCCAACAGCATCTGCCGCCGCAAAACCTCCTGCACGCGGTCGATATGATCACAAACTCGTGCAAGCGTCGCCTCGGTATAGGGCAGCGGCAACAGATCGTTCAGATAGTGACCGTCATGGCTCGACCAAGCCAAATGCTCGGAAAAACAGGCAGGCTCCAGCCAATCACACAATGCCTTCAGCCGCGCCAAATGCGCCTCATCCAAAGCCGCCTCGCCGCCAATCGACAAGCCCACCCCATGCAACGAGATCGCAAAGCGCTCGGCCAGATGCCGCAGTTGCGCAAGCGGCCGCCCGCCGGCGCCCATATAGTTCTCTGCATGTACCTCAAGCCATTCAACCGCCCCCGCATCGGCCAAAATCGCCGCAAAATGCTGCGGCTTATAGCCCACACCGGGCCGCAGCGGCAAAGCTTTGCTCTGATCCAACATCGCGCGTTCCTTTCATCTTGGCACAAATATCCCGCAGGGGGTTTGGGGGGGCGCGCAGCCCCCCCAAGTCAGATCACATCTTTGGCAGGTCGCGCTCGACCGCTGCCATGCTGCCCATCCGCATGCTGCCGTCCTCCAGCTTTGGCAACTCCATGGTCAGGCAGCTGCCCGCCGGCACCAACTTCCAGGCATTGCCTTGATAATCGATTTTCGAAGTCCCAGCGCAGGTGGTGCCAGCCCCTGCCGCGCAGTCATTCTGGCCCGCCAAAGCGACGCCAAAGCATTTCTCCATATCGGCCGCAGCCGCGGTGGTGGCATGCGCGGCAAAAGCCGCAGCAAGTGCGCCGGCAACAGCAAAGGTTTTCAGAGGTGCAGACATGTTATGTTCCCTTGTTTGATTATGTCGGTTTCGACAGGGTCAAACCTAGGCGGTGGGCAGGCTCACGGGCCAATCACGCCCCTGTGCATGACGCCTCTGTGAGCCGGATGCTTTGCCCTGTGATCGCAACCCATAGCAAAAGGGCGCCGGAATGCTCCGACGCCCTCGCTTGATTTTACAGAGATTTTCTTAGCCGTGGCTTGGGGGAAGTGCCGCAAATCCAAATTCGGCAATTGCCTGATCCAGCGTGATTGTTTCAGTGCGATTGTCGCCCAAGCGGCGGACTGAAACAGTTCTGTCCTCGACCTCTTTCATGCCAATCGCCAAGATCACGGGAACTTTGCCCACCGAATGCTCGCGTACCTTATAGTTGATCTTCTCATTGCGGGTGTCGGTTTCTGCCCGCACCCCGGCTTTGATCAGCGCATTGGTGACCTCATGCACAAAGGGGTCGGCATCCGAGACGATCGAGGCCACAACCACCTGACGCGGTGCCAGCCAGAACGGCAGTTTGCCGGCATAGTTTTCAATCAGAATGCCGATAAAGCGTTCAAAGGATCCCAAGATCGCGCGGTGCAGCATCACTGGGCGATGTTTTGCACCATCTTCGCCGACGAATTCGGCATCCAAGCGGTTGGGCAGGTTAAAGTCGGCTTGGAAGGTGCCGCACTGCCATTCGCGCCCAATCGCGTCGGTCAGTTTGAAGTCAAGCTTTGGCCCGTAGAACGCGCCGTCACCTTCATTCACCTGATAGGGCAGGCCAAGCATCTCGATCGCCGCGCGCAACGCGTTTTCGGCCTTGTCCCAAACCTCATCCGACCCGACGCGCACATCTGGGCGGGTCGACAGTTTGATGTCAAATTTCTCAAAGCCCAAGTCTTTGTAAACGCTTGACAGCAGTGCGATGAAATCGGCGCATTCCTGTTCGATCTGGTCTTCGGTGCAGAAGATATGCGCATCGTCCTGCACAAAGCCGCGCACCCGCATCAGCCCGTGCATCGAGCCCGAGGATTCGTAGCGGTGGCAGGATCCAAACTCGGCCAGCCGCAACGGCAGGTCGCGGTAGGACTTCAGGCCTTGGTTAAAGATCTGCACATGGCAGGGGCAGTTCATTGGCTTCAGCGCGTTGATGCGCTTTTCCTTGGCACCGTCTTCGTCAACTTCGACGATGAACATATTCTCGCGGTAAGCCTCCCAATGGCCGGATTTCTCCCACAGCACGCGGTCAACCACTTGTGGTGTCTTGATTTCCTTATAGCCCGCAGATTTCTGCCGGCCGCGCATGTAATCCTCCAACTGGCGATAGATCGTCCAGCCGTTGGGGTGCCAAAACACCATGCCCGGCGCTTCGTCTTGAATGTGGAACAGGTCCATCTCGCGGCCAAGCTTGCGGTGGTCGCGCTTGGCGGCCTCTTCCAGCATCAGCATATGCGCTTTCAGATCGTCGCGGTTCTTGAAGGCCAGCCCGTAGATGCGCTGCAACATCGGCCGCGTCGCATCGCCCAGCCAATAGGCTCCGGCCACATGCGTCAGCTTGAAGGCATCGGCGGGCACTTGGCCGGTATGGGCCAGATGCGGGCCACGGCACATATCTTGCCAATCGCCGTGCCAATACATCCGCAGATCCTCGCCCTCGGGGATGCGGTTGATCAGCTCCAGCTTGAAGGGCTCGTTGCGCTCTTGGTAATAGGCAATGGCGCGGGCGCGGTCCCAGACTTCGGTTTTCACCGGATCGCGGGCGTTGATGATCTGCTTCATCTTGGCTTCAATCGCGCCCAGATCTTCGGGGGTGAAGGGCTCTGCGCGGTCAAAGTCGTAAAACCAGCCGTAATCGCGCACCGGGCCAATGGTCACTTTCACATCTGGCCAGATCTCTTGCACCGCGCGCGCCATGATATGGGCGCAGTCGTGACGGATCAGCTCGAGCGCGACTTCGTCATCGGCCAGCGTGTGAATGGCGATCATGGCATCCGACAGGATCGGCCATTGCAGATCGACATGCGCACCATTGACCGAGGCTGAAATCGCCTTCTTTGCCAGACCGGGCGCAATCGAGGCCGCAACCTCGGCAGCGGTCACGCCAGCTGCATAGTCACGCTTATTGCCATCGGGGAAAGTCAGGGAAATCTGGGACATATCGTCCTCCTCGTCGTTTTGGCGCCTACGAAACGCCCGGTTGCGGGTTATGTGATGGGGTTTTGCCTCTGGGCCGTGGCCTTGTCAACTCTGCCGCGCTAGACTGGTGGCGATATTTCGAAAGGCGCGCGCATGTTTGATCAGATCACCACCCCAGAAGGCCGCCGCATTGCCTATGATTTCACCGCAGGGCAGGGGCCTTGCGTGGTGTTTTTGGGCGGCTTTAAATCGGATATGACCGGCACCAAGGCGGTTTACCTAAAGGCCTGGGCCAAGGCGCAGGGTCGCGCGTTTTTGCGGCTGGATTATTCCGGCCATGGCGCGTCAGAGGGCGCGTTCCTAGACGGTGCGATTGGCGATTGGTTTGAAGACGCGCTTGCGGTGATCACGGGGGTGGCCAAAGGCCCGCTGATCCTTGTGGGCTCGTCGATGGGGGGCTGGATTGCGCTGTT